>Ga0194120_10002677_pt1 | contig 30264 bp, 31 predicted proteins | sample TA2MahCa65mmetaG_FD_148642 | JGI IMG/M metagenome (GOLD analysis project Ga0194120, IMG submission 148642) | Freshwater microbial communities from Lake Tanganyika, Tanzania - TA2015019 Mahale Deep Cast 65m | ecosystem: Environmental > Aquatic > Freshwater > Lake | place: Tanzania: Lake... | reverse complement strand
TCGTCTGCCCCGAACCTGATCTGATCACTGGATGCTCGTCCGCCGACAAGGAGCGCGAGGGCATCGATCAGGAGCGATTTCCCTGCTCCCGTCTCCCCTGTGAGCACGGTAAACCCGGCATCAAGAGTCAAGGCGAGCTGTTCGAGGACGGCGAAGTTGGAAATACGCAGCTCGGTCAGCATGGCTGCGGCGCGGAGATCACGCGGTGCCGGTATGTTGGGCGAGCAGCGAATCAATCACGTCTTTGAATTGCCGCTTGGGCCTGGCCCCGACAAGCTTCTCAACCGGACGGCCATTTTTAAAGAACAAGATCGTGGGGATGCTCATCACCTGATAGCGCCCTGCGACCTCCGGGTTTTCATCCGTATTGAGCTTCAGGACCTTGAGTTTCCCGGTATACTCCTTGGCCAGCTCATCGACGATCGGCGCCACCATTTGGCACGGCCCACACCACACCGCCCAAAAATCGACCATCACCAATTCTGAGGCTTTCATGACTTCGGCATCCCAGGTTGAATCTTCCACTTTCAAGGCATCACCAGCCACGTCTGCTCCCTCCTATAAAAATAGATCGCACACATACACGTGAAGGCATCGTACCCCAGCCTCGTTTTTGCTGTCAATTGCGGACACCGCGAACACACCGGCATTGGTTCACACTGCCGTCATCACCGACCTCCGGCTGTTTTGCCATCAGTTTGCGGCACCTGTTCGACACGGCCATAGGGACCTCCGGGGGTATACCACGGCAGCCCACGTTCACCCCAGAGTAACGGGGACAGGATACTCCGCAGCACCGCGGTGCCGGTATTTTCCGTCCATCCCAACCCCGTAAGGCTGAGCATAAAATTAAACTGCTGACGATCGGGGAACTGCAAGTAATAGATTCCGGCCGACCAGCACTTGCAGGGATTCTGATAAAGCGCCACGACATCGTACTCCGGGCTGCGCCCATGCTTCACGTCGTAGTAGCCTTTGGCTCCGACCGTCCAGCCCCACGGCGTGCGAAAGGCCCCGCCCATGGTCAGGAACAGAATCTCATCCGTCGGTGCGTACACTTCATTAAAGGAAATGGGATTCCAGACATCCCCGCGTCTGACACGATTGCCGTCACGAGAGTAGCGCTGGCCCACATCAATGTACCAGTTGCTGCCTTCTTGCAAACGAAGGTCGGTGTTCACCTGACTTACGACCCCTTGATAGGGGTCAAAAAAGGCATCGACGGTCAGGTACTGATTGATCGGCGGCCGCCGGCCTGCGCTGATGTCCCCAGCTCCACGCCCAAACCCAGCCGCACCCAGTTGAGACTGGACGGCATGCGGGTGTTGATTGCCGATCACCGCCCGCAGCCAGATATCGGAAAATTTTCTGCCTTGAATGTCGACCGTAGCCGGCTGAAGAGGCTGGGTCACCGACCCCAGAAATGGATCAACTCCGGGAGTAAAATCCCGCGCGCGCGTCTGCACCGCCCCTACATGGTAGCTCTGCGCCACAGTCAGATCCAGCCAGTTGAACGGACGATCCTTCCCTTGCTCCAAAATGCGGCTGCGCAAGGCATAGGTCACGAGATTTTTCTTGGGCAAATCATCGACCTGATCGATCAGCGTCAGTTTCGACTGATCCGTGCCTGGCACATACTCATAGATGGCGGACGGTTCGATCGTGTGTAAAAAACCTCCATTGCGGCCGAGACCGTACCGGCGCGTCAGTTTCGACATCGCCTCAACCCCAACCCAAAATGTTTCTCGATTCTGTGCCGCGGCAGCCTGTGCGCCTCGGCTGTAATACACCTCACGGAACTTGGCTTGCGGCCTGATGCCGATGATATGCCCCACATCGATCACATCGGTCGCAATACCGGGAACCACGTCGGCCCGGTTGAGCGTAAAGCCCTGTTCCCGGTAAAAGTTGACGAAATTCCCTTCCATTCCAAACCGCAGAGGCGAATTCAATAGTGAGACATCGGGCAGGCTATATCCGACTTCAGGAAGCCGCTGAAATGTATCCTTTCCCCCGGCCTGCAACGGCTGGAGATAGCGCCCCAGCAGGTAGAGATTCCCATACGGCAAACGCTGAGTCGCCAATAAGTTAGACTCGTTGCTGGGCGACGCGCGCAACGTCCCGGAATTACTCAGTTGCTGGAAATAGTTGGGGTCTGTAACAAAGTTGATATTGGTCCGAAGCAGAAGCGTGTCGGTGAACAATTGCGTATGGCTGCCGGAAAAAGTCGCGCGCGCCTTCTTGACATCCTCCCCCGTCTCGCTCACCCCCGCAACGTTGGGTAACTCCGTCTGCTGGAGATAGCTCACATGCCACTGTCCACGCGACCGCCGGTCCAAGACATACCGATAATCGAAATCCGACCCATAGCCCAACTGACTATAGTACTTCGGCGCAATGGTCAGATCCTGACTCGGATTGATGGCCCAATAATAACTGCCTTGCGCGTGAAGGCCAAACCGGTTGTCGTACGCGACGAACGGCATCAGGAATCCAGTCTTCCGCTTGGCCAGGGGATACGTCAGCGCAGGGATGGGAAGGACCGGCACCTCGTTCACGCAGAACCACGCTTTTTTCAGTGCCATTGTATCGCCGAACGTGACATCGGCATCCTCAAATCGCAGGCGCCAAGCCGGCACTTCCCCATCCTGTGCATCGCAGTTCGTAAAACTCCCCCCCTTGACCCGGTAGTGATATTCGGAGAATCGTTGTAAGAGCCGGCCCGACACCAGCGTATTCGTGCCGGGGGCGAACAGCTGCCCCTGTGTCACCACGCCGGCTTCGGTATTCACGTTCAGCTCCAGCCGCTCGGCGGTCACGTTCGTTTTCGGATCCGTCAAATGCACGCGGCCGGTCGCGGTGAGTATTCCTGGCAGCGCTTGAATCGTCACGTGGTCCGCCGTGAGCATAAGGGCACCTTGGCGCACCACGACGGATCCGTCTGCTTCGTAGAGTTCTTGATCTTTCCGATAGTCCAAGCGGGTAGCCGAGATTTCCAGCGGTGCGGATCCGGACGAAGAATTTCCGGCAGGTTTCTGAATTTCAGCGGCCCAAAGGGAAAGTCCCGGAAGGGAGACTACCAAGACCCACCCAAGTACAAACCGCCGACAGATCCGTCGCCAAGGATCTGCCATGCTAGCCCCGAATCACTGACAGCCCACAGCCGTTCACCGCCGCCTTGATGTCGCCAAGCAACATGAGCGAGCCGGTTACACAGATGAGATCAGCGGGGGAGGCCTGTTGCTTTGCCTTCTGTAACGCCTCGGCTGGCAGCGGCACCTCATACACCGGCTTGGGCCAGTCTCTCAGCGATTCGCGCAGCTCGTCGACGGTCGCGGATCGGGCAAGACCGGCTTGCGTCAACACGATTTCAGAGATCAGCGGAAGTAATGGCGCAAGGAATTCCCGAAGATCTTTGTCCCGCATCATGCCCCACACGAGAATGATGCGTGCATTCGGATGACTGGCGAGAAATTCCCCCAGATACCCAGCCAATACCCGGGAAGCCGCAGGGTTATGGGCCCCGTCCAGAAGGACGCGCGGAGCCTCTTCAATGACCTCCAACCGCCCTTCCCACACCACCGAACGCAATCCCTCGCGGACCGCCCGCTCATTGACCGGCACTCCGCCACCAACACCCGCGGACTCGAGCAAGGCGATGGCACAGGCGGCATTATCCAATTGATGCCGCCCGACCAGCCCGCATCGAAGCCCCTCAAACACTCTTCCCCATCCCCGATAGGTAAACCGATCACTGTTTCCCTCAACGACGAATTCACCGCCCAGCCGCCGCACCGGCGCAGCACGCTCGGCCGCAACCCGCTCGATGACAGCGCCCGCTTCGACTCCCATCCGCCCAATGACGACTGGCACGGCTGGTTTGATGATTCCAGCCTTTTCAAAGGCGATGGCCGCTTCGGTCGTTCCCAAATACTCCTGATGGTCCAGTGCAATGGTCGTAATCGCACACGCCATCGGTTCAACCACGTTGGTGGCGTCGAACCTCCCACCCATCCCGACTTCCAACACCGCGAGATCGACCTGGGACTCTGCAAAGTACAGCAGCGCGAGCGCCGTTGTCAGTTCAAAAAAAGTCAGACTCATAGCCGGCGGAACGGCGTGGCGCAATCGGCCGACCAGCTCAGCCAAGCGGTCTTCCGAAATCATCTCGCCGCCGAGGCGGATGCGCTCGCGGAAATCGACCAAATGGGGAGAGGTGTAGACACCCACCCGCAACCCGGACGCACGCAACATCGCCGCGGCGATGGCGACCGTCGATCCCTTACCGTTGGTCCCACCGACGTGCAAGACACGCAGCCTGCGCTCCGGATGACCGAGCGTCTCAAGCACGGCCTGCATCGGCTCCAGGCCGAGCTTGATCCCATGCTTCTGCAGACCATAGAGGTATTCAATAGCGGCGGGATAGGTCATCAACAAACCGGGAGGACGAGGAACGTCTAAAAATGGGAGACGAGCGTGCTGACCGTCTCTTTGAGCTGCTTCCGCTCGACGATCATATCGATCATCCCATGCTCCAGAAGAAACTCTGCTCGCTGAAACTGATCCGGCAGCTGCTGTTTGATCGTCTGCTCAATGACGCGGGGGCCTGCAAAGCCGATCAACGCCTTGGGTTCCGCAATGATCACATCCCCTAACATCGCCACACTAGCGGTGACACCGCCAAAGGTCGGATCGGCAAGAATCGAGATGAACGGCAGTTTCGCCTCTCCTAGCTTTGCCACAGCCGCCGACGTTTTGGCCATTTGCATCAGCGAAAGAATCCCCTCCTGCATCCGCGCGCCACCCGACGCCGTCACCAAGATGACCGGCACTTTCAGCTCCAGCGCCCGATCGATGGCACGGCAAAGCTTTTCCCCCACCACCGATCCCATGCTGCCGCCCATAAAGCTGAAATCAAACACACACAGCACGACACGGTTCCCATTGACCAATCCCTCGCCGATCACCAGGGCATCCTTGCGGCCGGTCTTTTCTTGTTGGGCCTTCACTCGCTCCGGATATGATTTGGTATCGTGAAACGTCAACGGATCTTGCGCGTGCAACTCGACATCCCACTCTTTGAAGGAACCCAAATCGACGAGGAGCCCGATCCGCTCCATCACGGAAATTGGGAAATGATATTCGCACTTGGGACAGACCTTGTTATTGCGGTCGACTTCCTTGCGATACACGATTTCCCGGCAATGATTACACTTGAGCCACATGCCCTCACTGCCTTTTGACCGAACAGGGGCCGCGGTCTCAGCCGCTTTGTCTTTTTTGAACCAGGCCATGGGTCCGTCCCTCAGTCAATCATGGGGAGCCTCATTGGCTCTCACCGTCGGCGGAGAATAGCACAGCCGTGCTCCTGACGCACGTGCAAACCGGGCTCGTGCCCATGTGGCGCACCGCGAACCGCCTCTATGACCAGGCCAGCCTCGCGAGCATCCAGATCCCGATCCCGATACTGGCTACTCCGGCACAGCCCTGTAGTCCCACAAACAGACGCCGGCTGGCCGCGAGTGAATACACCAGCGGGAGACTGATCGTCAGCCCGATGGCCATCATCCCCACAATCGAACCCGCGCCAAAGACCGCAATCGACAACAGTCCCGATCCCAACTCCTGGGTCGACGAGAGCACAATCAGCATCAGCGCCGCCGATCCCGCCAGTCCATGCGCCATGCCGATGCACAGCGGCCGGACAGAGCTGGCCATCCAATGCCGGTGGCGATGATCATCCTGCTGCTGATGGCTATGGAAATGGACATGCGGGCCGTCATCGTGGTGATGGCGATGGACGTGCCACCGTTCCCGGTACAGTTTCCAGGCCAACGTCCCGCCAAGCGCGATCAGTAAGAGCCCCACACTGGACTCCGCGAGGAGCTCGAACCGTTCGGGGATACGAATGCCCCAGGCCAGGACCACCGCCCCCACAAGCAACAGCGTCGTGGTATGGCCAATCCCCCACCAGAATCCTACGGCACTGGAGGCCCGAAATGAGGGCCGTTCTGCCAGAACCGTCGAGATCGCAGCAAGATGGTCGGCATCAAGCGCGTGCCGGAGGCCAAGCAGGAACCCCAATCCCAAAACCGCGGCGTACGATGGATCGCTCATAGCGTGGTTCGATACTGCTCAGATCGAGACTTCGATAAAGGGCACACCCTTGTCGAGAGTCCGTTTTTTTCTGAATACCAACATAAACATTAACATGAAGATTGCTACTTAAGTCCTCTATTTCCCTTTATCCACCTCTTGCGTGCATTTCCAGATGAGGGTCTTCGCGCAGCCGATCGATGCCGATCAGACTACCATTCCTGAGCCCCACTTGCTCAAGCCCTTTCCGCTCCTCAGCACCTCGGTCTTGTCGAGCAGCCCAACCATGACAGATCATCTCTCGCATTGCTTCCGCGCTGGCCCCTCTTCGAAGCGGCTGGCGGAGATCCATCCCCGACATGGCATACAGACAGAGATACCACAAGCCGTCCGCCGTCACCCGGCTGCGATCGCAGGATCCGCAAAACGGCATGGTCGTGGACGGAATGATGCCAAAGATCGTCCCATCCGGCAACCGATAGCGCTGCGCCGGCGCCGCTCCACGCTCAGGCAGAGGAGCGACCGTGCCATAGTGCGCGCGCACGTCATCCAAGATGCTGGCGCAAGACACCACTTTCTCCATCGACCACTCATTCGCGCCACCCACATCCATATACTCGATGAAGCGGACTTCGGCCTGATACTGCCTGGCGAATTCGATCAACGGCACAATCTCGTCGTCATTGAACCCTCGAATTGCGACAGTATCCAGTTTCAGATCCGGAAATCCTGCCTTTCCAACGGATTCGATGCCGTCAAGCACACGGGCAAACTCGTCCCGCCCGGTCAACCGGCGGAATCGCTCCGGCCTGAGCGTATCCAGACTGACGGTCACGCGATGCAGCCCCGCCTCATAGAGCTCTTGCGCATACTCGGCCAAGAGCACCCCGTTCGTGGTCAGCGCGATTTCCTGGATGCGGCGATCCTGGAGCAGCAACCGCACCAACCGCGAGAGGTCCCGCCGCAACAGCGGCTCTCCACCGGTCAGCCGGATCTTCTCCACGCCCACATCGGCAAAATACCCTGCGAGGGTCGCCAATTCTTCAAAGCTGAGGACATCTTCACGCGGCAGCCAGACATAGTCTTCTTCAGGCATGCAGTACCGGCAACGCAGATTGCAGCGATCCGTGACAGACAATCGCAAACTCTTCAGCGGGCGCCCGAATCGATCCTCCACCGCCACAGGCGCTCTGTTTACACCGGGTTCATCCATGGGTTGCAATCGGTCTCTTCATCAAATTTTGAATGGTGAATTTTGAATGGTGAATTCTGTGATGCCGTATGGCGATACTATTACACATTCAACATCACACACTGAACATTCGGCATCCCCGATGCCGTTACGGATGTTCCTCCACCCACACCTCCCCGTCCGGAGTCCGCTCCAATTTCCAGATTGGGGTAATTTGTTTCAATTCATCAATCGCCCATTGACAGGCGCGAAACGCCTCTGCTCGGTGCTCGGCGCCGGCGATGATCAGCACGATATTTTCGCCGATCGAAATCTCGCCGTAGCGATGAATGATCAGCAATTCCAGGATATCGAAATCCTGTAACGCGCGCTCGCGGATCTCCCGCAGTTTTTTTTGTGCCATGCCCTCGTAATGTTCGAACGTGATGCGGTCCACATCACGGCCCCGCGACCGGTCACGCGCAACCCCCAAGAACGTGGCGATCCCGCCGATACGTGTTGACCGGCTACGCACCCGATCCAGCTCCTGATCGAGAGAAAAATTCTCCCGCTGCACTCGGACGAACAGGTCATCAGAACCAGCTGCCGCGCTGTTCATGCATGATCTCCTTCACGACTCTCAGGATGCCCAGCTCCGCCGGCAAATGGCGGAAGGAGCGCAACCTCATCGCTGGCATGAACGATCGTGTCTTCGTGCGCGATTTCCTGATTGACCGACACCAACACCTTCTTCTTGTGGATCAATTCTCCGATGTGGGGATACCCTGCCTCGATGGCGGCAATCACGTCCTTCACCTTGGCTCCGTTGGCTACATTCAGCGACAGGGCCGGCTGGTTTCCCGCCATCATCTTCGTCATGCCAAATAATCGAACCGTAACCATATGGTCCAAATCTTAACTTTAAACTTAACCTTCTCGCGTATACACGCCTGATTTTCCACCTGCTTTCGACAGCAAGCACACCTCCGAAAAACTCATCCCGCGATCCACCGACTTGCACATATCGTAGATCGTCAAGGCCGCCACAGACGCCGCCGTCAACGCTTCCATTTCGACTCCCGTCTGTCCGGTCGTCTTCACGGTCGCCGTAATCGTAATCGAACACACCCCGCTCAGGTCCGGCTGTCGGTCTTCCCTGAAGGAAATATCGACGCTCGTGAGGAGCATCGGATGGCACATGGGAATGAGATCGGGCGTCTTCTTGGCACCCATCACACCGGCCACTTGCGCGACCGCCAACACGTCGCCCTTGGCGATCGTTCGTTGTTGAATTTTTTCAAGGGTTTCTGGCCGGAGCAATACTTTCGCCTGCGCCGTAGCCACCCGTTCAGTCGAAGCCTTGGCAGACACATCGACCATGCGGGCACGTCCGGCCTCGTTGAAGTGGGTAAATTCAGCCATTTTCTTCGGTGAATCAGTGCGTTATGGCAATGACGTGGAGAGATTATAGGAGCCAAGGGAAATGAAGGTCAAGCAGGAGAGCCAGGACTCCACAAGGGCCACAACAGACAGACCAATAAGAATCCATAAGAAATCAGGAGACCACTCAGCACAACCGAATCTCTTCACCCACATCAATCTGCAGACGCTGCGCGGCACTCTCCTCACGCAAAAAGATCTCCAAGGTACCCCCACTGTTGATCAACGCAGCGGGACGATCAGGGCTCCCTTGGCTATAACTCCCCACGATGTCGCTGACAAGATGCGTCCCCACGTGTATCTCCAACACGTCATTGTCTAATGAGGCTCGAAGCTCCTGCACCTGTCTCGCCGTGATGTTTGAAATGAGATTCCCGAATCGATCGATGGAGACGACCTTCCCGATGAGCAACTCATCATGCCGAATCGGGATGGCCGGAGCGCTACGGATTGGATCATGGATAGCCGGCCCCATAAAGGCCGGGGGAACTCCCCTGCTCAACCACGCCGCCGTAGGGGCAAACACATCACGGCCGTCAAACGTCGATCCGGCTGTCGCCAGACGATACTGTTTGTTGTCAATCTGCCACATCTTTGCGCCCGGTTCCTGCTCCAGCACTTCGCTGAACAACCCATTGTCTGGACCAATGAATATCGCGCGGCCGGTGGCAATCAGCAACGGTCGGCGCGCGGTGCCGACACCGGGGTCAACCACGGCAACATGAATGGTACCGTCGGGGTAATACCGATAGCAGGACCGGAGAAAATACCCGGCCTCGTCGATCTGATGCGAGGTGATTTGGTGTGAGAGGTCGACGATGGTCACGGCGGGATTGATCGACAAAATCACCCCCTTCATACTCGCCACGAAATGATCGCGTTCGCCGAAGTCCGTCAGCAACGTGATCAGAGGGGGGGCCGTCGACACGGCTAAATCTCCTCGAACTTGATCTCCACCACTTCGTATTCCACCATCTTGACCGGAGTTTTGACCTCGACGAAATCACCGACCCGCTTGCCGATCAACGCACGGCCGACCGGTGATTGGACGGAAATCTTATTGAATTTCATGTCGGCTTCGTCCTGTCCAACCAACGTATATTGCTTCTTGGATTGAGTTTCCTGCTCGATCACCGACACCGTCGCGCCAAACACGACCGTCTCGCTGACTCGTCCGGTGATCTCGACGATCCGGGCCTCGGCCAGCTTGGTTTCGATCTCGGCCATCCTGGATTCGATGAATCCCTGGCGTTCCTTGGCGGCATCGTATTCGGCATTCTCGCTCAGATCGCCATGGGCGCGCGCTTCCGCGATTGCCTCGATATTTTTGGGCCGCTCGACTTTCCGCAGGCGGTCTAATTCCGCCTTCAACGCGTCGTACCCCTTCCTGGTAATCGGTGTCGGCATGGTGATCTACCCTCGGAACGCTATGCCCGATGGTACTCCTGTAAAGAACGGATGGACAGCGTCTTTTTTACCATCGCCTCAATGGCCAACACGGCCGCTGTGGCCCCCCGCATCGTCGTGTAATAGGACAACCCCTTTTGAAGGGCCTCTCTGCGAATCGACACCGAATCGGAATGAGCCGATGCGGTCCTCACGGTATTCACCACGAGTGTCACCTCACCATTTTTAATATGGTCCACGATGTGCGGTCGCCCTTCTCTGACTTTGTTAACGTTCGCCACCGTGATCCCGTGTGCTCTCAGATAGTCAGCCGTTCCGGATGTCGCTTGAATCTGAAAACTGAGCGCCTGCAGCCGCCTTGCTACATCCAAGGCTATAGGGCGGTCGCTTTCCTTGACACTAATAAAGGCGGTTCCGGATGTTGGCAACATCGCCCCTGCTCCGGCCTGCGACTTGGCGAAGGCCCAGCCAAAGTCGCTGTCGATGCCCATGACCTCTCCGGTTGATTTCATTTCCGGCCCCAACAGCACATCCACACCGGGAAACTTATTAAAAGGAAACACCGCCTCTTTAACCGACAGATGTGCCGGCTGCGGAGCCTGTGTGAATCCAAGCTCCTGAAGAGACTTCCCGAGCATCACTTTCATCGCGAGTTTTGCCAACGGCACGCCGATCGCTTTACTGACAAACGGCACGGTCCGCGATCCCCGCGGATTGACTTCCAGGACGTAAATCGTGGTGCCTTTCACGGCGAATTGCGCATTCATCAGCCCGATCACGCCGAGTTCTAATGCCAGGACCTTCATTTGGCGTTCGATCTCGCGCACCACGCTCTGCTCCAACGTGTACGGAGGCAGGGAGCAAGCCGAATCGCCGGAATGTACCCCGGCCTCTTCGATATGCTCCATAATGCCAGCCACGACGACCGTCTTTCCGTCGGAAATCGCGTCGGCATCCACCTCGATGGCGTCGGCCAGGTATTTGTCGATCAGCACAGGATGCTTCGGTGACGCTTTGACGGCGGACCGCATATACTCGAGTAATCCCGTCTGGTCATAGACAATTTGCATCGACCGCCCGCCCAGCACATAGGATGGCCGCACCATGACGGGATACCCGATCGACTCTGCGATCCGCACCGCTTCATCAACAGATCGCGCCGTCCCGCTCTCCGCCTGCCGCAGGCCGAGCTTGTTCAACAGGTCTCGGAACCGCTCTCGATCTTCCGCCAAATCGATCGCGTCCGGACTGGTCCCGAGAATTTTGACGCCGGCCCGTGACAGGGGAAGCGCCAGCTTCAGCGGCGTTTGCCCGCCGAACTGCAAGACGACTCCCAACGGCGATTCCGTCTTCACAATATTAAGCACGTCTTCTTCCGTGAGCGGCTCAAAGTACAGCCGGTCCGAGGTGTCATAGTCCGTGCTCACCGTTTCCGGATTGCAGTTGACCATGATCGTTTCAACCGTTTCTTCCCGAAGCGCCATCGCCGCGTGCACACAGCAGTAGTCGAATTCAATGCCTTGGCCGATGCGGTTGGGACCTCCACCGAGAATCACGACTTTCTTGCGATTCGACGGCCGGGCCTCGCATTCATGGCCATAGGTGGAATAGAGGTAGGGCGTATGGGCCTCAAACTCCGCCGCACAGGTATCCACCCGTTTGTACGTCACGGCCGGGCCCGGTGCCGCGCTTGTTCCACTCTTGTCCGATCCCGTGCGCGCCTTGCGGACTTTGGCTGGTTCGAGTCCGAGTAGCTGCCCGATCCGGTCGTCTGAAAATCCCAGACGCTTGGCCTCATGCAGCACTCCCCCCGCCAATGCCGCAACCCCGCCACTCGTGTTCACAAGCGTCTGCTCGAATCCGATCAATTCCCGAATCTGCTCGAGAAACCAGGGGTCGATTTTTGTAATTGCGAATAGGTCGGCGTTCGTGAGCCCGAGCCGGATACCGTCGGCGAGATGCCACAATCGCTCTGGCAGCGGCGTCCGAAGGATTCGCTGAGTTTTCTCCAACGTCGCCTCGCGATCGAAATCGTCCGGAATCCCCCGATCGATCCCCACCCGCGAGACCAAACCGTTCAGCTCCAATTCCAGCGAGCGAATGGCCTTTTGCAGCGCCTCTTTGAAGGTCCGTCCGATCGCCATGGCTTCGCCGACTGATTTCATCTGCGTCGTCAACGTGGGATCGGCTCCCTTGAACTTTTGAAACGCGAATCGTGGAATCTTCACTACCACGTAGTCGATCGTCGGCTCGAACGAGGCCTTGGTCACGCCGGTGATATCGTTCGTGATTTCGTCCAGCGTGTACCCGACCGCCAGTTTGGCGGCGATCTTCGCGATCGGGAAACCCGTCGCTTTCGATGCCAGCGCGGAACTGCGTGACACCCGCGGATTCATTTCGATGACGACCATCTCTCCATTCGCCGGATCGATCCCGAATTGGATGTTGGAGCCGCCCGTATCGACGCCGATTTCCCGAATGATCCTCAGTGCCGCATCCCGCATCCGCTGATACTCTTTGTCGGTCAACGTCATCGCCGGCGCGACGGTGATGCTGTCGCCGGTATGGACCCCCATCGGATCGAGATTCTCAATCGGACACACGATCACGACGTTGTCCTTCAGATCACGCATCACCTCGAGTTCGTATTCTTTCCACCCGATCACCGACTCTTCAATGAGCACCTGGCTGACCGGACTCATCGCTAGGGCCCAATCGATCAGCTTCTCGAATTCCTCCCGGTTGTAGGCGATGTTGCCGCCGGTTCCGCCCATCGTAAACGACGGGCGAATGATGGCCGGAAAACCCGTCATCTCCAGAATCGCCATCGCTTCATGGCGCGTATGCGCCGTCCCGCTCTTGGGCACACGCAGACCGATGCGCTGCATCGCCTGCTTGAACGCATCGCGATCTTCCGCTTTGTGAATGGCCTCGGCCGACGCGCCGATAAGTCGAACGCCATACTTCTCCAACACTCCGCGCTTGACCAGTCCCACGGTTGTATTGAGAGCCGTTTGTCCACCCATTGTCGGAAGTAACGCATCCGGACGCTCCCGCTCGATCACTTTTTCAACGACCTCCACCGTGATCGGCTCGACATAGGTGCGATCGGCCATTTCAGGATCAGTCATGATGGTGGCGGGATTGCTGTTGATCAGAATGACCCGATAGCCCTCTTCCCTGAGAGCCTTGCACGCCTGCGTCCCCGAATAATCAAACTCGCAGGCCTGGCCGATGACGATCGGACCGGACCCGATCATGAGAATGGAACGAATATCTGTACGTTTCGGCATGTGATTCTAAGTCCAGATGTTGATTATCCCTCTTGCAACAGCGGCCCGATCGATGGGCGATACGGCGACGGCTGGACCGGCTCCACCGCACCGGGGCCTCGATAATACTTCATGGCCTCAGGCAACCAGGCTTCGATCTGATTGATTCGTGAGGTATCGGATGGATGCGTCGACAAAAACTCCGGGATATTTTGTTTCGCCCGGAAGCACATCTTGTCGATCATCTCCCTGGGGCAGCCGCTCATCCGCTCCCAAAACGGCACTGCTTCACGGGGATCGTAGCCCGCCTGGGCCATCAACCGGAGTCCGATACGATCCGCCTCCGCTTCCTGGCTTCGCCCAAACGGCAACGACACCCCCACTCCATACGCGCTCATCGCGGCCATGGCCGCATCCGGACGTCCCGCGGCAGCTCCGGCAGCCAATGCGCCCACTTGGGCAATGCTTTCCAACACGCCACGGCTATAACGCTCGGCGCCATGCCGTTGGAGGGCATGCGCCACCTCATGGCCCATGACCGTAGCCAAACCATCTTCAGTCTTCGTCAGTGGAAGAATGCCCGTAAAGACCGCTACTTTGCCGCCCGGCAACGCAAAGGCGTTGATCGAACGGTCGTCCTGAATGACGACGAATTCCCATTGATATTCCGGTTTATTGGCCGCCGCGGCGATGCGAGTTCCAACGCGGTTGACCATGTCGTTGACTTCTACGTCATCGCTCAATCGGGCTTTGCGCAGCACCTCATGAAACCCGCTGATGCCCATGGCGATTTCTTTTTCTTCAGAGATATAGATGAATTGATCCCGCGATGTGCCCGGTGCCCGATAGCAGCCAGCCAGTGCGGACATGACGCCGATTGACGCACCCATATTGAGAAGACCGTACAGTCCCATCATGCCCCGCGCACCGCAGCACAGCAGGCTGCGGCGTCCAATCGGCGCCGCATGCCATCGATCGCTTGACGTATCAGCCGACGGTAGCATCAAGAGTTCCAACGTCTCACTTCATGTGTTGAATCACTTCATCGATCATTAGGGCATCCACAGATACATGAACTGCGGTGTGCCGCCTCGTGCAAGTGCCATGACATCGAACTCAGCCAGACTCGACAAGGGTCCGGGAGCCAAGAGCTTCGAATAGACATTGTTCGAATACTCGCCGGGACGATGATAGGTGACGACCCTTGCTTCCGTCAGCTTGGCTTTCTTCTTGGCCAATTCGATGGCGTCTTCCAGATAGCCGATCTCGTCCACCAATCCGCTCGCCTTCGCTTGGTCTCCCGTATAGATTCGACCGTCGGCCAGTTTCTTAATTTGATCCATCTGCAACTGTGGCCGCCCTTCCTGCACGACACTCAAGAAGCGCTGATAGAAGGAGTCAATCAGCCCCTGAAAGATCGCCCGCTCTTCGGCGGTCATCACCCGGAACGGCGAGCCCATGTCTTTCCGAGGCCCCGACGTCACTGCCGTCGCTTCCACCCCCACCTTTTCGAGCAGCCCCCGCGCGTTGACAGTCAGCATGATGACCCCGATGCTGCCCGTGACCGAGGAGGGATGCGCCATCACCGTATCGGCGGCAGCCGCGATATAGTATCCCCCGGACGTCCCCAGATCCATGATGGAGGCGACGATAGGAAGCTTCCTGGATGTTTTGAACGTTTTGAGCTCGTGATAAATGATATCCGACGCCGTCACTGTCCCCCCGGGTGTATTGATCCGGAGGACGACAGCTTTAATGCTGTCGTCCTGCGCGGCTCGCGTCAGTTGTTCCTTGATTCGCGCGAGCATGCTCGGGGCAGGAATGAACCCCTCTTTCTCCTGAGAGCTGATCATGCCTGACACTTCAAGCAGCAACACCTTCGCGCTACCCGTCCCGCTCACCTGCACTTCTTTGAGCGGCCCAGGCGCTGGAAAGAACGACGGGTAAATACACCCTGATAGCGAGAGTGTTGCGCACAGCACCGCGATAAACCGATTACACATGATGGGTCTCCATAAGTCGGACAAATTCCTCGAAGAGATACGCGGAATCATGAGGCCCCGGAGATGCCTCCGGATGGTATTGAACCGAAAACACAGGCTGATCCAGACAGGCCATACCTTCAATCGAGTGATCATTCAAGCTGAGATGGGTGATTGCCACTCTGCCGGAGCCGGTTTCGACCACCGGCGGCTTGTCCGGCACCCCGCTGAAGGGGTGGGGAATCTTGACTGCAAAATTGTGGTTCTGGGATGTAATTTCAACCTTCCTGCTTCGAAGATCGATCACCGGATGATTCGCCCCGTGGTGGCCAAACTTGAGCTTGTAGGTCTCTAATCCCAATGCGAGCCCCAAAATTTGATGTCCCAAACAGATGCCAAAGATCGGATACCGCCCGATCAGTTTCCGCACCGCTTCCATGGCATAGGGAACGCCTTCTGGATCACCGGGTCCGTTGGAGAGGAAAAGACCGTCCGGCTTCAGCGCATGAATCTCTTCGGCCTGCGTCGATGCCGGGACCACGGTCACCTCGCAGCCGACATCGACCAAGCGGTTGAGAATGTTCTGCTTAACGCCGAAATCATAGGCGACCACCTGCCAGCCCCGCCGGTCACGCCCACCCTCCCGTTTCAGACCCGCTTCCGGAGCCCAGGCTCCGGATCCTGTCTTCCACGCATAGGACTGCCGGCACGTCACCTCCGCCGCCAAGTCCCGTCCCACGATGCCTGGCGCGTCCTGCGCTTGCGCCACGGCCCGAGCTGAGTCGAGTCCGCCGTGTGTAATGACCCCCTGCTGCGACCCGTGTTCCCGCAAATGCCTCGTCAAGGCCCTCGTATCGAGCCCTTCGATCGCCACGACATGCGCCTGCGTCAAATATTCATGAATGGTTTGTGTGCTCCGCCAGTTGCTCGCCAGCCGGCTGGCCTCCATCACCACGAAACCCTCGGCCCAAATCCGGTGGGACTCCCGATCCTCCGGCGTCGTCCCGTAGTTGCCGATGTGGGGACAGGTCATCGTAATAATCTGCCCCTTATAGGAGGGATCGGTCAGCACCTCCTGATAGCCGGTCATCGCCGTGTTGAAGACAACTTCCCCAACCGTGTCCCCTTCATACCCGAGCGCGCGGCCCTCGAAGCAAGTACCGTCCGCCAACGCCAGTAATGCTTTCTTCATGACGTCGCCCCACCCAACGTGAGTGACCGGTGCGTCTTGATTCCCATCAGCATAACCCCCAATACCAGCGTCACACCATACAGGATACGAATCGGCGTGAGGACACGAAACAGGGCCTCGAACGCCGCCTTTTTCGCTGCCTCTCCTTGGGCAGCAAACGCCTCCGCCTGAAGCGCCACCGCCTGCGGGTGCAGGACCAGAATGATGACGCCTGCCATCGCGACCATCGACATCAGCACGAGTAATTCTCCCCGGCCAACCGCCACAGCTTGATCTCCACTCCACCACCGATACCAGGAGGAGGTACACAACACTACCACGGCACCGATCACAAAACGCTGATAGCCTTCGAAGGCCCGCGTCAACAACAGCCCTCCTGAATCCTGTCCACCGAACGTATTGAACACCGCCGGAATGACCGCACCGATCAGTACGGCCATCCCCCCGACCCATAGACCCAAGGCCAGCCACTCAAGCGTCAGACAGCAGACGAGGCTCCAGTGGGACGAGCGCCGCACGCTGTTATCGCTCCGACGATCCGGCCTCGAACACGACCCGTCCCCCCACGATCGTCGTCTTGACCTGCCCCTTGATCTTCCAGCCGGCAAACGGTGTGTTGCGGCTCTTCGAGCGAAACTTGCTCGGATCGACCTCCCATTGGGCATGCTGATCGACGATCGCCACATCGGCATCCGCACCGACTGCCAACGTCCCCTTCTTCAGACCGAACGCCGCCGCCGGAGCAGAGGTCAGCTTCGCCACAGCCTGCTCCAACGACAACACACCTTCTTCGACCAGCCCCAGCGTCAACGAGAACGCCGTCTCCAGCCCGACGATGCCGAATGGAGCTTCGGTAAAATCCTGCTGCTTTTCTTGTGTGGCATGGGGCGCATGGTCGGTCGCAATGACCTCGATGGTGCCGTCGCGCAACCCGTCTTTAATTGCTTGGACGTCATCCCACGTCCGCAGCGGGGGATTCATCTTCGCATGAGTATTGTACCCACGAACCACTTCTTCGGTCAGCGTAAAGTGGTGGGGACAGGCTTCCGCCGTCACCTTGATTCCCCTCGCCTTTGCCTCTCGTACCATGCGGACCGACCCGGCCGTGCTGATATGGGCGAGATGGAGCCGCGCACCAGTCAGTTCCGACAGCGACAGATTCCGGGCGACCATGACATCTTCCGCGGCCGCCGGAATGCCGGGCAATCCCAACTCGGTCGAGATCAGTCCTTCATTCATGCAGCCGCCTTCCGCCAGATGCAAGTCCTCGCAATGATCGACAACCGTAAGATCGAAGGCCCGCGCATATTCCATTGCCCGGCGCATGACCAGGCTATTCATCACCGGCCGGCCGTCATCGGAAATCGCCACGCAGCCGGATCGCCGGAGATCGCCGATTTCCGCCAATTCTTTTCCTTCAGAGCCTTTTGTAATCGCGCCAACCGGCAAGACATTGGCCAGGCCAGCCGTCCTGGCTCGTTCCAAAATAAACTCGGTGACCGCCTGATTGTCGTTAATAGGGCTCGTATTGGGCATACAACAGACGGTCGTAAACCCGCCGGCCACCGCGGCGGCACTCCCGCTCTGAATCGTTTCTTTATATTCAAAACCGGGCTCTCTGAAATGGACGTGCAAATCGACGAAGCCCGGCAAGACCAGCATCCCAGCAGCCTGGATCGTCGTACAGCCAGGGGGCGCCGACAGATCGGACCCAACCGCCGCCACCTTACCCTGCTCAATCAGCACATCCCCGATCCCGACAAATCGGCCTGGATCCACTACCTGCCCACCCTTGATCAACATTGGCTTCACAGCAATACCATCTCCCTTTCCACGTACCGTCATCCGGCTCCGGACATGAGATACAAGATACCCATGCGCACCGCCACTCCATTCGCCACCTGGTCGAGAATGACGGACGAGAGACTATCCGCCACATCCGGCGCAATTTCCACCCCTCGATTGATCGGCCCCGGATGCATCACGATGGCGCCAGAGTCAGCCAACTTGACTCGCTCTCCCGTCAACCCATACAACCGCGCGTACTCACGAATGGTCGGAAACAGCGCCCGCCCCTGTCGCTCGAGTTGAAGGCGAAGCATCATGATCACGTGAACCCCTCGCAGCCCCTCGTCCATATTGGAATAGACCTTCACGCCCAACTTCTCAACGCCCCATGGCATCATCGTAGGCGGTCCGACCAACCGCACCTCAGCCCCAAGCTTCGTGAGCGCATAAATATTGGAGCGCGCGACGCGGCTATGCGACACGTCACCGACAATCGCCACCCGCAATCCCTCGAAGCCAAGCCCCCTCTCTCGAATGGTGTAGAGATCGAGCAGGGCTTGCGTAGGATGCTCGTGCCAGCCATCGCCGGCATTGATCACCGAAGATTTCACCCCGCGTGCCAATGTGTCAGCCGCCCCGGCAGAGGAATGGCGCAGGACGATAATGTCCGCCTGCATGGCTTCGATATTGCGCGCGGTATCCAGCAGCGTTTCGCCTTTGACGACACTGCTGGACGAGGGCGAGAAGTTGATCACATCGGCGCTCAGCCGCTTCGCCGCCAGTTCGAACGATGTCCGCGTCCTCGTGCTCGGCTCGAAGAACAGATTGACGACCGTCTTCCCCCTGAGTGCCGGAACTTTCTTGATTTCGCGGCCGGTGACTTCTTTGAACGAGTCCGCCGTTTCCAGGACCAGTTTGATCTCATCCACAGACAAGGGCGCCAGACTCAGCAAGTCCTTGCGTTTGAGACTCATGGCATCCTCCGCTTCACGGCTTGGCGATGACCACCCGGTCATCCTCCCCATTCTCTTCCAGCAAGACCTCGACTTTTTCCTCTCTCGAAGTCGGCAGATTCTTTCCGATGTACGTAGCCTTAATCGGCAATTGTCGATGGCCGCGATCGACCAACACGGCCAGCTGAATCTCTCCCGGCCTGCCGAGATCCATGAGACTATCCATCGCCGCGCGGATTGTCCGCCCGGTGAATAGCACATCGTCGACCAGCACGACGACCTTGTCCGCTAAATCGAAGGGCACTGAGGTCTTCCGCAACACCGGCTGATTCTTCCGCAGTGCCAGATCGTCGCGATAGAGCGTGATGTCCAACTCGCCGATAGGCACAGACACGCCTTCGATATTTTGGATGCGCTTCACCAGCCGATGGGCTAAATGGACGCCGCCCGTCCGGATCCCAACCAACGACAGATTGTTCACGCCTTTGTTATGCTCAAGAATCTCATGTGCGATACGAGTCACGGCACGGGCCATATCCCCGGCGTCCATGACCAGCTTCTCGTCAGCCCGCTCTTTCATCACACCCTGCTTTGTCGTCATGATCGTTCTCAGTAAGGCCACCCTGTGGACATAAAAAAACCTTCTCGCCATCGATTGGCCAGAAGGTTAGATATCGAACCCGGTCCAAGCCGGAACGCACACATAATCGACTCCTTGCCCACCTCACTGGATGGGCGTTAAAGGTAGGCGCATCTTACTGACGCAGGCCGCGGCTGTCAAGTTTCCGGAAACAGAACGGGACCATCGCATGAGGCTCTTGTCTGGTGTTGTAGCCGGACGGCCCCTTCCTTACAATGTGGCGCACAGGAACGATCGTTCGCATGGCGCACTTCACACTCTATTGCACCCGAGTCCTCCCGGATCCGGTCATGACCGCGATCCGGGCACGATTTGCGCTTGTTCACGAACCGCTGGATCATCCTCCTTCCCGGGAAGAATTAGCGCAGGGATTCGCCCAGGCGGACGCCGTGATTTCGACCCTTGCCGAACATGTAGACCATACCGTGCTGGCCTGCGCCTCGCGTCTCAAGATCATCGCCAACTACGCAGTGGGCTACAACAACATCGATGTGGTCGCTGCCGGCCAAAGAGGGATCGTCGTGAGCAACACGCCCGATGTCCTCACCGATGCCACAGCGGATCTGACGTGGGCGTTACTGCTTGCGGTCACCCGACGGGTGGTGGAAGGAGACCGGTGGCTGAGAACAGGCCAGTGGCCCGGCTGGGCCCCCACACAAATGCTGGGAGGCGATCTCACAGGCAAAACACTCGGTATCATTGGCATGGGACGAATCGGTCAGGCCGTTGCCCTGCGGGCGGCAGGATTTCGCATGCCCGTCCTCTATACCAGCCGCCGGCCCGTCGCCGTCCCTGCCGGCCTTTCATGGACGCGATGCTCGCTCGACGAGGTCCTGACGCAATCCGACTTCCTCTCTCTCCATGTCCCGCTTACCGATACCACCCGTCATCTGATCGGCGCGCACGAGTTGCAGAGTATGAAACCGACGGCCTGCCTGATCAACACCTCTCGAGGGGCGGTCATTGACGAGACCGCTCTCGTCACGGCCCTGGAAACCGGTCTGATCGCCGGAGCAGGCTTAGACGTGTACGAACATGAACCGGCCATTCATGCGACATTGACACGGCGCGCGAACGTCGTTCTGCTTCCGCACCTCGGTTCCGCAACCTTGGAGACACGCATACGCATGGGCATGATCTGCCTGACGAATATCGCGGCGGTGTTGTCCGGAAAACCGGCTCCGAATCGGGTGGGATAATTCAGCTAGCCAGGCGTAGGCCCACGCCGTCCAATGATCGATGGACCTTGAGCGCCGCCAGTCGCTGCGGCACGTCGTGGAAGGACGGAATGGTTTGGAATGTTGCGACGGCCTTTCCCCATTGCGCCTCGGCTTCATACAACAAGCCGAGTTCGTAACGAATAGCCTGGCCCTTTGTACCGTGGCAACGAGGATCGATTGAAACAAGCTCAAGCTCTGACAGGGCTTGAACCAAACAGCCCTCTGCTTTATGGCACAGCGCCGTCATGAGGGATGAATCAAGATAGTAGGGATCTCCCTTCCGCGAGCAATCGAATTCCTCCCTCGCTTCCTGAAAAAGTCCCATGTTCTTATACGCAACACCCAACGTAAAGTGCGCCTCAAGATCAGGCGGTGAGGTCACTGCTTCTTGCAGCGCTCCCAATTCCGGCTTGGAGATCCCCGCAGTCGAATCGTCAATCACCTGAGGAGTTTCCTGCTGTGGTGTCTCTGTGACACGGAACTCCCTGGCATCGGATTCGACCTGAGATGCAGCCGACGGGACCACGCTTCCACCCATTGGTTTCTCGGAACTCGTGATCGTATCAGACTCAGCATCTTCCCAGATTGTACCCTGGGATTGGCCGGATGGGGGTGACGATACCGGCACCCTGAACTCATCAGGCTCAGCTCCCACGATCGAAAATGTGTCGGCAGCAGGACAAGCCCCTTGCGACTCCCTCGCCTGAGACTCGGAAACCATCGGCTGTCCATCAGATTCGGAGGAGTGGCCAACCTCAACAATGGGTGTTCCTTTTATTTTCGCGGCAAGACGGGCCACGAGTTCGGTATCCGGGGAAAGCGATTGAACCTTTTCGAACAGCTCGTCGTGTAAACCTTCCATCCCTGGCTCAGGATGGGCCAGTAAAAACTCCGCCGCCTTGGCGTACTGTTCCGCGGCTGCCGCAGGCTCCTGCTTCTCCTCGAACAGCTGCCCATACAGTTCAAGCAACGGGGCAGAATTGGGTTGCGCAGTAAGAAATTCCACAATCAACGATTCGGCCAAGGTGAAATCCTGTGCACGAAGCGCGGCCCCCGCGAGAAACCGATATTCGCCTAGGGCGACCTGAAGATCGCCTTGTTGCAGGTGCAGTTTCGCAAGCAGCTGGCAGACCTGTGGATTCCCCGGCTCGCGCGACAGCATTTGATTGAGAATCGCTTCTGCTCCGGCATACTGTCCTTCGGCAATCCGCCGGGTCGCCTCCGCCAGCGGACCGGAAAGCTCGGCCGACAGGTTTGCGGCAACAGGTGCGCCTCCCGGTTTCAGAGGCTGGACCGGAACGGTCCCTCCCTTTCTGATACTCTCGACAAACTGCATGGCTTCGCTGTTCTTGGGGTCGATTCGAAGCACCGACAAATAGGCCTCTTTCGCCTCTTCATAGCGACCCTGCGCCGAACGCTCACGGCCAAGCTGCAGATAGACCTTCGTCGCGTCATCCTGAAGATTTTCTTGAACGCACAGCTCAGCGATGCGTTGCTGGGCATTGAGATTGGATGGATCGTGGACGACGATGATCTTGTAGATTGCGAGCGCCTCTTTCGTCTTGCGCGCTTTAAGGTAGTGCTTTGCCAGTATCAGATAATCTTGAACCGCGCTGCTCACCAGACCGCGTTCCGCATTTAAGTCTCCCAACTGCCGATAGACTTCAAAACGAGTCGGGTCGCATTTGAGCACCTTCTTATACGCGGCAATGGCCTTGAGCGTCGCGCCTTCGGCGTGAAAGGCTTTCGCGGCTTGCAGAAAGGCGGCGGTCGCTTCCGAGACCACATTCTGTTTCAGATACAAATCACCGATGGAATTGTGAATGCTGCCGTCGTGAGGTGCGTCTAAGGCCAGTTTTTTCCATTCTGAAATGGCCTCACTATACTGCCCCCGTGCAGCCATTAATTGTGCCTGTTGCAGAACCCTGGTGCGGTCAGACGTCACCGTAACTTCCTCCTCTGAGAGTTACGGTGACGCTAACAATCTTCAGGAATTTTGTCGAGGAAATGCCTGAATTGAACGATCACGCGAAGATGCGCTGCACGGCCCCTCCCATGAGGGAAAGGCCCGTGCAGGCGTTAGTGACTCGGGGGATACTCAGGAGGCCGCCACGGCCGCCTTCAGCACATTGGCGGCTTGAGGCCCCTTGGCGCCTTGGACGATGTCGAACTCGACGTTCTCACCTTCCTTAAGGCTCTTAAACCCATCCCCCTGCAGTGCTGAATAATGCACAAACACGTCTTCTCCACTATCAAGACGGATAAACCCGAACCCCTTCCGATCATTGAACCACTTGACCGTCCCTTTTGTCTTCACAAGCCCCTCCTTTCCTCAATGACTACGCACAGTTACACTGCGCTGTCATTAAGCCGTGCGTTGAAATAAGAACCGAACGGTAAGACACGAATCTGGCGGGTGTGACCGACGGGCACCTGAAGAAGAGTTGCATCACTCACGGAACCCATCGTGATTATCAAATTTCGCGCTGCATGTAACATAGCGCTCTTCGTCTGTCAAGCGAATCTTTCGCCAACCGCTTTCCTCCCCAATGTTTACAAGGGCACGAGACTTCCCTATAGTGAGGTCCTCGACACTTCCACCTACAAGAATCCCGTGATCCTACGAACCCTGCTCGATCGATATATTTTTACGGAACTGCTCTCGCCGTTTGGCCTCAGCCTTGGTGCGCTGTGTTTCGTCATGCTGACCCGTGAACTGTTGCGCCTGGTCGAACTATTGGTCTCAAAAGGAGTCGGCCTCTGGTCAGTCTTGAAAGTCATCGCCATGCTGCTCCCATCCGGCCTGGTACTGACCCTGCCGATCGCCGGCCTTATCGCCTCGATCACCGCGTTTGGACGTTTGTCATATGACAAGGAACTCGTGGCCATGCGCGCTGCGGGACTGAGTCTGTTCCGCTTGTCGCAACCAGTTTTTCTCTTTTCCCTCGCGGTCTTTGGGCTCACGCTTGTGTTGTCCCAATGGGGGCAACCATGGAGCTCGCTGAACCTCAAGAAAGTGGCGTTGAATCTTCTCAAAGATCAGCTTGTGCTTGCGCTGGAGCGGGGCACATTCAATGAACCGATTCCCCACATGGTCATCTACGTGCCGGAGTCCGTCGACGGACAGCCCGCGAAGGGCATTTTCGTATCCGACGAACGGACCCCGAAGGAACCTCGTATCATCGTGGCGGAAGAGTATCGGGTGTTCATGGACCGCGTGAATAACCAGGTGGCCCTGAGGCTGGTCAACGGGGTCATTCATACCAGGCCGGATCAGGCCGACCAATACCGACTCGTCTCTTTCTCCAGTTATGACATTAAGGTCAGTCTGAGCCTGAGCAGTTATGCCGCGACGGAAGAACGACCGACCTACGAGCAAATCATGACGATGATCCAGAAATCCGACGGCAAGGACACGACCGGGCTGCGCCGGCTCATGGAATATTACAAAGATCTGGCCTTTCCCACCGCGTCGCTGGTGTTTTGCCTATTGGGAGTGCCGGTGGGTATCGTATCGAAGCGATCCGGACGTGTAGGCGGGTTTGCCGTCGGTGTACTGATCATCGTGATCTTCTACTTGCTCAATGTGGCCTGCGATTTTCTGGTCACCACGGCATGGATCGGACCGTTTGCAGGAGCCTGGATGCCGAACATCATCTTCATTGTCGTCACCATTGCGTTGTATCTCAAGATGAGCCGCCAGTAGACGCCATGACCATACTCTTCCGATATATCCTGCGCGAATACGCCAAGATCTTTTCGATGTGCTTTGCCGGGCTCATGACCATTTATGTGGTGATCGACTTTTTTGAAAAGATCCGGCGGTTTCTGCGATACGATACGGGGGCAGGCCCGATTCTGATCTATTTCGCGCTCAAAATTCCCGCCATTGCCTTTCAAGTCGTGCCGTTCGCCGTTCTGGTCGCCACGCTGCTTACGCTGGGCTTGCTCGCCAGGAACAACGAGATCACCGCCTTGCGCAGCTGCGGGGTCAGCCTTCTTTGGATGACGTCTCCCTTCCTCCTATTTGCATCATTCATGTCCGTCATTCTGCTGGCCTTCAGCTCCTCAATCATCCCGATCGCTTCAGAAAAAGCCGAAGAGGTTCGCCTCGTCCATATCGAGAAAAAGCCGGTCCCGTTAACCATCACACCCACCCAGCCATGGGCCCGTATCGGCACCGATACGCTGATGCAAATTCACGGCATCGACACCGGAGGCGCGACGATCCATGGCATCCGGATCTTCCACTTCAACCAAGCCTTTCAGCTCGACCAGCTTGTTGAAGCCGAGATGGCGCAGTACAGCGCTGGCCACTGGACGCTCTTGAACGGCAACCGCCGGCTCTTTCAGCCAGACCATGTCACCGAGCTGGGCACCTTCGCTGAGCAACCGGCAGCCATTCCATTGATCCCGGATGATTTTTCCTCATCGCTGACCGGCAACTCCGAAACCATGACCTTCGGGGAGATCCGCAACTACGTCGGCCGGCTCCAGCCTGAAGGCATGCCGTTCTCGAGGTTGCTCACGGACTATTATGCCCGACTCGCGTTTCCACTGGTGACCGTGATCATGGTGCTGGTCGGCATCGCGCTGGCATTGCGGCGAAGCGGAGTCCGCGGGAGTGGCATGGCCGCAGGAATCGGCCAAGCATTCATCGTGGGATTTTGCTACTGGACGACGCATTCCGTCTCGATCGCACTGGGACGGGGGGGCGCGCTGGCACCGATGCTGGCCGGGTGGATGGCCAACATCCTGTTCGCCAGTTTCGGACTGTATTTATTACTCAAAGTACGTCACTAAACGGCCCTCCCTAGTTGACTGCTTTCCGCGCTTCCGGTAAGAAAGGAGCGGCTTGCCGCTGTAAAGGAGAACCGTATTATGAGCTCGCGAGTGGTGATTACCGGTCTGGGCGTCGTCTCCTCCATCGGGATCGGTGTGAGCGAGTTCTGGAAAACCGCGCTTGCCGGCCGTTCCGGGATAACCCCCATTAAATCGTTCGAACCGTTTTTCATGGCTGCCTACCGTTCGAAAGTTGCTGGACAAGTCCATAACTTTTCACCAGAACAATATCTGCCAGCCAGCCAGAGCAATCGCGTGGACCGCTATGCCCAATTCGCGCTGGTGGCAGCAAAGGAGGCCCTTGCCGACGCCGGCATCGTGATGGCCAAGGAGTCGCCGCACCGGGTCGGCGTGATGGTCGGAGCCGGCATGGGCGGCATGGTCATGGGAGAGCGAGAGATCACCCAGCTCTTCAAAACACAAAAACCAAACCGCGTGCATCCCAATTTTATTCCTACGATCACGCTCAATTCCGCATCCGGCATCGTGGCCATGGCCTATGGCGCCAAAGGCCCGAATCTCACGATTTCGACGGCCTGTTCATCCAGCGCCCATGCATTGGGACAGGCTCTGTATTGCATCCGAACGGGCCAAGCTGACGTGGTCATTGTCGCGGGAGCCGATGCCAGCATCACACCACTCGTATTTGCGGGCTTTTGCTCCTTGCGCGCACTGTCAACCGAGTACAACGACACACCGCAACGCGCGTCACGCCCCTTCGATCGGCATCGCGACGGCTTCGTCATGGGTGAAGGAGCCGGCGCGTTAATCGTGGAATCCTTAGCCCACGCCAAAAAACGGAAAGCGCGTGTGTATGCGGAACTCGCCGGATATGGCGCGACGAGTGAAGCCTATCATATGGTCATTCCCAAAGAAGACGGCGAGGAAATCGCGACCACCATGAAAATTGCGCTGAACTCAGCCGGCCTGACACCGGCGAACGTGGACTACGTGAATGCCCATGCGACATCGACGCCCATCGGCGATCAGGTAGAGGTCAGAGCGATCAAGCGGCTATTTAAGACCCGTGCGAATGCTGTCGCGGTCAGCGCGACCAAGTCGCTGGTCGGCCATACGCTCGGCGCGGCCGGAGCCCTGGGTGCCATCGCGTCGTCCTTGGCCATTCACACCGGGCAGATCCATCCCACCTTGAACTATGACGACCCCGATCCTGATTGCCGTTTGGACGGCATCAGCCGGCAGACTCAGGAGCGCAAGATCCGCGTGGCTCTTGTGAATTCATTCGGATTCGGCAGCAACAACGCAACGGTGGTGCTGAAGAAATTCGCGGCATGAAGGGCCTTCGTCCATGGATATCCCATGGAGCGCCCCTGTGACGTACCATGATGACAGAACACGGCAATCCCACAGACATCCTCATACATTTTTTAATCGTCCTGAATATCCCGCAGCGCGCTGACGGGATGTTCGCGTCCACCAAGGAGCATCCATAATGGCCGACCTCGCGGTTACGCAGCAAATCATTCAATCTCTGGCCACCTACCTGAAGCGTGATGCGGCGTCCATCACGGAATCGCATCATCTCCGGGACGATCTCGGGCTCGATTCGGTGGCCGTCATCGAGTTGCTCTTTGAAATCGAAGACCGTTTCAAGATTCAGATTCCCGATCAGGACCTCGTGGGGTTGAGCACCGTTGGATCAGTCGCGGCCTACGTGCAAGAGCGGCTGGTTTCCCCCAACGCCGCGCCGAAGGCCCCGGCTAAAGCCGCAACCACATCCGCGACTAAACCTGCGGCCAAATCGTCTGCGAAGGTCGCAGCCAAACCTTCGGCCAAAGCCGCCGCTAAACCAAAGGTGAAGGCCAAAGCCGCATCGCCGGCAACCAAGAAACCAGCCGCCAAGGCTGCCAAGAGCAAGAAGAGGTAACGACGCCATGGCCTTGCCGAAGCTGCCAACCCCCATTACCCTGAGTCAAATCCACCAGATTGTCGGCGGAACGATCCATGGTGACGAAGCGACCCCCATTTCCCAGCTGGCAAGTTTATCGGATGCAACCCCCCAGGCCTTGTCGTTCATCGCCAACGACAAAGCGCTGAAGCTGCCGGACGGATTCCAAGCGGCCGCCGTACTGATTCATCGTCATGTGCCGGAACTGACGATTCCGCAACTTGTCGTGGGACATCCGTTGATGGCGTTTGCCATGGTGGCACAACGGTTGTACGTGCGTCCCACTCCGCCTCGCGGCGTCGCCGAGGGAATGACACAAGGCACCGGTGTGACCATCGGAGCCGATCCGTCAATCTGGCCGTTCGTCACCCTCGGCGATCGCGTCACGATCGGCGCCCGCGTCACACTCTATCCTGGCGTCTTCGTGGGGTCAGACTCTAAAATCGGGGACGATTGTGTGCTCTATCCAAACGTGGTGGTCCGGGAAGGCTGCTCGCTGGGAGCTCGGGTGATTGTGCACAGCGGCACCGTCATCGGAGCCGATGGATTCGGCTATGTCCAGCACCAGGGACGCCACCAAAAAATTCCACAACTTGGCAACGTGATCATTGAAGACGATGTGGAACTGGGTGCGAATGTGACCGTCGATCGTGGCACCCTCGGCGCCACCCGGATCAAACAAGGCACCAAGGTCGATAACTTAGTTCAGGTCGCGCATAACGTCACGGTGGGCGAACATTGCATCCTGGTTGCCCAGGTGGGGATCGCTGGCAGCACGACCATCGGCCACCATGTGATCATCGGCGGACAAGCCGGCCTCTCGGACCATATCACGATCGGCGATCAAGTCATGATCGCCGCTAAGGCGGGAGTCAACCGCAGCGTGGAGTCGAATCAGATCGTCGGCGGAGCTCCGGCCCTGCCGCGCGAACGGGCGCTGAAAGTTCAGGGCGTCATTCATCATCTCCCGGAGATCAATCAGCAGGTTCGAGACTTGGTGGAGCGAGTGGCGCAGCTGGAACAATCAATCAGGCGACCGACGACGAAGGCCAGCAGACCCCGTACAAGAAAAGCGTAGTTACGGTTTCTCCGGCATGATCACACGCCGCCAGAGAAACAGTTTCGCCCAATAGAATCCCGCCCACGGCATCAATATCGCCGGGAACGGATGGACCTCTCCATACACGATTGCCGCCACCCCGCTCCCCACCAAGAGCGCGACACCGGCCAGATAGGCCACCGGAATCAGTTGGCGTCCCGGATGCTCGATCGACGGGGCCGGCGTCTCCTTCTTCATCCGTGCTCTGTTCACCCCCGCGCGCTGCTTCATTCGAGCACTCATCCGAGCCGCCCAAACATCGGGAAATTTTGCAAATATGAACCGGTGGTACGACGTTTGGGCAATACCGAGGACTACTCCGACCACAATCAGCATCGAGCTTGAGGCAAAGGTGGTCCAGGAATACGTGTCGGTTGCCATCCATTGGTAGCCCAATCCACCGATTCCACTGACTAAACAAAACAATCCCACAATGCCGGACGGAAAGAGGATAAAGGTCCTCACATACTCACGCGCCTGTTTGTCGACTTGTCCAGGGTGATGTGCAGTAATGAGCTTGGGCACGTGTGGCCTCCGACCATTTGTTAAAGATCGGCATTATAACGGGATCGCCTGCCAGATCCAATTCCCATTACCGATCAGCCCCCATGACAATACACAGACCATCGGCGTGGCCGGGTGAGATGAACGAATATTGAGTGGACTCGCTTCAGCGAGGAAGGATGTCTTCGATGGAGGCGATCTCAAGGCGGCCGAGCGTCACCCACTGTTCCGCCATGGGGGTCAACGATTGAAGACGTACTTCTACGGCCTGCAACCGCTGCGGCAATGTCTCGTCTTTTCGGTAGGCCGCCGCACTGAGAAATGACTGCACGCCCTGCAGAAAACTCGTGATGGTCACTGCATGAATCGTCTCGGCCGCCTCTTTCAGCGAGGCAACATGGGTTGCGATCGGCGCCAACTGAGACGAGGTGACGAAATCCCTCGTGCCTTGCTGGCGCAACTGGCGGAGTTGCTCCGTCATCATTGGAACCCGATCATGCACTTCTTTCAGAAATTCTTCGTCGACTCTGGCAAGATCGCGCAGAATGTGCCCCACCGTTTCCACAGCGATTTGATCCTCCTGTGGCCCGACCTGCTGCTCGGCACGCGCAATGACCGCTTCCAGAGAGGTGGCTCCGGTTGGTTGGACAGTATCGGCCCATTCTTAAGTGGCGCCTGGCGGATAGCTGACTACGCGGCGGTCTGCCGTGTCGTCAGATGGTCATAGTACACCTGGTCCGGCGTCTGGC
>Ga0194120_10002675_pt1 | contig 30269 bp, 39 predicted proteins | sample TA2MahCa65mmetaG_FD_148642 | JGI IMG/M metagenome (GOLD analysis project Ga0194120, IMG submission 148642) | Freshwater microbial communities from Lake Tanganyika, Tanzania - TA2015019 Mahale Deep Cast 65m | ecosystem: Environmental > Aquatic > Freshwater > Lake | place: Tanzania: Lake... | reverse complement strand
GCTGTCTTTATCAATAGTCCGTTTATAATTCTTTATCTGATCTTTAACATCTAATTTGACAAATAATGTCTTGTTTAGAAGGTCTTGGTAGGTGGGTTTATCAGCCGCATTGAAATGGATAATTGCGTATGACAGTATGACAGAAGTTGACTCTGTTCCTAGTGTTTCTATATCAAAAATAAACATAATACCTCAAAATAAAAAGTCCTTACATAGAGGACTTATACATCATAACATGGTTTCATCTGTGTAAAATTGAAAAATGCTTCTGCGACCGACCTTCCAGTTGATTGTATTGTTTTATATTCACACACATAATATCCATCTTTCTTGTATATGTTAGGTTTCTTCATTATATTTCCACGTTCGATGTTTCTCAGCAATCCACTCATAACCATCATAGTCTTGGACGCACCAATCTACATCGTCAGGAATTTCCACAATCTTCAGTTGAGCGTATCTGTCATTAGCAAAATCACCCAGTTCTTCTACTACTTGAATCAGAAAAGGATCATTTCTGTCTGCTTCCCACGGATCGACTTTAGTGCCGGACAGTTCAGCATATCTCTTTTCTGCCTTTGACGACAGACCGAATCCCCCGTGTTCGGTATTTATGACAAGTTTCATGATAGTTCTAGTTACCTCGTGTTGTTATAGATAAATTTATTTATTACAGTCTCTTAAATGAATCTGCGATATCCTGATCGATGCGTATTTCTTGAAACACAGGTAAGAATAATGACCACTCTCCGGATTTGGCTTGTATCTTAGCGTTATATTTTACGGATACAATTTTTCCCACCGGCGAATCAACAACGAATTCCTTGCGTTGTTCATCGGTTAATCCAGACCCTACATTGACTTTGATTATTCCATCCGAAGATTCGCATACGATAGCGCCGAGCATACCTTCGTATTTGCCAGTTCCCATCTGAATATCGACAACTACTAGTGAAGCATCTAACTCGGCTTTAAATTTAATTTGTGATTTCGAACGTTTATTTTCCCAGATAGATTCTATATCTTTTAGAATGATACCTTCGCATCCAAGACGCAGATAGTTTTGATATAAATCTTGGGCTTCTTCGATAGTTTCCGCTAAATGTGTTTCCACACGACGAATAGTATCCACGCCGCTCAATCTAGTCAGATCATTACACATCAGGAATCGACGATCACTATATCCAACCTTATAGATACCTTTGATAAAATCATTGTAAGGAATTCTATCCCAGATAACAGCACGAATCATCGATGCTTCTTGTTCAGTGATGGTACCTTTATTTGCCTTATTCAAAAATCCATTGCCAGTCTGTCTGTCGAGAATTTTACCATCTTTCACAGCCACCAGTTCGCCATCATAGACAACATCTTGCTTGTCAGCCATAGTCAGGAATTCAGACTCAAGATAACCAACCAGATTCAGTTCTTTACCGTTTCTGGAACGAAACTCTACCTTGCCACCTTTGACGATAGCATTGAAACGCATACCGTCCATTTTCACATCTACTATAGCAGGAAACTTGATCTTTGACACCAACTTATCATCGTATCCTGAGCATAACATACAGGGATATTCCGGAATCAGATTAGACCAGACTGTATTAACTGTTTTACTTGATACTCCACATTTCAAATCTTTCTGGATGATACGTTCGACGACTTTGGCGTCATCTACAGATAGTGAAGATAAAATTTTAGTAAGATGTTCAATTGCTAAATTACCTGTGATAGTTCTGGATGATAATTCTTCCAGAAGATTCAACGCGACCGATAATGTTATTGATGGTTCAGGCGATGTATTATAGTTTGGAATTTTTCTTTGATAGAACTGAATCATCGGATTCAATGCTAAATCGGTAACCCTAATCAGAAGTTCGTTGTCTTTGTTCTTCCTTAAAACATCAAGTTTGAAATTTCTGGAGTTATCAGACTCAATGGTTTTCAATATTTCATAAATTGTCATATTATTCTCAACCATTATTTTCTTTTCCTAACCAATGAGCAACTAACTTCTTAGCCCTTTGTAAGGAACCTGCATAGGTATGTCTCGTGTCTGAACTAGTTCTTGTGACGATAATATATTCATTTTTACCGCGACCACTCATTCCAGCAGAGCTATTGATGATGGTGTGGTTTGTTTCTACACCATTCAAACTCACTTGAAACACGCCGTTCGAAATTTTAGTCACTTCAAGCATAATTGCTCCTCATCATTAAGTATAGGTTCATTATACTTATTTTTTCATTTTTTGTCAAGAATTATTTTTCATCATTGCTGAGATAACCAATTTCATTGTCTATGTCCTCGATGTATAAATCTATAGCGATCAATTTCCGCTGTTTGTCATAAATGATGTTTTCGTCTAAGGTGTATAAATTATAACCACACCGCACACAGACTTCATCGTTATGGAACTGTCTGAGAATTTCTATTAATTTACTTACTTTCATTTTCACACCTAATAATTATAACCTATAAATAATATATCTACATCAAATGCTAATACAGTTATTATACACCATAAGTCAACTATGTCAAGCAATTTTCAAGGAAGTATGATGTCTGATAATGCTACTTTAGCATCAACATTTTAACAATGGGTAAAATTATACAAGATCAAAAATTAATAGGAAATTAAAAATGGAACAACTGACACCTGAACAAATTGCCCAAATCTACTATAATAAATTAGAGGATACAAAATGAAAATATTACACATTCTTAAAAAATTCTTTACTTCATTTTTCAAAGAAACTATTAATAAGCAACTTAATATTCTTATACCAATTGCTTTAATTATTGTTAAGAAAATCGAAGAAGATCCAAGTATTATCATTGACGGTAGCAAACGTAATACTGCTATTGCTATGATTACTTCTGAATTGATATCACAGGAACTTCAATTCGCAAAACGCCTGATCAATCTTGCAATTGAAATCGCAGTCATTGAATTTAAGGGTATTAACTAATGAATGCACATAATATTTTTGAAGTATTTCGCGCGGGTAAATCTGTCGCTAATCCAGAAGCATGGAAAAAAGGTACTGTCAGTGTAAATACTATTCTAGTGCTTATTTCTGGTGCTCTTTCGGTTATGAATTTTTTTGATTGTTCATTCTGTAATTTTAAACTTACATCAGAAGAACAATTGAATATTGCCTTGGGAATTATGACAATCGCCGGTATATTTAATGCGGGTAGTACGGCTGCTACAACAGAAAAGATTGGCATTATTCCAAAGGCACCTATTGCTTCATCTGAATCTGATATTATTCAAACAATAAAAGATCTTCAAGAATGAAATATACGATTCTTTTGATTTTTCTCACTGGATGCGCAAGTAATACATGTGAATTATCACTTGAACAATTGCGCCCCGCAGAAAAGATACCAAAAATAGTTAATATTCAAATTGATGATGTCTATAAGACAGATACAGGTGGTGTAACATTGATACACAATTATTCCGTAATGAAACATCAAATCGACGCTGTTATTCGAGATTGCCGATAGTTCTTGGAGTAGTATTAGCGCAAGGATGCGCAACTCTCTCCACGAATATTAATGAATATTCTCCTTTTGATGTATACCAAATTTCTGTCATATCGAATTATGATCTTTCTGGGCGTGCCCCATTCTTATCTAATATTCGATTCCATTTTGGTAGTATCGATAAGTCAAATAAAGAAGTTTCTATAACAAAAGAATACACAAATGATATTTGTTGTTCTCCTGTAAAACAATACACAAATGATATTTGTTGTTCTCCTGTAAAACAATACACAAATGATATTGTTATTTACCCGCTCTGGAACATTAGTATGACATATTGGCTTATATATAATAAAACATCAAATCGCTTAGTGGATTTATCACCAACACCTATTGATCCATTGATGATTAAATCACGTGATGCCGAAGTTCAATCGTTTCATTTTTAATTCCAGTCCTCGTACTTAGAAATAGTCGATTCTAAGTGCTTCAGTTTGGATGGTATATTAGGAGAAAAATTAATACCAGTTTTAGATTCAATATCTTCTACAGTGGTGATATATTTCTTGATTTTCTTCGGATCTAATTTCTCATTTGGAAACCAAAACGCAATCATACGGTGACGTTTCGGTTGAATGACAATCTTATACACATGTGTAGGAACACCTACTTGATTACCGATTGTTCTGTATCCAGCATCATGGTGGGTTCCTGTAATCACATATAAATCAGTGTTCAATGCCCAACTGCGAATTTGCTCTTCCGTGTACTTCCAAATTCCACGATTATTACCCTGATTCTGAGGTATCATATTCGTCAGCAGGAAACTTTCAGACATCAATTTAGGATCAGAAACAAAATCAGCAGCTGGCGCCATATGCCCTCGATCTAAATTGGAATCCCTGTAGTCGTTTAGTGTTACACGATACTCTAATGGAACTTCTGGGTCCTCGCGAAAATCATCCTTTCTTGAAGCAGATTTGGTTTCAATCTCGGATTTGGTGATATGTTCTACCGTATAATGAGCAACCTTTGTTTTATAATTCAGATTGACGGCATAATCTGTTTTGCAGAGATACTGATTATCGCCTTCAATTTTTAGTTGAGGCGCACCCCAAATAACTAGTCTGGAACATCTATCATCGATAGGATTCGCAAATCCAGTAGAACAAAATAATAGTAATAATAAAAATTTTTTTATATTAATCCTGAAACCACTTCGTAACTGAGGATAACGCTTCAAGAATGCTAGGATCATCTGTTGGATCAGTTGTTTTAACAACAGCAGCGGGTTTCTTACTGGATTATTTTACCAATACATCAAAATCCAAAGTAGCATATGCTTTTTTTGTTTTATTGGTACGATCATCTAATCCACGTGTTCCGCCGTTAACTGCCTTAGTCAGACCAATATAGTCATCTTTATCACAGAAACGATTCAGATTATTTACTTTCCAGAAATAGCATCCAGACGCAATTGCTCCCTCTAATGTTTCACAATATGTCACGGCATCTTCAAGTGATTTACCGCAATTCTTAGCAAACTTAGTGTAGTTATCTTTGCCGGTCAACTGGATACATCCGCGTCCTCTAAATTTAAATCCATCACCTGAATTCTCTGAACCATTTCCCATTCGATCGGAATATACTTTATTAGCAATTTTTTCCGGATTACGATTGTATGGAATTGCTGAAGATAATGTAGGAAATCTTTTCGGCCAAACTTTACATAGTCTCTCGGAAGAATAGTTGAGATTCTCTATAAGAGAATTATATTCACCAGATTCATGGGATGTTTGTCCTATAAAATGTGATATCTGTTTTTTTGTAATGATACCATATTCAGGCAGAACTTTGTTCAATACTTCTGCTAATGCGTATGGATTTTTATTGTTGGGACAAATCTTTTTAATGTGTTCTGGTGTTATCATATGATCATACGCGCTGAATCTATATTTAAAATACAACGTATTGAATTAAGTGCTACTTTGGAACAATAATAGATTGAGGTTGAGTTACGATTGGGCTAAAAACTCTCTTGTATTCTGATATCATGGCGTCACTTGGAATTGCTTCGGCGGCAACCGCATTAGCATACAATGCGACAGGCTGAACAGCATATGGCATGTATGGAACAAGACCAACTTTAACACCAGTTTCTGTTTCTTGTAAAACTAATACTACTGGATCTTTCAAAACATAATGGGTATCTTCAACTTTGACCACCTCAGTTAAGATGTCTTCACCAGAAGTAGTTTTAAAAACTTTAATTTCACTCATTTTATATCCTTAAAAAGAAAGGGAGTATATTTCAACTCCCAATATATTTAATCAATTAATAATTTTTGTTCTTGATTCATTCCCATGATAGGAATTTTCTTTGGCATTCTCTCTTCAGGAATTACATTTTCTAGGGAAATTCTCAGAATTCCATTCACATATTCAGCACCCCGAACGATCACAGTGTCAATCAGTGGGATACACTTTTCGAACGCCTTAGTCGAAATACCCTTCTGTAGATATTCTCCATCTACATCCAGCGACTGACTACCAGTGATTTTCAAAACTTTGTCCTCGACAACGACGGACAAGTCATCTTGTGAGAATCCAGCGGTAGCTAATTCTACGAGATATTTATTTTCATCTGTTTTCAGGATATTGTGGGGTGGATAGCGTTCAGTCACATGTGAAGCAGTCATTCTATCCAATTCCCGTGCTAGTGAATCCAATCCAATAAATTGATTGAAATTGTGAAAAGCCAACGCTTGTGTTCTAGTCATATTTTTCTCCATTTCTGCGAGATAGTTTAAGTATCTACCCGTAATCGGCGTAGAAGATTATTGTACCCTTATTTTAGATCGAGGGTACACCCGATCCCAACAAAAGATTATTCATCTTCAGCAGGTTGTTCTGACTCTGATTGTTTAATATCAATATTCGCTAACTGTGATTCTGCTACTTGTTTGATGTTTGCCCACACACTTAACACCTGTTCAAGCGGTTGTTTAGCGAGTGATGACAATATAATATTCACGTCTTGTACGCTCAATTCAAATGATAAAACTACATCTTCATTTTTTTGTGCCATTTTTTTTATTTTCCTCTTTTATTACCTATGGTGTACTTAGATACCAAGATCCAGTTAGATTTGTCTTTATGTGAGACAATTTTTATCTGCGATATTGGTGCCTTATTTTTCACCTGATCTGATTTTACAATAGATAACAGTTCCCAGTCTTCCAGCAAACTGGCTATCGCGTTTCTTCTCTCTATATCATTTTCAGTGATATTAGATTCTTTCCCATCCAAACAAAACAATTCTTTGAAGTGGCAAATAAAATATTTGCCTTGTTTATGTAGAATGTGACAAGATTGATATAAGGTATTATCTTTCTTGCTAGAAATACCAATTCTAGTTAGGGTTTCACATATTTTCAAAAATGCGTCAGGTTCTGGTAACGTCACCTCAAGCATCGAATCTATGGTCCAATCATAAAAAATATCCATTTTATATACCACCTTTATACAATTTTGATTTTATTACAGCAAGATCAGACTCCGACAAAATACTCATTGCCTGTCTTGTCTTTTCATTGGAATAACCAAAGTATTCCTTAACTAATAAAAATGATTCAGTGTTCTTGTCTTTTTTAGACCATTTACTAAAACGTTTCTTCTTAGTTATTGTATTTATAAAATACTGAAATTGTATATCAGAATCTAAATTATAATATCTATTCATTTCATTGGCATATAGAATAGTATCTGGATATTGCGATAATCCGCGATTCACCATAAATGATGAATACTCTTTTACTGATTGTGGATCTGCTAATAGATTCTCTTTACTAAATGTAATAGCGTTTATAAAATCAAATGGAGACATAATATATCCTCATGGTCTTGGTACTAATCCAACTTCGTCAGCGTTATCTTTATCTATACCAAAAGTTGTATCGGGATACTTTTCTTTCAATTTCGATTCAACTTCACACCAAGTTGTTCCATGTACCACAAATTGTCTAGTGTTCAATTCATATACAAAAAACATATTCAACGTATCGTCATACTCAATATGTATTAGAAAGTCGTCACTTGATATTTTTCCTTCAACTAGGTTTGGCGTAGACTTAGCAACAATTGTCCTAATTTTATTGTGTAACATCCCACAACAAATCGCCGCAAAGCATATTAATATAAGTATAAAATCCATTTATTATTTGAATTTACAAGAGGACATAATTTCAACCATAGCTGACATCGTATTTATCTCTTGATCAGCTACAAATGCACTCTTGTATTGATAATCGCCTATGATAACAATCAACTGTGGTATACTGGATGGATCAAGAACATTTACAGCATTATCATATAAATGACGGAAGATCGATGATGACTCTGCTTCGGTGGTAGCTACCCATTTTCTGACAACACCAAAGTCCTTGTCCTTCAATCCAGCAATCAATTCTTTATAAGAGTCCGTAGATACATCAACAAAAATTCCAGTGTCAATTTTACCCGCAACAGAATATCTTTGTAATTCATTAAGGACCCTTCTGTAGTCTGGAAAGTGTTTAGTGATTAGTTCAGCTACAACCTTTTGATCAAATTCTACGTTCTCATTTTTAAGAATTTTGGTTGCTCGTTTAAAAAACAAAGCAGCCATCTCTTGTTTATTCTTAGCATCGATTTTGAAATCAATAACAGCACATCGGGACTGTAGAGGTTCGATGATTCTACTACGAAAATTACATGTTAGAATGAATCTCACATTAGAGGAGAATTGCTCCATGTAATTGCGTAAAAAAGGTTGGACTGATTCTGGATTTAAAAAATCGGACTCATCGAGAATAACAACTTTTTTAGCACCAGTCAACGACACAGACGAAGAAAATCCGGAAATAGAATTTCTAAACTCATCGATACGTCGACCTTCGTCAGAACCATTTAGCATTATGTATTCAGCACCGATTTCATTACATAGTGCCTTAGCAATTGTTGTTTTACCAACACCTGCGGTACCACACAGCAACAAATGAGGAATCTGACCCTGCCCTACATAATTCCTAAATGATGATTTGATGTGTTCCGGTAAAATACAGTCGTCGATGTTCTGAGGTCTATATTTTTCTGTCCAAATAAACTGGTTGTCTAACGATTCAATAGTCATGCTGTCTCCATAATAAAGTGTTGGGATATACTATTATACCCCAACGAATAATAAATGTAAAGTGCCTTAGAATGAACTGTCTGACTCGACCGCCAAATAGTATACGAGGTCACCTGTATGTGACTGGAACCTTGAGATGCTAGGGTGAATAGTGACAGTGTAATCAGTATGAAGCATTTTCAGATTTTCGATTTTAATATATGCTTTGAAAGTTTTATCCGTTGTACCGACTACAGTCTCAAAAGTATTACCAGTGACATTTTTCTTATCGCCGACGATTAAAATGAGATTAGTACCATCACCAATGACGGTAAGATCGGTGGATTTCAGTACACCAGCAGTTCTAAGTACCGATGAAATCATATCGCCTGTGATGTCAAATTCAATATTCGCTGATGGAAATTTAATGTCGTTCTTGGGCACAGTCAATACAGTTGATTCAGCCGCATAGTATTTGATTATATTACCTCTATCCTGCATAATAACATACTTGTCCTCGAAGGTCAAATCTGGATCTTCAAAAAGTGACAGCGCACCAAGAAACGCATTCAAATCATAGATACCATACTCGGAAGGAAACTCTTCTGGTACTGTGACATTAGATGCGATGGTCTTATTTGCTGAAATTGTACTAATTTTACTACCGGGTCTAAGCAGCAAATTGCTATTGATTGAGGAATAGTTCCGTAGGATGTTGATGGTTTCTTTGCTAATTTTCATGATTTCTCCACTGATTATAATACGACATCTTTTGAAGGATGCCCACAAAATTTCAATTCACGTTCTATATATTGACTCCACTTCTCCTCTGGAATAAGTTCTTTTTCTAAAATAAACATCAGACAACATATAGCATGGGCAATGTGATGTTTATTCGTTTCCGGATCGGTAGTTTCACCCATTCTCCATGCCGCATAATGGCGTTCAGCAGCATTACTATATCTGTACACCATGTTTTCGACTATCATCCAGTTACCTGGATCATACTTAGTGGCACCATATGACAATATATCAACAATTTCTTTATGGGCATATGGTGGCATTAGTGAATATAATAGTTTTCCTTTATCATATTTTCTTCCGCTGGTATATTTGTTACCAACATCCATTTTATCTAGTTCGTTTATTATCATATCATATATCCTAATTAAGTCTATTGGAATTCGGAATCAACTGATACATCACTTGTTTCGGTTTCATTGACTTTAAGTTGTTCATCTTCTGGTTCTGGTTCACACATTTTATCAAACAAATCTACAAAAGCAGCCTTAGTAGAAACATCAAAACGTTGACAACATAAAGTAACCGCTTTTGTTTTGTTTTTGAAAATTGAAAAGGCTCTAACGATATGGGTAATCCGTCTAGTGGTTATAATCTCATCAACACCACCATCATAATATGTTTTACGGATTGCGTCACACCATTTTACCAAGACAGACGCGAATTCATCATCGACACAATTATATTGATTCATTAAATTTTTTACAATTTTCAATTCAGTTTTAGAATCAGGATATTCCTGTTCGAGTGTAACGGCAAAACGTTCCAGAAAGGCTTCGTTCTGAACATTAGTACCAATATATTTTCCATCATCAGAACCTTTACCTTTTGTATTGTCAGTAGCAATAATATTAAAACCAGGCGCTGGGTGAATAATTTCGTTTTTCAACTTGAAGTAGTAAGGGCGTCCTTCAAGAATACCTTGTAAACATAATAACAGATTTGGATTACCTGCGGTGATTTCATCAAGTAACAGAGTAGTACCGGAACGCATAGCTATCAAAACAGGTCCTTCAACGATTTCAACATTACCATCCTTCAGCGTTTTAGAACCGATTAACTGTTCTTCATCAGACATTGAGTTTAGGTTAACGCGAATCAATGCGCGTTTATGTTTAGCACAAATTTGTTCGACCATCGTTGACTTACCATTACCGGATGGACCACAAATGTATGTTGGATAGAATATCCCGGAGGTAATTATCATTTCTAAATCTTTATAATTACCGAACGGTACATAATTTGAATCTTTTTCTGGAATCATAGAAACGGTACTTGTTTCAGCATGAACCGCTTGGACAATTGGTCTTAACTTGGTAATTACATTTTCCATCACAGGTTCATGAACAACATTAGCAGGAACAGCGACAACATCAAATCCTGGTAACCGATAAACCGCACGAGTAAGTTTATTTTCAGTCATCCATGGATAAACTTTTGTGTTATTCAGGGCGTTACTGGTTGAATTGATCATAGCGCGGGTATATTGACCGCTCTGAGCAGCATCTGGAAAGATTTCAACAAGTTTTGAAAAGAATTCGTTTGGAGTAATTTTAGTTTTCATAATATAAGTAGGTCTCAATTTCAAGATTAGAATTTAATGGTAGGAATCTCTCATTACAGATATATTATCACAGGATTCCTATCGCTTGTCAAGCATTATTTACGCAATTAATGAAATAAATTTGGATAATAAAACACGATTTGTTCTGTTATCCTTAAGAACTTTTGTAAAAGTTTTAGCAATTGTGTGGGCAGATTTATTGTTATCAATCACTAAGGTTTTATCTTCCATTTTCATAGATTTGGATAATATAATATATAATTCATCATAACCAGATTCCGTGATCAGAGCATATTTATTTTCTAATATCTGGCGTTTAATAGTATCAATTCTATCAAAATAATGTCTAATATTGTTGTTATATAATGCTTGATAAACCTCTTTAATTCTAGAACATATATAAAAACTAACCATACTAGCATCATAACGTTCCTTAATTACATTCAATAAAATACTAGTCTGTCCTGGTGAAAAATACACCTCTTTTGTATTATATTCTTTTTTAGTAACGGGGTCCAAGACAATGTCAATATTTTTCTTATGATAAGAATATTCTCGGTTTCTAAAATTGAGTAGACTGCCTTCACCGTCCGTCATTGAAATGAATGATAATTTTTGAATATTATTAATCTTTTTAAATTTACCCATGTAATCAGTAAGAAATAATAATGCTTCATTAAGAGGAGTACTACCAAGTCCTAAATTAGCATTTGAACATTGAAATTCTTGGGTATGTTTAAATCGCTTACACATTAATGAGAATTCGGTTGGTTTCATCTTGGAACTGAAGATTTCCAATAAACTCATACGTTTTTCACCAGTAAAAACTTTTTCTGATGAAGAAATTGGCTGTTTAAATTTTACAGAAGGCATACGATTGGTAAACGCAAACACCTGAAATGGAATCTGTGCCCTGTAACAGAAGGATGCTAACTGAATTACCTGTTCAGCCACATCATTAATTACATTACTCATAGATCCAGACCAGTCCAAAAGAAATATCATTCCATGATTCTTACCGTCTTTAGCTACTGTAATTTTTTTGAAAATATCATCATTTACTTTATAACTCCACAATTTTTTTGTATCAAGAGAACCAGTTTTTGAAACATTGGTTCTCTTAAAATTATCAGCAGATTTTTTCAATTCAAATTCTTTTACCAAATAAGAAACTGATTTATCTGTATTATTTTTAAATTGTTGATACATATCGTTATTTAAATAATTATCAACAAAACTTGACATTTCAATAATTTTTGTATATGGAACAATTACAGAATCATCATAATTATTGAAAAGAGTATAATAATTAAATATCACTTCCACATCAAGTTGTTCGGTTAATTTATCATTAAATGAACGATCTGTAATAGATTCAAGATAATCAGATTCACCTTTATTTTCTTCACAATCGGATTCTTCTCCATCATCATTAGAATCGGATTCTTCTTCTCCATCATCATTAGAATCAGATTCACCTTCATTTTCTCCACAATCGGATTCTTCTCCATCATCATTAGAATCGGATTCTTGTGTATCGGATTCTCCAACATTTGAATCATCCGAAACATCAGATGGTTCTTCCTCCTCATCTTTCTGATTCTGTTCTTTGGAAAACAAAAATATATCTTCGGATAATTTAAGAACATCAACCGATGTTTCGGTTTTCATACACCGTTCAACAAATGTTTTTTCTTCATCCGAAAACATAACACCCGATGAAATGCCAACTTTGAACCACATGTTGATGCGGTCAATTAAATTGAGTTTAGTTACATCTATTGTTTTAACACCAAAAAAATCTTTATCGTTAAGCTCTTTATATCCGTTAACCATCGTTTTACGAATACCTGGATATTTTATTTTCATAAGACGTTCAATACGAACATCTTCAACTACATTCACATAGCTAAAGGGAACATTATTTAATTTTAACATATCTGGTGTAGTCCAGATGGCATGTCCCACCTCATGTCCTATAAGCATATCTTCGATATTCGAAGACATGTCTTTCCAGTTAGGGATAGTCAATACTCTGTTATTTACATCAAAAGAGGCGGTTCTTGCTGATGCCCGCTGAACTGTTATGTTCTCTGTGGCGAGTAATTTTGCAAATAATGGATTCATAATATAGATCTCAATTTCTCAGTACAGAAGTATTTTCTCAGGTTTTGAGTATCCTGTCAACCATTATTTTTGGTCATTTTTTCGTTGTTACTAAATATTAGGTAAGCAACAAAAATACCTGTCGCGGGAGTGCGAATCCCCACAGGCTCTAAACATATCTCATACAACCAGAGTTGTGAAGAAAAGTTATGCTATAACAGGAAAATAATTTATCTTCTGAGTTTTGTGTAAAGATTGCAACCAGTCTGGAAGTTCATGTTACATGCTTTTTCGTAATAGATTCGTGCTAGTCCAATGTCTTTACGAACAATTTTACCATACTGATACATAGTACCCAGATTAAAACATCCATATGGATTGCCGATATCACATGATTTTTTAAACATTTCTGATGCCATGGAATAATTCCGTGGTGTATCTTTACCGGTGATATAAAATAATCCTAAATTAAAACATCCTGTTGAATCACCATTATTACAGGATTGTTTATATGTGTCTATTGTATTGGAATCGTCACCTAGTGCTACACCACTAGACATTAAAAGCGATAATGTTAAAATTTTTAATAAGTTTTTCTTCATTTTGTCTCGAATAGTATTGGATTTGTATAATAGTAGATAGTAATCAGTTTATAGTGTTTTAGCGTATTTTCAGTTGTTTTTATTGAATTTTAGAAGCAAAGTTTGGTGTTTTCGAGCATAAAAATAAAAACATCATTTAAATGCTGGTTTCAGTAATACCTACACACCAAAACAAATAAAACGACATTTAAACCATCTAAAATTTCAAAAATATCAATATAATTAAGCAATTACGCTAAAATCGTTTCTTTTTTCAATTTTCAGAATCGAATGGAATTTATCGTTCAAAATATCACCCTTATGACTTATCACGAATATATTAGAATCTTTGGATACCTCATCCAATAATTGAAGTAGAGCATCTGTAGCTGTTGAATCGAGACTTGAATCGAAAATTTCGTCCAAAATCAATAAATTTGTGTTAGCCGAATTTTTCAATTTGGCAATCTGTCTCCAGGCAAACAGGATAGACACATCTATCTTTTTCTTTTCGCCCTCTGAAAATGAAGCATATGTAAATTCATCGCGGAATCTTGATTTAATGGTTTCATTGAATGCTTCATCCAACTCGAATTTGATGTAGATATCCATGATACCAAGATATTTATTTATCAACTGATTCATGATCGGTAGATACTCACGAATGATCGCAGTCTTGATACCAGTATCTTTTAGTAAAGCGGTAGATGCCTCTTGGATCATACGCTCTTCCATCAGAACATTCTTCTGTTCTATTTTTTGAATAGCGGTAGACGCAAGATCTTTCAGTAACTTCTTTTCCTCATCTATGTTAGTGGTGTCTAAAGTTACGGTTTCTATTTCATGAATAAGTTTGGTATTCTGCTTGTTCAGAAGATCGATTGAATTATTCACAACAGACAGTTCTATATTCAATCCAGTCATTTCATCAAGAATCGAATGAATGATATCTAACTGGGAATTCAACACATCGATTGACAATTTGTAATTATCAATATGTTGTTGATCTTCGTCTACCCTTGATTGAAGTTCATCAACGATACCAGAACGATAATCGTCCGTAATTTCTTGTGAACACATTGAACATTGATTATTCTCATTAAAAAAATGAATATGATTTCGGTGATTCTTCTGTGTTGTCACATGCCCAGCCATCACTTCATTGTTATGCTTAATATCTTTTTCAAGTTTTGACTTATCGGCAATCTTTATATTCAAATCTGTAATTTTACTAGACAGCATTTCAATCTTCAATTGACCAGATTCAATCGATTGTTCATTGACTGTTATTTTATCTCTCAGAGCGGCAACAATATCATTTTTAGCTGTCGTAATTGTTTTTATGATAGTTGTTTGAGCATCGACCTTTGTTTTAGCGACCTTTATATCAGAATCAATCTTAGTTATATTATCTTTAGTCAGTGACACCCTATCTCTTAGTAATTGATTCATGACAGAAAAAATACGGATGTCAAGAATATCCTCAACGACTTCTCGGCGTTGTGATGCTTTCAACTGCATAAACGGAACAAAGGACGCAGAACCAAGTATCACTACTTGAGTAAAAGTTTTATAGTTCAATCTAAGAATTTGTTGTTCCAGTACCCTCTGATAATCCCTTGAAGCCGCATCTTGATTTAGTAATAAATCATTCTCATAAATCTCAAATTTTGCGGGCTTTAATCCGCGGACCACTTTATATTTTTTTAATCCAATCGTAAACTCAGCCGAAACCTCAAGGTGTTTTCCATTGATTGAATTTACCAATTGACCGAGTTTTATATCACGAAAAGGTTTACCAAACAGACAAAACGTAATGGCATCCAATATCGTAGATTTTCCTTCTCCATTTTTCCCTACCACGAGTGTAGTCCTAGACTTATTCAGCAGGATTTTATTAGATGAATTACCTGTAGATAGAAAATTCTTATACTCAATTGAAGTAAAATTTATCGTAGCCATTTATGATTCTAAATTTGTTGCTTCAGTAAACAGTGATTGGATATAACTTTTCAATTTTGATTTATCGACATCAGTTTCAATCGATTCGATGTAATGATTCAAAACAGAATGGGTGTCTTCCAGTTTTATGGTATCATCAATTTCACCACTAGAGAAATCACCAATGTCTTCGATGATCTTTACTTCATATGCTCCTTTAGTATACAACTTGTTCAGGAATTGGTCAAATCGGTAGTAATCAGTTTTATTTACAACGATCAGTTTGATGTATACATTCTGAAGATTTAGTGGACCAAGATCAATTGGATTCTGATCCAGATCATTGTATTCTATTTTGATGAACAGGGTATTTGGATTCTCGACGAATTCCAGTTTTCTTGTTTCGAAATCAAAAATGTGAAATCCCTTTGGATCACCATAATCTTGCCATGTCAATTCATATGGTGTTCCGAGATATGTGATATTACCTTTAGTTGATCTGTGATGGTAATGCCCAGAAAACACACAATCATATCTATCAAACATAGACGGTTCTAATCCACCGTGCGAATCTACCCCTCGATACATTTGAAACCCAGAAACTTCTAGGTGCCCCATACAAATGTCTGCTTTCGAATTGTTGATAACATCATACGCAGCATCAATATTATCCTGACAAATCCACGGAATCATCGCAACATTATATCCAAGCACAGATACTACTTCTGGTGATGATATTACATAAACATTATCATATTCAGCAAGAAGTGTGTCGGGAGTATTAGGAAATAATGTATTTTTGAAAGCGCAATCGTGGTTGCCAACTATGATATAGAAGGTAATGTTTCTTTTTTGAAGTTCATCGAAAAAGAATTTTTTACATTGATCGATAACAAAATTGTTGGTATACTTCCTTTTATCGAAAATATCACCAAGACAAATCACGGTATCAATATTCAATGATTCTATCGTCGGAAAGAAGACATTTTCGTAGAACAACCTCTGGTGATCTAGGATGATAGTAGAACCTTCGCGGGCGCCAAAATGTTGGTCGGTGACCAGTAACACTTTTGAACTCATAAAATATCCATTAATTTCGTAATAAAGATGTTCTTCTTTTACGGATTCGTGACGACTTTATCATTATCAGGAATGATTGAAACCTGCGTCTCTGGTGATGATTCATTACAAAATACCTCTAATCCACTGGGTTGTTTTTTAGTGATCTTATCTCTAGATTTCTTTTCAAAAGAAGAACCATCGAAGTTATTATATGCTTTCATATATTCGATGTAATTATTGACAAATTCCTCAGACTCGTCATGTTCTTGTAACTCATATATATCAAGTGCGCTTGATGTCAACAACTTACTCTTGATGAATAGCTGACGTTTTTCTTTTGCGATTCGTCGCAAAAACGCATAATATGTGATTTGCGTGAAGTATGAAAACGGATTCTGTGTTTTAGTTTCATCGAAATTGTCGATAACCCTAATACAGTTTTCAGCGGCATCTAATATCATATCTTCTTTGAACGGATACCGACTAAAACTTTTTAGGTTGGCAAAGTTAGTAGCAATCTTAAATATACAACTACCGATGTATTCTGATACACGAGGTAGTGGCTCGCCATTTTCTTTTGCTGCTTTTACTAGAGCAATGCGTTCTCTCATTGCTTCAAAGAATTCTTGATTATCAACATACTGTAATTTTGTTTTAGACATAATATATTCCTATTAGTGAAACGCAGTTGATATATTTGTAGTCAAGTCATCAGAATTATCATCGCTCAATACTGCTTCAACATCAATCAACTTTTTATAATACTCAATGGAAGAATCGTTCATCGGTTTGGCAAAAATAACATCGCTTTTCCAGATCGTGTATACCTCGTCATCTGTATATTTACACCAACTAACACCAGCCGTAACCGCTTGTTCTCCCCCATCTACAACAACAATCGATGATACCATCTGCACTGGATATAAAATACAAAACTTGTCATCATCCTCATCAACTACTAGACAAAGCAGATCATCGCCTGTCACCATTTTTATTACGATATAATCATGGTCTATCATTTACAAATTCACCTCTATTATTTTCATGTTAAATTGTTCAGTAGCATATATTTTATACCTTTCCATCGCGTGTGTCAAGGTTGTATTTTTCCAAGACTTCCAGTGTAGATCATCGCAGATGTCGTAAAGGGTACACTTCGTTTTTCCGTCGTCTAACCTAAGGCCTCTACCAACTGACTGTAGATTTCTGATCTTTGATTTAGATGGATGTGCAAAAATTATATTTTTTATACTTGGAATATTTGTGCCTGTGGATAGTGTACCATAGGACGCTATAATAATTGCACCTTTACCATCCTCTATTTTATCTGGTTTCATTATAATTCCATTTAGTTTATTATTATAATTTTACACGAAATGTTGTGAACTGTCAAGTAAATTTTTTCAAAAAGTGCTTGACAACTGGTTGACTTATAGTGTATACTAACTGTGTTAGCGTTTGATGTGAATACTATGTTTATATTAAATTGATTCTAAACAGCAACTTTCTTAGATTTTCTAAGTTTGCCTTCCTTGGACATGATTAGAGGTAGTGGATGCTGATACAACGCGACTACCAGTTTTATGTATTTAATTTTGATTTGACCCACACTGAACAAATATCGTCATCAGTAGTAATATCTATACCTTTTTTACTACCACCATCCACCAGTGGTACAATTTCATCGTGCGAAACTTCAATCCTAACATCACCGAATGTGAGAATCCTATTTCGCCCATGTTGTTTTACAATATTACGTATTTCTTCCCTATCGATAGTATCAACACCACCGTGTATGAAATAGACCGGACTATCGTTGTGAACTTTAGACCGAATCATATCATGTAAAATTTTACCGTGTTTTTCTACGTAATTAAACAGTACCAAAGTATTTCCAGTGGTGGAAATAGCAAGATTCCGTATAAATTTATTTCGTTTTGGATTTGATACCAACCATTCAAGTTCTTTCTGGTACTCGGTACCTTTGAACATTTTTCTGGTTTGATCGTCATACTTCAGAACTATAGATTTTATATTTAAATCCACGACTGAACCTTGATCAATCAACTCCCTTGTTGTTATTACCTTGTAAACGGGTCCAAATAAACCCTCTAATGTTAATTTATTTGTTTTTGAACTATCATCTATAGTACCAGTCGTACCGATTCTATATCTAGCATTGGAACATTTCTCCATAATACCAGTTATAGAAGCTGCAGCTGCTAAGTGGCACTCATCTACTATAGCGACATCAAACAATTGAAAAAATGATTTTTGTTTTATAGTCAGTAACGACTGCCAGGTTGAAATGAGAACTTTTTTCGTGAAATCTTTTGTGAACCCGGAATATAATTTCTGAACATTATCATTAACAGAAAAACCATTGAACGTCGAATAATCTTCAAAATCAGCATACATCTGTTCTACCAAAGATGTACTTGGAACTACCAGTAGGATTTTTCGATCAGTGTTTAGATGCCAACGCATGATTGCGTAAATCATGCCAGATTTACCGGATGCTGTTGGTGATAGAAGTGTTGCTCGATTGACATTCAACACGTGGTGTATGCCTTCAACTTGATAGTCTCGAAGATCTATTGATTGTCCTCTAGCCGACAAATTCAGGGTTGTTGAGAATTTTTGTATATCGTCAATTGTGTAACCATTTGTTTTTAGAATGTGTTCTGGTACTTCTATTGGGTATTCATTTCTTTTAGCAAATTCTATCACATAACTGAGCAATCCAGTGTACAACATTTTTGTGTTTAGGTTGTACAGTCGCAGGTAACCATCCCACATCTTCGCCTTATACGATGGCGTGAATTGGTAACCCTTTACACGAAATTTGAAAAAATCTGATAATTCTTGTTCGATACCGGCATCAGAGAAAACTCTTATATGTGATTCGTTGTATTTTTCTACGACAATCATAAAATTATTTTCAAAAAGTGCTTGACAACTGGTTGACTTATGGTGTACACTAACTGTGTTAGCGTTTGATGTGAATACTATGTTTATACACAGTGATTTAATTACCTGCTAGAAATTTTTGATGGTCAAGAACAGTTTTTAATTGCCAGTCTCTTGCTTTGATCTGGCTCAGTATTGACTCTAGTAGATACACCATCGTTTGGAGATATTCTATCTTAACTTTCATATTATTTAAATCGGTATCGCCTTCAAGGAATTGATCCATCTCATTTTTCATGGGTTTTGACCCCTGCCATTGATCCCATTTATAACAAATTAGTTCGTCTCTGGTCAGTTCACCACGATAATACCTAAATTTGATTTTCTTTAAAACATTAAAATCATTTTGATACTTAGTGATTTTAAGTTTTGCTTCGATGGTATACCTAACGTACTTAGCGTGTAGTTTGGGTACTTTGATGGATTCATCACTGATATGATTATCATCCATAACCGAATCGTTATCCCACATTTCTAAAATGTCATCAACCGTCATAATAAAATCCTATATTAAATAAATTCGTATCGTGCTATTTTGAATGTAGCATTACCTACTATGTATTGTGTATCTGTACTGGTAGATTGAAACAACATAGAACTAAGACTGGTTGGAAAAACATCAACAAATCTAATCGTTTGCGATGCGTTATTTGTATTGTTCAGAATTTGTAATGTAGCATCCGAAGACTCTTTAGATAATCTTGTATAACCAACACTCTGACCGTCTATAAACCTAGAAAACTGGGTGTGGTCTACAGGAAATCCTAATCCAACTATCCAATCATGGATTGCTTTATAGTTATTCATATTTTCATCAATTAGAAATTGAATAGACAATTCATCATAGTTTAACATGTCTCCAGATAGATGTATCATAGATAGCGGGGATGCCACTTCTACATTCTGAATAGAAATACCCGGCAGATTCACTTCTTGGCAGAAAAAAGATACCTCTGGAATTTTTGTGATGTTGAAATTGAATCCATTGCTAGTCAGTGGATTGATATTTGTCGGTACTGGACAGGTTAGATTTAGTGTCATAATTAGTTATAAAATTTATAGTTGCCGCAATCATAGATAACATCATATCCATTATTGAACATGTTATCTAAACTCGAAAGGTTATTGTCATATTTATCATCGATCATATCAGCGAATCTTTGTTTAGTGTAAGACAGTCTATGCCTCAAGTCAGTCGTCCCAACTTTAAATCCCCACCAAGCCGGTGGTAGCGTTTTTCTATTCTTGAAGAATTTAGAATAAACAGAATCAACTCCACTGATTCTTCTATCAGCAAAAGAAATCAGATTTTCGCTGGGTATATGCTTCAGTAGTTTACTCAACCCACCGACTACTTGTGTGTTTACGGTACTGGCAAACCGATATAGTTCAGTCTCGGATTTATCAAATCTGGATTGCCCAAAAGAAATAGCAGACACTAATTCGCCATTGAAAAACAATCCAATGTGATTAGACGCACCGACGAAACCAGATAAATGATTAGCATCAAAGAATTCCCGGGCATCAATAGAAGAAATTTCTCTTACTACACATTTCCTAGCAGGTATCTTTTTATCGGATAAACCCAACCTAGATTTTATTATAGATTTCCAAATTTCTCGTTTGGTTACATCGTCCCATTCATTCTCGAATATATGTAGCAATTGATACCCATTCTGTTCTGCCAAATCAGTCTTATCTACGTGATATGTTTTATCTTTGTTGCCGGTGTAAACAGAATGATACCGTATTCCATCAAATTCAATGCCCAATTTATGCGATTCTATCAATATATCAATCTCTTTACCATTTAAAATAGTTCTATCACCTCGTTTAATTGAAACACCCAGACTAGAAATAAAGTCTACCACTTCTTGCTCTTTATATGATTTTGAAGTACCAAGAGAAAGATAATCATTATTCATACCGTATTTTCTCATTAGATTATTGAGATATGAATAACTTATGGTTAAATGATTTGCTATCTGATGCCTATGATTATATCCATTAACCATTACTAAATCATCGATGAATGATTTGAATGTAATCGAGTCGTCCGATAATAGAACATCGTAAAATACTTGTGAGAATTTTTTACTTCTTCTTGATAACAAAGATTTCAGTGCTATTTCTGGTACCCTCATCGCGTTGTTCACCGAAAGAGATAATCTTCCTTCCGGTGATTGTGTGTAGTAATCAAATCCATATTTTTTATTATTGATCTGTTTTATTTTAACGACATTCTGAAAATGATTAGTGTATAGACCACCAGTTTGCTCTAAAGTTGTAGCAGTTCTTTTGTCTATGTATTCCTGGGTTTTGCTATAATGATCAACGCCATATCTATCTAAAGATGTTTGTCTTGTTCTTTCATTATACCGATGTTTCTTGTCGTCAGACCAAAGTAATGTAGATGTCTCTTTAGCCAAATCCGACTTAGCCCAAGAGTCGACACCATAACGGTCGAGTATAGTTTGTTTTCTTTTAGATACAGTCTTAGAAGAAGATCTAGCACATTTGGTAGAACAAAACTCAGCCCATCCACCAAACGATGTGCCATTAATGCCAGTTTTTATTTTACCGACATATTTTACTGTGTTACCACACTCACATGTTGGAATTTTACCAAGAATTATCGCCGCTGCTTTTTCGTTGATTGGTAGATCGGGGAATTCTGGATGATCTAGTAAATCCTGTTTCAACTGGGAGTCATTGATATTCTTATTTCTATTATTAGGATTGTCGTGTCTGTATTCAAGTAGACGATCTTTAATAGAATAAATAGAATTGCTGGACATAACTGTTCCTGTAATAGTTGGATAAATGTTTAGAATAGGTGGGAATTCGCAGTTCCGCGACCTATACCTTATTTATACGAATAAGATTTCAATCAAAAGAAAGGGGTACATTGTACCCCTTTTGTCATAACATAAGTTATTGATTTATAACTTAAAACAGGTTCGCCACTTGGACATGGCGATAATACATATTTTTATTAGCTGTCAAAGACGAATTGCCTGAACCATCCATAATATCAACAAAAGGATTAGCAACCAGACCATAACGAGTTTTGAAACCAAATTTAGGTTGCATTGTGTTAGGATCGATAGCACGAACTTGTTGTAATGGAACGTATGGGCAGTAGAATAGTCCGGCGTCGAATGAAGATGTACCTTTGTAACCTACGGTGAAGAATTGCGCACCTGAAGCGGTACCAGCGTGATTTAAGTTCTGACCGCCTGAATATGGATCAACATACACTTTATATTTACCATTCAGAACACCAGCAAAGGTAGTTGATGCTTCATCAACATTCAGACCGGTAGCCAATGCAGGAGCATAGTCCAGAACACCTGCCATTGCCAACGCAGATGCTACGTCAGAAGAACAGATGATGAAGTTACCACGACCACGACGGGTTGTTTGAGCGATGGCATTTGCTTCGCGTTCGATTTGGAACAACAGACCTTTGAATTTCTCAACTGACCAACGACCATTTGAATCGACATCCAAGTCGAATGTGCCAGCAACTGCTGTACCATTTTGAGCGCCACGGTTAGCAGTGGTGTAGATAGTACGGATAACTTCGCGGTTGATTTCAGCCAGAATTTCTGTAGACAGAATTTTTGACAGTTCGCCTTCAGCGTCCAAACCATGAACAGCTTTCAGATCCTGTGCTAACTCGATTGAGTATTCTGCTTTCAGTGCGCGGGTTTTAGCAACAACTGAAGTTTTCTCGATTGAGAATGCCATTTCAGGGAAAGTTGAACCTGAACCCAGCGTCTCGCCAGCAGCAGTTGACATACCAGTGCCAGTAGCATAGGTTGCTTCTGAAGGATCTGAACCGTCATGTGAACCAGCGCCAGAGAACGCGCTGTTAGCTTCGTTATGGAGTGCTTCTGCGCCGAACTGATTTACATATCTTGAACGCATTGCGAAAATCAAACCGGTAGGTTGTGTCATTGGCTGTACGCCAGCAACATCATATGCGATCAATTGTGGCATAGCACGACGAACCAAGTTAATCAGAACTGGGTCAAAACCAGCAACTGAATTGGTAGCATCGGAGGCAGCTTGATAACCACTAGTTGAAATAGCATTCAGACCAGCAGAACCGCCAGAGTTAGTAGGAGCAGCTTCGTTCATCATGCCATATGCTTGGCTTTCACGGCGCATTTCAACTGCTTGGTTTTCCAGAATAACAGCCAAGTCACCACGGCGTTGTACGTCAGAAACTTTAACGCCATCCGCGTCGATAACTGGTGCCCATTTTTCTAAAAGAGCTTTACGATCAATCATTTTATTACTTCCTTATTAGTATTAGTTGTTTAACTGTTTAATTGCTTTAGCATACATTGCAACTGTCGGATCGATGTAGCGTGTGTCTTCAACCAATTCTTGTACTGGTGAATCCGTTACTACCGATTCAATAATTGATGGTGGTTTGCTAGTGAAATAGTTCTCTCGAATTGTTTGAACTTTAACTTGAAAGGTTTCCGCACTTTCAAAAGACAATTCTTCCACAAGTGACAAGAATTTTTCTTCATCAGTTTTAGCCAAACCTTCGCATGACATTTTAACGATTTCTTTACGGGCAGATTCTTGGATGATTTTACGCATCTCAACATTGCGTTCTACCTGCTCGTCAAGTTTAGTGTTAAGTTCGTCAATTTTAGATTCCATCTCACCAATAACATCGTATTTCTCTTCAGGAACTTCAATGTAATGTTCTTTGAAAAGATCACGCATACCGGTAATGAAAGATTCCGTAATGTCGCCTTTAACACCATTTTCAAGGGCTATTTCATTCTGTTCCATCCACTTCTCGACAATATAATCGAGGTAACCATCAATCTTCTCAACCAGACCCTCTGTGATTGTATCTACTTGCTCGGCAAGTTTAGATTCAAATTCTTCTTCCAAACGTGTAACTTCTTCTTTCACACGTGTAACAACAGCAGCTTCAAAGATTGTGGCTGCTTTTGTTTTAAATTCTTCAGACAATGTTTCACCATTGATCAACGCATCGACATCAGCAGAGACATCAATTTTGATGCCTTCTTCAACAACTTCTTCGGATGGTTCTTCAGTTGGTTCTTCGACGATTTCTTCCACATCAGAAGGTTCAACGACTTCTTCTTCTTCTTCGTCATTTTCTACAATAAGACCTGCCAATTTAGACTTTTCAAGAATATCGGCAATTTTTGAATCAATACTCATTTTTATTAACCTCGTATTTTAAATGTTATATTATTTATAAAATAATAATTTTTACTTCTTATTTAACGCTTTTTAAAAAGTTTTGAAAAGCAATAATTTTTGCTTCTTCTAAATTGCCAATAGAAGCAGATTTGATTATTTGTTTAGATTTATCGGCGATTTGTTCGAATCTGCCATTTTGATAAATCCAGTCAGCAGATTCCATCAACCCATTTACCCAACAATCTGGTCCAGAAGGATCAGTCACAATATCACCGGCTGTCATCAAAAGAAAATCATCCTGTACTACATTGATTCCCTCGCTGTTCATTTTTAAAGAACCCAATGCTCTACTAGAAGTACCCAGCCTTCCACCACCCTCTAAAATACCCTCTGCGATTTTACCCATCGGTGTATTGAGAATTATTGCTTTACCGACCCAGTTAGTACCATCTTTCGTCAGTTTAGTGATTCTATGTGAAATACGATCATAGTTTATGGTCGGACCATCTGGATGTGTACCCTCACCATAAGCAGTGTTCTTTTCTACCTTTTCTTTAATATAACGGGTTACTTCTTTATCCATGATAGATTCTGGATACATTCTACCGTTACGATTCTTAATATTAGATTGGAGAAAAATACCTTCAATGTAAAGTTGTTTGCCTTTACCAGAAGTTTCCTCGACAATCACATTCATTGATTCGTTGACTTCCCTTATAAGTTTCATGGACATTCCTTATAGCGGTTGAATAGCAAACCCAGAAACTTTTCTAAGTCTAATCCAGAGTTCACCCTGTACAGCAGCGCCACCCGATTTAACGATATTGATACTAATGTTGCTGGTATTTTCAGTATTCTCGGACGGAAATAACTCAACGAAGTCCATGAAATTACCGTTGTCGGCTAGTAAAGTGGCTATCCTGACACTATTTCTATTAACTTGATAAATTGCTCCGGGTTCACCTGCCCATTGAAATCCAATGATATTTACGATAGGTGTACCAGATACGGTTTGCCCTGACGACAAAATATCAGATGCTATATCAATAACAGAAGCAGATGTGGAACTTCCTGATATTTTTACAACTGCCTCTGAGTCAGTTACCAATTGAATTGTTTTGATTAGCGGCATTATTCTTCCCTTATTATAATATCAAGTATTCTGAGAAAATTATCTGATGATTCTTTCATATACTCAATGGCGTTAGTATTGTTTTGTAATACTGTATTTATTACACTTTGTGTATCTTCTGATATAGCAATAGTGCTATTATCATTTAATTTGTAATGTAGTTTACCTTCAATTAGTTTGTCGTAGGTATTCATACTACGAATTTCTTGTATAACTGGGTCTATCGAAAAAGAATTGTCGGAAGCAATTTGTATATAATTATCGATGATAGTGTTTGTGACTTTAATATTATGATTTTCTTTTATAATTGATATAATCTTATCTCTGTTATCTTTGTAGAAATTTTCCTTTATTTCTTCTATAATATCATTTGCTTCTTCGGTGTAACGTATATGTTGTTTTGCTTCCGACAATGTTTTGTGTGAAGACGCAATACCATTGACTAGAATGGTATCATCTTCTGTTTTCTGAATACAATGACTGTAGAAGTAGATATTTTCAAGAATACCTACTAACGATTGTTTAGCATTGGTCTTCTGTAATCTTTTAGAAAACTGTGAGTAATACATTATTCTTCTTTAGGATGTTGGGCGTGTATTTAACTAACCCATTTTCTTGTCGTGATATGATTTAGCTACTGCCGAATACCGATGTTGAAATATATTTCCAGTTTTACGAGTAGGATCATTTTTATTTTGTTCATAGTCAGCATTATTCATCTTTTCCATCGCATTCAACGCGCGTCTTCTGGTTGGGTGTGTTGAATGTATTTTACCTGTCTCATCATCCATAACGTGCCAGTCACCGGGAGCAACACCCTTAACCTCATCAAGAGATTCCTTTTCTTCGTCGATGGATTCGGATTCTTCATTTACTGACGAACCAAACATACTACCAGCGACAGATACCCTCATGTCATCCATACGGCTAGCGATCTTTTCTGACATAATATCATTGAAATTATTTTCAATCGCAATAGAATTGCCAGACGCGATTGCATCAATTAGGCTTCTAATATTTTCTTTACTCATTTTATTGTCCTTCTTCTGAAACTCGTGGTGGATTTTCTTTATTGAATTTGTTTATGTCTTTTATGTCTTCCTCAGACTGCATCAGAACATTCTTCTGGACCCACTCGGTTGAATAATAGGTACCAACGAATGGCGCAATCTGAATCAAAGTAGCAATCCGCTGATTCAGTACCTCAGATTCTTTCAACTCAGCGAAATAATTGTCCTTCTGGAAGTCTAGGAATAAATCAGATTTAATATCAAACCACTCGTCTTCGCGTATGATACCTTTACAGATTAACTGAATCCTCAATGCATCTATTAATAAATTGCCGAATTTCTTGCGTAATCTAGTAATGTACTTATTAAACCTGACTTCTTCACGGGTGATCTCTGTCGATCTACCAATACTAAATCCGCTTGTCTGTGGTTCCATTCTTCCAAATGGAACGTTCAATGCTTGATATAATTTGCGTTGAAAATATTGGACATCTTCTATTTGACCGAGAGTTTGACCACCGGGTAGTGTCGTGATCTCTGTCCCCTTCCCCCCTTCCCTCCTGGGCATCCAGAAGTCCTCTGTCATCGAGGTGTGTTTACGATCATTGCGGGTTTCACCAGTCGACGCATCATAAACAATTTTATTTCTAAACTTGTTCATAATATCATTGACATATTGTTCTGCCTTCAATTTTGGCAGATTTCCAACATCAACGTAGAATACACGCCTTTCTGGTGCCCTTGAGATGCGGTAAATCACAACCGCATCTTCGATCATTTTCAATTGATTAGTAGGCTTGATTGCTTTGTGTAAATTACCAAGAGTCATACCTGAATTTTGATCTATTAACCCACTTGGGCAATAAATCACGGAATCTAATGAGAGTTTAACGCCCTGTGTTGTGTTTTCGGCGATACCTTTATCATTATAAAGATAAAATTCTTCTACTGATTTGACAACATCAATACCTTTTTCATTACGCTGCTTGAATACGTTTTTGATCTTTCTTATTTTTCTTGGATCAATCTTGCGTAATTCCGATATACCTTTCTTGATATTATTCGAATCGATCAGAACTTGATAAAAGACTCTTCCGTCAATATACCACTGACGGAAGATATCAGATCCAAATTCTTCAAAATCCAATAATTTCAATACTTCTTCAAATTCATCGGTGATAGACTTTTTAATCGAATCAGATACTTTCAGTTTATCTAAATTTATCTCGATAGATTTAGATGCGTCTGTTACAATGGCTTCACCGACAATTTCGTTGATAGCTGAATCACAGTCGGCGTATTGAGAAATTTCTCTATACCGTCGAATAAGATCATTCTCATTCTTGACAGTAGAATCCATGTCAAGAATGAGACCATAATAGTTAGATGCGCCTGGTAAAGAAGTTATAATAGTAGAACCATCCTCTGAGTTAGGTGGTACTATACTCAGAGGATTTTCTTTAACTTCTTTCTTTTTACGACTTAGGTCTATACCGAATAATTGCATATTATTTTCAATTTATTACAGTGGGAAACTACCGATTGGTGTATCAATTGAAACGTTCGCACCAAACGATCCACCGGTTGCTTTAGTTGTGTTAGATTCAAAGTAGTTATACTGGAATGTGACATCGAAAGTTTCAATGTCGTTACCCGTAGCATAGTCTAGAGCAACGACTCCAACTTCAATCGGATAAGCGTCGACAAATGTATAAGATTTGATTGGGGCGCCGTTACGATCCAACTGATCAACGCGCATCTGTACTTGGTAGTCAGATGGAGCAGTTCTACCAGTTGTAGCTGTGTAGTTCTGAATACCATTCTGCCATACTTCCATATTATTGCGGAGAATGAAATTGGTATCTTGATACGCAGTAATAGTCCATGGTTGATATGTTCTTTCACCCGCAACGTGAACTTCTCTACCACGATACTGAACAGGAATGTCAGCGATGGTTGATTGTGGTAATTGTGCTGCTTTACACAGGAATTGACCCTGCCGCGCTGCTTCGATAGCACCAGTTACCCACGCAGGAAACTGTAAATGTACTCTGAACTGGTTAGCACGTGCGCCACCGTTCAACAATACATTCTTAAACTCGTTGATATTTGCCATTAGTTATCTCCCTTATGCGCCTAGTGTTGAAAAACTAACACTTTGACGTGTAGCTACGAAATTCAATGTTATGTAGTTAATGCTATAGTTAGGTTTAATGTAAATATCAGCAACAAATTCATTCCGCTCAATTACAGCACTTGTGTTGTTTGTAGAATCACACACGACTTGGAAATCTGTGATACCACGGCGACCCTGTACATCCCGCAAGAATGGTTCGATCATATTTTTGAACAATGAACGGGTAAATGTGTCATTGAATTCAAACAACTGGTACTTAGCTGATTCTGAAATTGATTTTTCCAGAATGATAAACAGTCTACGAACACCAATGCGATCAAACGCGGAAGGTTTAGACAACAAAGTTTTGTCACCGTATAAAACAACACCTTGCCCTGGGAATGAAACAACTGGATTGATACCTTTGGGATAAATCAAATCGCGTTGTGTTTTATTAGGATTGAATGCCAACTTAATAGTATTTTTAATTTGACCACGATTGAAACCACCTGGTGAGAACCATGGATCATTAGTTGTATCTGTTCTTGCGGCTAAACCAGCGATGTCACCATTCAGTGGTACCCAACGATACTTATCATTATAGCGATCATATTGATATTTATAACCAGTATCCATGAAGGCAAATGAAGTAGATGGCAATTCATCACGATACGCAATGATTTTGTTTGCTATAGTAGAACTCGAACCGATCAGCGGTTCTCCAGATACAGCATCTTCCGGTGAAACGAATACTACTACGTCTTTACGCGATTCAGCGATACCGATTACATATTCTGCCAATACTGGACTTGCTTTACCAACAGCTAAGAATGCCAACTGGTATTGATCGTCATCACCGAACATGGCGTAAGCATCTTGATAGTCGCCGATGTCAGCCGCAAAATCATTCGCACCACCTGAGAGACTTACATAAACATCAGAACTCAGCGCAGTATATACGATTGTATTAGTCAGTGATGAACCCCAGTTGGTAGCACCAGTCGGATGATCTGTCCACCAGACATATAATGAACGTGAGTTCAATACATCTTTGTAATAGTTATTTGTACCGTTTTCTGTTTTTGCGCCAGATGCTTTAGAAACAAATGGGTATTTTTCCAGAATAGTACCTGGAACAC
>Ga0194120_10002672_pt1 | contig 30282 bp, 27 predicted proteins | sample TA2MahCa65mmetaG_FD_148642 | JGI IMG/M metagenome (GOLD analysis project Ga0194120, IMG submission 148642) | Freshwater microbial communities from Lake Tanganyika, Tanzania - TA2015019 Mahale Deep Cast 65m | ecosystem: Environmental > Aquatic > Freshwater > Lake | place: Tanzania: Lake... | reverse complement strand
ATGGCACGCGTACCTGCCTGCAAGCCTTCGAGATTGATGCCGCCCAGCGCACCATACGCAGGGAAGCGTGAGGTGTCATAGTAGACACCGTTTGCGGTCCGATACGCGTAGCCCTTTTCCTCGAGCGTCTTCACCATCGCTATCTCGGTGGCGACGTGCTCGCTCGCGCGTGGGAACTGCATCTGTTCGACATCGACATTGAGCGCGCGGATGTCGGTGAAGAATTGTTCCGTGTAGCGGTCGGCGAGAATCTTCATGTTCTCCATCGTGACGGCAAGTCCTTCGCGCTTGAGGCCTTTCGTCATCTTGTCTTCTCCTTCGTCCGCGTCCGACGTGAGATGCCCGAAGTCCGTGATGTTCATCACCTGCTTCACCTCGTAGCCGTCGTACTGCAGGAGCCGACGCAACGTGTCGGCGAACACCGCAGCAGAGAGATTCCCTATGTGCTGCGTCCCGTACACGGTCGGACCGCAGTTGTACATACGTACCGCCTTTACTCCTTTCGGGAGGGTAAACGGTTGCACGGAGCGTCCGAGCGTGTTGTACAGGGAGACTGCGCGATGGCGGACAGTCGGAGCCTTGCCCATGAGCGTCTTGATGCGTTTAATCATAGGGCGATGCGGGGTGCCAAGGCGCTCATGATAGGACAGGGGGGCGACATGCGGAAGTTGCGCGTCTTGCGGATAGTCGTGCAATACAGCGGGCTTTCAAGAAGCCCGCCTGTGGCGTGCCGTACCGCAGGCGCTCTAGATCCGTCGCGTGCGCGCATACGTAATCCCCATTATACCCCACGCTAGTGCGTTTGCCGGCGCACGTACACATGCGATAATCCGTTTCGATGGAAGACTCCCGCATTCCCGCTCTCGTACCGATGCGCACCGCAATCGCGCTAGGCCTCCTGTCGGTCGTCGCTGCGTTCGTCGCCGGGTTCGCCACCGATCGCTACGTCCGGCTGCAGAACGGGACGGTATCAATCAGTATGCATCAAGACATCCCTGCTGATGCCGACCTTTCGCCGGTATGGAAGGCATGGGTCGAGATAGACGAACATTTCGTCCCAGCGGCCGTGGCGTCTTCGACGCCCTTGGCAACGAGCACCGCTGTGCGTCATCAGAAGCAGGTATGGGGCATGATCTCCGGCATCACTGCGGCGCTCGATGACCCGTATTCGTTCTTCCTCCCGCCTGCCGAGAAGAAAGAGTTCACTGAAGCGATGTCGGGCGCGTTCGAGGGGGTGGGCATGGAAATCGACGTCCGCAACAAGATCCTCACCGTAGTCTCACCTCTGCGTGGCACGCCGGCAGAAAAAGCAGGCATGAAAGCGAGGGACCTTATCTTCGAGATCAATGGCGAAGAGACGGCTGGCCTCGACGTGGCCGAGGCAGTGCGGCGCATCCGCGGACCGAAGGGAAGCATCGTCACGCTCCTGGTGATGCGCGAAGGCTTCAAGGAGCCGAAGGAGATCAAGATCACACGCGATGTCATCAACGTGCCCATCGTCACGACCGAGAAGCGCAAAGATGGCGTGTTCGTCATCCAGGTCGCGTCATTCACCGCCAATGTCGCCGATCTCTACCGCAATGCCATGCGCGAATTCATGCAGAGCGGCTCCAACAAGCTCATCATCGATCTGCGCGGCAATCCAGGAGGCTACCTTGAGGCATCGGTCGACATGGCGAGCTGGTTCTTGCCCTTGGGGAAGGTGGTGGTGACGGAAGACTATGCCGGCCATCAGAGCAACGTCGTGCATCGTTCGTTCGGATACGATGTCTTCAAAGGAGAACTGCCGCAGATCGTCATCCTGGTCAATCGCGGTTCTGCCTCCGCATCGGAGATCCTCGCGGGCTCTCTCAAAGCACACGGTGTCGCCACCCTGGTCGGACTCAACACGTTCGGCAAGGGTTCTGTGCAAGAACTCATCCCGATCACCGACGACACCTCCCTCAAGCTCACGGTCGCGCACTGGCTCATGCCCGACGGCGGCCATATTCCGCTCACCGGCATCGTACCGGACGTGACGGTCGACATCACTGAGGACGACGTGAAGGCCGGCCGCGACCCGCAGATGGAGCGAGCGGTCGAGATACTCACCGGCAAGAAGATCTCGCCGCGCGCCGCCACCAGCACGCCAGCGCAGTAGTAGCCGGTAAAAGACGCGGTTGCGTCACGCCCTGCCTGTGGATACAATGGCGGCATGAAAGTCATCCTCCTTAAGGAGGTGGGAGGCGTGGGTAAGCGCGACGCTGTAGTGGCCGTCGCAGACGGATACGCACTCAATTTCATGATTCCGCGTGGGCTTGCCGTCCAGGCGACGCCCGACAAGCTTGCTGTGCTCAAGGAGAAGCAGCAGGTGGCGGCCATGTCGGCCGCGGCAACCGACGCCGAAGCTGCGGCGCATATCAAGCAGCTCAAGGGGGTACATGTGCATGTGAGCGCCAAAGCGAATACGAATCGCCATCTCTACAAGCACCTGCCGGCAGAAGCTATCACGGCAGCGATCAAACAGGAGTTCGGCTTTGCCGTCCCGGTGTCGGCGGTGCACCTGCACGAGCCGATCAAGACCCTGGGCGAGTGGAGCGTGGACATCAGGCTCGGCAGTCACAGTGCATCGTGCACGGTGACCGTAGCGGCAGAGTAGCGCATTGCCCGCGCTGGCGGCTCATTGTATACTCGCGGCCGGCACACACTGCAGAAAAAGAGGAGAGTGCTAAATGACAGCGAAGTCGCTTCACGCGACCATTCCCGGAATGTGCGCACATCTGTCGGCCATCTACCAGCGCGCCAACGCGCTGACGACTCCGCGTCACGAACGCTTCGAGTTCCTGTTCCTGGCGTGCGGCGATATCCAGCGGCGGTACCGGAAGCAGCAAGCCCATTTCTATGGCGTCGCGATCGCGCAAGCGTTCGCGTGGTTCATAAGCTTGGGGGAAGACTTGTTCCGCACCGATTGCGGACACTTGTTGGCGCTGGCCATGGCCGAGAAATATCCGCACGCAGGGTGCGGCTACTGCCATCACAGCCCGTGCGTGTGCGATGCGATAGAACGCGATGATTTCGCTGGCACTGAGGCGCGCGACAATACGCAGCAGGAGTGGTCGCTCAGGCGCTGGCAGGAGCATCTGTCCGAATTGTACGGAGAGGCGAATGCAAAGAAGGGCGTGAACGTCGCGCTCAACCGCCTGTTCGAAGAGGTGTCTGAGGTTGGGCTGGTGCTCCAGCATGCCGACGGCTTCAACGAGAGCCTGCCCCGCATTGAGGAGAAAGCAGCGCTTGAGATGACCGACGTCCTTGCATGGATTTTCGGTGTCGCATCGCTTCTGGCAGTCGACGTTGAGACTGAGGTGATGCGGCTCTACAGATCGGGCTGTCCCGTATGCAAACTCATGCCGTGCGGATGCAGTCACTTTGCGGCAAAGCCAAAGAGCAAAGGATTGACACATCGCTTCATGACGGCAGATGAGATCGCCGGATGACGGCGAACAGCCCCGGGTGCGCGCACCCGGGGCATCCCTATAGCGAGTATGGCAAGGCAAGCACGATGTGCAGGAGCGACTGTTCCCCACCTCTGTGCGAAATGGCACTTCGTCCACCGGAGACCTCCTGCTACACTTTCTGCGTGGGCATATTCCTCGAACTGAGCCTTATCTTCGCGCTGGCGACCGCCATGGCGATCATCATGCGCGCGCTGCAGCAGCCGCTTGTCGTGGGGTACATCGTCAGCGGTGTCCTCGCCGGTCCATATGTGCTCAACATCTTGCACTCCACCGAACATGTCGAACTCTTCTCAAAGATAGGTATCGCGGTGCTCCTGTTCATCGTCGGTCTCAACCTCAATCCGGACTCGGTGCATGAGACGGGGTATACCGCAGTCGTGACCGGCCTTGGGCAGATTCTGTTCACCTCGCTCCTCGGTTTCGGGATCGTGACCCTACTCGGGTACGATAGCCTCACAGCGCTGTACATCGCGGTCGCGCTCACGTTTTCGAGCACCATCATCGTGCTCAAGCTCCTCTCCGACAAAGGCGACGTCGGCAAGCTGTACGGCAAGATATCCATCGGATTCCTCCTGGTGCAGGATTTCGTTGCCACACTTCTGCTTATCATCGTGCCTCTCATCGGCGCACAGGCAGCGGGTGGCGCACAAGGCACGTTTCCCGTGCCACTCTTCGTCAACGGTGCGACTGCCGCGCTCGTGCTCTACGGCATAAGCAAATACGTGCTGCCGCGGCTGTCGGTATTCCTCGCGCACTCGCAAGAACTTCTGTTCATCTTTTCGGTCGCATGGGGCTTGGGGCTGGCGTCATTGTTCGCGTGGATGGGCTTCTCCATCGAGATCGGCGCCCTCATTGCGGGCGTGACACTCTCGGTGTCGAGTTACGCATTCGAGATATCCTCGCGCATGCGCCCGTTGCGCGACTTTTTCATCGTATTGTTCTTCGTGCTCCTAGGCGCACATCTCGACATCGGGAATGTCTCTGTAATCTTGCCTGCCGCGCTCGTGCTCTCGGCGTTCGTACTCATCGGCAATCCGCTCATCGTCTTCGTGCTGATGAACGCGCTTGGCTATCGTACTCGCACGGGGTTTCTTGCAGGCCTTACCGTCGCCCAGATCAGCGAATTCTCGCTCATTCTCATGGCCGCTGGGCTGTCGTTCGGGCACGTGAGCCAGGAGGCTGTCTCGCTCGTCACCCTAGTGGGGCTCATCACGATAGCGGGCTCGACGTACCTCATCTTGTACGGCGAAAAGGTGTTCCAGACGATCAAGAGCGTCCTTAAGCACCTTGAGATCCGCAAGACACCGCACCGGGAGCACAGAGCGAGACGCGAGACATTTGACATGATCATATTCGGATACGGGCGCGTGGGGCATGCGTTCGTGGATGCCGCGAAAGAGATCGACGCATCGTATGTGGTCGTCGATTATAATCCGCGCACAGCGCTGGGTCTGCGCGACGAGGGAGTCTCATTCCGCTTTGGCGACGCCGAAGACGTGGAGTTCCTCGAAGAGCTTGGCCTCACGAAGGCGCGTATCGTGGTCTCCACCATCCCCGATCCTGAGATAAACACGCTCCTCGTCCGCGCGTATCGCCGGAAGAATGCGGAAGGCATCATCATCCCATTGTGCCACCAGGCAGCGGAGGCGCGGCAGATGTATTTGGAGGGGGCTACCTACGTCGTTTTACCGCACCACCTCGGCGCGGAGTACGCTTCCTCAATGATTCTCAAGCATCATGACGACCCCGAGGCGCTTGAGCGCGCTCGCAACAAGCATCTCTCGCGCCTGGCCGCGAGCGAGTAGGAAAGCATGGTATTCTGACTCGCACGTTCGAACGTGCGCACGAAGGCGCCGCAGACAGAGTCTGCGGCGCTTCACATGGTACGAATACATCCGAAGAAAAAGACCCCTTAGCGGGGTCTTTTTCGGAGAGGGTGAATGTCCGCTTACGCGATCACATCAACCACACGGCGGCGGGATATGGTGCCATCGAAATTGCCCTTGCGAGCCGAACGGAACTTCACCGTTCCGGCAGCGAGTGCGAAGAGGGTGTGGTCCTTGCCGATGCCGATGTTCTTGCCGGCCATGATCTTCGTGCCGCGCTGGCGCACGAGCACTTCGCCTGCAGTGACCTTCTGGCCATCGGCGCGCTTCACGCCGAGATATTTCGGATTCGAATCGTTGAGGTTTTTCGCGGTTCCGCCGCCTTTTACATGTGCCATGGTCTAAGTGGTATTATGTGGCCTGTATATGCCAACAGGTCGCCGCACTATACAGGATATCGTCGCTCAGTGCAAGACATGGCTTGAAATCGGCCTCGATGAGCTGGGGGTCGCCCTGGTCGTGATCCTGGTGGGTGTCGCTTCGTTCGGATTGGGCCGTATGTCGGCCCTGGGGGCCGCCAGGCCGGCTGTGACCATTGCCGACGCTCCCACACAGGCACAGCCGCCGCAGATCGCTTCTGGCGGCTTATATGTGGCTTCGCGCACGGGCAGCGCGTACTACTTTCCCTGGTGTGCTGGGGCAGGGAAGATAGAGCCACAGAATCAGCGATGGTTCAAGAGTGAGGAGTCGGCACGGGCGGCAGGATACCGCCCCGCCAAAAATTGTGATGGCCTAGCGAGGCTCCCATAGTTAACGGCCGCTCCTGCACGCGTAGACGTGAGTGGATAAGCGCGGCGCGGATTGTATACTGCGATTATGGAGAAGAAGTCTGTCAGGTTGGCGCGATACTTCTTGGTGCAGATGCTTGGAGCGCTCTGCATCGTCATCGGCATCGTCGGGCTGGTGCTGCCGGTCTTGCAGGGGATTCTCTTCCTCTGCATCGGTGCCATACTCATTGCCATGTACAATCCCTCGCTGCATCGGTTCATCCATCGCGTCGTCGAAGAGTTCCCATTCCTCGAAAGTGTGTTCGAGAAGACCGAGGTGTTCCTGGAAAAGTTCTTCGGCGCCTCGCCCGACGGCTCGCCGCCGATTCGCAGCGGCTTTCCGAAATATAAGGAACGGCACCACGAGGACTATGGACATTCGGAGGAATAACCGCTATCACTAACACACCACTATGATCATCGTCGACGTCGAAGCATCGGGAACTGAAAGCTGGAAGCACTCCATCGTGAGCGTGGGTGCCTTGGATCTCGCGCATCCCGAGGATCGCTTCTATGAAGAGTGCCGCATCTGGGACGGCGCGCATGTCATGGAAGGCGCGCTCAAGGTCAACGGCTTCACCGAAGCCGAGATAACCGACCCGAGCAAGCAGAGCGAGGCCGATCTCGCGCACCGTTTTCTCGAATGGAGCAAGGATGCCGCAGATCGCACGCTCGCGGGGCAGAACGTCTCGTTCGATCGCGACTTTCTCAAAGCTGCGTGCGAAAGGGCAGGGCACACCGAGTGGCCGTTCGCGTATCGCACGATAGACACGCACACCTTGTGCTGGATGCACATGATCAACCGCGGCCTCACCCCGCCGATAGATCCGCGCCACCGCCGCTCCGCGCTCAACCTCGACGCGGTGATGAATTACTGCGGCATCCCCGACGAGCCAGAACCGCACAACGCGCTCACCGGCGCCCTCTCCCACGCCGAAATTATCTCGCGCCTCCTGTACGGCCGCAAACTCCTCCCCGAGTTCGACCAGTTCGACATTCCGTGGAAGTAGATATGGATTCGGCTACGACGACCATTGCGGTTGCGGCCATTCATGCAACTTATAGCTTGCAGGACTATGCAAACATTGCAACGATCATCGCGGCTGCGTCCCAGGCGGTGCTTGTTCTGGGTCTTGTCTCTAACTGGAGGCAGATAAGTATCTCTATTTCAAATAACAGAATTCGTTCTTTAAGGGAGGCGAGAGCGTTCGCACTTAGTCAGGCGACTGTGTTTGCAGATATTATAAATGCGTATGATGTTGTTTCTCCTCGATTGGTAAATGAACAGACCCGTATTACCCATAGATTCTCAAGCCTTTCATATCGAGAGTTGACGGCGGAGCAGTTGCCGATTTATGCCGCGCTCGTAAAGGCTATTGAATCGGACCGTCAGTTTATGGGACAAATCATTGCGCTCGCTAATCGGATCGAGGCTTTTTCTATGACGTTTACGAAGGGGATGGCGGATGAGGAAGTAGTTTATGATTCGGTTTCGCAAACATATTGCGAAATCGTTGAGGCCTTCTTTTTCATTTATTGCTTCCTGGGTGAAATGGGTACAGCTTATCCGAATACAAAGGAGTTGTATAAAGTATGGAAAAATCGCAGGGACAGTCAGTCGCTAGAGACGGAGATTAAGGATTTAGAAAATAAAAAATCCGCAAATTTACTAACCTTGTGTCGGCGCGCATAAAAGCAAACCCAATTAAGATTTTCGGTGCGAAGAAATAACCCACATTACTTATAAGGTGTTGATTGATTATATGGACCTCAATAAAGTACCGAAGCAGTTTTGCGAGAATATTACGGTGGGCGTGTCGCAGGAGTCGTTCGTCATGGGCATGCTCAATGGCGAGACGGGCGCGTTTTTCGTGCTCACCCCGCAGCACATGAAGCGCTTGTCGCAGTATCTGGCGTTCCAGGTGGCGGAATACGAAAAGCAGTTCGGCACCATCAAAGCCGACTGGCAGCCCCTCGTCCAAAGCCCCGTCCAGACCAACGAGATAAAGTAGGCAACACGGCAGAGTTGGCAAGGTCTGACCTTGCCAACAAATACTTCTTTTTCGTCAGGAACATACATTTCCCAATTGGGAAATGTATGTGCCTTCGGTGCGACCGCGCTGTGCGTGAGTATACATGGTGAAAGCCCGGGGACGCCGGGCTTTTGGTTTGGAATGACGGGCTGGGTGCTATTGCGCTGCCGCGAGTGTAGCATGGCATAGGTAAAGCCCGCGCGAATCGCTTCGCGCGGGCCGTTGGCTTCATTCTTCGTCGAGCACTCGCGTGTTCGTACCGCCGACGAGACCAAAGAGAGGCAAAAGATCCTTGCGTACCAGCACAGGAGGAACCTTCACCGTCTTCGGCGTATCGGGTGCGGTGCCTGGTTCGCGGCGCATATGTGCGCGTCGCCAGTGTGGGCGAACGAAGAAGCTAGATCCTTCGCGATGCTCCTGTTCCGATAGTCCGTACGTTGTCGGGTCTAGCGTTCCGCTCCCGAGGATGGTGCAGACATGATCGACGTTCGTGATAACGCCGGTCAGTCCGCGCCGTCCGCGTCGAAACTGCACACGTTCCCGATGCTGTGACCACGCTAGATTTGATGAGGACATGCTCTGTAGATACAGGCACCACCCGACGACAATCTTCGCGGCCCAGCTGTGGGGATCGAATCGCCATGCGGCCTCTGTCCTTCCCAGTAGTTCGGAACTGCTGTATTGCCTGGCAAAGTCTCCCGGTTCGATACGCACGCGATCATGCGGCGAATCGAACTGACACATGAACAGAGACGTAAGACGACCCTCCGGATTCAGCCCAAGCGGCTCCCGCCATTCGACATAGTGCCGGATGAGCTGTTCGCGCGCCTTTGTTTGGTCGCGTCGGCGCGTGATATCGAAGCGCCTGACCGCCCGCTCTGGGAATCGACGTACCTGCGCCGGTACAAGCGATCTTCTCATAAGCCGCAGCGCGACGTCACCGTCGCCATCGTACGTCGTCACAAGTATCGCGTCGAACTCGGACCACACACCGTCCTCCTCTTCAAGCCGGAACGGCTCTTCAAGCACGATGACGAAGCTATCAAACGGGAGCAGAACGTCTTCCCATCGGACGTTCGGATATGTCGCTGAAACGAACAGGCGTTGCAGTCCCTTGGGTAGTACGTATGAGACGCGCGAACGGCGCGTCCACGCGAACATTTCGAGCGGGACGGTTCCCATCTTTGCAACTGATGTGAACGATGGGTAATCGTTGCCCGAGAACGTCCATTGCTCCGGATCAAGCGACGTGAATTCGTTGTCGAAGAGGATCTCGGTGAAGATACTCCAATTGTAGATGACCTTTGGGATCTTCATGTCTACCAATGCGGACTTGTCGTGAGCATTGACGAAGAATTCGTGCCACCTGCATTCATCCAACCAGAAGTCGAGCATGTCTTGCAGACGTTCAGATGCGATAGAAGCCATGGGCCTCTCCATAGTCAGGGTTCAATTCTTTAAGCAATAAACTACATATGCATATTGTTGGCAAGTACTGGTCAAATGCCGCCCATTTGGCCTGATACAATGTTGCCATGCAACACTGGCATGTGATGCCGGCGGGTGATGTGGTGCGCGAGCTCGAATCGAGCGATCTCGGTCTGTCGGCGCAGGAGGCGGCGCTGCGCTTGCGCGAGTTCGGCTCCAATGCACTGCCCGAGCCAAAGACACGCAGCATCTTCGCACTGTTCTTCTCGCAATTCCGCAGCCCGCTCATCTACGTCCTCATGGCCGCTGCTGCGACGGTCCTTGCTCTGGGAGAGACGCACGATGCGCTCATCATCCTCGGCGTACTTGTATTCAACGCGCTGGTGGGTGCCGTGCAGGAGGGTAGGGCGCAGCAGACCTTGGACGCGCTCAAGCACTACGTCGAGACGACGGCAACTGTCTTGCGTGAAGGCGAAGAATACGTGATTCCCGACAGAGAAGTGGTGCCGGGTGACATTATCATCTTGCGCGAGGGGGACCGCGTGCCTGCCGACGCGCGCATGCTCTCGGTGCAAGGTTTGCGTGTCGATGAGTCGTCGCTGACCGGCGAGTCGGTGGCGGTGCACAAGGTGACAGAGCAGGATGCAGAAGAAAGCTCGTCGCCGGCCGATCAGCTGTGCATGGTCTTTCGCGGTACGCACGTGGTGGCGGGTTCGGGCATGGCGGTGGTGTGTGCGACCGGTATGCACACGGTGATCGGCGGCATTGCCGAGCGCATCACCACCATCGACACCGAGATTCCGCTGAAGGCAGAGATTCGCACGCTGTCGCAGTCGATCATCAAGGTGGTCGCCGTCTTATGCGTGTCGCTCTTCTCTATAGGGGTCGCGGCGGGGCATTCGGTCCCCGACATGTTTAAGACGGTTGTATCGCTCTCGGTGTCAGTGATTCCCGAGGGGTTGCCCATCGTGCTGACCATCGTGCTGGCGACCGGCGTGTGGCGCATGAGCAAGCGCAATGCATTGGTAAAGCGGCTTCAGGCGGTGGAATCGCTCGGGCAAGCGCGGGTCATCGCGGTCGACAAGACCGGCACCGTGACGCGCAATGAGCTGGTCGTCCGCACTGCCTACACCGACGGCACGCGTTTTTCGGTGGAAGGACTGGGCTACGAGCCGAAAGGTAGTATTGCGCTGGATGGCGCGACGGTCGATGCAGCGAACCACCCGGAGTTCTTGTATCTTGCCAAGCTGGCAGCCTTCTCGGCAAATGCGTCGCTGTCGTTCTCGGAGCAGTTGCAGGGGTGGCGGATTACCGGTGATCCGACCGAAGGCGCGATGCTCGTCTTTGCGCAGAAAGCAGGGTTTCGCAAGAGCGACCTGGAGCGGGAATCGCCGCTGCTGGGAGAGATTGCATTCGACTACGGCCTCAAGTATCACACGACGCTCCATCAAGATGAGCGGGGTGCCGTCATGACGGTCGCCGGCGCGCCCGAGGCAGTGTTGGCGCTGTGTCACGATCAGCATGTGGGCGCAGCCGTCCATCCGCTGCATGCCTCGGCGGTGCGCAAGCTAGAAGCGGCGGCTGCGGCGATGTCGGAAGATGGCTTGCGGGTGATCGCACTGGCGGCGAAGCACGGTGTCTCGGGGGAGCTGTCGCCCGATGGCGTGAAGGGTCTGACGTTCGTCGGGTTCTTGGGCATGCAAGACACACTGCGACCCGAGGCGAGGAACGCAGTGGAGCGCGCGCGTGCGGCGGGTGTGCGCGTAGTTATGATCACCGGCGATCACAAGATTACAGCGCGTGCCATCGCGGCGCAGGCGGGCATCTGGCAGGAAGGGGATACGGTGCTCACGGGCGCCGAGATCGATACACTCTCTGACGACGAGCTTGCGCGTGCGCTTAACGGTGTCTCAGTGTTCGCGCGTGTGACGCCGGACCACAAGATGCGCATCATCGGCGCGTTCAAGGCGCGCGGCGAGATCGTGGCGATGACGGGCGATGGCGTGAACGACGCACCATCGCTTGTCGCGGCGGATCTGGGTGTGGCGATGGGTAAAGGCGGGACCGAAGTGGCCAAAGAGGCCGCCGACATCGTGCTGCTCGATGACAACTTTGGCAGCATCGTCTCTGCTATTGAGGAGGGGCGCGCGATCTACAAGACAATCAAGAAGGTCATCCTCTACCTCTTTTCCACAAGCGCCGGCGAGGTGCTCTCTATCACGCTTGCGCTCATCATGGGGCTGCCGCTGCCCTTGCTCGCATCGCAGATCATCTGGCTCAATCTTGTGACCGATGGCTTTCTGACGGTTGCGCTCGCGATGGAGCCCAAAGAGAAGGGGCTGCTCAAAGAATCGTTCGGGCGCAGTAGTAGGCAGCTGGTTGATTCGCTGATGCTGCAGCGAATGGTGGTCATGGCAGTGCCGATGGCACTCGGGTCGGTGTGGCTGTTCGGGCAGTACTATGAGACCGACATGCTCAAAGCATGGACGATGTCGCTCACCACGCTTGCGATATTCCAGTGGTTCAATGCGTGGAACTGCCGTGCGGAGCGCGATTCTGCGTTCGCAGCGAGCCCATTGCAAAACATCTATCTGCTTGGCGCCACGGGAGTTGTCTTGGCATTACAGGCTGCGGCAGTGTACCTCGCGCCGTTCCAGGCACTCTTAAGCACGACAGCACTATCGATTGAGGAGTGGGTCATTGCTACGGCGATTGCGTCGACAGTGCTCGTGGCCGAGGAGATCCGTAAGTTTTTCTATCGCCGCTCGCACCAGGCGGCCGCTTAGCGGCGGCATGCTAGGATAGCCGCTATGCATATCATCTTTTTCGATACGGAGACGACAGGGAATCAGGAGAATGACCGGCTGTGCCAGCTGGGGGCGAAGGAGCGAGGCGTCGATGTGCCGATCGTCAACGCGCTCTACAAGCCGCCGGTGCCTATCACGTTTGAGTCGATGGCAGTGCATCACATCACGCAGAAGATGGTAGACGACAAGCCTGCGTTTGTGGTGTCGCCCGAGTTTGCGAGCATCAAGCAGGCATTCGAATCTTCCGACACAGTCGCGGTCGCACACAATGTCGCGTTCGACAACGAGATGCTGTGGCGCGAGGGAATTGCGGTCGCCCGCTCTATCTGCACGTACAAGGTGGCCCGTGCGCTCGACCCCGATGACCTCATCCCCAACTACCGTCTGCAGTTCTTGCGCTACTTTCTTGGTTTGGAAGTGGAGGGTGCGGTAGCGCATGACGCATGGGGCGACGTGCTGGTACTCGAAGCCTTGTTCGAGCGGCTGCTTGGCAAGCTCGCTGAGCAGAAGGGAGGCGAGGAGGCGGCGGTCGAAGAGATGATCGAGATTTCCTCGCGGCCTTCTCTGATAACGACGTTCAGGTTCGGCAAGCACATGGGCAAGAAGGTCGCCGATGTCGCCAAGACCGATCGTGGCTACCTTGAGTGGCTACTCTCCCAGAAGAAGCAGAATCCGCTGGACGAGGGGGATTGGATATATACGCTCGAACAGCATATAGGAAGCGGACAGGCGCGGATGCGATTCTAGCGATATGGAAAGGGAAGTGCCGTTCTCGAAAGAGCAGATAGAGCAGCTTGCGACACGGCACCCGACGCCGTTCTACGTATATGATGCCGCAGGTATCAAAGGTGCCGCACAAGGACTCATCAATGCATTTTCGTGGAATCCGGGTTTCAGGGAATATTTTGCCGTAAAGGCGACGCCGAACCCGGCGATCCTGCGATTGCTCAAGCAAGAAGGTTGCGGCACCGATTGCAGCTCACTCGCAGAGTTAGTGCTGTCGGAGCGGCAGGGGATAGTGGAGGAGGAGATCATGTTCACTTCCAACGACACGTCGGCCGAGGAGTTCGTAAAGGCGCGCGAGCTTGGCGCTATTATCAATCTTGATGCGCTTGAGCTGCTGCCGTATCTGGAGCAGTGCGCTGGTCTGCCTGAACTGTTGTCCTTCCGCTACAACCCAGGCGCTGCGCGCGAGGGCAATGCCATCATCGGGAAGCCGCAAGAGGCGAAGTTTGGCATGACGCGTGAGCAGATCTTTGAAGGCCTGCGACAGGCGCGTGAACTTGGTGTGTCGCGCTTTGGTCTGCATACGATGATCGCGAGCAATGAGCTCGACAGCAACTACTTTGTCGAGACTGCACGGATGATGTTCGAGCTGGCCCAGGAGGCAAGAGGGCAGGGGATAGAGATTGAGTTCGTAAACCTCGGCGGTGGCATCGGCATCCCCTATCGCCCCGAGCAAGTAGCGGTCGATATCGCGGCGCTTGGCGCGCGCGTGCACGATCTCTACGTGGAGATGGGCATGCACAATCTCAAGATTTTCTTAGAATGCGGGCGGGTAATTACCGGTCCGCACGGATACCTCGTCACTCGTGTGCGGCATCTCAAACATACCTATAAGCACTATGCTGGGGTAGACGCCTGCATGGCAGATTTGATGCGGCCAGGTATGTATGGCGCGTATCATCACGTGTCGGTGCTCGGCAAAGAAGAAGTGCTGTCATCGCAGGCCTACGATGTGGTCGGGTCGCTGTGCGAGAACAACGACAAGTTCGCCATCGACCGGCAGCTGCCAGCACTCGCGCCTGATGATATTCTCGTCATCCACGACGCGGGTGCGCATGGTCACTCGATGGGATTCAACTACAACGGCAGGCTGCGTCACGCGGAGTTCCTGCTCGACGACGGCGCGTTCACGATGATTCGCCGCGCGGAGACGCTCGATGACTATTTTGCAACACTCGCTTTTTGAGACCAGCTGTCAGAGGGGAGGGAATAGAAAAAGGGCGGCCGTAGGCCGCCCTCCACTCTGTCGCTTCCCTATGCCTGCATTCCGGTCGACATGTCGCGTTCGCGCAGGTACCGTTCCCACAACGGGCGCCACTTTTCTTGGGTGACCGCCAGCAATACCTCATCGCAGCGCTGCCCGTTCTTGAGGCGCGACCAGAGCGGGATGCGTCCCACTTCCTCGTATCCGCATTTCTTGGCGTAAGCGAGGCTGCGGCCGTTGACGGCGTGAACGCGGGAGAGCACGCCGAAGAGGTCGAGCGTGTTGAACGCGACATCGAGTAGCAGCATCTTCGCTTCGGTGCCGTATCCCTTGCCCCAGCATTCCTTCTCGCCGATAACGGTGCCGGTCGTGGCGTTGCGGTGTTGCCAGTTGATCATGTGCAGGCCGATCGAGCCGATCAGCTTCTTTCCGTCGACGTCAATGATGGCGAGTGTGATGTCTTGCGTGCGGTGATGTAGGTTGTCGAGCCATTCCTCCTCTTCGCGTTCACCGATAGGCATAGAGCGCATGAGATACTCGGTGACATCGGGGTCGTTCATCCATCGGCGCAACGTGGGTACGTCGGTACGCTCGAAGGGACGCAGAACATTCACGAATAGCACGCATATAAGTCTCAGTCAATACCCTGGTTGCTGTCTGCATGTGAGGCAGGGAAGAGGGGAGGTGGCGGTCTTTCTGATGGTTCGATGCCACCCTCCCCTGCGGGGACAAAAAAGAGGGGACCTGGCGGGTAAAGGAATCGTCGCATGCCCGCACAGTGAGTCGGTACCGACATCTGATGATATGTGTCGCGCATGCCGCCTCTGGAGGATGGATGTAGACATGCGGGTGAGGGTGGACTGCACGTGGCTCAATGGAAGCCTTCCAGATTCCTTGAACGTCGCACAATATATCTTTTGCGACACATAGGCCACGCATATAAGCCTTTTAGTTACCGGCACTCGACCAGACCCTTTCCCTGTCGCGCATCTTTTTTGGGGCCGTGGCCCGTGCGATGATTGGTGCATGACACATCGTCGACACATGTCTCCGCTCCTCTCTCCCCTTGAGCGTCGGTTGTTCCAGAAGCTTTCGACGCCCGGCAGGATTCAGGACTACCTGGACTCCTTGCCTATAAATTTCGAGCTTTCCGGAGAGACCTATTTCTCGCCTCGACGGACTGTCCGAGAAGGTACCGCGCACTGCTTCGAAGGCGCGCTGTTCGCTGCTGCGGTCTTGGCCTGGCACGGACAGGAACCCTTGCTCCTGGACCTGAAGACGGCGGCACCTGATACGGACCATGTGGTCGCCTTGTTCAGACGCGGGCGCTTTTGGGGTGCGATAAGCAAGACGAACCATCCGGTGTTGCGCTGGCGCGATCCGATATATGCGAGCGTGCGCGAACTCGCGATGTCGTACTTCCATGAGTACTTCCTGTCTCCGTCGGGAGTAAAGACGCTACGTAGTTTCTCCAAGCCGTTCTCACTCGCGCGCTACCAGCCCGAACGCTGGCTCACGGCCGAAGAAGATCTCGACTGGCTCGTCGAGGCACTTGATCAGTCGCCGCATACCCAGATAGTCGAAGGTGTGGCGTTGCGCTCCTTACGTAAAGCGTCGAAGATCGAGGTGCAGGCGTCTGACCTCACGGAATGGCGAGAAATTTAACGTCGCACAATATCTTTACAGCCAGATACATAGCGGGAGGCTTTCGCTTGCGTGCTAAGCATGCGCTCTGATGCGTACAGTGGATATGTCGCGATAAAGATGCGCGGTTCCAGGAGTGTCTCGTTAGAGATAGTTCAGCGGGTTGAGGTATGCCGACAATGGCGCGATCGGCATCAGGGCGCCGGCACACGCGGTCTTCTGCTTCGATGCGTCACCAAGCTTCATGATCTGGGTTGCGCTTGAGACGTAGACGCCGAAGTGCAGGTGCGGCCCGGTCGCGTAACCGGTTTCGCCGCTGTACCCGATGATGTCGCCGGTCGCGACCGACTGCCCTTGCGAGACATTGATCTGCGAGAGATGGGCGTACAAGGTCGAAAGACCATTGCCGTGCTTGATGAGTATCCACTTGCCGAAGCTGTAGCAGCCGCGCACGGCGTCGGTATTGCCGGTGCCGGTGACCGTTCCGGTGAGTGCAGCTTTCAGTGGCGTGCCGACTGACATGCCGAGGTCGATACCATTGTGTCCCTTGCCGTTGTATGCGCCGCTTTTCGCAAAGTCAGTATTGCCGAATTTCTGCGTCACGCGCACCTTATCGACCGGCCACGAGAGAACTCCTTTGCCCGCTGGCGTGATATCGGACTGCTTGACGATGTATTGCAGTTTCGCGTTGAGATTGGAGAGTGCGGACTCGAACGTGGCTTTCGCCGCCTGCTTCTCCTTGAGCAGCTTTTGGTACTCGGTCTCCTTCTCTTTCGTCTGTGAGAGCAGTTCGTTCTTCGCTTGCTTTGTCGCGTTGAGCGAACCTTTCTGTGAGACGAGCTTATTGCGCTCCTTCTGCAACGTGGCGCGCTTCTCTTCGGCCGATGTCTTGATCGTGCTGAGCTGGTACTTCTGGTCGGCGAGCGTATCGACGCGGTCTTGTACCGCTCCCTGCAGCTGCATCACTGCTTGCGTGTCGGCCCAGATGTCCGAGACGCCGTCGGAGGACAGTACATGCACGATGAACGGCTCTTCGCCTAGCTCGTACAAGAGCGACATCGACTCCGCGAGACCCGCCTTGTTGACACTGATCGCCCGTTCCTTCTCGTTGATTGAGCCGGCGAGCTGTTGGATCTGCAGCTGCGTCGAGCCGATGCGGTTCTGTGTTTGGGTGATCGACGTGTCGGTCTTCTTGATGGAAAGGTTGAGCTGCGAGACGCTGTTCTGCAGCGTCTTCTTCTCTTTCGATACGGCCGTCAGCTGTTTCTCGTGCTGCGCAATCTCCTTATCAAGGTCGGCGATCTGCTTGTTGTGTGCATCGATCTGCTGCTGTAGGTCTGCCGCCGCATCGCTTTCCTGTGCGTGTACGATCGAGATCGATATCAGCGCGAATACGGACAGGCAGGCGGTAACTGCGGCCAGTGCGATAGGTCGGGTGCGGTAGGACAGCATCATAGAGGTCATGTGCGGGTCTCGACGACGGCAATGGCGTGCCGAATCCGTTCAAGCACCTGCTCCTTGCCTATGATCGCTGCGATTGTGAACGGGTCGGGGGATTTCTCGCGTCCCGAAAGGCTGTAGCGCAAGGGCCACAAGACGCTGCCGCGGCCGGCGCTTTCGGCGTATTCCCACACCGCTGCCTTGATCCGTTCCGGGTCATCGAATTCCCCTACTGGGAGCGCGTCGAGCAATGTCGCGACGCTTTCAAGCCGTTGACGGGCCTCTGTGCGGTCTCCGCCTTTCCATGCCACCAAGGAGTGGTCAAGCTCGACGATGCCTGGCCGCACGAAGTCCAGCTCCCCTGCCGCACACATGGCGTCGATGTCGCTCCAGGCAGACACACGTTCACGCAGCACAGGCGCGAGTCGCGTGAGAGCCTCTGGCGCCAGGGCGACGCCGAGCGAGTGAGCGAGGCGCGGTGCTGCTTCTGCAAGGAAGGCAGGTTCCTGCATTGCCGCAAGATGATGCTTGTTGATCCATCGCAGCTTGTCTTCGTTCACTGCGGCGCCACCTGTCTGGATGCCATCGAGTGAGAATGCGCGGATGAGTTCACTGCGGTCCAGGAAGATCTCATCGTCAGTGCCGGGGTTCCAGCCGATGAACGCTAGAAAGTTGACCATCGCGTCGGGCAAGATACCCTCTTCGCGGTATTCAAGGATATCTTTCGCTCCGTCGCGCTTACCGAGCTTTTTGACGCGGTCGGCGCGCAGGATAGGCGGCAAGGTCACGAATGTCGGGTACGGAATCTCAAGGGCGTCGTAGAGGGAGAGGAATCGCGGCGTCGAGGAGAGAAATTCGTCAGCACGGAAGATATGTGTCACGCCCATCGCCGCATCGTCCACGATGTGGGCGAAGTTGTAGGTCGGGAAGCCGTCGCTCTTGATGAGGATGAAATCATCGAGTGCTTCTTCCCCGGCGCTCAGCTGCCCTCGGACCTCGTCGTTCCAGGTATAGCGCTTGATCTGCGGCACCTTGAAGCGCAGTGGGCGCTTGCCGTCCCACACACCTGGGTTTTCGGGTCGATGGTGACGGAACAAGAATGGTCGCTTCTCCGCTGCCGCGGCCTTGCGCATCGCGTCGACCTCCTCGGCTGCATAGGGGTCAGGATATGCCAGGCCTTTGTCGATAAGCTTCTGTGCAGCGGCGCGGTACGTGTCGAGGCGTTCGGATTGGATGGCTGAACCCCAGGCACCGGGCTTGTCGGGACCGAAGTCCCATTCAAGCCTGAGCCATCGCAGGCTTTCCTGTATGTGTTCGATCGAGCCTTGGACCTCGCGTTCCTGATCGGTATCTTCGATACGCAGGATGAACTGACCGCCGTTCTTGCGCGCCCACAGCCAGGCGAAGAGCGCGGTACGCACGCCGCCGATATGCATCATGCCGGTCGGACTCGGTGCAAAACGCGTGATGACAGCCATATTCTTATCTATACCATGCCCGGCGGAGTTATCCAGCCTAGGCATCCTCGTGTTCGAGGCAGATCTCGACCAGCAGATGTGCGATCTTGCTTGATGCGTCGGGGCGCGCGAACGAGCGGGCTGCCGCGGCCATCTTCTCGCGTAGCGGCGTGTCGGTGATGAGCCGGTCGATCTCGGCGATGAGGACGTGCGGTGTGAGGTTGTGCTGTTCGATCACCTCGGCCGCGCCGGCACGCGAGTATGAGAACGCGTTTTCGGTCTGGTCGTGCGAGACGTCGAGCGGGATCGGCACGAGGATGGCCGGAATGCCCCAGCTGGCTATCTCGAAGATGGTGCCGGAGCCGGCGCGAGCGACGACGATATCGGCCACGCCCGCGGCCATACGCAAAGCGAGTGTGTTCAGGAGACCGAATGGCCGGTAGCGCTCCGGGTAGCGAACGTCCTTGAGTATGAGCGCGCTCACCCCCTTCATCTCCTCCAGGTTCGCCGAACCGGCTTGATGGACGATGTTGTACCTGCCCACCAGTTCAGCGAGCGTGTCGATGATGACTTCGTTGATCGCGCGCGCGCCTTGCGAGCCGCCCATGACGAAGATGGTCGGCGCGTGCGGATCAAGCTTAAGGAACTCGTGCCCGCCTTCTGCTGCGGGGTGCAGGATCTCTTTTCGGATCGGATGTCCGGTACGTGCGATCCGGTCGCGGACGCGTTCTGGAAAGTGCATGGCAGCGTCGGGGTGCGCCACCGCGATGAAGCGGGCGAACTTCGACGACCACAGCGAGACGCGGCCAGGCTTCGCGTCGGCGTCGTAGATGACCACGGGAATGGCGAGGATGCGCGCTGCCCAGAGTGTTGGGAAAGCAGCGAATCCCCCGGTCGAGAAGACGACGTCGGGGTAGAGACGGAATAAGAGGAAGATCGAACTGATGAGACCGCCGATCGTCTTGAAAACATCTATGATGTTGAGAATGCTTGAAAAGCGACGCAGCCGCCCTGCCGGGCTCGAGAGATAGATGACTCCGTGCTCAATGAGAGCCGGCGGATCGAACGGTGCCGGCCCGATGTGGTAAATCTCTGGTTCAATGAGGTTGCGTTCAAGACGCACCTCCTCAAGCGCTTCAGCGACCGCGATAAGCGGATAAAAATGCCCCCCTGTTCCTCCGCCGACAAGCACGATACGCATAGTCGTCTCATTGTAACGCGGCCACGCAGTCTTTGGCAGCCCTAAGGAGTGGATGCGCGACCGCGTTGTCGTTCAGCGTCGGGCCTTGCGCGTCACCGGCTTGACGCTGTGACGAGCTGTGGGCTTGGACGCTGGAGCGGCGGCAAGGGTTGCAGTACTCGCTTTCTTTCCGCGAGACACTGCAAGGAGGATGCCAGCCGAGGCGAGCGACATGAGCATGGCGCTGCCGCCTTGGCTCACGAACGTCAAGGGTACGCCGGTAAGCGGGAATATGGCGAGCATCGCCGCAATGTTGATGAATGCTTCGCCGACGAGGTATACGCAGATGCCCACTGCCAGGTAGGTGCCGAACGGGTCGGCAGCTTTCGCGGCGACGCGCAGCGCGCGCCAGGCGAAGAGAAGATACGTAATGACGATGGCTGTGGCGCCGACGAACCCGAGCTCTTCGGCGGCGACGGCAAAAATGGAATCCCCCATCGGCTCCGGCAGGTAGGTGAACTTCTGAACTCCCTGCCCCAGGCCGCGTCCGAAGATGCCTCCGGATCCTATCGCGATGAGGGACTGGCGGATCTGATAGCTGCTCCCTTGCTGGTTGGCAGACGGATCGAGGAATGTCATGACGCGCGCGCGGGCGTGCGGCATGACCATGATCAGTGCACCGCCGGCGAGTATCACTGCAGCGACAAGGATCGCGATGTCGCGCCATCGAGCGCCCGCGACGAGATAGATCGCCGCCACAGGTGCGCAGATGATGCTCAGTGTGCCAAGGTCCGGTTGCATCACCATGATGACGATAGGAAGCGCGAGTATGCCAGCCAGACCGCCAAGTCCCCACTGCATCGTTGCCACCTGCTTCTTATGCGCAGTGAAGTAGGCTGCCGCCATGATGATGGTCGCTATCTTGAGAAATTCGGCCGGCTGGAAGGTTTGTCCGAAGATGAGGATCCAGCGCTTGCCGCCCCCATGCTCCATGCCAATGCCTGGCACGAATACGAGCGCAGTGGCGATGAGTCCTAAGACGAACACATGCGGCGCAAAGCGCCGCCAGAGCTGGTACGGAATCGACACCGCACCGATGAGGAGCAACACGCCAAGGCCGACGCCCAGGACGAGATGGTTGAATACGACCGACGACATATTCGCCTGGCCGCGTGCCAAAAGACCGAATGCAGCGGAGGCGAAGACCAGGCATCCGCCCACGACAAGAAGCGTCAGGAGGAGCGCAAGCGGGCGGTCGACGTGTCCACGGTCTTTCACAGGTCTATGCGATTGCCGAAAGGGCGACGATGGCGCCGAGGAATGCGAAGATGATGGAAAGCACCCAGTAGCGCATGACGACCTTGTACCCTGGCCAGCCGAGCGCTTCGAAATGGTGATGTAAAGGCGCTACGCGCAAGAGCTTCTTACCGAAGAATCGTTTCCAGAAGACCTGCAGGAGGTTCGATATGACGGTGGCCACGAGAAGTGCGCCGATGATAGGTAATACCGCTATCCCGATACCACCGCCGAGGCTGTCGGTCATGAAGGCGACGACGGCGAGTGCAAGCGTGAGTGCCATAGTGCCGGTGTCCGACATGTAGAAACGGGCGGGAGGGATGTTGAACCATAGGAACGCCAGGAGGCCTCCGACGATCGCCGCGCACAGCGCTGCCAGGTCGATCTGGCCCTGCGAGAACGCGATGATTGCATACGCGGCGAAAATGGACGCGAATACGCCACCGGAGAGGCCGTCGATGCCGTCGATGACACCGGAGGCATACACTGCCAGCGATATGATGACGAATAACGGGATGATTAGCCATCCGATGACGAGGACGCCGACGAACGGGACGCCGATTGAGGTGACGGCAAGCTTGGCCCAGAACCACCAGCCGATCCACAGTGCCAGCGCACAGACGATAGCAAGCCGTGTGCGCAGCCGCAGTCCCCTGCCCTCTTCGGAGATGGTAAGAACATCGTCGGCAAGGCCGACGATCGCGCCGACGATCAAGGCCGCCAGCGGGATCCAGGTCTGGCTGCGTGACAAGAACGCCAGATCGCTGAAGTATGAGAGCGGTGCCATGATGCCCATGATCGAAAATGCCAGTGTCACGATGACGACCGACCCCCACACGACGATGCCACCCATGCGCGGCGCCTTTACTTCGTGGCCGTTGTGCAGTGCGTTGAAGACACGCGCTTCTGTGCCGTCGAGGGCAGTCTTGCCCGGACGTTTCTTCCAAGCACGAAAACGATAGAGGTAATGTGCGACGATCGGAGTCATCGCGATACCGACGACGAACGCAGAGGCGGCAGGTATGAGGACGCGCGCGAGTGATGGCAGCATAGGATTATTGAGCAGAGTGTGAGAATGCACCGACCGATTCAAGATCCTTGGTCGCTTGTTCGGCGGCGCGTACCAAGGTCTTCATATCGGCAAACCGTCCCTGCTGGGTGGAGCCGAGGACGACCGCAACGATGTGATGACCGGTCGCGGTACGGAATACGATAGCAAGATTGCCGCCGGCGAGTTCCGTGTACCCTGTCTTGCCGAGGATGATGCCAGGAATAGCATCAAGTGCCTCATCGGTATTCTGTGCCGATGCCGTTTCGTCGTCGAGGGAGGAGATGGTGACTGACTTGCGTGTCGTTGCGAGGAACGTGTCGGGCGAGGATGATGCGGCGTATGCGAAGAGGTACGCCATGTCCCGTGCGGTGCCATAGGATCCCGACTGCGTCGTGCTCTCGTCGAGGCCGGTCGGGTTGAGGAAGTATGAGTGCGGTAGCTTAAGCTGGCGGGTGATGTGGTTCATGCGCCACACCGCTGCCTCGCCATGCGGGGCTTGCGGATAGCGTTCGCGCAGGCGCTCGTCGGCCGCGGCCGCAAGGATCGCGGCACCTTCGTTGGAAGATGCAGCAAGCGTGAGGTCGATGATGTCTTGCGCACGCCAGCGGCTATTCTTCGCAAGTCGCTTGGGAGAGCCGATCGGATTCGTGTCGTACGGGATGATGATGACATCATCTGGTGCGAGTACTTCGGCAACCGCCAGCGCCAGCGGCACTTTCGTCAACGATGCGAGCGGCCACTGCAGGTCCGGCTCTTTCGAGTACATGACGCCACCCGACGAAATGTCCATGACATATGCGCTGCGTGCGCTGATCTCGACTTCGTCGAATGCGGTAGGCGGCGGCGGTATGATCTCGGCGGCTGCGACGGCTGCATACGCCGGCCGTGGGTCGGGGGCGGCGCTCGAAAGAAAGGTTGCCGTAAAGATGGCGCTGCCGGCGAACACGAATACCAGTGTGGCAAACCCCCACAGCCGGGGTATGGCGAGCGCCCAATGCGGCTGCTGCACAGGTGCAGAAGTCTCAGGCGGAAGGATCGGCGTCTGCGGTATCTCCGGTACCTGTTGTTGTGGTTCCATGGTGCGTGACGAATGACCCCTGTGATTCCTCAAAGGAGGCCAAATCGCGTCGCATTATACCATATTCGGGCAGGTCTTCGACCTTGGTTACCCCCAGGTGGGCCAGGAGTTCGGGGGTGGCCCGGTAGAGGTGTTCTCGGCCGTCTTCGGGGTTTCCCGCTCGTTCGATGAGTCCGCGCGAGAGAAGGGTGCGGATCGTCGAGGAGGTGTTCACACCGCGGATGTAGTCGATCTGCGCACGGCTTGAAGGGCCGCGGTAGAGGACAATAGAGAGGACCTCAAGCCCGGCGTCGCCGATGTCGCGGCTGAGCTCTTTCATTAAAACGTCGCGTACAGCAGGCGCGGTGTCGGGCGCAGTGGCGAGCGCCACGTGCGTAGGCGTTTCGACGAGCGTCAGGCCTGTAGCTGCAAGTTTTTCCGCCGCCTGCGCGAGTACCGGCGCCAACTCCCCCGCTGCACAACCCACAAGGTGTGCGAGCTTCGTGCGCGACAACGTGCCTCCTTCGACGAAGAGAAAGGCTATTGCGCGGCGTGCGAGCGTATCAGTGTCTGACATACGGCTATTATCGCACAGCTAGATTCCGTAACTGGGAGCACCCCCCGTCTCTTCCGATTCGATGAAAATGTCGCCAAAGAGCTTGTCCTGCGTGGCGCTGGCACTGCCGGAGCGCACGAGTTCGAGGATGGCGAGGAAGTGCACGATGCGCTCGTGACGGTCCGCGCCGCGGGTTATCTCGCTCCACGTAGCACGCACTGCACCGGAGAGCCGTGTGCGCAGCTGGGAGATGACTTCTTCGAGCGCTACGACGGGTGCGACGGTCGCCTCGGCGAGTTTCTGTGCTGTCTGAGGAATCGTCGCCAGGAGACGTTTGGCGGCGGCGAACACACTGTCGGTACTGGCTTCTCCTGGGCTGAACAGTGGTGGTCGGTCAGGTGCCTTACGCGCCATCAGTAACGGTTCGGTTCCCCACCGTGCGCGCAGCTGCTTGGTCGCCTGGCGGATGATGCGCAGGCGGGCGAGGCGGCGCTCGAGTTCCTGTACGCTCTCGCGTTCGTCCTGCGACAGCTCAAGCGTGGGTAGAAGCGTGCGCGATTTTATGAGAAGAAGTGTCGAGGCGATGAGGATGAATTGCGAGGTTTCCGACAGCGGCATTTCCCTAAACACCTTACTTTGTAAGGCGTCGGGCGAACACCCGATGTAATCGGGCGTTATAGCTGGCAGCTGTTCCACATAGGCAAGGTACGAATCACACACCTCGGCGAGCGAGACATCGGACACGGACATCTTGCGCGCCTCGATCAGATCAAGCAGCGTCTCCAGCGGGCCTTGAAATTTTTCCGATGCGAGCGCGAATCCGGGCATATGTATCCTATTGTATCTTAAAAAAGATTTATAATCATAATAAAAATTGACCGCCAGAGGTGCATGTGCGCTCTGGCGGTAATATAGCTGGTCCTTATTGGAATCGGTCAAAGCAGTTCCTTGCGGGCATGAGGCCAGCGAGGGAGAGTTTCCCCTCCGGACGCGCTTTGACCAACGTTCCGCTGTCAGTTTCGACCGACGTGACTTGATAGAAGTGATCAATCAGGCAGGCTTGGACGAGGGGCACTCTGGCCCGGTCAGCCCATCCGTAGAAACGCTCTTGTTCGACAGATTCAGCGCCTGCGGCGCTAAAGCCCGAGAGAATCAGAGCGATGGTTGTGATCATGGCGAAGCGCATGACTCAGTTCCTCTTACTGGAATCTACGGCCACCCGTAGCTAGGAGGAAGTATAATATATAATTACTATAATGTCAAGTGCTTCCGCACCTTTACTACTCCTCCCCTTCCGTCGACAAACGGATGTCGATGCGGGTCATGTCGCGCGGGAAGGCAGAGGCCTCCTTCACGTTGGCGAGCTCGAGCATGCGCGCGGTGATGCGCTCGAGGCCGGTCGAGCAGCCGCCGTGCGGCGGCATGCCGTACTTGAAGGCTTGTAGATAGAACTGGAACTTCTTTGGGTCCATGCCGCGCGATTCTATCTTTGCGACCATCTCGTCGTAATTATGGATGCGCTGCGAGCCGCTGTTTATTTCGAGCCCGCGGAAGAGGAGGTCGAAGCTCAAGGATAGTTCCGGATTCTCCGGATCGGCGTAGGTGTAGAAGGCACGCTTCTTCGTCGGGAAATGCGTGATGAAGACGAAGTCGGAACCGAATTCTTTCTTGGCATATTCGCAGATCTGGCGTTCGTCCTCCGGCTCCATGTCGGGTTCGCCTACGACATCGCGGCCGAACTCGCGCTTGATGATCTCTTGTGCCTCGCGCAGCGTAAATGTCGGGAATGAGTCCGGTGCTTGGGGTACTTCGGTGCCGAAGCGGGCGAACACGTCGGCGTGCTCCTGTCCGACGCGTGCGACGACGTCGCGGATGACGCCGGTGAGTGTCGCCATCACGTCGGTGTGATCCTTGATGAATCCCATCTCAAAATCCATCTGCGTCAGCTCGGCCACGTGGCGCGTCGTTGCGCTCTTCTCGGCGCGAAAGATCTTGGCGATGGTGAATGCGCGCTCGAAGGCGCCCACCATGATCTCCTTGTAGAGCTGCGGGGAGGTCGCCAAGTATGCCTGCGATTCGTTGAAATATTCCAACTTGAAGACCGCCGAACCGCCCTCTGCATCGCCGCCTACCAAGGCAGGTGCTTGGAATTCGGTGAACATGCGGCGCTTGAGCGCGTTGCGGTACTCGTCGACGATGGTGGCCTGCACTTTGAATATGTCGCGGTTGCGCGCGGTGCGCAGCGTGAATGGGCGGTAGTCGAGCAGTGTCTCGATATGCACATCAGCGTCGGGGTCGAATGGCAGCTCCTGCGGCGCGCTCAATATCTCGATGCTCTCGATCTGCATCTCGATGTCTCCGTTCTGCTTGTCGGCTTGCACGTTGCGCTCCGGGCGCTTGTTGATGATACCTGTCACCGTGACGACGAAGCCGTTGCGTGTCTCCTTCCCTGCGTCCATCGCGCCACTACCGGGCAAGACCACACCCTGCACTTCGCCCGTCATGTCGCGGAAGTCGAAGAAGATCATCTTCCCCTGATCGCGCCGCACGGCTACCCAGCCGTCGATGCGCACCATCTCCCCTGTCTTCTGCCCCAGATCCTTAATATACGTGCGGTCCATATTGCGTATGTGGCACCTATTCTACCCAATTTTCAGCATTATGACAGAGCTGCCCGTCCTTGCTCGCACTACCCTTTCCGCGTCGCAACATACTTCCAGGCGATGATGATGAGGGAGACGAGGGTGAAAATACCAGCGAAAAGAACTGACGTAGTGCCTGCGGCCCAATTAAATCCGATGCCCCATCCGCCACTGCTGCTATTGGGTGTTATAAGGGTTAAGACAACTGAAAGGGGCACCCATACGCAAGAGAAGCGGAACCATGCGCGGAATACTTCATCGCGGAGTCGATACGTGACAAGCGAAAAAAGAGGACAGGGAAAACAATCAACGCTGCTGCATAAAACGGCGCAATTCTGTCTAAGCAGCTATAACTGTCCCTGCACCAGGCGTCGATAAGCTGGGGCGCGATGAAAAACAGTGCCGCCACAATAGTTGACCCGAGTAAAATGTTTTTCCTCAAATGTCGCATGTTCAATATTCTACCATCACCGCCCCGCTCTTCGTCACAATCCGCAGAATCACCAACCCTGCTCGCACTTCCCCCAACTTCTCCTTGTTATCTTTGTCGACGAAGTAGATCTTCGTCTCGTTTTTCTTGGTGTCGTATTTCGCGCGAAGCACAAAGTCTTTCTTGACGGTAACTTTCTGCTCTAGTTCCTTGAGGGTTCCCGCCTTGTCGCGCTCCCATTCATATTGTATCTCGTTCTTTTATCGGCAGGTCTTGCCTACCGACACCTGCCCCATTCTACCCCTTCCGCGTCACCACGTACTTCCAGGCGATGATGATGAGGGAGACGAGGGTGAAGATGCCGGCGAAGAACATCATGATGGCTTCGGGATGTATGAGATTCATGCCGAATCCTCCGCCTCCGCCACCAAGTGAAAGCGGCAGGGTAACGATTATCGACAACGGGATCCATACGTAAGCGAAATGTAGCCACGCCTGAAATACCTCCTCGCGGAGTTTGTAAGTGAGAAGCGAGAATGGAACAAGGAGAATAAGAGGGATTAACACAAGTGCCGCAGATTCGCACCACTTAAAACTCCCAGTTTCCGTCCAGAATGAACACTCCAAACCTAAATTGATGTTTGCAAATGCGAGCACTGCGTATATACCCACTGCCAACAACCCGGTCGACAATACATTTTTTTTTGTCATGAACTTATATGTATAATTAATATTCAACTTCTAATCCGCCATCTTTCGTTACAATCCGCGCCAGCACCAACCCCTCCCGCACCTCCTTCAGCTTCTCTTTGTTGTCCTTGTCGACAAAGTAGATCTTCGTCTCGTTCTTTTTGCCGTCGTACTTCGCACGAAGCGTAAAGTCTTTCTTGACAGCAACTTTCTGCTCTAGTTTCTTGAGGACTCCCGCCTTGTCGCGCTCCCATTCGTATTGTATCTCGTTCTTAGGGAGCACGTGCTCGGTTGACGTGGAAAGTGTGGCATAGCGGATCGAGAGCAGGCTTGCTTTCACGTTGCCGTACCGCTCGTCTTTGCTTTCCTTTTCCGCTACCCGCTTGAACGACAGGGTGGTCACGTTGCCGGATTGATCCGCCAAGGTGTAGGCGAGCGTCGAGGTCGAGAGTGTTGCCGAAGGGTTCACTGCCGCATCCTCGTCAAGACTCGATACGATGACGTCATTGGTCGTCGTGGAGAACGAGAAGACTGCTTCCGGCGGAGTGATGTCGGGTGTCGCGACACCTCCCTCCTGTGCAGGCAGATGCATATCGGCAGCGCCGTCGCCATTCTCGTCTACGAAGAGACCCGTGGAACTGGCAATGCCAGTATCTTGCGGGATGGTGATCGTGACGACGGTCGCCGGAGAGGACGGGATTCCGGCAAACGTGGTGCTTGCAGTGACCGTGTCGCCCTGCGTTTCCTCCACATCGAGCGTGAACGAGCCCGAAGCCAAGCCGCGCATGATCACTTGTATTGTGGTGGATGCGGGTGCAGTTGCATAGATGACACCACCGAATACCTTGAAGCGGCTCCCGGGGATGTTGGTCTCGATGCGGCCAGTCATCGTCGAGTAGCCGGTGTGGTTACCAAGATTATCGTACAGATCGAGGGAGAGGGGCGAGTGGAGGGTGAAGGTTAAATGCTTCTCTGGATTCTCGTTACGAGCAACGGAGGTTGTTATAAAGTCCGGCAAGCTACCTGTACTGGTATTAGTCACGATATGTCGAATCAGAGTACGCAGAGAATCGACTTCCAGAACATCCGCGTGTTTGCGAGGAATATTCGCGTTTATCCACCACTCATTATGGGATCCTAAATCCACCCAATACCTCTCACTCCCTGTCGTCCACAATGCGCTCGGTGCGACGACCGTGCCATCGCCATCAACGGTCAGAATCGGCTTGTAGTCGAGCACGGGTGTGGACGTGATCTGCGCACAGGTATGATCGGGACGATAGAGGGTGCAGGTGCCGTCGGCGCCCTGGTAGTAGCGGATCGTCTTGAGCGTGTCTTCACCCCAGCCAGCAACCTCGATGACGTGCACGCCAGCAGGCGGCGACCACTGGTCGATCCCGGCCTGGTGCATAGCGCTGGCATCCGAAAGAAGCACAGGGTTCACCACGGCTGGGTCTTTGATCGTCTCGGCCACCGGCAGATCAGGCCGCGCGGCATCAGTCATGAAGGCGGCGAGCCGTTCAGTCGAATGGATCTTGTCGCCATACGCCGTGCGCCACGGCGCCAAGAGCGACGAATCATCGAACTCAATGACCGGGTCGTTCACGTAGGTGAAGTAATCGAACGACGGCAGAAGGCCATACACGCCGGGCATGCTCTGTGCCATGTTTCGGGCCGTCTCGGGGGTCAGCAGAAACGGCAGCCAGTCTTTCGGGAGGCCCTGTTCGTAGCCATGAAGCAGCGCCCCGACGGCCTGCGGCGTGCCGATCTGCGGCGAGGCCACGAGGATGACCTTGTCGACGAGCGCGGCGGTCGTGGAGGCACCGAGCCGCTGCATCAAGGCCTTGGCGACAAGACCGCCATTGGAATGTGCGACGATCGTGACCTTGCCGGTGCGCGAACCTGCGGCGAGACGGCGTAGTTCCTGTTCGATATACGGCGTGTCGGTCGCGGTGAGGTATGAGATGTTGCCGCCGAGAAGCTCGCCATGCGAGAGGATGTCGTCGAGCGAGAGACGCCAGTCGTACGGGGCGGCTTCCCAGTCGGCAATCTTCCCTGCTGCCTTCAGGCCGTTCATGTCGGCGATGAACGACTTGTACACGTTCGGACCAACTTCAGGAAGGTATGCCTCATCGAGAACATCACGGGTGTAGATATCCTGCCGCACGCTTGTTCCTGACGACGTCATCGCCAACTGCATCGCGTCGGCATCGCTCCCCGGCTCCCACAGCCGCGTTTCGCCGTTGTCAGTATCGTACAGCCGGCTTGCTTCGATACCCGGCAGGAACAGGACGCTTGAATTGCACTCAGGGTCGACCCCTGTGGTGCAGGTAGGAGTGGAGGTAGCATACTCGAACTCGACGACTGCGTAGTCGGTGAGCGGAGCGGTGGTCGTGCTGCTCTGCGCCCACGCGCGCATGGGCGCGTAGTTGCT
>Ga0194120_10002670_pt1 | contig 30289 bp, 27 predicted proteins | sample TA2MahCa65mmetaG_FD_148642 | JGI IMG/M metagenome (GOLD analysis project Ga0194120, IMG submission 148642) | Freshwater microbial communities from Lake Tanganyika, Tanzania - TA2015019 Mahale Deep Cast 65m | ecosystem: Environmental > Aquatic > Freshwater > Lake | place: Tanzania: Lake... | reverse complement strand
CTCATGCGGCGCTCCAAGCGGAGTAACACCAAGCGTGAGAGGCGGATCGGTAGGCAGCAACTCGGCCTGAGGCCTGTGTATGGACGCTAAAACTCATGCCTATGAACGAAGACAAAACCAGTTGGAATGGAATTCGGGAGGAGTGGGAAATGGCCGTCAACAATGCGGCAGCTATTTACAACCAGCCGTCGAAGCGCATCGAACCGACTAAGCGCACGCTCGAGATGGTGGAACTGCTGCCCAGGATGCGTCCGGACATGTGGAAGGCGACGGTGAAGCGCTTCGAGGGGAACGAGGGGCGCGCCAAGACCTGGCTGGGCGGCTACCTCCAGTTCTGGATGAACCAGGTCAAGGATCTCATCGAAAACGCCGGCAAGTTGCGGTAATCACGGGGGGGTAAGTGGCGGCTCTTTTCCCCGGGGAATAGAAACCCCATGGAGAAGAGCCGCCTTTCGTTCGACGGACTGGATGCCGCCGCGCCCGCGACGGATCCCGAACTCGAGAAGCGCTTCCGGCAGTGGAAGCAGGCCTGTGTCGATCGCCCGGACGATCGCTTCGCCAAGGAGGAATTCCTGGCGACGCTCAAGGACGTGGTGCGGTCCCTCGAGGCGGCGAATCCGGCGGACGAGCGTATCGGCGCCTTCAAACGGGCCGCCAACGTCCTTTCCGAGGACCTGAACGGCCGGCCCTGGTACCCGTAGGCCTCATGCGTTGGAGCCCCCTCACAGGAGGGGGCTCCAACTTTATCGCTATCAGGCCGCGGTCTTGATGGCCCCGCCCGCGATGGGCGCGGCGGCTAGCGGAACCGGCTTGTCGGGGTGGGCGATCCGGTCGAGTTCGCGGATGCGCTCCTCGTTGGCCTTCTGCTGCTCGTTGAGCTTGCGGATCTCCTCGTTGAGCTTGTTGATCTTGTCGAGGATCTGCTGATAGCGGCCCAGGAAGGCCAGGTCGGCCTCCGACAGCTTGTTGGGATCCTCGGCCTGCAGGGCCTTGAGGGCCTCGGCGCGATCCTTCATCTCGGCCTGCTGGCTGAGGAGGGGCCGGCGCTCGTTGCTCTTGTCCTGCTCGGTCTGGTACAGCAGCGCGTTCTCGCCCTTGAGCTTGATGATCTCGGTCAGGGCGTCGATCTTCTTCTGATTCTCGGCCTGCTTCGCGTTGAGATCCTTGATCTTGGCCGACAGGTCCTCGACCTTCGCCTTGGTGTCCTCGAACTTCTTCATGAAGGCCTTGTCGGATTCCGAGAGCATGTCATCGGGGAGTTCCTTGAGGGCCTTGTAGATCGGCTCGTTCTTGGCGATTTCGGCCAGGAGGGGCCGCCGCTCGTCGCTGAGCTTCTGCTCCTGGGCGTAGAGCGCCTCGTTTTCCTTCTTGAGCGCCGCGATTTCCTTGGCCTCGGGCGAGCGGAACTCGGCCGCCGGCTTGGTCAGCAGATTCTCGGCGTCGTTGGTCTTCCAGTTGTCGATGAACTCCGCCTGGGTCTTGGCCTGGGTACCGTCGCGCAGCACCAGGTCGTTGCTGGCGTCGGTGTCCTTGTCGAAGCGGCCCAGCGAGCCGGTGACCTCGCCGTCCTTGCGGCTGGGCGAGAGCTTGCCCTCGAGGTCCATGTACTTGCCCTGGTCGACGAACGTGATCTCGTCGCCCTTGGGGCTCGTGACGGTGATCTTGTTGCCCTTCTTGGTGACCGAGCCGCCGCCGGGCAGGGCGCGGGTCTCGCCATCCTTGAGCGTGACTTCCTGGTCGTTGATGTGGAGCTTGTTGTTCTTGGTGTTGTACTTCACGACATCGTCGCCGGCCTTCACGGCGGCCTCGGTGTTGACCGTGCTGCCATCGGCGCCGGTGTTGGGGATCGACTCCTGGCGCTTGACCACCATCAGGTCGCCCGAGGCGCTCTTGAGCGCGGTGTAGTAGCCGATGCCCATGTTGTCGAACTTGAGGCCGTCGCCGGACACTTCGTGGGGATCCCCCCAGCTCCGGAAGGTCAGGCCCTTGGCGTCCTCGAGCTGCACGGTGGACGTCGTGCCGCCCGGAACGGTCGTCTTGACGTCACCCGCGACCGTCGTGGCCGGGACCGTCGTGGTCAGGGCGTTGCCAGCGGTCGTGAGGGTGGCCGCCTTGACGGCCGGAACACTCGTAAGCGCCGCAATCTGATTGATAGCCATCAGAAATCTCCTCTACCAGCGGTCCGTCCGCTCTCTCTCTCTTGGCCCTGATATCGCCGGGCGAGGAGGATGACGCGGAGTTATTTAACGTGAATTTTCAGAACTCCGAATTTCGGAGCCGGCTGGCGAAGGGCCGCCGAAGTCGAGAACAAGCCCTTCCTGGGTGGCATCGACGTTCTTTAAATCCGGCAGCGCGACGCCGGAGGCGGCCTTGAGATCGATTTTCACGCCGTCGGCTCCCGGGATCAGGAAGGTGACGGGCGAGAGCAGGAGGCCGATGAGGCGCTGCGGCCACTCCAGCAGCGGAATGGAGCCGAAGAACCCCGAGGGCGCCAGTTGCAGGTTGCCGTCGCGGGTCTTCTCGAACCGCAGCGCGAACGGGATGGAGCCGATCGGCAACGGGAAGCGAATCGTGAGGCGGCGGCCGTCGTAGGTCGGTTCGAGCTTCTTGTAGTCGGCCGGGCCGAGCTTGGCCTTGATGAGTTCCTGGAGCTTGGCCGGCGGCACGATTATCTTGCCGCCCAGGACCGTGATGGCGGCCTTGTCGAGGCTCTGCAGGTCGAACTGGCCTCCCGGCGTCTTGGGCCGCAACTCGACCGACGGGTTGTCCATCAGGAAGCCCATCACGCGGGCCCGGCCGGAGTGGTTGATCGCGACGACCCGGCCGGACGCACTGGCGGCCGGCTTGCTCTGGCCGTCGCCGACCTCGACCACCAGATCGCCGTCGACGACCGCCGCGCCGGTGGCCCGCGTTCCGGCGAAGCCGCCCGAAACGTCCACCGTCAGCGCCTGGCCGTCCCACGCCACGCCCGTCGCGCCCAGGTTGAAATCGCCCTTGAGCTCCTTGTCGGTCAGCGCGAGGTCGAGGGCGAGGCCCGACCCTGTGGCCCGGGCGTCGGTCAGGCGGCCGGGGAGGGCCTTGCCCTGCTTGGGATCGACGCGGAAACCGGTGCCGTCGAACTTGACGCCCGGAGGCAGCTTCTGCAGCGGCGCGAAGACTTCGGGAGCCACGGCGATCGTCGCCTGGCCGCCTTCCGGGCCGGCCGAGAGGCTGGTGAGCGTGCCGGGCACCGGCCGGCCGGCCGCCGCCGAGGGGTCGGCGCGGAACGTCTGGCCGTCGAACGTGACGCCGGTGGGCAGCTTGACGAACTTGTCCATCTTCGAGCCGTCGAGCCGGATCTGGAAGTCGAAGCCCGACGGGCCAGCATGGGCCGACACGACCTTGCCCGGGAGCGGCAGGACGGCGGCGGGATCGACTTCGAGGGTCCGGCCGTCGAAGCGGACGCCGGGCGCGCCGCCCGGGAGGGCCTTGTCGGGCCGCAGGGCGACCTCGAGGACGCCGGCACCGGTTTCGAGCGAGTGGAGCGCCATGCCGGGCGGGAGCCCGCCGGCCGCCAGCTTGAGAGTGTTGCCTTCCCAGGAGCCCTTGGGGTCGAGTTTGCCGAGCGTGAGGCCGAACCAGCGCAGCGGCGCCGTCACGTCGATGCCGACCATGCGCGTCCGCGCCACCGCGTAGCGGGGCTGGCCGTCCGATCCGAGGGATAGCGTGCCGTCGAGCCTGATCGGCAGCGGCAGGCCCAGGAGCTTGAACTTGCCGGCGGTTTGCAGCTTTCCGCCCGGCGCGAGTTTCAGGGCCATGTCCGGCAGGGGAGCGCCGGCGCCGATCAGGCGGGTGAGCGCCGCTTCGGGCACCGTGGCCCGGACCAGGTTGGCCGCGGGATCGAGCCGCAGGGCGATGTGGTCGGCGCCGCTGGGCATGTCGAGCGACGCGATGTCGAAGCGGAGCTTCCCGTCCCGCGCCTCGAACCCGCCGGCCGCCTCCAGGGCCGTGCCGCCCAGATCGGCCCGCAGCCGCCACTGTCCGGGGGCCGGCACCGCGAACTCGGTGACCCGCAGGCCGTCCAGCTTGGCCTTTTGCAGCGTCCGGGCGACGAGAGCGGTCGAGACGTGCACGGCGGCCAGGCCGGTGGCCGGCGTGGTGGTGAGGCTCAGGTCGTCGCCCGCGAGGCTGAGATGGTTGAGGCGGGCCTCGATCTTGCCTTGCTTGGCCGCCAGGTCGGCGTACGCCTGGAGCTTGAGCGACCCGGGGCCGGCATCCGGGCCCAGCAGGCGCGTGAGCGGTACGTCGCCCTCGAGGCGGGCGGCATTGGGGCCGAGCCAGATCAGCGCCGGGTTCTGGAGCTCGCGCCTCGCGGACTCCTCGACCTTCCGCTCGATGATGGCCGGTGGCACGGTGATCTTGGCGGTGCGCGTCGCGAGATCTACCGCGATATCGGCGCCGTCCGACCGCAACCGGACGTCGCTGACGCCGAAGCGCAGCCAGCCATCGGGAGCGACACCGAGACCGATCTTGGCGGTCATCGGCACCTGCTGGCCGTCGAAGTGCAGGGCGCCGGCCAGCGTGCCCAGCCGCGGACCCTGCCACGTGAGCTTCGGTCTGGCGATGGGGGCCCCGGCCAGGGCCTCGTCGAGCATGCTCTGCGGCACGGCGACCTTGGCGGCGCGGCCGGGGATGTCGAGGTGAACCTGCGCGCCGCCCGCCGTCAGGTCGAGGCCCTGCGGGAAGAACGCCAGCTTGCCAGCGGCGGTGCCGACCTTGCCGCTCGCCTTGAAGGGGATGCCGCCCTCGGCCTGTCCGGTCGCCTCGAAACGATCCTGGCCCAGGAGGCGGAGCCTCAGGTCGCTGACCGGGCCCTTCGCGCTCTTCGCGGCGATGCGGGAAATCTCGTCGCCAGCCACGATGGCACGGGCCGAGCGGATCGCCACCTTGGGGTGCTTGTCGTCGAGGTCGAGCACGCCGTCCGGGTTCTTCGGGAGAAGGTCCACTTCGGCGACGTCCACGCGGGCGGCCACGCCGCCCATGTCGAGCGGCAGGTTGCGGGCCACCACGCGTGCGCGCGGACCGCCCGTCACGTCTGACGGCAAGCTTCCTCTCCTCCTCTGGTTCCTCATGAGGTATCGGCCGCCGAGGGGGTAGATTCGATAAAGGTCAGACTAAGGTTGGCATAACCAGATTAGGTTTCTTTCGAACGGGTGAGGCCCGATTTGGGGCCCGCCAAATGATTATTCGGTGATGGTTAAACCGCGCAGCGGGGGCGCCGGCCACCCGGATAGACATTGCGTGAGGCGGATGGAGCGGCCCGGAGGCCCCAGAGCCCAAGAGATTTTCCAACCCTAACCCCAACCCAACCCCAACCCTGCACCCTTAAGACCCGGCTTCCCAGCCGGGCCTTACCTTTTTTGGGGTGGCGCTAGGCCAGCACCCGGTAGCCCGCCGCCCGCACGGCCCGGGCGAGGTCCTGTTCGCGGACGCGGCCGTCCACGAACTTGATCACGACATCCGACCGCAGCGTGCGATCGGCAGGGCCGTCGATGCGCTCCGGGCTGTCCAGGACGTGGACCGCCACCACGCCGTCGACCGCCTGGAGGGCTTCGACGACCTTGCGCACGCAGGTCTTGCACGTGAGTTCCTCGACGGCGAGTCGAGCTTCGTGCATCGTCACATTCGTCTGCATTTCAGGTTCCTACTCATCTCCAGGGCGCGAACGGCGTGCCGCGGCCCGCAGTTCGCCGCCCAGTCTCACCAGCACGGCCGCGCCCACCACGGGCGCCTCGCGCCCCAGGGACGCGGCCACGACCTCGGGGGGCGCGTGGCCTTGCGGGTAACGCCGCCTGACCACCTCGCGCACGCGCGCCACCAACGTCGGGATGGCGCGGACCACGCCGCCGCCGAGAATCACGCGCTCCGGATCGACGAGCAGGGAGGCGTCGGCGACGGCCAGGCCAAGGGCCTCGGCGGCCTCCCCGACGATTCGCAGCGCTGCCGGATCGCCTTCCGCTTCGGCGCGGCCGATTTCCTCCGGCGATACCCGCCCGCCGGCGTCGGGCCGCATCACCGCGGCCTCGCCGGTGCGGCACGCTTCCGCGGCGCGGCCGCTGAGCACCGGCCCGGCCGCCCAGGTCTCGAGGGTCCGGCACTCGCCCACCTGCCCCAGGTGCAAGGCCACGCTGCACGAATGGCCGATGGCTCCCGCGAACCCGTGCGCCCCCTCGTACGGCCTGCCGTCGAGGACCAGGCCGGCGCCGATGCCGGTGCCGACGAAGACGCCCAGCAGGCAGCACGCGCCCCTTCCCGCCCCCTGGCTCCACTCGCCGAGCGTCGCGAGGTTCATGTCGTTGCCCACGAACACGTCCCAGGGCAGACGGCGGGCAAGCGCCGCTCGCAGGGGCGCGTTTCGCCAGCCGAGGTTGGGCGACCAGCGCACCACCCCGCTCTCCCGATCCACCAGGCCCGAAACCGCCACCCCGACGCCCAGGATCGCCGGCGCCGGCAGCGGCGAGGCCACCTCGCGGGCCAGATCGGCCATCGCCTCCACCACGTCCTCGAAATCTTCCGGCCTGTCCACCGGCAGCACGATCTTGCGGCCGAGCACGCAGTCCGTATCGGTCAACCCGGCGGTGATCTTGGTCCCGCCGAGATCAAGGCCGATGAAGTGGTACGTCATCGTTCCTCGAAGCGGATGATCGCCTTGACCGCTTCCCGCGTTCCGGGATCCTGGCCCTCGATGTCGAAGGCGACGGGATTGCCCGCGTCGTCTTCGGCCACCCAGATGACGCAGACCTGCTGGACCGTGTGCACTTCCCTGGCTCCAGACACGTTGTCGCCCACCTCGATGCCCACCGATCCGGCCTCCGAGCCCTTGGGGTCGACGAGGATACCGTGCAGGGGGGCGTGCTCGGCCAGGATCGCGTCTCCGTGGGTCTCGCTGGCGAGTTCGACCGTCACCTTCGGCGGCTGCTCGTGCAGCACGTTGGAGAGCCGGCTGAAGTAGTGATCCCAGGCCGCACGCTCGATTTGCCTGGTCTTCATGGGGAGTCGCTCCTTTCCGGGTGGGTCGCTTCCGGGCCGGCGCCCACCAGCACGCGGGCGGGCCGCAGGATCTCGCCGTCGAACATGAACCCCGCCTCCACCACCGCCACGACCCGTCCGGCATGCTCGGGCGCTTCGTCCCGCGTGCCCACCGCCTCGTGCAACCGCGGATCGAATGCATCGCCCCTCGCCTCCAGGGGCCGGACGCCCTCGCGCTCCAGGGCTTCCAGGAAGCTCCGGCGCACCATCGCGACGCCCTTGCGCACGGCCGCGACGTCTCCCTCGCCCTCCAGGGCCGCGAGGGCCCGGCCCAGATTGTCGGCCACCGGCAGGAACGCCAGCAGCAGGGTACGGCGCTGCTCGATCAGCGCGCGCGAGAGTTCGCGCTCGTAATTCTTGCGCCAGTTGTCGAGGTCGGCCCGGGCGCGCAGCAGCTGATCGCGGACACGGGCAACCTCGGCCGCGAGGGCCTCCGGCGAGGTCCCCGCCTCGCCGACGGCCTCCTCGCGATCGCGCCGGACCTCCGCCTCCTCGATCGGCTGCACGAAGCCCTCGGCGGTGACCTCGGGCTCCTCTTCGCGGCCTTGTGCGAGTGTCATTCCTTGAACTCCGCCTCGATGACCTCGCCCTCGCCGGCCTGCTTCTCGGCCTGGTAGGCCTGGGCCTGCGGATTGGCGCCGGTCTTGGCGTAGACCTTCTCGCCGAACTCGTACGCCACGCGCTGCAGGTGGTCCATGGCGGGCTGCATGCGCTCGACCAGGCCGCCATTGATGGCGTCGCGCAGGTCGGCGAGCGCCTGGGTAAGCCGGTCGCGGCTCGCGGGATCGACGATTTCGCCGTGGTCGCGAAGCGTCTTGTCGGTCGCGTAGGCGAGGGCCTCGGCGCGGTTCTTCGTCTCGATGGCCTCTCGCTGCTTGCGATCGCTCTCGGCGTGCTGCTCGGCCTCGCGCACGAGGCGTTCGACATCCTTCTTGTCGAGCGTGGTCTGGCCCGAGATGGTCACCCGCTGCGCCCGCCCGGTGCCGAGATCCTTGGCCGTCACGTTGACGATGCCATTTGCGTCGATGTCGAACGAGACTTCTACTTGCGGCACGCCGCGGGGCGCGGGCGGGAGGCCCTCCAGCCGGAAGCGGCCCAGGGTGCGGTTGTCCCGCGCCATCTCGCGCTCGCCCTGCACCACGTGGATTTCCACCGACGACTGGCCGTCCCCGGCGGTGGTGAACGTCTCGGCGCGGTGCGTCGGGATGGTCGTGTTGCGCTCGATGAGCTTGGTGGCGATGCCCCCGAGCGTCTCGATGCCGAGCGACAGCGGCGTGACGTCCAGGAGCACCACCTCCCGCACGTCGCCCGAGAGCACGCCGGCCTGCACCGCCGCGCCCACCGCGACCACTTCGTCGGGATTGACGCCCTTGTGCGGCTCGCGGCCGAGCAGTTTTCGAACCAGCTCCTGCACGGCCGGCATGCGCGTGGCGCCGCCCACCAGCACCACCTCTTCGATGTCGGGGGGGCTCAGCTTCGCGTCGGCCAGAGCCTGCTCCACCGGCTTGCGAGTCCGGTCGGTCAGGCCGCGAGTGAGTTCCTCCAGGGTGGCGCGGGTCAGCTTGGTCTCGAGGTGGAGCGGCCCGGCCTGCGTCGCGGTGACGAACGGCAGGCTGATGGTCGTCTCCAGCACGCTCGACAGCTCGATCTTGGCCTTCTCGGCCGCGTCGAGCAAGCGCTGCACGGCGTGCCGATCGTTGCGCAGATCCACGCCCTGATCGGCCTTGAAGCCCTCGATCAGCCAGTCGACGATCGCCTTGTCGTAGTCGTCGCCGCCCAGGCTCGTGTCTCCGTTGGTCGAACGCACCTCGAAGACGCCCTCGCCCACCTCCAGCACGCTCACGTCGAAGGTGCCGCCGCCCAGGTCGTAGACCAGGAGGGTCTGGTTGCGGTTCTTCTCCAGGCCGTACGCCAGGGCCGCCGCTGTCGGCTCGTTGATGATGCGGACCACCTCGAGGCCGGCGATTTCGCCGGCGGTCTTGGTGGCCTGCCGCTGCGCGTCGTTGAAGTACGCGGGCACCGTGATGACGGCCTTGCGCACGGTCTCGCCCAGGTAGGCCGACGCGTCCTCGGCGAGCTTGCGCAGGATCATCGCCGAGATTTCCTCGGGCGAGTAGGATTTGCCGAAGATTTCGTAGCGAAAGTCGCTGCCCATCCTGCGCTTGACCGACATGACGGTGCCGTCAGGGTTGAGCACGGCTTGCCTCTTGGCCAGTTGCCCGACCAGGCGATCCCCGGTCCTGGTGAAAGCCACGACCGACGGCGTGATGCGGGCTCCCTCCCGGTTGGGGATGACGGTGGGCTTGCCCCCCTCCATCACCGCCACGCACGAGTTCGTGGTCCCGAGATCGATGCCGACGATTCGCGCCATGGCCCGCTCCCTCGCTGCTTCCCTCGACTTTCGTAACGAAGTGTAACGCCGGAACGGACCCTGTCAATTTGGTAAGGTGGTCATCACGATGGCCCGCTCGCTCGATCTCTCGACGCTCTCCGCGCTCGCCGGGCATCCGGCGTGCGTCGCGCTCAAGGCGCGGCCCTCGCCGCCGGACGTCGCCATCGTCGGGGGGACGGTGCGCGATACGCTCCTCGGCCGGAAGCACCCGGATCTCGACCTTTGCGTCACGGCCGATCCGGAGGAGGTGGCGAGTGCCTTGCGCGGGGCCCTCGGGGGCTCGTGGTTCGTGCTGGATCCCGTCTTCGGGGTCGTGCGCTTCCACGCGGGCGGCCAGGAAGTGGACCTCGCCCTCCGGCAGGGCGAGTCGTGGGACGCCGACCTGCGCCGCCGGGATCTCACGATCAACGCGCTTGGCCTGGTGATGGTCGAAGGTGGCGTACCCGTGGAGCCGCCGTTGCTGCGGGATCCGACCGGGGGCCTGGGCGACCTGGAGGCGCGCCTGGTGAGGGCGACCAGCCGGGCGGCCCTCGAGGCCGATCCCGTGCGGACCCTGCGTGTCTTCCGCTTCGGGGCGGTCCTGGATTTCGCCATCGATCCCCAGACGCGGGGCTGGGTTGCCGAACTGGCGCCAGCACTGCGCCAGGTGGCCATGGAACGCGTGCGGGACGAGCTCTTCAAGCTCCTGGCGGCGCCCCGGTGCGCCCCGCATCTCGCGGGAGTCGCGGACGCGGGCTTGCTGGAAGTCGCGATACCCGAGCTTGCCTGGGCCCGCGGGACCGCGTCCACGGGCCATTTCGACGGGTTCCGGCATCGGCTGGAGGCCGTGCGGGTCCTGGATTGGCTGCTGTCGCGGGAGTCCCCGCTGCCGGCCGACCTCCGGGACTTCCTGGCCGAACACCTGGCCGCGCCGCTGTCGGGCGGCAGGTCGCGCGGAGCGCTCGTGCGCGCCGCCATGATGCTGCAGGGGCTTCCGCGCCCGGCGGACGATCTGGCGCGCGATCTGCGCCTGGCCACGGCGGAAGTGCGCTATGTGCGGGCCGCCGTACGGGGGATGAGCGAGTTCGCCGACCTGCCGGCCGCGCCGGGCGGTGCCGCGCTGTACCGGTTCTTCCGCGCCGCCGGCGACGCGGCCGAGGCGGCCGTCCTGCTCGCGCTGGCCGATCACCTCGCGGCACGTGACCTGGCGGTCGTGGACGATGCCTGGCCGCTGGCCACCGCGGTCGCGATCCTGGCCGAGGCCCGCCAACCCTCGGTGACCGAGCCACGCGAGCCGCTGGTGCGGGGCGACGCGCTGATCGCCGCGCTGCGCATACCGGCCGGGCCGCAGGTGGCCGCCCTGCTGGAGGCGATCGCCGAGGCGCGGGCGGACGGCCAGGTCGGCACGGCCGAAGAGGCACTGGCGTACGCGCGGCGCATCGTCGAGGCCGGCACGGAGGCCGGCCCCACCGGGGCGGCGGATGGCGGCGGCCCCACGCGGGCGGCGGATGGCGGCCCCACGCGGGCGGCGGATGGCGGCTCCACGCGGGCGGCGGACAGCTAGCCGCGGCCCTCGTCGGTGAGGTAGCCCTCCTGGCCGACCAGGGGCACGAAGAAGCAGCGCATCAGCGCTTCCTGCCGCCAGTCCCGGTCGCCGGTCTTGCAAAATCGCACCAGCGTCGCTCCCTCCTGCCCGGCCAGCGGGATCACCAGGCGACCGCCGATCGCCAGCTGAGCCAGCAGGGCGACCGGCAGCTTCGGCGCCTCCGCGGTGACCACGATGGCGTCGAAGGGCGCCGCAGCGGGAAATCCCAGGGTGCCGTCCGAGAGCTCCACCTGGACGTTGCGCAGGCCGAGGGCGGCGAGGCGATCGCGGGCGCGGGCCGCCAGGAAGGCCTTGCGCTCGACCGTCACGACCCAGGCGGCCAGGCACGCCAGCACCGCCGCCTGGTAGCCGCTGCCCGTGCCTATTTCCAGGACCCGGTCCGAGGGGCCGAGCCGCAGCGCCTGGGTCATCGCCGCGACCATGTAGGGCTGCGAGATCGCCTGGCCCTCGGCGATCGGCAGCGCCTGATCCTTGTAGGCTTCGGTCCTCATGTGCGGCTCGACGAACAGTTCGCGCGGCAATTCGCCCATCGCCTGGAGGACCCGCGGATCGTCGATGCCGCGAGCGAGCAACTGGCGCCGGACCATGGCCTGCCGCTGCTGGCCGAAGGACGGGCCCCCGTGCGAGGTCACGCCTCCGACACTAGCACGGGCAAAGTGAAAGAGCGCCGGTAGTGACCGGCGCTCCTGCCAGAATTCGCGGTTAGCCCGCCCGGCCCATCATCCGCTGGAGTTGCGCCATCACCACCTCGAGGGTGCGGCGATCGGCGTACTCGTTGACGGCCCAGTTGCCGTCGGCGGCGCGGTAGCCCTGGCGGATGCCGTTGGCCCGCTTGAATGCGATGACCGCCTGCGCGGTTGCCTGGTCGAACTGGCCGTTCACCTGCACGCTGTAGCCGAAGCGGCCGAGCACCGTCTGCAGGTCGCGGATGGCGTTGGCCTGGTTCGAGCCGGGGCCGAGCGACCCGTCGCTGGCGTAGCTGCCGACTTCCTGCCGGAACGCCGCGATGTTCTCGGCCGTGGGCAGGAGGTTGTACTGCTGGGCGATCGCCGCCGACTGGGGATCCAGGGCCGGCTGGGCGTAGCTGGGAGCCGCGGGAGCCTGGTAGCTGGGCGACGCCGGTGCGGGCTGCGCGGCGTTGCCGCCGTCGGAGACCGGGCTGCGCCAGCCGCCGTCGGAGTTGCCGAAGCTGGAGTTGGTCTGCGGCGCGGGAGCCGGCGGGGGCGGCGGGGCGACCGGAGCCGGAGCGGGCGGCGCCGGCGGCTGCGCGACGGCCTGCTGCTGGAGCATGCGCATGATCAGCTCCATCGTGGTGCGATCGGCGTACTCGTTGACCGCGAAGTTGCCGTCGGCGGCGCGGTAGGTCTGGCGGATGCCGTTGGCCCGCTTTAACGCGATGACCGCCTGCGAGGTGGCCGCGTCGAAGCTGCCCGTCACGGGAACCTGGTAGCCGAGGCGGCCGAGGGCGGTCTGCAGGTCGCGGATCGCGCTGGTCTGCGGGTAGCCGGGGCCGAGGGCGCCTTCGGACTCGTAGCGCTTCACTTCGGCCAGGAAGGTCTGGACGTTTTCCGGCGTGTTCTGGAGGCCATAGCGCGACGCGATGGCGGCGTAGTCTATTCCGCCGGGAGTCGGCTGGGGAGCGGGCGGCGTGACGGTCGTCGGCGCCGGCGGCGTGGGAACCGGGGCCGGGGCCGGGGCCGGGGGCGCCGGCTGCTGCTGCTGCAACCGCTGGAGGAGCGTGCCCAGCGTGGTCTGGTCGGCGTACTCGTTGACGGCCCAGTTGCCGTCGGCGGCGCGGTAGGTCTGGTGCAGGTTGTTGGCCCGCTTGAATGCCATCACCGCCTGGCCGGTGGCGCTGTCGAAGGTGCCGGTCACCGGCACCTGGTAGCCGAGGCGCGACAGGGCGGTCTGGAGGTCGCGGATGGCCGAAGTCTTGTCGCTGCCGGGGCCGAGGGCGCCGTTCTGCTGGTAGCTCTGGACCTCGGCGAGGAACGCCTGGATGTTCTGCGGCGTGTTTTGCAGGCCGTAGCGCTGCGCGATGGCGGCGTAGTCGACCGTGCCGGGCGGCGTCGGGGCCGGCGGCGTCGTGGTGGTCGGCGCGGGCGGCGTCGGCACGGGGGCCGGCACCGGAGCCGGCGGCACGGGCGCCGGAGTCGGCACCGGGGCCGTCGGGGCGCCCTGCAGCTTCTGGAGGATGACCTGGAGCGTCCGGGAGTCGGCGTACTCGTTGATCGCCGGCTGGCCGTCGGCGGCCAGGTAGCCCTGGCGAATGTTGTTGTCGCGCTTGAAGCGCATCACGGCCTGCGCCGTGTTGGCGTCGAACTCGCCGGTGGCCGCGACCTGGTAGCCCAGGCGCGAGAGCGCCATCTGGAGGTCGCGGATGGCGCCCGGGTTGCTGACGCCGGGGCCGAGGGCGCCGTTCTGCTGGTAGGAGCGGACTTCCGCGAGGAAGGCCTGGACGTTCTGGCTCGTCGGGTACAGGCGGTACTGGTTGGCCATCGCGGCCTCGTCTGGCGTGAGCTGCCCGGGCTGCGGCACCGGCGTGGTCACCGGGCCGGGCTGCGTCGTGGCGGGCTGCCCGCCGTTGAACAAGCTCGAGAGCCAGCCGAAGAAGCCTTTCACGATTTTCACCAATCCATTCCAAATGCTCGTGAGGACGTTGGCGACCTGCACGGCCGTGTCGCTCTGCGGGGCCGGGGCGCCGGCCGGAGCCGCCGCGGGGCCGGCATACGACTGCGGCTGCCCGGCGTACGGGCTCTGGTACGCCTGGTTGTATCCGCCCGGAACTCCTGAGATCATCCGAAGACTCCTTCTTTCGGCTACTTATCGCCGGCCATCCTCGAGAAATCGGTAAAGCGATCGAAAAGGCGGGTTTAAGGTTCGGCCAAAAAGCCGCAGGGTGCTCCGGGAAACCGGAGCACCCTGCGGAGAGTGGTTTGTCCGCCCTACTTGATACCGGCCTGCTGCATCATCAGGCGCAGGGTCTGGAGGTCGGCGTACTCGTTGACCGCGTAGTTGCCGTCGGCGGCCTTGTAGTTCTGCTTGATGCCGTTCTTGCGCTTGTAGTCGATGACGGCGAGGCTGGTCGCCTGATCCCAGGTGCCGGTCTGCTGCACCTCGGGGTGGCCGAACACCGTGGCGAGCAACCGCTGGAGCTCCTTGATGTCGGCGGCCCGTTCGGGAGCCATGCCGGGGCCGAGGGCGCCGCCCGAGTTGTAGGTGCCCACTTCCTGGAGGAAGGCGTTGACGTTGGCTTCGGTGGCCTCCAGGCCGTAACGCTGGGCTACCGCCTGCCACTGCACCGTGCCGGTGGCCGGCGGCGGCGCGGGCTGCTGCGGAGTGGGCTGCGGCACGGGCTGCGCCGGAGGCCGTTGCCCGCTGGCCAGGACCTCGCGCATCTTGGTGAGCGTCTGGTTGTCGAGATACTCGTTGACCGCCCAGTTGCCGTCGGCGCTGCGATAGCTCTGGTGCAGGCCGTAGCGGAGCTTGAACTGGATCACCGCGTTGGCCGTCGCCTGGTCGTACTGGCCGTTGACCGACACGGCGAAACCCCACGCGGCCAGGGCCTGCTGCACTTGCTGGACGGCCTGCGAGTTGGGGCTGCCGGGGCCGAGGGTCCCGTCCTGCTCGTAGCGCCGCGCCTCGAGCAGGAACGCCTGCACGTTCTCCTTCGAGGGGAAGAGGCGGTACGTCTGGGCGATCGCCGCGGAATCCGGATCGAGCGGTTCGGCCGGCTTGTTGCCGCCGACGAGCTTGTTCCAGATGCCCTTGAAGAAGTTGACGATGCCCGAGAAGATGCTCTTGACGACATCCAGGAAGCCGTTGGCGCCGTAAGTGCCCGACGCCGGGGCGGGCGCGGCCGAGGGCGGCGCGGCGTAGGGCGCCGGGGAGGGCGCGGTCGGCACGGGGCCCCCTGCCGCGTAAGACGCGGGCACGTAGTAGGCGTTCGAGCCGACGGACAGCGACATCCTGGTATCCTCCTATTTGTCCCCTCTATAGGCGCCTCCGGCGAGAAGGCGGTAAAGCGACCGCTAACGCGGTCTCAAGGATTGGTTAAATCGCGTTGCCCCTGATCTGGTTCGCCCTCGTGGCCGTGCTCCTGCTGGCGTTCCCGGCCCGGGCGGCGTCGATGTACGACCCGGACACCCGGTGGCGGACCCTGGAGACGGCGCATTTCCGGGTCAACTTCCCGGAGGGTCTGGAGGTCCTGGCGCGGCGCGTCGCCACCTTCGCCGAGGATGCGCACGGCAAGTTGACCGTCTGGTTCGGTACCGTGCCTACCGCCCGCACCGAGTTGACCATCCTGGACGATCAGGACACGCCGAACGGCTTCGCCTTCCCCTATCCCAACAACCAGATCTTCATCACGGCCGCGTCGCCCGACGAGGAAGAGGCCCTCTCCGAGGGCTACGGGCGGTACGACGACGCATTGCGGGCGCGCATCGTCCACGAGTACGCCCACGTGCTGCAGATGGAGACGACCGGCGGCCTGGTAGCGGCCATCGACACCGTCTTCGGGAGGGTGATGTACCCAAACCTGACCCAGCCGCTGTTTCTGATCGAGGGGCTGGCGGTGGGCGCCGAGACGCGCTTCGGCGGTTCGTCCCGTGCCGATGCCGCCGGCTACGAGATGGTCCTGCGGGCCATGGCCCTGGAGGACAAGTTGATCGACGTCGACCAGACCGGGGCGTTTCTGGCCGACATGTGGCCGCACAACGGCGCCTACGTCTTCGGGACCTTCTTCTACAAATACCTCGAATCGCATTACGGCGCGGACGCTCCGCGCAAGATCGCCGTCGTGTACGGCTCCGAACCCTGGTTCGGCATCGACGAGGCGTTCCGCAAGGCCGTGGGCCGCGATCTCCACCAGGTCTGGGACGAGTTCGCCCGGCACATCAAGGAAAGGTACCGGCGCCAGGAGCGGCAACTGCGCGAGCGGCCACTGACGCCCTACTCCCTGGTCACGAGCGGCGGGCGCTACCATCGCCACCCCCGCTTCCTGCCGGACGGCCGCCTGGTGTACGGCGAGTACACGGGAGCCACCTGGTCGGTCGCCAAGGCGATCACCCCCGGGCCGGGCGCGCGCTTCGACGCCAGCACCGCCGCCGACGAAATAGCGATGTCGCCGTTCGGATCCTGGTCGGTCACGGCCGACGGGCGCTTCGCCTTCTTCGCGCTCACCACGCGGCCCGACCCTTTTCATGCGTATTCCGAGATCTACCGCCACGATTTCCGCACCCGCGACCGGGTGCGCCTGACTCGCCTGCAGCGGGCAACCGACCCCGCGGTGGCGCCCGACGGCGGCGAGGTCATGGCGGTGCTGGGGGGCAGGGGCCAGAACGATCTGGCCGTGTTCGACGCCGGCGGCACGCTCCTGCGCCGGCTCACGCGCAACGAGGATCACGAGCAGTACAGCGGCCTGCAGTGGAGCCCCGACGGGTCGCAGGTGGCTCTGTCGGCCTGGAAGGCCGGCTGGCGCGACCTCTACCTGGTGGACCCGGCGACCGGCTCGCAGACCCCGCTGTGGCGCGACGCGGCCACCGACATCAACCCCGCCTGGACGCCCGACGGGCGCTACCTGTTGTTCGCCTCCGACCGGAGCGGCGTGTTCAACCTGCACGCGGTACGCCTGGCCGACAGGCGCGTCTTCCAGGTCTCCCACGTCCTGACCGGGGCGTTCGAACCTGCCGTGAGCCCGGACATGCGCACGATCGCGTTCTCGGTCTACACGGCCGCCGGCTACGAGATCGCGACGATGTCCTTCCAGCCCGAGACCTGGCAGCCAGCCGCCGAACGACTGCTGGCCGCCCGGGCGCCGGACGGCGGCTTCGTGATGGTCGATCCCGCGACGCCCGACATCGCGGGGGTCGCGCCGGCCACCGGGGACGCGGCGCCCTACAACCCCTGGATCAGCCTGCGGCCGAAGGCCTGGGTGCCCAACGTCTACCTGCCCGACGAGGCGGGCCCCGGGCTGGGCCTGTCGCTCTACAGCACCGACACCCTGCTGCGCCATCAGCTCTCGGCGTCGCTCGGCGTGGGCATCGCGTCGCGACGACCGCAGTACACCTTGTCGTACGTCAACGACCAGCTCCTCCCCACGATCTCGGTCTTCGCCGCCGACTACGCCAACGATTTCGTGGTCCCCAGCCCGATCGACCCGGCCAAGACGGTGCGCACGTGGCGGCAGCAGGTGCAGCAGGGCGCCTCGGTGACGTATCCGGGCATTCCCAACCGCCTGCTCGGGCAACTCTTCGTCACCGGCGACTTCGTCACGCTGGGGTACTCGCGGCTCGAGTCGCGGGACCTGGGAACGGCCGTGCCGGCGGATTGCGGGGGCCAGGTGCCGCGCCTGGCCAACTCGCCGCTGGCGGCCACGGCCGAGGTCGAGGGGCGCTGCCTGGGGCGTCCCGGGGCGATCCTGGGCTCGGCCGGCGTGCCCGCGGCCGGGCTGACCTCGGTCGTCTCGCTCGGTTACAAGCACGCCGACCACTACCGTTTCGCCCGGTCGATCAGCGCGGAGGGCGGCACGCTGTTCGCGCTCGACTACGACAAGGCGAGCCCCCTGTGGGGCAGCCAGGCAGCCTTCGATCGGGTCACGGCCGACCTGCGCACCCACGTGGCGGGCTTCGCCCCCCGGCACGTCTGGGCATTCCGGGCGCTTGCCGGCGCCAACCTCGGCGGCCGCGACGGCGGCTTCAACCTCGGCGGCAACCTGACGACCAGCCTGCTCGACATCATCGACGTGCGGGCGCTGGGCGCGTTCCGCCACGTGCCGCTGCGGGGCTATCCGAGCAAGAGCGGGGATCGCGTGGCGGCCCTCAACGTCGAGTACCGCTTCCCGCTGGGAGAGATCGGCCGGAGCATCGGCACCCTGCCCGTTTTCATCGATCGCTGGTACGGCGCCTTCCTCTACGACATCGGCAACGTCTGGACCGGGGCGTACGAGCCCGACAACCTCAAGCAGGCGGTCGGGATCAGCCTGCGCGCCAAGGTGGATGTGCTGCATGTGCCCGTCGAACTCGGGATCGGCCTCGCGCAAGGCACGAGCCCCCTGGGCCTCGCGAACGACATCCCGCCGAACGATCGCCGCCCCGGTTCATGGATGCTGGGAGAGCGCCTGCTGCCGCCGCCCGAGGTGCTCCTGCAAATCGGCACGACTTTCTAGCGGGAGATTTGACGGGAACCCGCGCAGAGGGCTAAGATGCGCCCGATGACGGAGCCGTCGCGGATCCCCCTCCGACTCAGCCTCGACGAGGCGGTCATCCTGCTGATCGGCGTGCGGCTCCTGGGCGAGATGGTCGAGAGCATCGAGATCAACGGCGTCTCGCACGAGCGGCTCATCCCCAGTCTGGTCGAGAAAATCGGCGTGGTCGTGCCCGAGGATCTCTCCAAGATGACCCAGGAAATCGTCGAGGACATCCTGGTTTCCAACATCGAGGAACTCGCCGGCAGCCACGAGCGCCACGCCCAGGACGACGAGGAGGAGTTCCCCGGCCCGATGTACGCCATAGACACCACGCTCCCCGTGCTGGTCGAGGCGATCGAGCAGGCCGTGTCGGTGGACGTGACCTACTACTCGATGGCCAACGAGGAGGTCAGGCGGCAGCGGCTGGATCCGTACGGGATCAAGCAGGTGGGCGATCTCTACTGGCTGGTCGCCTACAACCACGAGATCGCCGAGAAGGGCGTGTACCGCATCGACCGCATCAAGGACCTCGCCAAGACGGGCGTGCACTTCGACCGGCCGACCGGCCTGCGCATCGACGAGTTCTTCGCGGGCGATCCCGACGCAGACGGCTAGGCACCCGGAAAGCAACCGCCCCCCACCATACGGCGGGGGGCGAATTCAATAAGCCGTTTTCGGCCTGATTTGAGTCGAGTAGGGCCGGCCTCCGTGCCGGCCGGCAGAGACGCCGGCCCCACCCGAAGTATCAGATCTACCTCGAATCGGACTAGCGGGCTACTTGCCCTTCTTCATGGTCTTGATGAACGCGATGACGTCGGCGCGATCCTTGTCCGATAGCTGGGGCTGCGGGGGCATCTGGGCGGTGCCGCCCTTGCCGTAGGCGGCCCCGCCGACCTTGATCAGCTTGTCCATCTCCTTTTCGGCGCCCTTGGTGAGCTTGAACTGGCCCTTGAAGAAGTCGGCGGCATTGGGCAGCGTCGGCTTCCCGGCGCTGATGGCGCCGTGGCACATGGCGCAGGACCTCACGTAGATCGCCTTGCCCTTGGCGGCATCGCCCTTGGCGGCGAACGCGGCACTGGCGAAGGTGACGGGGATAGCGGCGGCGACGAGGATGGCGAGAGCTTTCCGCACGGTCCGAACTCCTTTTTCTCTGCGGGTTATTCCGGAGAGAGCTTACCACGGAGAAGGGGCTTGCCGGGTTGTTAACCTTTTGTTAGTCTGTTGTTGATGATGCGTCGGTTCGGTCTGGTCCTGGCTCTGGTTACCCTGGTCGGTTGCGGAGCGGTGGGCCCGGGGCTGCAAGGGCCTCTCGGGTCGCGTCTTTCCGCCCGCGCCGAGGAGGGCGTCACCCTCAGGCTCCTCTCGTACAACGTCTTCGGGTTGCCGGCGCCGCTGGGCAAGGAGCTCAAGAAGCGTTTCGCGGCCATCCCCCAGGCTATCGCGGGCCACGACGTGGTGGGGTTGCAGGAGACTTTCACCGGAGAATCCGAGCGCATCCTGGAGTCGGGCGTCTACCCGCATGCCTACCGGCAGGACAAGGGCACCCTGTTCCATCCGCAATCCAGCGGCCTGACCATCCTGTCGAAGTATCCGCTCGGCGACATCCGCTTCCGGCCGTTCCGCAAGTGCGCCACCACCGATTGCCTGGCCCAGAAGGGCGTGCTCTTCGCCCGCCTGGACGTGCCGAAGGTCGGGCCGGTGGACATCTATGACACGCACTTCCAGGCCCATGCCCCTTACGAGCAGGTGCGGGTCGAGGACGTCAAGGACCTGGTAACGTTCTTCAAGGAAAACGACCAGGGCCATCCCGCCTTCTTCCTGGGCGATTTCAACATGCTCGAGGACGAAGACGCCTACGGGCACTTCAAGGAAATGCTCGGCCCGATCGACGCGTTCCGCAAGGCCAACCCCACCGACCCGGGCTACACGGCCGATCCCGGCAACCCCTGGCGCGATCGTGCCCGCGCCCCGGAAGGCGAGCGCATCGACTACGTCTTCTACCTGCCGGGCCGCGACGTGGACGTCGAGGTGCTGGACAGCAGGGTCACGCTCAAGGACCAACCCCTCTCCGACCATTACGGCGTGGCCGCGACCATCCGCCTGGCGCCGCGCCGGCGAATCTAGACCCGCCTTGGGGGTCTAGCCCGAGGAGCGCATTCCGGCCGCGACGCCGTTGATGGAGAGGGTCAGCAGGCGATCGAGGGTGGCGCGCGTCTCCGGATCGGCTTCGCGACCGGTCGCCCGCTTGCGGCGCAGGAGATCCACCTGGAGGAAGCTCAGCGGGTCCACGTAGGGATTGCGCCGCATGATGGACTTCTGGAGCATCGGGTTGTGGTCCAGGAGGCGCTTGCGGCCGGTGATCGCCAGGATCATGTCCCGCGTCAATTCGAACTCGGCGTTGATCCGGTCGTAGAGCCGATCGCCCAGGGCCCTGTCCTCCACCAGGTCGGCGTACAGGCGGGCGATGCCCATGTCGGCCTTGGCGAGGGACACGCAGACGTTGTCCAGCAGGAGCGCGAGAAAGGGCCACGAACGGTTCCAGCCGGCCAGTAGCGCCAGGTTGCCCACTTCCTCGGCGGCGAACGCGGCCAGTCCCGAGCCGACGCCGTACCAGCCCGTGAGCAGGAAGCGGGCCTGCTGCCAGGCGAAGTTCCAGGGGATGGCCCGCAGTTCGGCGAGCCATTCGCCGCCGGAGCGAATGGGCCGCCGCGTGGTCGGCCGCGACCCGATGTTGAGCTCGCCTATCTCGGCGATGGGCGTCGCCTGGCGGAAGAAGTCTCCGAAGCCGGGATCTTCCAGGAGATCGCGGTAGGCGCGGCCGGCGGCCTCCGAGATGCGCTCGATCGCCGCGTCGCGGCCCTGGTCCGGGGGTTCGGGCAACTCGAGCGAGGCCCGGATGGTGGCCGCCAGGACGAGCTCCATGTTCCATTCGGCCAGGTCGGGCAGGGCGTACTTCCAGTGGAGGACCTCGCCCTGTTCGGTCAGGCGCAGGCGGCCCCGCACCGACCCCGGAGGCTGCGCGAGGATCGCTTCGTGGGTGGGGCCGCCGCCGCGCGAGATGGTGCCGCCCCGGCCGTGGAATAGCGAGAGGTCCACGCCGGCGGCGTCGGCGACCGCGGCCAGCGCGCGCTGTGCCTTGTAGAGCTCCCAGTTGGACGTGAAGATGCCGCCGTCCTTGTTGCTGTCCGAGTAGCCGAGCATCACTTCCTGGCGGCCGCCATGGCCGGCCAGGACCTGGCGGTAGAGGGGGTGCGCGAATAGCTCTCCCATCACGACCGGGGCTCGCCGGAGATCGTCGATGGTTTCGAAGAGCGGCACCAGGGCCAGATCCGAGCGCAGGCCGTCCGGCGTGCGGCGGACCTGGTCGGTCTCGCGCAGCAGGGCCAGGGCGCCCAGCACGTCGGAAACCTCCCGCGTCATCGAGATCACCAGGTTGCGGATGACGGCTTCCCCGAAATGGAAGCGGATGCGGCGCGCCTCGTCGAGGGATTCCAGCACCAGGCGCGTCTCGTCGCGCCGCGGCTCGCGCGGCAGGCGCTCCGGCCGGCCGCCTTCCAGGATCTGGTCGAGGAGCGTTCGCCGGTCGGACTCGGCCAGCGCCAGGTAATCGTCCGCCTGGCCCCGGGCTTCCAGGAGATCCGCCAGGGCGATTCCGAAGGCGCGGGCGTGCTGCCGCAGATCGAGTTCGGCGAAATGCGCGCCGAACGCCGCGACCTGGCGCCGCAGGGGGCGCACCACGCGTTCGGCCAGATGGACCGCCCGGGCGTGCAGGAGGGCGCGCTCGATGTCGGCGAGATCGCGCGCCAGGGCGCGGTTGACGTCGGCCTCGTACTCGTAGCGGCTCTGCATCAGCAGCACCTTCTGCCGGAAGGGTTCGTGCTCGACCTTGGCGAAGCTGGGCCGTTGGGCCTCGGGCAGGGCGGCGTACTCCGCGCGGATCTCGGCGAAGATGTCCGGGCCCGGATCGACCTGGTGCACGGACGAAGACAGGTGGTCGTACAGATCGTCGAAGCGCCGCCGGTAGTAGGCCAGGATGGCGTCGCGGCGCAGGGCTACCGTCCGGCGTATCACCTGCGGGGTCACCGCCGGGTTGCCGTCCTGATCGCCGCCGATCCAGGTGCCGAAGCGCAGGCAGTCGGGAGCTTGCAGCCCGGGGTAGAACCGGTCGAGACTCTCCTGCAGCTCCGCCAGGACCCTGGGCAACGCCGCGATGAGGGTGCCGCCCATGTAGAAGAGGCTGTGGCGGACCTCGTCCGCCACGGTCGGGGCGATGCGCCGCGTGAAGTCGGACTGCCAGAGACCCTCTATCTCGCCCCGGATCCACTCCTCGATCTCGCGGCGGCGGTGGGGTTCCAGGTCGGCCCGATCGAGGTCGAGCAGGTTGTCGGAGATGCGCCGCAACTTGTGGAGGACCGTGAGGCGGTTCGGTTCGGTCGGGTGGGCCGTGATGACCAGCGAAACGCAGAGGCGATCGAGGACGCCCGCGATTGCAGGCTGGGGCGTGCCGCGCCTCGATAGGTCCCCCAGGACCGCGTCGAACGACCGAGGCACCAATGCGTCGCCGGTCGCCAGGATCTGGTGGCGGCGCCGCACCCGGTGCACCTGCTCGGCCAGGTTCACGAGCTGGAAGTAGACGGTGAAGGCTCGCGCCACTCCCGCCGCTCGCCGCGTGTCGAGATCCCTGACGAGCGCGGCGATCTGCTCGCGGCGGGCTCGCGTCGGATGCGACCGCCGGCGCTTGCACAGGATCCGCAGGCGCTCCTCCAACTCGAAGACCTCGTAGCCGGCCTGCACGCGGATCGCGTCGCCGAGCAAGTTGCCGAGGAACCGCACGTTCTGCCGGAGCGGGCGGTCGCGTTCGACTTCGCGATTCATGGCGGGGCTGATCGTAACTCCCCTGCCCCGGGCGCGATTAGAAGACGAAGGGGACCAGGGCCCGCACCCGGGCGGCGTAGGTGTCGTACGCGTCGCCGAATTCCTCTCGCATCCAGCGCTCCTCCAGGCGGATCTTGCGAAGGTAGGCGATCGCCATCAATAGCGTCCCGGCGAAGCCGGCCGCGGTCCCGAACGCCAGGGCCGCCCCGAGGAACATCGCGAGCAGGCCCGTGTAGATCGGGTGCCGCACGATGCCGTAGGGCCCCGCGAGTACCAACCGGTGATCGCGCTTGACCGCGACGTTGAGGCTCCAGTTGGCGCCCAGCGCGGCCCGGGCCCAGATCGCGAAAGCCAGTCCCCCGACCTCTAGGGCGATGCCCGCCCAGCCGGCAGCGGGGCCGGCCTCGTAGAGGCGGGCGGAGACGGGGCCAAGGGGGAGCAGGCGCGCGCCCAGCAGCAGGAACGACGCGTACAGGAGCACCAGGTGGAAGTAACGCGAGGCCACGGTCTCGGCCCTGGCGACCTCCGCCCGGGCGCGCCAGGACCAGATCCACCATGTAGCGAAGAAGATCAGCCACGGCACCAGGGCCGCAAGATCGGTCAGGGCGGTCAATCGGTCGGCAGCTCCTGTCTTAAGAGAATCTTACCCCCGATTTCAACCTGGGTCCGCACGCTCCGGAGCCGGCGCGGTGAAAACCCTGCTGGAAGAGGAGGGTCTCGTTGAAGCCGCTTAGCGAGTTCGGGCGGTCGATCATCGGCCGCGGCCTGGAGCGCCTGGGCGGCCTGCGCGGAACCTCGCGCGCCGTTCCGCGGGTCGGCGCCAAGGGCGGCAAGCCGTCGCTGGGGCGCGACACGTGGAAAGGCGCCGTCAGCGGCGTCCCGGGTCCCGCGGCGCTCGTCGGCCGCAGCCCCGCCGCGCAGCGGATCCTGGCGGTGCTTGCCGAGCATCAGGCCCGGCGGACCCCGTTCCACAACCCGCTCGCTAGTCCGGGAGGCCGCATGGCGCTTGCTGGCGATCTCCTGGCGGTACTCGAGCGGCACCACGCCTACACCGCCGGCCATGTGCGCCGGGTGGGCCAGTACAGCCGGATGCTGGGCGAGGCGATCGGGCTGGGAGAAGCGCACCTGGAGCGGCTGGAACTGGGCGCCGTCCTGCACGACATCGGCAAGACCGCGATTCCGCGCAGCATCCTGCGCAAGGAAGGTGCGCTGACGCAGGTCGAGTTCGAGATCATGAAGCACCACACGACCATCGGCGCCGACCACATGCTGGGCCGCGTCAAGGAACTGGCGAGCATCCTCGCCATCGTCCGCCAGCACCACGAACGGCCGGTCGGCGGGGGCTACCCGCTGAATCTGCGCGGCGCGGAAATCGATCCCCTCGCCAAGATCGTCTCGATCGCGGACGCCTTCGACGCGATGACCAGCACGAGATCGTACCGCCAGGGCATGGCGCCGATCGAGGCCTACTCCCGCCTGCGGAAGGCGGCCGGAGCCGGGCAACTGGATGCCAAGCTCGTCGAGACCTTCATCCGCACCTTCGAGTTTCGCCGGAGCGGGCGCGTGATCCCGGTGGCCGACCGCTTCCGCGAGACCGTCGGCCAGCTCGCAGGTTAAGGCAACGCCATGGCAAGCTTGAATCGAGCTTAACTCGGGTCGCGTCAGGTCGAACCCGGCGGGGCGGACGATAGAAACATGGGAGATTCCGCCGACGTCCTCAACAAGATCTCGCTAGCGGCCAACGCGTTCGCGCAAGCCCTGGGCCGGGCGACCGCCCCGCCCGGAGGGCCCCAGCCCTACGGCGCGCAGCCCTACTACGCTCCGCAGGCGATTCCCGGCGCGCCCGTGGCCCGCGACAACGTGGCCTGGGGTACCCTGGCGCCGCCGCCCGCGCCGGCCGCGCCCGCCCCGCAGACCGGCGGCGTCATGAATACCTTGTCGGCCATCTGGCAGAGCATCCTGGACTTCTTCCGCCGGCTGTTCCGCAGCGTCACGACCGGGAACCCCGCCGCCGCGCCGGCCATGCCGGGCACCGCCTACCCCTCGGTCAATCAGGACGCCAGGGCCCAGGCTTTCCAGATGTTCCCGACCGGCAGCGGCTTGGCGCTGGGCTTCGTGCCCGTCTCGTCGCAGCGCTACGGCAACCAGATCGTGGTGTCGGCCACCGGCTTCGGCCAGGCCCGGGTCTACTGGGAAGGCAACCAGCTCTTCTTCCAGCAGAACTCGAGCCGGCCGCAGCGCGTGGATCGCATGACCAGCACCCGGCTGCCAAGCGGCGACGCCCGCTTCGACATCTTCCTCGAAGGCGGCAAGACCGTCTCGTCGGACCTGCTGGCCGACGGCCGCAGCATCCGGTATCAGGGTTACACGGTCACGCTGGCCTAGCGGGCTGCAATGGCCGGCACGGAGGCCGGCCCCACTGCGAGGCTGGCCCCACTGCGAGGGCGGCCCCACTCGTTCCGGGGTCGAACCTACCTGGGCAAATCGAACTTGAACACGACGGGCGCGCCGTCCTTGGTCAGCATGCGCGCGACGACCTTGTAGGGCCCCGCGCCCGGCAGCACGACGTTGCCGCCGAACTCGCCGGTCCGGTCGAGGCGGCGCATCGCGGCCACCGACACGTCGTAGGTCTCGGTCTCGACAGCCACCACGCGCGCCCGCTCCAGTGCGGCGCCCCTGGGGGCCTTCTCGACGGTCAGCCGGAACGCGTGCGTGGGCTTGCCTATCTCGAGCAGGGTGACCGGGCCGACCTGCTGCCGGGCCGCGCCGCCGCCACCGCCGCGCGTCCTGGCGCGCGCCTGCATGGCCGGGGGCGGATTGCCGGGGCCGGCGCCCGGACGGCCGGGCGGCAGCATGGCGAGTGCCTCGGCCGGCGTCGTGGGCCCCTGAGCCAGGCTGGGGTCCGGCGCGCCCACCTGGAGCCGGACGGTGTAGCCCTGGCTCTCCGAGCGCAGGGTGGCGGGCTGGGCGGCCAGAGCCGCGGAATAGACGATCAGGGCCAGGGTCGCGGACATACGTTCTCCTCATGTGCCGCCTGGCAGTATCGCCCCATCGGCGCCCGGGGTCGCAGTCCGATCCGGCCGAGCTTTCCTGTGCGCTTGCCGGCTTAAGCCAATCTTGGCCCCGAGATGGTGAGACCTTAACCATTAACACCTCGCGTACGGCGCATAGAAGCCTGAACAGATGGGAGCGTGCCAATGAGTGGTGGTGGTTTGATCGATCCGATCTCCGGCGGCTACGGGCCGGGCCTGGCGCCCGGCGGCCTCGGCCACTGGGCCGGCGCCCTCGGCCAGAAGGTCAAGGACGGCTTCGGCAGCGTCTTCGCCAACGCGCAGGTCGCCGACGGCGTACGCGGCCTCATCGGCGGAATCCGCGGCGGCGATCCCCTGGTGGGCGTCCACCCGGGACTCGATCCCGGCCTCGCGCCGGAGCTTCCCGCCGGCCCGGCCTACCGCGGCGTGCTCCGCGGCGACTGGGACGCCAACGCCTGGCGATCGGCCGGCCGTTTCGCCGATTCCGGCGCGCGCTTCGATCCCGGCATGTCGCGCTACGCCGACCCGGGTATCGGCCGCTACGCCGACCCGGGCATGTCGCGCTACGCCGACCCGAGTATGGGCCGCTACGCCGACCCCGGCATGCCGCGGTACGGCGCGGGCCGCTACGCCGATCCGGGAGTGGGCCGGTACGGCGAGCCGCGCTGGGATCCCTACGCCGATCCGGCGGCCGGCGCAACGCCCTGGCGGCAGAGTCTGTCGCAGATCGGCCGCGGCATGCTGTCGGGTGCCAAGAGCGGCGCCATCTTCTCCGGGGTCATCAGCCTGCTGGTCAACGGCTACAAGGTCATCCGCGGCCGCGAGGCGGTGAGCGGCGCGGCCGGGTCGGTCGTGGCCGACACGGCCAGCGGCGCAGTCTCCGGCGCCACGGGCGCCCTGGCCTCGGGCGTCGCCCTGGCGGTCGCCACGACCTTCGGCATGACCGTCGGCCTTCCGCTCACGATCCTCGGCATCGCCGCCGGCCTCGGCGGCGCCATGCTGGGAAGCTGGGTATTCAAGCGCACGGGCGCCTATGGCGGCATCAAGAACGGCGTCACCCGCCTGCTGGGAGGCTCGGCGCTCGGGAGTTCGCTCGGCCGCGACGTGCCCATTCACTCGCCTGGCGGCAGCCTCCTCGGGATGCCGTCGTCCAACGTCGGCGGCCTCGTGCCGGTCAACCCCAACCTCGGGCGCCTGGTACCATTGCGCTGATCACCCGCTAGCAATTCTGGGAGACCGCGCAATGATCCGTGGCATTCATGGTTTGTTCTATTCGTCCGATCCCGAGGCCACCAGGGCCTTCTTCCGCGACCAGGTCAAGCTGCCGGGCAGCGACATCGGCGAGGGCTGGTGGATCTTCGACTTCAAGGAAGGCGACATGGGCGTCCACCCCGTGGACAACCCTGCCGACGCGGGCGACCACGACGTGTCGTTCTACTGCGACGACATCCACGGCACAGTCGCGGACCTCAAGGGCCGGGGAGTGGAGTTCACCCGCGACGTCGAGGACCACGGCTACGGTCTGGTGACCTACTTCAAGGCCCCGGGCGGCGTCACCGTGCAGCTCTACGAGCCGCACTACACCAAGGGCGCCTCCAGGAACTGACCTTGCCGGGCCGCCGGGCGTAGACTGGTGGCCATGACGCAGCACATCCTCACCATCCTCGCGGTGGACTCCCTGGCGCGCGCCGCGGAGTTCTACGACGCCGCCTTCGGCTGGCCGCGCCGGGTCGACGTGCCCGTGTACGTCGAGTATGCGCTGCCGGACGGCCGCGGCCTGGGCGTTTACCAGCGCGACGCGTTCGGCCGCAACACGGGCGTGCGGCCCGCTGCGGTGCCGGAGAGCGCGATCACGAGCACCGAGCTGTACTTCCATTGCGCCGATCTGGATCCCGCGATCGCCCGCATGCTCCGAGCGGGCGCGCGCGTCCTCTCCGAGCGCGCGCCCCGCGACTGGGGCGACGAGGCCGCCTACTTCGCCGATCCCGAGGGCAATGTCATCGTCCTGGCGCGGCCGCTCGCCGTTCCGGACGTGCAGGTCCGCGAGCTATCGGGCGCCGACCGCGAGTGGCTGGCGCGGGAGACCGAGCGCCTGTGGGGCGGCGCGGTCGTCATCAGCCGGGGGAGGGCGCACGCGCCGGCGTCGCTGCCGGGCTTCGTCGCCTACCTCGACGGCGAGCGAGCCGGAGTGGCGACATTTCGGGTCGACGGTCCCGAGGCCGAACTCGTGACGATCGATGCCTTCGAACCGCGGCGCGGCGTGGGCTCGGCGCTGCTCGGCGCCGTCGAACTCGCGGTCGCCGCGGCCGGCGGCCGGCGGGTCTGGCTGGTGACCACCAACGACAACCTCGGTGCCGTACGCTTCTACCAGCGGCGCGGCTACGCGCTCGCCGCGCTTCATCCGGGCGCCATCGCGGACAGCCGCCGCCTCAAGCCCACCATCCCGGCGACCGGCACTTTCGGCATTCCCATCCGCGACGAACTCGTCCTCGAGAAGGCGCTGGGCTGACTTGAGTACCGACAGCCCGGCGGCCGGCCGCTGGCAGGGCATCGCCTACGGCATCGGCATGGTCGTGCTGTTCGGCCTCTACATGCCGGCCGCCAAGGCCTGGTTGCAGGACGTTCCGCCGCTGTGGACCTCGGCCGTCCTGTACGGCAGCGCGGGCGTGACATTGGCGCTCGTCCAGTCGGCGCGCCGCCTGGCCGGCTGGCAGTCGGCCGAGCACGGCCCGCTGCGCCGGGAAGACCTGCCCACGCTGCTGCTGGGAGCCCTGTGCGGCTGCACGGCCTCGCCACTGCTCCTGCTTGGCCTGGGGCACGTGTCCGGCACCGTCGGGGCGTTGCTCGGCAACCTGGAGGGGGTGTTCACGCTGCTCATCGCGGTGCTCCTGGGCGAGACGCTCAACCGCCGCGAGGTGACGGGCGCGGCGTTCATCCTGGCCGGCGGCGTGGCGCTGAGCTTCAACTCGCAGGGCGGCGGCGCCACGGAGTGGATCGGCATCGTGGCGATCGCCGCGTCATGCCTGGCCTGGGCCGTCGACAACATGACCACCCTGCGCCTCTCCGGCCGCGATCCGCTCTCGCTGATGGCCTCCAAGGGCTTCGTCGCCGGGACGCTGTCGGCCTGCGCGGCGCTCGGTGCCGGCCAGGCTCCGCCGCAGGCCGCGAGCCTGGTCGCGGCCGCGGCGATCGGTGCCGGGTGCTGGGCGGCCAGCATGGTCTGTTTCGCCATGGCCATGCGCCACCTAGGCGCGGCGAGGGTCGGCAGCATGCTCGCCCTGGCGCCGTTCGTGGGCGCCCTGGGGTCGATCGTGGGCCTGGGCGAGCGCCCCACGGCCGCGATCCTGGTCGCGGGCGTGCTGATGGCCGTCGGGGCGTACTGGCTGGCGGTCGGCCACCTCGCCCACTCCGCCCCTCAATCCGCCAGCGACAAGGTCACGAGTTCCGGAAAGAAGCCGATCTCGGCCTGATCCTCGGGGATGGCGTCCTGGGCCAGGAAGAACGCGTCGTCCAGCGCTTCGATTCGCAGGATCCGCTCGGCATCGCCCCGCTCGCACTCGGCCGGATCGCTCACGGCGAAGTGGTGGCGGCAGGCCAGCGGCCGGGCGGGGTAGACCGCGCACCGCCGATCGACCAGGAAGGGGCATGGCACGCGTTCGGCCCAGTACTCCGCCGCCAGGGTCTCGACCAGGGCCTCGACGTCCCCGTCGGCCCCGTCCTGCAGGCGCCGGCGCCATGACCGGGTGCGATCCGCCCACGCGGCCAGGCGGGCCTTCAACTCTCCCGACTCCGCCGCGGGCAACCCGGCCACGAACTTCGCGGTGGCGTCGGCTTCGGCCTGCGTGCTCATGACGAGCTGATGGCAGCACGCGTCGCAGCCCGGGCGGCAGGACGACACGATGCCCTCCGCGGCGTGCGCGGCCAGGACTATCCGCAGGTTGCGCTCCACGTCCTCGTAGAGGTCGGCCGTGGAGGAGTAGGGCGGCGAGAGGTCAGGCTGGCTCATCCCAGCCGCATTCTAGTATTACTGCGTCATAAACCTTAATCGGGCGCTCGGAGAGGAGGCGGGGGGAGCGCTTGGGCTGGGGCTGTCGGCGACGCTGTGATTGATGTACATGTCAGGGCCTTCGCCCTATGATTGGCTGGCGCCA
>Ga0194120_10002668_pt1 | contig 30303 bp, 26 predicted proteins | sample TA2MahCa65mmetaG_FD_148642 | JGI IMG/M metagenome (GOLD analysis project Ga0194120, IMG submission 148642) | Freshwater microbial communities from Lake Tanganyika, Tanzania - TA2015019 Mahale Deep Cast 65m | ecosystem: Environmental > Aquatic > Freshwater > Lake | place: Tanzania: Lake... | reverse complement strand
TCGGGGCCGAATCGCCCGAGGTCCTGATCTCGTCGGTGAACGCCCCGCGGGGGCGGGCCCTGGCGGACTGGGTGCAGGCGCGGACGGGCGTCAGGCCGCGGTGGGCCGGGACGGACTTCGAGGTCCCCATCGAGCGGGCCCTGGATGACGACAGCACGGTGGGGCAGGATCGGCTGCTGTGCGCCCTGGCCGCGTTCAACCGGCTTGGGCAAGCCTGCGCGGTGGTGGATGCGGGCACGGCGATCACGGTCGATTTCGTGGACGGCACGGGCGTCTTCCAGGGCGGGCTGATCGCCCCGGGCCTGCGGATGATGCTCCGCTCGCTCCACGGGGGCACCGCCGCCCTCCCCGCGCTCGACTATGCCGCCCCGGATCCGGCCCGGGGCGCGTTCGGGAAGGACACCGCGCACGCGATGCTGCTGGGCGTCACCACGGCGGCCCGTGGGCTCGTGCGCCTCGCGGTCGAGAACTTCGCCGAGTCCTACGGCGCGTACCCGGCGGTGATCGGCACGGGCGGCGACGCGGCGACGCTCTTCGAGGGCGACCCGCTCGTCGAACGCATCGTGCCCGAGCTGCAACTGCTCGGGCTGCGCGACAGCCTGGGGGCCCTGCTCGCCGATGATGAGCGGGCGGGGTGAGGCCATGACCGTCCCCGCGCCCGCCACGTGGCGCCTGGCCTCGCCCGCGGGCGTCGCCGGGGCCCTGGCCCTGATCCAGGTCCACGGCGACATCGACGCCGCCCTCGCCGCCGCGCGGATGCCCGCGCTGCCGGTCGGCGGCGTGCGCCTGGCCGACCTCTTCGGGATCGACCGCGGCGTGATCGCGCGCTGGGCCCCGGACCTGGCGCACGTGATGCCCCACGGCGGGGTCGGCGTGGTCCGCGCGGTGGGCGCCGCGCTGTCGCGCGCGGGCGTGGCCCCGGAGCCGGCTCGGGCGATCGACGCCGCCGCCTTCCCCGAGGCTCGATCACGGCTCGAGGCGCGGATGCTCGCGGCGCTGGCGCGGGCGGCCAGCCCGCTGGCGATCGACCTGGTCCTCTCGCAGCCGCGGCTGTGGGCGAGGGCCGGGCTCGACCCGGACGCCGACCCCTCGGGCCTCGCCTTCGATGGATCGCTGGAGCGGTGGCGGCGGCGGCTGGTGGATCCGCCCCTGGTCGCCGCGATCGGGCCCGCCAACGTCGGCAAGTCCACGCTGGTCAACCGCCTCGCCGGGCGGAGCGTCTCGATCGTGGGCGACGAGCCTGGGACGACCCGCGACCACGTGGGCGTGCTGCTCGATCTGGCGGGGCTCGTGGTGCGATGGGTCGACACGCCGGGGATCCGTGCGGCGGCGGGGCCGGAGGAGCGAGAGGCGGCCGACGTGGCCGCCATGGTCGTGTCGGCGGCCGACCTGGCGGTTCTGTGCGGCGACCCCCGCTCGCCGGCCCCCGAGCGACCGGTCGGCCTGCGCGTCTGCCTCCGCCGCGACCTGGGGCCGCCCGCCTGGCGGGCGGACGCCGAGGTCTCGGCCGCGAGCGGGGAGGGCGTCCGGGGGCTCGTCGAGCGGGTCCGGGACGCGCTCGTGCCGCCCGCGGCGCTCACCGACACCGCTCCCTGGTCCCTGTGCTGAGGGATCGTCCTCGGAGGGGGTCCGCGGCGCGGCGGCTACAGTTGCCCCCTATGGATGAACGGCAGCGTCAGATCCGCGAGCAGGCGGGCCTCGATGAATCGAAGGTCAACGAGGAGTTGATCGACTTCCTCCGCAAGTGGGGGACGCCGATCCTGCTCATCATTGCCCTGGCCTCGGTGGCCTACGCCGCCAACGCCCATTTCAAGCAGCGGGCCAACGACAAGATGGAGGAGGCGTTCGCGGAGCTGGCGGCGGCGGCGGGGTCGCAGACGCCCAGCCCCGAGTCGCTCCGGCGCCTGGCGGAGGACTACGACGGCGTGCGGGCCGTCGGCGTGCTCGCGAGGCTGACCGCGGCGGACATCCACCTGGCCACGCTCCGCACGGGGCTCAAGCCCGGGGCCTCGCCCAAGCCCGACGGCTCGCACGACGCGGGAGACCTCGTGACGCCGGACGAGCGAGCGCTGTACCTCACGCAGGCGCGCGAGCTGTATCAGAAGGTGGTCGAGCTCTCGTCGGGCAAGCCGGGGCGGGACACGCTGCACCTCAACGGGCTGTATGGGCTGGCGGCGGTGGAGGAGTGCGCCGGGTCGTTCGACCGGGCCCGCGAGATCTACGGCATGCTGGCAGGGGTGGCGGAACGGGCCGGGTTCGCGGCCCACGCGGGGCTGGCCCGCAAGCGCTTGGGCGACCTGGAGTCGCTGGCGAACGCGCCCGCCCTGCTGTCGCAGTCGCAGTTGCCGGCGTTGCCCACGCCGCCGGCGCCGCCCGTGCCGACGCCGCCCGCGGGCCCCGAGGTTCCGCCGGCGGCGCCCGCGCCGGAGCCGACCACTCCGCCCGCGCCGCCGCCCTCGGTCTGAAGGCGGTGAGCGAACGATGACAAGCGCGCGCGACCAGTCGCCGGGGGAGGAGCAGGCGCGCGCCGGCGAGGATGTCACGCTCCTGAACGCCGAGCCCGGCGCCGGGCCGCTCCTGGGGCGCGACGGCAAGGTCGATCCGCAGGCGGTCGTGCGCGCGGCCCAGGCCGAGCGCGAGAACGAGGCCGGCGAGGCGATCGAGCCGGGGGGCGACGACGCCCTGCTCACCCGCGTCGCCTTCACCCTCAAGACCGACGTCCGCAAGCGCCTCGACAAGTACCTGTGCGACCGCATCACCTTCATGAGCCGCAGCCAGCTCCAGCGGCTCATCGAGGGCGGCGGCGTGCTGGTCAACGAGAGGCTCCCCAAGGCGAGCACGGTGCTGCGCGCCGGCGACGTCGTCGAGGTCGTCGTCCCGCCCCCGCCCAGCAAGGACATCCAGCCCGAGGACATCCCCCTCGACGTGCTCTTCGAGGACGAGCACCTCGTCGTGCTCAACAAGAGCCCGGACATCATCGTCCACCCGGCCCGGAGCCACCTCAGGGGCACGATGCTCTCGGCCCTGGCGTACCACTTCAAGCACCGCTCACGCGTCGGGGGCGGGCTCAGCGCCGTGGGCAGGGACCTGGCCCGCCCCGGCGTCGTCCACCGCCTCGACCGGCACACCTCGGGGTGCATCGTCTTCGCCAAGACCGAGGAGGCCCACTGGAAGCTCGGGCACCAGTTCGAGCACCGCCGCGTCGAGAAGCGGTACCTGGCGGTCGTGCACGGCGGGCTCGAGCCCCCCTCCGATCTCATCGAGCTGCCCATCGGCCCTCACCCCTCGCGCGAAAAGGGCTACCGCGAGAAGTACGTCGTGCGCCACGACCAGCTGGGCAAGCCCAGCCTCACGCTCTACCGCGTGCTGGAGTGGTACGGGCCCGGAACCGCGGAATCGGGGAACGCCGACGGACGCGAGGAGCCGAAGGGGTGGGGGACCCGGCCCGCGGCCGCGCCCGCCCGGCGTGCCGCGTTCACGCTGGTCGAGCTCGAACTGCGGACCGGTCGCACCCACCAGATCCGCGTGCACCTCTCGCACCTGGGGTACCCGATCGTGGGGGACGACATGTACGGCGGGCGGGCCTTCGCCGGGCCCGACGGGCGCGTGATCATCCAGCGCCAGGCGCTGCACGCGGCCCTGCTGGCGTTCCAGCACCCCGTCACGGGCGAGGCCCTGCGCTTCACCGCGCCGCTGCGGGGCGACATGGCCCAACTCGTCGGGGCCCTGCGCCGGACGGGCGTGGAGCGCCCCGCCCTGGGCGGCACGCTCGTCGACGTCGATCTCCTGATCGTCTGATCAGGCCTCCGCCGCGCAGCGAGAAGGACCGCGGGGCATGTGCCCACGGGTCTCGTGGCGCGATGCCGCCTGGTCGGCGCGGTTCGCGGTCAGGGGCGGGGTGGCGACTGCTGCCCGCGGCCCCGGTCCATGTGCGGCCCGGGCCCGCGCCGGTCGGACTGCGGCCCGCGCTGGTCGAACTGAGGTCCGCGCTGGTTGAACTGAGGCCCGCGCCGGTCGAACTGCGGTCCGCGCTGGTCGAACTGAGGCCCGCGCTGGTCGAACTGAGGCCCGCGCCGGTCGAACTGAGGCCCGCGCTGGTCGAACCGAGGCCCGCGCCGGTCGAACTGCGGTCCGCGCTGGTTGAACTGCGGTCCGCGCTGGTTGAACTGCGGCCCGCGCTGGTTGAACTGCGGTCCGCGCCGGTCGAACTGCGGTCCGCGCTGGTTGAACTTCGGTCCGCGCTGGTTGAACTGCGGTCTGCGCTGACCGGCCTGCGGGCCGCCGCGGCCCTGGTGGAACTGCCTAAGCCGCTCGACGATGCGCTCGCGGACCTCGGCGCGGCGCTCGGGCGGCACCTGAGACAGCCGCTCCTTGACGCGCTCGCGGATCTGGTCGCGTCGTTCCGGCGGCATGTGCGGCCCGCGGTCCCTGCCGCGCCCGCGTGCCTCGCCGCGCTGTTCGTCGCGGGCCCTGGGGCCCTCGCGCCCCGCCTCCGGGCGGAATCGTTCGACTTCGCGGTTAGTCTCGCGGTCGCCCATCGGGGGCATGGGGCGCCGGCCCGCGTCGGGCTGGGCCCACGCGGCCGAGAGGGGCAATCCGAGAACCAGGACCGTCACCAGTTGGGTCAGTGATCGCATGGTCGTTCCTTGTCACGCCGCGTCCAGCGGGCCGCGGCAGGGGCAGAACGACCGGGCAAGCGGGGCATTGCAGGCTTCCCGTAGACTCCGGGGCGGAGGTCCGGATATGACGACGGCATCGGTGACGCGGCGACGGGTGATCCTGGGGTCGGCCCGAGCGGGGCTCGCGGCGATCCTGGCCGGGGGCGTCGCTCCCCTTGTGCTTCCACGCGCGGCCCTGGGCGGAGCATCGCGGCGGGGCGCCAACGGGCGGCTGGGCGTGGGGATCATCGGCGTGGGGATCCACGGGCGCGGGCACCTCAAGCGGGCCCTGAAGAACCCCGGGATGCAGGTCGTCGGCGTGTGCGACGTGGACACGACGCGCCGCGACGCCGCGAGAGCCACCGCCGACGAGCATTACGCCAAGGAGACCCCCGGCTACACGGGCACGCGGGCGTTCGTCGACCACCGCGACCTGCTGGCGGCGCCCGGGCTCGACGCGGTGTTCATCGTGACGCCCGACCACTGGCACGCCCACCAGGTCATCGACGCGGCCCGGGCCCGCAAGCACATCTACGTCGAGAAGCCGCTGTCGCACACGCTGCGCGACGCGCGGGCCATGGCCGATGCGGTGAGGGCCCACGGCGTGACGTGCCAGGTGGGCAGCCAGCAGCGCACCGAGTTCTCGCGCCGGTTCATCCAGGCCGTCGAGTTCGTGCGCAACGGGCGGCTCGGCACGCTGGTGAGCGTGCAGGTCGGCCTGCCGACCTCGCGCGTGGGCCCGTCGGCGGTGGCGTGCGACCTGCCCGAGGAGCCCGTCGAGCCCGGGCTGGACTGGGACCGCTGGCTCGGGCCGGCGCCCGCGCGACCCTACCACAGCGTCCTGAGCCCGCGCGGCGTGCACGACCACTACCCCGAGTGGCGCCTCTACCGCGAGTACTCGGGCGGCATGGTCACCGACTGGGGTGCGCACAACCTCGACATCGCCCAGTGGGGGCTGGACCGCGACGACTCCGGCCCCGTCCTCGTCGAGCCGCCCCGCGTCCAGCACGGGCACTACGGGGCGAGCCTCGTCTACGACCACGGCGTGGAGGTCTCGCACGCGGGGGCCAACGGCGTGATGTTCACGGGCGAGCGCGAGTGGCTGTTCGTCGCCCGCGACAGACTCGTCGCCAGCCGGGACGACGTGCTCAAGGAACTGGGCGAGGACGCGACGGTCCGCCTGCCCCGTCCCGCGGATCACCACGCCGACTGGCTGGAGGCGATCGAGACGGGGCGGCGCCCGGTGTGCGACGTCGAGGTCGGGGCACGGAGCGCCGCGTGCTGCCACCTGATGAACCTGGCGTACTGGCACGGACGGGCCATGCGGTGGGACCCCGCGGCGTGGCGGTTCGTGGACGACGCCGAGGCGGACGCCTGGATGGACCTGCCCCGTCGGCCCGGGTACGAACGCCCGGTCGCCTGAGCGCGAAAGCCCCCGTCGAGGCACGGCGCGGGCCGGGCATCGGCGGGGGCGCGATCGACGGAGGGGGACGGAGGGTCAGTGCGCGGCGGGCGCGGTCGCCGTGGCGGCCTGGCGCGTGAACTGGATCTCCATCATCTTGAACTCCTTGCCGGTCTTGATCTCGGGCCCGAACATCTCGAGCGTGAAGGAGTCCTTGCCGGTGCGGCGCTCGATCTCGCGCATGATCGTGGGCTTCTTGGTGATGGGGCAGTTGTAGGTGTAGGACCAGGTGAGCGTCTTCCCGTCGGTCGACAGGTCGCCCGTGCCGATCATCATGCCGGTGCCGCAGTTGTCGAACCAGGTGCCCTGGAACTTCTGCGAGACGTTGTCGAACCCGTAGACGCCGACGCCGTGGAACGGGCCCATGCCGGGCATGTCGCCGTTGACCTCGCAGCGGGTGAAGCGCCCGTCCATCAGCGCGGTGACGGTGGAGGTGCACTCGCTGGTCTCGGGCTCGGTGTTGGGGGCCATCCAGTGCTTGACCTTGCCGGTCCAGGTGCCCGCGCCCTCGGCGAGCCACTGGTGCATGGGCCCGGGCGTGCCGGCGTCCATGCAGGCCTTCATGTCGGCCTCGGTCCAGCCGGGCGGGAGCTTCATGCCCTCCTGCGTCGCCGGCGCCTTCTCCTTGGCGGGGGGCGTGCCGGGCCTGGGTTCCTTGGCGGGCTGGGCGATGGCCCCGCCGACGACGGCGAGTCCGGCGATCAGTCCGATGGCGAGCACACAGACGGGTTTGCACGTGAGGCAGCGGGGCATGGGCGTCTCCTTGTGTGGCGCGTCCGGCGGTCATGCAACCGGTGTCGCGGATCACCGAGATCATACCGTCGAGCGACGGCGCACGCGATTGCATGGACCCCTCGGTCCGCAATGAACGCGCGTGCTCCGCCCACCGAGGAGAACACCCCGGGTGGCCGGGGTGCGAAGAGCGACAGCACGGACGCCCGGCGGATTGCCGGGACTGGTCAGGCGGCCCGGGCCTTGGGGTGCGTTGGTGCCCCGCCGGCCCCCGGGTGGCCGGTTGGCCTGGGCGGGTTGAGGTTGAATCGCGAGGCGAGGGCGCGGAGCTTCTCCGCCTTGCTCGACAGCTGAGTCGCCGCGGAGGCGGCCTGATTGGCCCCCTGGCTCGACTCGCGGGTCAGCGCGTTGATGGACTCAACGGTGCGGCTGATCTGCTCGCTGGCCGCCGCCTGCTGCTCCGCCGCCTCGGCGATCTGCCCGACCATGGTCGCGACGCCGCGAGCCCCCTCGACGATCGAATCGAGGCTGCCGCCGGCGACGCCGGCCCGCTCCACGCTCGCCTGCACCTGGGCCTTGCCGGCGGTCATGCGCTCGACCACGGCGGTGGTGTCGGTCTGGATCGCGCGGATGGACCCCGCGACCTCCTCGGTCGACCGTGTCGTCCGCTCGGCGAGCTTGCGGACCTCGTCGGCGACGACGGCGAATCCCCGTCCGTGCTCGCCGGCCCGCGCGGCCTCGATCGCGGCGTTCAGCGCGAGGAGGTTGGTCTGGTCGGCGATGTCGTTGATGACGCCGATGATGCGCCCGATCTCCTCGCTCCGTCCGCCGAGCTGGGTCACGCCGGCGGTGGCGGCGGAGACGTCCGTCTCGATGGCGCGCATGTCCTCGATGGTCTTCCCGACCGCCCGCCCGCCGGCCTCGGCGCTCTCGCCCGAGCGACGCGCGCTCTCCGCGGCCTGGCCCGACTTCGTGGCCACCTCGGCGATGGAGGCGCTCATCTCCTGCGTCGCGGCGGAGATCTGCGCGACCTGCCCCGTCTGCTGCTCGAGCCCGCGGGCCATCTCGTCGCTGGAGGCGGCGATCTCCGTGGCGGCGCTCGCGACTTCGACCGCGGATTCCCCGAGTTCCTTCACCAGCCCGCGCAGTGAGTCGCCCATCGTGTTGACCGCGGTCACGAGTTCACCCACTTCGTCGCGGGTCCGCGACGGCAGGGGTTCACCGCTCAGGTCGCCCTCGGCGATCTGCTTCGACCGCGCCACGAGCGGGCGAATGGACCGGACAATCTGGCGGCTGAGCAGGAGCGCGATGCCCACGCCCAGGGCCAGGGCGGCCCCGCCCGCGACGATCATCGTGAGCCGCACCGACTCTCTCGTCGACGCCAGGCGCTCGCGATCGGTCGCGACGAGTTGCCGCTGCGAATCGATCATCGCGGTGAGGGCCTGGCGCACCTCGCCGGCCCGCGGGGCGGCCTTGCTGCCCAGCCAGGCGGTGGCGCGGTTCCAGTCGGGCGCGGCCCGCAGCTGGAACATCCGCCCCGGCAGCGGGGCGAACTCGGCCCGCAGCGCGAGATAGTCGCTCCACTTCTCACGCTGGCTCGCGGAGAGCATCGACTGCGAGGCGGTCACTCGCTCCACGCCGGACTGGTTCGTCTTCCAGCGGGCGTCGAAGTCGTTCTTGAACGCCTCGTCGCCCGAGAGCAGGAAGGCGCGGATGCTGGCCAGCCCCAGCGCGAACGAGGCCCGGGCGTCCGCCATCGCCAGCAGGAGCTGCTTGCGCTCCGGCGTCGCCTCGAGCGTGCCTTCCTCGTTCATCATGTCCGTGATCGCCTGCGTGATCTTGGCGGCGCGGGGCGCGGCCTCGGTGAGCAGGAGGTCGTACGAGGGGATGTTCGCGGGCGTGTGGGCGATGGCCTCGACCTCGTCCTGCGCCTGCCGCAGCCCGGCGAGCGCCGCCTCCGCCGTCCTCAGACGCTCGATGTTCTCCTTCACCGTCCACGATGCCGACAGCGTGCGCAGCGACTCGAGCCGCTCCGAGATGTTCGCCCACGCCGCCAGACGGTCCTTCTTGATCGCCTCGCCCCGCGCGGCGTCGGCCCCGAGCAGGAGGTAGCCCCGGGTGGCGACCAGCGACGAATCGACGGCCCCGAGGAGCTCCGTGGACGTCAACGCGGTCGGATAGCGCACGTCCACCACCCGAACCTGGTCCTTTTCGAGTCCGTCGAGCAGGCGGAACGTCAGGAGCGTGCTGCCCCCGAAGAGCGCCAGCACCGCCGCGAACCCGAACGTGATCTTGCGACCGACCGTGAACCTCATCTTGATGCTCCCGCAGAGGGTCGTCGCGCGCGACGGGACGCTCCGGCTTCGTGCGACGCACCCGTATCGGCGGACGCCCCACGCGGGCGCGGTCAATTCGGACGGATGGATGATGAATGACGGCCGGTCGTGGAGGAGCCGGGTCCGAGAACGGTGGCGCTTGGCCCGCCGACCCCGGCGGCGGCCCGCGCGTCAGGCAGCGTCGGCGGACGGGGCCTGCTGGGCGAGGGCCACCGTCCGGAGCACCTCCTGCACCACGAAGTCGCGGTAGGGCGGGTTGTGCGCAAAGTCGAAGGCGATGCCGGCGTAGGTGTTCTGCTCGCTGTCCACGTGCAGGTGGGCGACCCGGGCCGTGATCGGGAGTGGCGCGGGCACGCAGGGGCGAAGGTCGATCCTGAGCCACAGGCTCCGGTGGCGGTCGAGCGCGGCGGACTCGGCGTGGGCGACGAGCAGCCCGGCGCCGCCGCCGCCCAGGTTGACCAGCCTGGCCGCGAAGGCCGGGCCCACCTGGGGGGCCGGGAGCTGGTGGGAGGCGGCGCTGGGGGGGAGTCGCCCCGCGTGCAGGTCCTCGATGAGGGCCTTGGCGGCGAGTTCCGGCATGGCCCCGGAACCGGGGTCGAGGAGGGGGAAGCACTCGACCGTCGGAGGGTTGATGGCCGCCATGGACACGCGCAGGAAGTTGCGGCGGGCGCAGCGCTCCACGACGTCGGGCATTGCCAGCCGCAGCGACGCGTGCACGCCCGGCCTGGGCGGGGCCGCCGACAGGATCTGGGAGCGGAACATCCAGCGGTTCTGCCCCACGGAGATGACGACGACGACGGCGCTCCCCGGGACGAGCCTGACGGGTCGGCCCAGGGTCACGGGGGACTCGACGGTGAGGTCACGTTCGCTGATCCCCAGGACGCGGACGCGCCAGACGAGGTCGACCGGGGGCGTGGGCGACGGTGCCGCGGGATCGTGGGCGACGGAGAACTCGATGCCCCCGCCGCGCTCGTAGATCTGCCACAGGCTGTCGAGCCACCGCTCCGTTCTGGATCGATGTGCGGGCATGGCGCTCCTCGCCCGAGGGACCGGGCCAATGGTGCATCGGCGAGGGGGGGCGTCGGCTTGATCCGGGGCGCGCCGAGGGCCGCCGATCGGGGAGTGGCGCCGCCGCTCCCGGGGCGGGGGACGACGCGGGCCCGCCGACCGTGCCGGCGGGGCCGCCCGTTATCGAGCCCGTCTGACGGCCCTGAGGTCGGCCTTGATGCGGCGCCGTTCGGCCTCCGAGGGCGGCTCGCCTCCGAACCGATGCCGATAGAGGACGCCGACGATTCGCTCGGCGGCGGCGCCGGCGTCGGCGTGGTCGGCGAAGGCGCCGCGGACGTGGGCCAGGGGCGGCGATTCGTCGGGCTTGGGGTGGCCGCGCCGCGCCAGGGTGCGCAGCAGATCGCGGTAGAAGCGCGGCATGGGCGCGCGAGGGGCGCGTCGCCGGCCGCGGACGCGGCGCCGCGCGGGCCCGGCCCGGCGCAGGATCATGAGGGCCCCGGCGACGAGGACGGCGCCGCCCATCGCCCAGGCGACGATCCCCACGCGCCGCGACAGGGCCGGGTCGGTCCCGGTCCGAAGCCGATCGACCAGGTTGCCCATCCGCCCTCGCACGCGGAGGAGCGAGGGCGTGGGGTCGAAGACGCGCGCCTGCCGCGAGCGGTCGAAGCCCACCACCGAGTCGGCCCACGCGTACTCAATGGAGTCGAAGAGCATGCCGATGCGGGCCAGCAGCGAGCGGGGCGGCTGGTGCTGGGTCGCCAGGTCGGAGGGCGGCGTGGGGTCGTAGGTCCGCCACAACCCGGGCGCCGCCTCGACCTCGGTCCAGGCGTGGGCGTTGGCCTGCCGCACCCGGTACAGCCCGGCCTCCGGGTCGAACTCGGCGGCGAGGTACCCGGCGACGACGCGGGCGTTGATCCCGATGCTGCGGCACAGGGCGGCGTGCGCCGACGCGAAGTACTCGCAGTTGCCGCGGCGGTGCTGCGTGAGGAACCACTCGATGGGATCGACGCTGGGCGGCGGGGCGGACTTCTCGAGCGTGTAGGCGAAGCGCCGGCGCAGGTGGGATTCGATGGCGCCCGCGGCCAGGCGGTCGTCGTCGACGTCGCGCCGGTCCGGGTCGGGCTCCAGCCCGGCCCCCCGGACGATCTCCTGCGCCAGGCGGCGCACCGCCGTCGACTCGAAGAACACGCCCGGCGTCCGCCCCTGCTGCCCCGGACGCGGGGCCGGCTCGACCGAGATGGCGGTGTAGGCGAGCGGCCCGGCCCTGTTGCGGCCTCGGACCGCCAGGGTCATGTCGTGGGCCCGGAACGACAGGCGGATCGGCTCCTCGAAGCGCAGGGACGTCGGGGACAGGGCCGCGAAGAGCGCGAACTCGCCCGTGCCGGCGGTGCGCAGGCGGACGTGCTGGATCAGGGGGCGGCCCGCGGGCGGCTTGGGCAGCTCGATCGGCGCGCCGACGAACTCCTGCTGCGTCCGGACCTCGGGGACGGGGGCCGCGCGCCACGTCCCCCCCTGGTACTCGCTGAGCGTGAGCCCGCGGAGGTAGTAGAAGGTGCCGGGACCGCCCACGTTCTGGCCCTGTCCGTCACGGACCTCCAGGTCCAGGACGGGCTCGCGCGACTCGGAGATGAACCCGCCGCGGCGGAGCTCGACGCGCTCCGTGAACCCCGTGACCGCGCGCGCCGCGGGGGCGATGACCGGCCCGAAGGCCCCGGCGCCCACCCCGCGCGGCATGGCGAGAAAGACGGCGGCGCTCACCACCGCGCCGACCACGAGCACGCCGAGCGTGGCGGCGGCCAAGTCGCGCTGCGCGCGTCGGGGCAGCTCGTCGGGCGGCTCGCCGGCCTCCGACGTGCGGACGACCCGCACCCGCTCGGCGGCGGCGTAGACCTGGTAGAGCATCACCGCCGCGATCAGCAGCGGCACCTGCAGCATCGCCAGCACGCCCGACACCAGCGACTGGCTCTGCAGGATCGAACCGATCTGCAGGAACACCCCCAGGGTGATGAGCTGCGAGTAGTCGCGGGCCTGGCGGCGGTCCCACAGCTTGACGAGCAGGATCAGCCCGAGGAACTCGCAGAAGGTCGTCACGTTCAGCCCCACCGACCAGAACTGCGCGATGCTGAACGACAAGGCCAGGGTCGCGGCGGCGTACACCTGCCACCGCGGCAGGTTGCGCGAGGCGCCGCGCTCGTGCGCGACGTGGTTGACCGCCGCCATCAGCGGGATCAGCCAGGCGATCGCCGACTCCCGCTCGGCGAGGGCGTAGGCGAGCCCCGCCAGCCCGGCGTGGGCGACCACGACGCCTCGGAAGACACGGGCGAGCGTCACGGCAGAGGCTCCGGCGGCGGGCCCGGGCGTGCCGGGTCGAGGGCCAGCGGCGGCACGGGGCCGGCAACCACGCCCCGCGGCTGCGTCGCGTGGACGTGCCGGGCCGGCAGGCGCCCCAGGCCGGACTCGCCGCCCACGTGGACCACCACGAGCGCGTCGGCGCCCGCGCCGATCCTGGGCGGGAGCAGGGCCCGCTTGGCCTCGTCGATCAGCCCGCTGTCCAGGCGGGCCAGGTCGTCGAGGAGGAACTCGGCGAAGAGGCGGCGGGGGCGCGGCGGGGCGTTCAGGCCCAGGGCCGGCACGCACAGCCCCACGTGCGCCGAGCGCGTCGCGGGACGCCGACCCGACTCCGAGATGATCGCCGCCGCCAGCGCGATCGCCAACTCCCGGGCGTCCGTGCCGTCGGGGAGCGGATCGCCGGCCTGGCCCAGGTCGAGGACCACCCACAGCCTCGCGGACCCGGCGGCGGCCCGCCGCCGGACGATCAGCGAGCCGCCCGACGCCAGGCTGCGCGCGGAGGGCTTCCAGGCGATGTGCGACATGGGGTCGCCGGGGACGTAGTGCCGGAGGCCGACGAACTCGTCGGTGCCCGGGGCCCGGGCCCGGGCGGCGGCGCCGGCCAGCCCGCGGGGGCCCTGCATGAGCGAGTCGATGAACCGGTCCTCGAGCACGAGGCGGGCGGGGCGGATCAGCACGCGCTGCTCGCGGGCGAAGATCACCGACTTGCCCATCAACCCGAAGGGGAACGACGAGCGGACGCGGACCCGGTCGAGCACCACCTCGCCGCGACGGCACGCGACGACCTCGGTCGACGCCTCCTCGGTCCGCCTGGGCCCCAGGCCCACGCACAGGGCGATGGGCCTGGAGATGAAGCGCCCCCAGTCCGGCGGCGACGCGCGTCCGCCCCGGCCCGGGCCGCGCTCCCCCGGGTGGAGCTCCTCGACGGTGAGCCCCATGGCGGGGATGAACCGGTTTCGGTTGCTGAGGCGGTAGCGGATGGCGACGCGTTCGCCCACGCTTGCCGGCGCGATCGCTAGGCGGGCGACGCGCAGCCCCATCATGGCCCCGCCGGACATCACGCCCGAGACGAAGAGCCCGCCCAGGGCCAGCCCGAACGCCAGGAACAGCAGGTTGTTCTGGCTGTTGATGGCGCCGGTCATGAGCAGGAGCGTCGTGAAGACGTAGATCCCGCCACCCACGTTGAAGTGGTAGCGTCGCCCGACGACGCGCATGACGCCGGCGTCGTCCGGGGTCGGTCCGTCGTGGGAAGGTCGCGGCGTGGGGCCTCGTGCCATCGCCTATCGATTCGTCGGGGCCGACGCCGCCGATCCGCCCGCCCCGCCGATTCGCTCCAGAACCACCAGCACCTCGCGCCCCCGCTCGGGGAGGAAGATGACCGAGCGGGCCGGGAGGTGCCCGGTCGCGGCCGCGATCACCGCCAGTTCGCTCCGGGCCAGGCTCGGGTTCGGCAGCTTGGCGCAAAAGCGTCCGTCGGGGCCCGTGGTGGCGGTCGCGACGACCGGCCCGTCGGGCTTGCGCACGCGCACGGTGACCGTCGCGCCCTCGACGGGCGCCCCCGCCGAGCCCAGCCGCGCGTCGCCCGCGTCGACGGGGACGACGACGCTCGCGGGGCCCTCGACCGCCCGCCCTTCGATCGCCAGCCCCCCGGCGCACCCGCCCAGGGCCGCGGCCAACCCGATCCCGATGAGTGCGCGTGCCACCATGCGGCCTCCTTGCGAGACGTGAATCACCCGACGGGCGCTTCGCCCGGCGTGGGAAGGTCCTTCACCGACGAGAACCCGAACTGGTCGAGGAACTGCTTGGTCGTGCCGTAGAGGATGGGCCGCCCGACCTCCTCGGCCCGCCCCTTGATCGTCACGAGGCGCTTGTCCATCAGCGTCTTGAGCACCTCGCCGCACGACACGCCGCGGATCGCCTCCAGCTCCGCCCGCGTGATCGGCTGGCGATAGGCGACGATGGCGAGGGTCTCCACGGCGGGCTTGCTCAGCTTCGAGGGCTGCTGGGCCTTCACCACCGCCGACACCACGCCCGCGAACTCGGGGCGCGTGATCATCCGGTACCCGCCCGCGATCTGCTCGATGCGGAAGCTGCGCCCCGTGCGCTCGTACTGCTCGTTCAGCCCGTCCACCGCGTCGGCGATCAGGCGGTCGGCCTGGCCCCTGGTCAGGATCCCGGCCCGGGCCCCGGTCTCCTCCTCGTCGGCGTCCTCCGCCAGCAGCCCGAGGGCCACGCCCAGCCGCGACGGGGGCACCGCGCGCCCCAGCGTCAGCAGCACGGCCTCGACGGCCGGGGCGATCTCGCCCGCCGACGGCCCGCTCTCGGGCCCCGCCGGCGCGGTCGGGTCCACGCCCGCCTCCGTCGTGCTGCTCTTGGCTCTGGGCATTCGGTCTCCCCGGCGTCCGTTCCAAGGTTCAGGCCAGGATCGCGTCCAGCAGGGCCGGCACGCCCTCGCCCTTGCTCGCGACCGTCTCCACGATCGGCCGACGACCCGCGATGTCCTTGAGATCCCGCACCAGTTCGTGGTGCCCCGGGTAGTCGCTCTTGTTGCAGGCGAACACGTCGGCGATCTCCAGGATCCCCGCCTTGTCCATCTGCACCGCGTCGCCCATGCCCGGCGTGAGCACCACCACCGTCCGGTCCACGTACGAGCGGATCCGCGTCTCGTTCTGCCCCGCCCCGACGGTCTCGACGAAGAGCAGGTCGAAGGCCTCGGGCGTTCCGGCCTCGTGGGCCCCGCCGATCAGCTCGACGATCTCGGGCAGGGCGTGGTAGTCCTCGCCGCTGATCGCCAGGCTGCGGTAGTAGACCGCCTCGCCCAGGGCGTTGAAGTCGACGCGCAGGCGGTCGCCCAGCAGCGCCCCGCCCGTGATGGGGCTCATGGGGTCGAAGGCGACGACCGCGGCCCGGCCCTTGCCCGTGCCGGCCTGCGCCCGCCGCGTGTACTCCGCCGCCAGTTGCGCCACCAGCGTGCTCTTGCCCGCGCCGGGCGAGCCCGTCACGCCGATGACTCGGGCCGGGCGGCGTCGGCGGGCGTCGGGGCGGATGGGCTTGCCGTCGTGCAGGAGCGAGATGTCGCGGGCCAGTTGAGCCGTGGGGTGCGGGCCCGGCACGCGCTGCTCGCGCGGCTTCACGGACCCCTTGACCGCCTCGACGATCTCCAGCAGCCCCACGCCCGTCGTGAAGCACCGGGCAATCCCGCCCTCGATCAGCCTGGGCAGGTCTTCCTGCGGCAGGATCCCCCCCATGAAGATCGGGATGTCGGGACGACCCATCTTCGTCTGATCCTCCACCAGGCGCGGGCCCAGCACCAGGTGCGAGTTGGACATCATGCTCGCCGCCTGGCAGTCGCAGTCCTCGTCCCGGGCCGAGATCGCCAGGCTCCGCGGCGTTTGCCACAGCCCCGAGTAGATCACGTGCACCCCCGAGTCGCGCAGGGCTCGGGCAATCACCTTCACGCCGCGGTCGTGCCCGTCCAGGCCCATCTTCCCTAACAGCACCCGCGGCCTGTGCGGCATCCCGGCGCACCGGTCCTTCTTCTCGAACTCCGTGGTGGGCACGTTCAACGCGGTCGTCATGCAGGCGGATGGTACGGCGGGTTGCCCCCGCCCCGGGCCCCGTACGCTCCCGCATGATCCACCACTTCAAGCGTCGGCTGCTGGAGCACCTGCGGCACGACTCCTACGCCCCCTGCAGGCTGGGCGAGCTGGCCCAGGAGCTCGGCATCGACGCCGACGAGCGCCCCCGCTTCGAGGCCGAGATCAAGGACCTGGCCGAGTCCAAGACCATCGAGGTGGGCCCTACGGGCGTCATCCAGCTCCCCTCCCTGGCCAGCCGCGGCGACGAACTGGTCGGGCGCTTCAGCAAGAACCCCCGCGGCTTCGGCTTCTTCACCCCCGACGAGCCCGTCCGCGAGGGCTCCGTCTTCATCCCCCCCGACCAGACCGCCGACGCCCTCACCGGCGACACCGTCAAGGTCGCCGTCCGACGCGACCGCGCCCGCGAGCGCACCACACCCGGCCCGCAGTGGACCGGCGCCGTCGTCGAGGTCGTCAAGCGCAAGCGCTCCAGCTTCGCCGGCGAGGTCGTGAAGCGCGGCGGGCAGTGGCTCGTCTTCCCCGACGGGCGCGAGCTCACCACCCCCGTCGTCGTCCGCGACGCCGAGAGCAAGAACGCCCGCGAGGGCGCAAAGGTCATCGTCGAGCTCACGACCTACCCGGAGGGCGACATGCTCGCCGAGGGCGTCATCCTCCGCGTCCTGGGCGAGGCGGGGCGTCCCGACGTCGAGACCGAGGCGACCATCGCGGCATTCGACCTGCCGGGCGAGCACCCCGAGGAGTGTCACGAGCAGGCCCGCGAGGCCTCCGCCCGCTACGAGCTGGAGATCGCCCGCTACAAGGAGCAGGGCCCGGAGGCGTTCAAGGCGATCGACGGCGTCGGGCGTCTCGACCTCACCAACTCCTTCATCATCACCATCGACCCGCCCGACGCCAAGGACTACGACGACGCCATCAGCATCGAGCGCGCGGAATGGAACGGCAGGCCCGCGTGGAAACTCGCCGTCCACATCGCCGACGTGGCCCACTTCATCCCCCCGGGCTCGCCCCTGGACGAGGAGGCCAGGGACCGCTGCAACAGCGTCTACCTGCCGCGACACGTCATCCCCATGCTCCCGGAGATCCTCTCCAACGGCATCTGCTCGCTTCAGGAAGGGGTCTACCGCTACTGCAAGTCGGCGTTCATGGTCTACGACCACGAGGGCGAGATCCGGGCCGAGGGCGTCGGTCAGACCCTCATCAGGAGCGCCAAGCGCCTGACCTACCTCGAGGCCCAGGCCCTGATCGACGGCAACATCGAGGAGGCCCGCGCCCACGCCAAGACCACGCCCCAATACACCGACCAGCTCCTCGAGACCCTCGCCGAGATGGACAAGTGCGCCAAGGCCATCCAGGGGCGGCGCAAGCGCCAGGGCATGATCAGCCTCGAACTGCCCGAGTGCGTGCTGATCTACGACGAGAGCGGGCGGGTCGTCGACGCCGAGCGCGAGGACGACGCCTTCACGCACACGCTCATCGAGATGTTCATGGTCGAGGCCAACGAGGTGCTGGCCCGCCTCTTCGAGAACATGGAGGTGCCGCTGCTGCGCCGCGTGCACCCGGAGCCCACGCCGGGCGACACCGACAACCTGCGCAAGGCGGCCATGGTCGCGGGATACCGCGTCCCCAGGAACCCCGATCGCGAGGAGATGCAGAAGCTCCTGGACGCGACGCGGGGCACGCCGGCGGCCCGGGCCGTCCACATGGCCCTCCTGCGCACGCTCTCCAAGGCCGAGTACAGCCCCGCCCCCATCGGGCACTTTGCGCTCGCCAGCGAGGCCTACGCCCACTTCACCAGCCCCATCCGCCGCTACGCCGACCTCACCGTGCACCGGGCCCTGGCCGAGTACCTCCGGCACACCGCCAACGGCGAGCACCGCCCCAGGACCGAGGGCGAGCGCCACAAGCTCGGCGACAAGCTCCAGCAGTCGCCCATGTGCCCGGACGAGCAGGTGCTGGCCCAGATCGGGCAGCACTGCTCCCTCCGCGAGAACAACGCCGAGCAGGCCGAACGCCACCTCCGCGAGTTCCTCGTGCTCCAGCTCCTGGAGACCAAGATCGGCGAGGAGCTTCCGGGCGTGGTGACGGGCGTGACGCACCGCGGCGTCTTCGTCCAGATCGACAAATACATGATCGACGGGTTCGTCAAGGCCGAGGACCTGCCGGGCGACGTGACGCGCTCCGGGTCCACGCCCCAGTGGCGCGTGGACCAGCGCACGGGCGCGCTCGTGGACGCCCGCAGCGGACGCTCCTTCAACATGGGCGACCTGGTCCGCGTCGCCGTCGCCGCCGTCGACCTCCCCAAGCGCCAGCTCGAGCTCGTCATCGCCGACCCCGGCTCGCGGGCGGTCGGCAAAGTCAAGACGCTCACCGACAAGTTCGGGGGCCCCGCGGGCGGGCTCGGGCACGTGCGCACGGGCAAGGGCGAGCCGCCGGGCGGACGCCGCGCGGGCTGGGGAGACTTCGACGGTCGCTCCGGCTCTCAGAAGCGCTCCGCGCGCAGCAAGTCGCGCGACAGGCGCAAGAAGGACCACCGGCGCGGCAATGACTAGAGCCTCTCTCGCATCCTCGGAAGCTCGGGGCCAATCACCGAGGACCCCCAGCGGTCCTCGGTGGCACGGGCCACTGGCGCAGGTCTCGGCCCGGCGTTCCACCGAGGTACCGGCTCGGCGGTTCCTCGGTGCCGAGCGGGGCGTGGCCTGCCATGGACACCGAGGATCCCGAGCGGTCCTCGATGCCCATCCTGAGCATGCCCCGCGGGTCTCACACCACTCGCGGGTGAATCTCGGGCACGCTCTTGTCACCCCCGCCCCGTGGGCGGGGGCCGGGGGGTGGGTTGCTTCGCCCGCCTCTCAACGACGGCCCGGGTTCGCCGGGAAGCGCGGATCGGAGAAGGTGCATGGCTAGCCGCGCGCCCATCTCCCCATTACAGATCCCCCGGGACGTCACGGGCGTCATGGTGCTGGGAGGCACCTTCGACCCGCCTCACTTCTACCACACCGTCGGCCCATGGATCGCCTGCACCCGCCTCCTCGGGCCCAAGGGCTGGCTGCTGTACGTCCCTGCCGCCCGCAATCCGCTGAAGAAACCGGGCCCGAGCGCCGCCGCCAAGCACCGCCTCAACATGCTGCGCCTCGCCCTCGACATCCCGGGCCGGCGCAGCATCTGGACCGACGAGATCGACCGGGCCGCGTGGCTGGCCACGCGCGGCGAGGCGGCCCCCAGCTACACGATCGACACCCTCCGGCGCCTCCGCTCGGCGTTGCGGCGCCGCCTCGGCCGCGACGTGCCCGTCCGCCTGCTCATCGGCGCCGATCAGGCCGCGCACTTTCACGAGTGGAAGGACTACCGCAGGCTCCTGCGCTTGGCGACGCCCGCCGTCATGCTCCGCGAGCCCTGGGCCTCGACCCCCGCGGGGGTCTACCAGGCGCTGGCCGCGTCGGGGCGGTGGACATGGCAGGAGCTGGCACTTTGGGCGTCGTGGATCGCGCCGACGTTCCCGCTCCCGGCCTCCAGCACCGACCTCCGCGCCGCGATCAAGAGCGCCCCCTCCAGGCCCGGCCGGTGGAAGAAGCCCCCGCTCGACACCGTGACGACCAACGTCGCCCGCTACATCCTCAAACACGGCCTCTACGGCGCGGGCCGCTAACCCCCCCTTCAGGGGGGGAAAGGGGGGGTTGGAATCCGCTCCCCCCGCCCACGCTTCGCGCACGATCACGGCGTGACCGACGTGTAGTCATAATCGTCCCACCGCCGCAGCCGCACCAGGTCCGTCGCGGGGATGATCTGCGCGTGCCCGTCCAGGAACATCGCGTTCGATCCGCCGGCATGGCGCTTGGGCGCGATGCGCTGAGTTGCCGTCGGATCGGTGGTGGGCTGGCCCTGAACGTTGTTGGCCCGCCACAAGTCGTAGTAGACGCCGATGCGGAAGTTGGTCGCCCCGGGCGTCAGCCACGCGGCGGCGTGCACGCGGTCCGAATCGTCGGTGAAGTCCGCGAGGTACACCGTCTCGTGCGGTCTCTGGTACTTCCGCATCGGAGTCGGCGGCTTGCCCCGCTCGTTGGAGACCAGCCCCCCCGAAACCAGCCGGAACGAGAGCCCGTTGACCACATAGTGAATCCGATGCGCGTCCTTCGGTCGGCTCGGGCAGCGGTAATAGGGGGCGCTGCGGTACTGATCGCCGTAGCCGCCCCCCGGGTCGGCCGCCTCCGTCGATGCCGTCGCGATCGGGTCCGCGTAGGGTCGGAGCGCGTAGGCCCACGGCGGGTTGAGCCCGATCTGCCCGCCGGCTTCACTGGCGCCGCTCTCGCGAGGGATGAACTCCTTCCAATCCGCCGCGTAGAGCGTGAGCGCCAGACCCAGCTGACGCTGATTCGACAAACACACCGCCTGCCGCCCCGCCTCGCGCGCCCTGCTCAGCGCGGGGAGCAGGATCCCAATCAAGACCGCGATGAGCGCGATGACCACCAGCAGCTCGATGAGCGTGAACGCGCGCGACGACTTTGGGGGGCCCTGCCGCATCCGCTTCAGAATAACCGAATCGAGTCCGCCAAACCACCCGGGTTGAGGCCAATCCGCCGTTCGATAGGGGCGGGGCCCGCGCTATCGGGCCGAGAGTGCGCCCACCAGCCGCGCCAGGGCCGACACGTCCCGCGTCGAAAGCACCCGCTCCGATTGCCGAGGGTCGGCGTCCGCCTTGGCCAGCGCCCGCTCGACCCGCTTCCAAAGCCGGTCCTGCGCCTTGGCGTTCCCCTCGGCGACCGCCAGCTCCGACACAAGCTCCTGCAGCTTGGCCAGCGTGATGGCGTCCAGGTGGTGGTAGTATCGCTTGACGATGCCCTGCTGGTGGGCGGACAGGTGCTGGTGCCGTGCCATGACCCGGGATCGTACGGGTCGCCACGCCGGGGATGAGCCGGCCCGCGGGCGAATCGCGGGATCGCCGCCCGGCTTGCGTCCGCCCGCGACCGACGCGATACTGGGGCCATGAGCGATGCGGGTGAGAGGTTCCACGTCCGACTCGCCGACGGTCGCCAGTTCGGGCCCGCGGACCCCGACCTCCTCAGGCAATGGGCCGTCGAACGCCGCATCCCGCCCGGGGCCCACCTCGTCCCGGAATCCGGCGGCGAGGCGATCCCCGCGATCGACCACCCGGCCCTCAGGCCCCTGCTCACCGCGCCGCCGACCATGCCCGGCGCGATCTCCGACGCCCGCCCCGACGCCATCTCGACGCTGATCCCCTACCGCAACCCCGCCGCCCTCACCGGCTATTACGTGGGCGTGCTCGCGCTCATCCCGGGCGTGGGGCTCGTGGCCGGGCCCATCGCGGTTCTCCTGGGGATCGCGGGGCTGCGGCACGCGCGGGCGTGCGCGCACGCCCGGGGTCGGGCCCACGCCTGGGTCGCGATCGCGCTCGGGAGCCTGACGTTCCTGGGCAACGGCGCGATCCTCTTCTTCTACCTCGCCTCGCGGTAGCGGTGGGGCTCGTCTCGCGCGCACCCGGCGCGGGCCACGACGGCGCGTATCGTCATGCGCCATGCGCGCCACGCTCCCATTGGCCCTGACGCTCCTTGCCGCCTCCTGCGCCGCGCCCGCGACCGACGGGCGGGGCGAGGGGCTCGCCGTCCTGGTCCTGCGGCTCACGAGCGAACTCAACCGTGCGACCGTCGAGCGGACGATGGAGGAGCGCGCCCCCGGGTTCCGCGACCTGCCCGGGCTGGTGCAGAAGATCTACGGCGTGGACCCCGTCTCGGGCGATTACTGCGGGGTCCTCGTGTTCCGCAGCCGGGCGGACCTCGAGGCCTACCGCGTGAGCGAACTGGCCCGGTCGAACCCCGCGGCGTACCGCGTGGTGAACTCGAGGGCGGAGACCTACGACCTGCTCTTCACGCTGCACCCCGGGCTGAAGGCGGGCGGGCGGTAGCGGCGCTATCTCGCCTCCCACGCCCAGCGCAGGCTGGCGTCCAAGACGGTGACCCGGGCCTCGTCGAGCAGGCGGTTGGCGAGCGCATCCATCGCCGACCGCTGCTTGCCCTCGCCCAGCTCGCGCTCGATCCGCGCCAGGTCGCCCTCGTCCGGGCGCCCACGCTCGGGCAGGCGCTCCTCGACCATGATCAGGGCCGCGCCGTCGTCGATGAGGACCACCGGGCTGAGCCCGCCGGGCGCGAGGCTCTCGGCGGCCTGGCGGATCGCGATGGGGTACGCCGGGTCGTGCGGGCTGAGCCGCGCCACCAGCCCGCCCACGTTCCCGGAGGGGTGCGTCGAGGCGCGGATCGCTTCGAGCGAGAACGCGACGGGGTCGATGGGGCGCCCCTCGCCCCCGGCCCGCTCGATCAGGGCCGCGCGGATCCGGGCCGCGTCGCGGTCGGTGGGCACGGCGAGGACGCGGCAGCGTGACGCCGGGCCGAACCGCAGCGCCGCGCCCAGCTCGACCTCCTCGCGCGACACGCTGAAGGCGTCGCCCACGAGCGCGCGCAGCCGAGCCGAGCGCACGACCAGCGCGTTGAGCCGCTCCGGTCCCAGCCCCCGGGCCCGGCGCACGCGCCGCAGGAGCTCGTCGCGCCCGGAGGGGTCGGACGACTGGTCCAGCGATTCGACCAGCAGCCGCCCCTCGGCGTCGAGCGCGTCCTGGGTGAGCGTCAGCCCCCGCCGGTCCATCTCGGCGCTCAGGAGCCGGTCGAGCACGACCTCCTCGACGATCCGCCGCCCCGCGCCCTCCGCGAGCGCTCCGCGCAGGTCGGCCCAGTCGATCGCCTCGCCGTTGACCACCAGCGCCGGACGATCGCCCTCGCGCCCGGGCCCGGCGTCGCGGGCGGCCTGCTCGGCGCGCTCGACGCCCGCCAGGTCCCGTGGCGGCTGGGCGATCACGGCGCCCACCCACGCCACCACGACCAGGAGCGCGCTCGGTGCCGCCGCGCGGGTCCGTCGGATTCCAACTCGGTGCATGTGGGCCATCCTCCCTTCTACGATCGCCGAGGGGCGCCGGCAGCGTACCCCTCCCGACCCCCCGACCCACGAGGCGACCCCGTGCCAGAGCCCCAGCCCGTCGAGCGGTTCATCTGTCCCTACTGCGGCGGCCCGACCATCGCCGGCGCCCGCTGCGAGCGCTGCCGCGGCCCGCTCGACCCGCTCTCCAGGCAGGCGACGCAGAACGACATGGGGCCGTGGTTCGTGCGCGACCCGGAGCGGCCCTTCCGCTCCGGCGTCTGCGCCCGCGTGGTCCGCGCCTGGGTGACCTCGGGGAAGATCAGGCCCGACACGGTCATCCGGGGGCCCTCCACGCGACAGTTCTGGATGCCCGCCCGGCGGACGCCCGGCGTAGCCACGCTGCTGGGGGTCTGCCACAACTGCCAGGCCGGCGTCGAACCCCGCACCAGCGCCTGCCCCGGCTGCGGGGCCGGGCTGGGCCTCCCCGATGATCGGCAAATGTTAGGGCTAGGCCCGGTGATCCCGGTGCCCGGGCATCCCTCGTCGGCCGACGCGGGCCGGTGACGGCGGGGGTTTATCGGGTGGTTCCCCGAGGAGATCGTGGCGTCGGCGCCGAAGCGCGAAGATGTGGGAAACCGCCGCAACCCTGCGCGGCGTCGGCGGGTATCCGGTACAATGGGCGAACACGCGCCCCTCGGGGGTCCTCTCCGAGTCCACTTTCTTGCGGCGCCGGTGGGGGTTCGAAGGAGTTGATTCATGATGCGACACGGTCGAACACAGAGGTCCGCGTTCACGCTGATCGAGTTGCTGGTGGTCATCGCGATCATCGCGCTCCTGATCGGCATCCTGCTGCCGGCGCTGGCGGAGGCCCGCAAGGCCGGTCGCCTGGCGATCTGCATGTCGAACACCAAGCAGTTCGGCATCGCGACGCACAGCTACGGCGCCGACTACCAGGACAAGGTGTTCAGCTTCACCTGGACCAACGGGTCGGAGATGCAGAGCGAGTTCGGGGACATCCGCGCGGCCGCGCCCGGCAACAACGACCTCCAGGCGTCCGCCCTCCAGGCGGTGGACATCATCCGTCGCCGCGGCGGGCTTGACCCGGGCCTGGCCCCGATCGTGACCGGCTGGATCCCCCACGTGCTGTACACCCATCTGGTGCTGCAGGACTACGTGGCGGCCCAGCTCCCCGACCGCGTCGTCGTGTGCCCCGAGGACAAGTACCGCCTGCAGTGGCAGACCGATCCGCAGGGGTTCCGCACCGGCATCTTTGCGCCCTTCCAGCCCACCGGCTCGGGCACCGGCTGGCGCTGGCCCTACAGCTCCAGCTACGAGTACACCCCGTTCTCCTACGGCAACGACCGCGGCGACACGGGCGCCGCCGTCGTGGTCCAGGCGGACACCCACCGGACCTACCAGCTCATCGGGCAGACCGCCAAGGGCGCCATCGGCCGCCGCAAGATCACCGAGGTCGAGTTCCCCTCGCAGAAGACCCAGGTGAACGACACGATCGCACGCCACTTCGGCAAGCGGTGGTGGAACGCCGCCTATCCCGAGGCGCGCCAGCCGCTGCTCTTCTTCGACCAGTCGGTCGTGCAGCGTCAGACAAACCACAGCAACCCCGGCGCCGACCCGCGGAGCCCCTCCAACGCCAGCTCGCTCACCCTCTACTCCTACGAGCCCGAGCGCTGGGAGGCCCCCACGCGCCAGGGCGGCTACTCGCCGCAGTTCTACGACTTCGGCGTGGTCGGGCACTTCCGCTGGACGCGGATGGGCCTCAAGGGCGTCGACTTCCCGGGCGGCCCGGTGACCTGGACCTTCGGGCAGCGCGTGCCGACCGAGGTCTACCCGTAACACCGCTCGCGGTTCTCCGATCGATCCAGACCCCGGCCGACGGCCGGGGTCTTTTCGTGTTCCCGCCCGCCCGAGCCCCGCGCCGCCCCGGCACCCGCCGCCGGTTGCGGAGATCGCGCTCCGCCGACCGATGCCCCCGTGTAGACTGGGCGCGACTCCGCCGCCCAGGCCCCGCGTTCGCGGGGGCGCCGGCGGGGCCAGGAGGTCACACGATGGGCAGCCGTGGGCGGGACTCCCGGGCGTACGCGTTCACGCTGATCGAGCTGCTCGTGGTGATCGCGATCATCGCACTGCTGATCGGGATTCTGCTGCCGGCGCTGGCCCAGGCGCGGAAGGCCGGGCGCCTGTCGATCTGCATGTCGCACGCCAAGCAGTTCGGGACCGCCACGCACAGCTACGCCGCCGACTACCAGGACAAGATCTTCAGTTTCACGTGGACCAACGGGTCGCAGTTGCAGAGTTCCTACGCGGACATCCGCGGGTTCGCGCCCGGCAACAACGACCTCCAGGCGGCGGCCCTCCAGGCGGTGGACATCATCCGCCGCAGGGCCGGGCTGGAACCCTCGCTGGGCCCGATCATCACGGGCTGGATCCCGCAGGTGCTCTACACGCACCTGGTGCTCCAGGACTACGTGGCGGCCCAACTCCCCGACCGCGTCGTGGCGTGCACGGAGGACAAGTGGCGCCTCCAGTGGCAGACCGATCCGCAGGGATTCAAGGCCGGGCGGTTCGCGCCCTTCCAGCCCAGCGGCACGGGCGTGGGCTGGCGCTGGCCCTTCAGCTCCAGCTTCGAGTTCAACGTCTCTTCCTACTCCAACGACCGGGGCGACCGGGGGGCGACCGTGGTCGTCCAGGCCGGCAGCCACCGCTACTACTCACTCATCGGGCAGACCGCCAAGAGCGCCATCGGACGGCGCAAGATCTCCGAGGTCGGCTTCCCCTCGCAGAAGGTGCAGGTCAACGACACCATCGCGCGCCACTTCGGCAAGCGCTGGTGGCACTCGGCGTACCCGGAGGCACGCCAGCCGCTGCTCTGCTTCGATCAGTCGGTCGTGCAGCGTCCGACGACCCACAGCAACCCCGGCGGCGATCCGCGCAACCCCGCCGTTCCCGGGTCGTTGACCGTCTACTCCTACCAGCCCGAGCGGTGGGAGGCGCCGACTCGCGTGGGGGGCTACGCCCCGACCTTCACCGATGCCGGCGTCGTCGGGCACTTCCGCTGGACCCGCATGGGCCTCAAGGGCGTCGATTTCCCGGGCGGTCCGGTGACCTGGACCTTTGGACAGCGCGTCCCGACCGAGGTCTACCCGTAACCCACCCCACGATCCCCGCGGGCGTCGCGTGTCCTCACCGCCCCGGTGCGGCGTTGTTCGCAATCCGTTTGCATTCCCCGAGTTTTGCACCAAGATTGGAAGTCCGGCTTGCGGACGAACGCCGATGGGGTAGACTGATCAACGGGACATCCCGAGGCTCAATCTGAATCCCGCGTTCGCGGAGGCCTCGGGTCAGAACAGAAAGGAGACCACACATGATGGTCAACGCGCATCGGTCCCGCGCCGCGGCGTTCACGCTGATCGAGCTGCTGGTGGTCATCGCGATCATCGCGCTCCTGATCGGGATCCTCCTGCCGGCGTTGGCGGAGGCCCGCAAGGCCGGACGGCTGGCGATCTGCATGTCGAACACGAAGCAGTTCGGCATGGCCACGCACAGCTACGGCGCCGACTACCAGGACAAGGTGTTCAGCTTCACCTGGACCAACGGGTCGCAGTTCCAGAGCGAGTTCGGGGACATCCGCGGGTTCGCGCCCGGCAACAACGACCTCCAGGCGTCCGCCCTCCAGGCGGTGGACATCATCCGTCGCCGCGGCGGGCTCGACGCCTCCAGCGGCCCCATCATCACGGGATGGATCCCCCACGTGCTGTACACCCACCTGGTGCTGCAGGACTACGTGGCGGCCCAGCTCCCCGACCGCGTCGTCGCCTGCACGGAGGACAAGTACCGCCTCCAGTGGCAGACCGATCCGCAGGGGTTCCGCGCCGGCATCTTCGCGCCCTTCCAGCCCAGCGGCACGGGCGTGGGCTGGCGCTGGCCCTACAGCTCCAGCTATGAGTACAACGTGTTCTCCTATTCCAACGACCGCGGCGACACCGGCGCGACCGTCGTCGTCCAGGCCGACAGCCACCGCTTCTACTCCCTCATCGGGCAGACCACCAAGAGCGCCATCGGCCGCCGCAAGATCACCGAGGTCGAGTTCCCCTCGCAGAAGACCCAGGTGAACGACACGATCGCACGCCACTTCGGCAAGCGCTGGTGGCACTCGGCGTACCCCGAGGCACGCCAGCCGCTGCTCTTCTTCGACCAGTCGGTCGTGCAGCGCCCGACGACCCACAGCAACCCCGGCGCCGATCCCCGCAGCCCCTCCAACCCCAGTTCGATCACGCTCTACTCCTACGAGCCCGAGCGCTGGGAGGCCCCGACGCGCCAGGGCGGCTACACGCCGTTCTTCTATGACTTCGGCGTCGTGGGTCACTTCCGCTGGACGCGGATGGGCCTCAAGGGCGTCGACTTCCCGGGCGGCCCGGTGAGCTGGACCTTCGGCATGCGCGTCCCCACCGAGGTCTATCCGTAAGCCCGAGCCCGCGTCGCGTGTTCCCCAAGGCCCCGGCCCCTCGGTCGGGGCTTTTCATTCCGGCGCGACGGTGCCCCGCGCCGACGGGTATGCTCGGGAGGGAGCCGCGCCCGCTCGCTCCGGGAGACACCATGAAGATCCTCGTCGCCGACAAGTTCGAGAAGTCCGGCCTGGAGGCGCTCAAGGCCCTGGGCTGCGAGGTCGTCTCCGAGCCCGACGCGGGCGCCGCCGGCGTCCCCGACCGCCTCGCCGCCCACAAGCCGGACATCCTCATCGTGCGCTCCACGAAGGTGCAGGCGGCGGCCCTGGAGAAGGCCTCGGGGCTCAAGATCATCATCCGGGCCGGGGCGGGCGTGGACAACATCGACGTGGGGGCGGCGTCGGCCAAGGGCGTGCGCGTGTGCAACTGCCCCGGCACCAACGCCGTCGCCGTCGCCGAGCTGGCCATGGGCCTGCTCCTCTGCTGCGATCGGCGCATCCCGGACCAGACGGCGCTGGTCCGCGGCGGGCGCTGGAGCAAGAAGGAGTTCGGCAGGACGGGCGCCGGCGGGGCCCGCGGGCTCAAGGGCATGACCCTGGGCGTGGTGGGCGTGGGGGCGATCGGTCAGGAGGTCATCAAGCGGGCCGTCGCCTTCGGCATGGACGTCGTCGCCTGGAGCCGCGGCATCACTCCCCAGCACGCCGCGGCCCTGGGGTGCGAGTTCGGCGGGACGGACACGCCCGCCCTCCTCGCCCTGGCCAACCGCGCCGACGCCGTCAGCGTGCACCTGCCCCTGACGGACACGACCAGGAAACTGTTCAACAAGTCCTTCTTCGACGCGATGAAGCCCGGGTCGTACTTCGTCAACACCAGCCGCGGCGGCGTGGTCGACGAGGCGGCGCTGCGAGAGGCCGTCCAGGCCAAGGGCATCCGCGCGGGCCTGGATGTCTGGGACGCCCAGCCCGGCGAGCCCGACGCCCCGTGGGACTCGCCGACCGCCAAGCTCCCCGGCGTCTGCGGCACCTGCCACGTCGGCGCCAGCACCGACCAGGCCCAGCAGGCCGTCGCCGCCGAGACCGTCCGCCTCGTCAAGCTCTTCAAGGAGTCGGGGCGGATCGAGAACTGCGTGAACGCCTGACCGCTTCGCCGGACCCGCGGACCGGGCCCCCTGCATATTCGCGGTTGATGCGGCGCCGCGCGATCCCCGCGTACAGTTCGGGCATGAGCACCGCCACCGCGACTTCCGCGTCGTCCGCCGTCAAGCACACGCCCTCCGGGCGGATCTTCAACTTCTCCGCGGGCCCCGGGGCCCTGCCGGAGGAGGTGATCAGGCAGGCCCAGCAGGACATCTGGAACATCGACGGCACGGGCATCGGGATCATGGAGCACAGCCACCGCGGCAAGCTCTTCGACAGGGTGCTCGCCGAGGCCGAGGAGGCCTGCCGCAAGGTCGGCGACGTCCCCGCCAGCTACAAGGTGCTGTTCCTCACGGGCGGGGCGACGAGCCAGAACTTCATGGTGCCGGCGAACATCCTTCCCGACGACGGGGTCGCGGCGTTCCTCACCACGGGCTACTGGGCCGAGAAGACCTGGGACGAGGTCAAGGTCTATTCGAGCAAGTGCTACGAGGCGTGGGACGGACGGGCGAGCAAGCACGCCCACTGCCCGGGCGACGCCGAGCTCAAGTACGCCGCCAGGCCTGTCTACGTCCACATGTGCTCCAACAACACCATCTACGGCACGCAGTGGCGGACCGCGGACGGCGGCGTGCGCTACCCCAAGATGCCCGAGGCGTGCGACACCCTCGTGTGCGACGCGTCCAGCGACATCTTCAGCCGGCCCATCGACGTATCGAGGTTCGGGATCATCTACGCCGGGGCCCAGAAGAACGTGGGCATCGCCGGCACGACGCTGGCAATTGTCCGCGACGACCTGCTCAAGCCCGTGCGCACGCTCCCCACGATGCTGCGGTACGACGTCCAGGCCAGGGACCAGAGCCGGCACAACACGCCCCCGGCCTTCGCCATCTACCTCTCGGGCCTGGTCTTCAAGTGGATCCTGAAGCAGGGCGGGCTGCCCGAGATCCATAAGCGGAATCTGGAGAAGGCGTCGCTGATCTACGCCGTGCTGGAGGGCTCGAAGTTCTGGAAGGGGCACGCCCGCGCCGACAGCCGAAGCCTCATGAACCTCACCTTCCGCGTCGCCCCCGACGTCAAGAACGCCCAGCAGCTCGACGAGCAGTTCGTCAAGGAAGCCCTGAAGAACGGCATGGACCAGCTCAAGGGGCACCGCTCCACGGGCGGCATGCGCGCGAGCATCTACAACGCCTTCCCGCGCGACGGCTGCGTGGCCCTGGCCCAGTTCATGCGCGACTTCGAGAAGAAGAACGGGTAGGGGCCCCGGGGGCCCCCCGCGCCGAGCGCGCGTGAGGGCACGCCGAGCCCGCGAAGGCCCGGATCGAGCGCCGAGCCGTCTCCGACGCCCCGCGCGCCCCCATCCTCGCCCTGTCGTTCGTGGCGTGAGTCGGAAGAACGCGCCCAGAGGCGCGGGCGGGCGCCGCGGGTGCCACGGGCGATCCGCCTTGCGGATCGCCCGTGCCGGCGTCCGGACCGGCGTCGAACAGCCGCACGGGTCACGGGCGAAGCGCCCGATGACCCGTGGCACCCGCCGTGCCACGACTGTTCGGCTCGGCGAACAGTCGTGCTCTCCCCACCAGCACGACTGTGCCCCGAGCGGCACAGTCGTGGCACCCGGCGTGGTTGGAAGAACGCGCAC
>Ga0194120_10002662_pt1 | contig 30335 bp, 23 predicted proteins | sample TA2MahCa65mmetaG_FD_148642 | JGI IMG/M metagenome (GOLD analysis project Ga0194120, IMG submission 148642) | Freshwater microbial communities from Lake Tanganyika, Tanzania - TA2015019 Mahale Deep Cast 65m | ecosystem: Environmental > Aquatic > Freshwater > Lake | place: Tanzania: Lake... | reverse complement strand
CGGTGCGTGTTGTGTCCAAACGAATCTCGACGTCCATATCCTCACCCTGTATGCCATGCCAGTCTCCTTTGCGCCATGTGGTAGAGCCGCGGATGCCGTCGATCATTGATACAGCACCCTCTGCTACGTATTGAGGATTAGGTGTGCTATGCAGAGTAACATGCCAGTTCGTTGGAATTCGATAAAAGGTTGCACTCGTTACCCCGCTGCTGTGTCCATTGCGATGTGATCGAGCGTGTATTCGAGTTGTTTTGTTGATCAGAAAGGGCTTGGTGTATAGATTCCCTAACTGTGATGAGTCGCTGTCTAGAGTATAGGTAACGCTATCTCCTGATATTGAGACTTCTGCGCTATCAGTAAAGAGCTTATTTGCTGAGATAATGAAAGGGGCCGACACAAAATCAACCGACATCATAGCACCACGGTATTCAATATCTGTCCCACGCTGATCATTTGGTGTATCGCTTAGGATGAAACGAATCTCATTAGCAAGCTTCAGTTGAGTGTGTGTTACAAGGTTCGTATTCAGAGGTATGCCATCTATTATGAGCTTGTTAACATAGATTGACGCAGAGGTTTCTCGCTGCGCAATGATTTTCACATCGTGCATTCCGATAGATATACGAGCTGTGTCGAACAATGGGGTACCAACAGCATAATATGGGCTTCCCGGTGTAACGGGATAGAAACCGAGAGCACTAAATACATACCACGCCGACATCTGACCACAGTCTTCATTCCCAGGTAGGCCATCGGGTGTTGGCTTGTACAGACTGTCCATGATCTGGCGAACAAGGCGTTGCGTTTTCCATGGCTTGCCGATGTAATTATACAGGTAGGCCATGTGATGGCTTGGCTCATTGCCGTGAGCATATTGTCCAATGAGCCCCGTAATATCGGCCTGAGTGCGCCCCGTTGTTTCTATTGGTGCAGAGAACAATGCATCTAGTTGCTGTTCTGCACGTACAGGCCCGCCCATAAGAGAGATGAATCCGGGGATATCCTGTGGGACAAAAAATGTGTACTGCCAACTGTTTGCTTCTGTATAATGATTGTTCACTTCACGAGGATCAAATCGTCGAAGAAAGTCGCCATTGCGGCGTGGCCGCATAAACCCAGACTCTCGATCAAAGATGTTACGATAGGATAGTGCTCTCTTGTTGTACACAGCCGCCTCGTCCATCTTGCCAAGTGTTCGTGCAACTTCGGCAATGCACCAATCATCATAGGCATACTCGAGAGTTTTTGAAACCGACTCGTGTTCATCTTCGATGCCTAGATAGCCCCTTGCCTTATATGCAGGAATACCCAGGTGATCCCAGTTGCTGCTGACTTTCATCGCTTCGAATGCAAGACTTGTATCAAATGCAGCGACACCTTTTACGAGAGCATCAGTAATAACGGGTATGCTATGGTACCCAATCATGCAGTCTGTCTCATTAGCACTGAGTTCCCAAACCGGAAGGCGTCCGCCTTGGTTGTACTGCAGTAAAAATGTTTTGATGTAGTCAATTGTTCTTACGCTATCAATCAACGTGTAAAGTGGATGAGCTGCACGAAATGTGTCCCAAAGACTGAATACGCTATACTGGGTATGAGATGTTGCATGGTGAACCTGGTTGTCGCGTCCACGATAGCGGCCATCTACGTCCGATATTACATTGGGCACAACCATTGTGTGATATAGAGCCGTGTAGAAGTTTCTCAACTGCTGGTCGCTCTTTCCCGCAACACGAATGCGACCAAGCTCTGAATTCCATGCCGTCGTTGCTTCCCGACGGGTCTTCTCAAAGTCCCAATCTGGTAGTTCTTGGGCGAGGTTCTTGCCCGCCCCTTCATAATCAACTGATGAGATAGCAACCTTAACGAGTATGTCATCCGCGCCCTTATTGAAATGCAGTGCAACCGCAACGCTATCAGATTCGATCTCCATGCCCGGTGTCAGTGATCGTTGGGTCTGATTGCTGGTGCAGGATATGATTTGCTGTGAGAACTCTATAACAAAGTATACATACTGATCTTTCGCCCAGGCCTCGCTATGACGATATCCCTCGATGCGTGTTGGACTAACAATCTTGAGTTTTGAGCCAAGTGTCTTGTCACGATGCCGTAGGTCGATGAGGATGCCGCGTATCGATGCTGCATTCTGGGAGTAATGATACCGGTGCATCCCAACGCGCGTTGTTGCTGTAAACTCTGCGCGAATGTCGTTGTTGGTGAGCGTAACAGCATAGTACCCGGGCTTGGCAACTTCATCGTTGTGCCGATATCTCGAGGCATACGCAGTCGGTTCAAACGTTACCGCGCCTGTGAAAGGCATCATGAGGATGTCGCCATAATCCGAGCACCCCGTGCCGCTAAGATGCGTATGCGAAAATCCATAGATCAGGGAGTCGGGGTAGTAATAACCGCTGCATCCTTCCCAGCTGCCGTCGCGCCGAGTGTCTGGACTTAGCTGTACCATGCCATGAGGCATGGTTACGCCAGGGTACGTGTGTCCAGTACCGCCCGTGCCCACCATGGGATCTACGTATGGTGTAAGATCCTGAGCAAGAGTAGAAAATGTAATTGAGATAGCAGCCAGCAGACGCAGAAGCATTAGTTTGTCGAGACTATACCAAAAAATTCTCACATGCGTGATGTTGCAAAGATATGATGTGGGAGAGACGTTCGATCTGAGACTGACGATGCGATACTTCAACAGATTAAATACATTAAAAACTTGTTGTTATGCTACAGATTATAGTCAGCGCTTTGTTCATCTTAACCTTACAAAGGTTAGATTCATTCACTGGTGCATATCAGGGTACACTAAGGAACGTTTCTGGCGTAGGTCAGATGGGTTCAGCTGATGCAGTCACAACAACATTTAGTCTTCAGTTAAGAGGCGATAGTTTATTGCTCGAAGGCGTTTCGCGTTCAGGTTCCCTCGTCACTCTTGGTGCGTGGCCGAAGAATCGTATTCGGGTTGATGGTTATGTTCTAACCGCCAAGGGTATTGCAAGAGGTAGTCTACGGCATCGTCGAACGATGACGTGGAAGGCATCGGATGGAATCAGAGCCCAGGTGGAGATTCTTACGTTGGGGGCGTCTGCCTCGGAGGACGATTATTTTGGCGGAAAAAAGATGATGTTAACGCTATTGAAGGTGAGGTAACAGTGAATATGGAAGGTTGGCTAGTCGTACTGATTCTCCTAGCTCTGGCGCTTAATGTTTGGCTAACTATGAGAACAACGTCGCAACAAGGTACCCCCGATTCAGACAATAAGCTCCAGAAGCTTGATCATGACGTTTCTCGAATTGATCCGCTTATCCGCGATGAGTTTGCACGCAACCGTGAAGAATACATGCGCGAGCTTCGCGAAGCACGAGCTGAGCAAGCACTTTCACTGAAGGAGTTCGGGAAATCCCTCTCAGACACAATGGGTGATTTTCAGCGCGAGCAACGACAGAAGCACGAAGATTTGGTAGCACGCCAAGACGCAGTTCGTAAGCAAACGGATGATAAACTTGGAGAGATTCGCTCTACTGTCGAAATCAAGCTGGCGAGTCTGCAGGAGGACAACAACAAAAAGCTTGAGGAAATGCGCAAGACAGTTGATGAGAAGTTGCAGGAAGGTCTCGAGACGCGCTTCAATCAGTCCTTTAAACGTATCTCAGAAAGCCTTGAGAACGTCTATCGTGGTCTCGGCGAAATGCAGACACTCGCAACGGGTGTTGGAGATCTCAAGCGCGTGCTCTCGAATGTGAAGTCGCGAGGTATCGTTGGTGAAATACAACTGCAAAAACTTCTCAGCGATTTTCTAGCAAAAGATCAGTACGAGGAAAATGTTCTTGTTGATCCAATGAAAGCAGAACGTGTTGAGTTTGCAATCCGATTACCTGGCAGTAGTGATAAGGGGCATGTATACCTTCCTATTGACTCGAAATTCCCTATGGAAGCATATCTGCAACTTCTTGAAGCATATGATAAAGTTGCAGAGATAGGGCAGCCAGGCGTAGATACAGCTCGAAAGGTGTTTCAAGATAATGTTGTTAAGTGCGCAAAGACAATATCCGAGAAGTACATTAAGCCCCCTCATTCAACAGATTTCGCCATACTCTTTGTACCCACCGAGGGTCTCTATGCAGAGGTGCTGCAGATACGCGGACTCTTCGAAGATTTGCAGAACCGGTTTCGAATCACAGTGGCAGGACCTAGCACCATCGCCGCAATCTTGAACAGCCTTCAGATGGGTTTCAGAACTCTCGCAATCGAGCAACGTTCAAGTGAAGTATGGCAGGTACTCGGAGCAGTGAAGACTGAATTCGGAAAGTTTAGTCAGGTACTTGAGAAAACGAAAAAGCGACTCGAAGCTGCAACGCGTGATATCGATGGTGCGGGTGTGCGCACTCGTGCCATTGAGCGCCAGCTTCGCTCTGTTGAAAGCCTAACGCCAGAGGAAGCAAGTAATCTGCTGGATCAGCCGGAGATGAAGTATCTGGATGAAGCAATTGACGACGAGAATGAGTAAAGGAGTACACAATGAAATGGATATTGGGTGGTGTCGGCATGGTTGCAGTGGTCGTCGTGGTATTTCTGAGTGGTCCGGCAACTCCAGTTCCGACCTTTGATGTACGCATGCCCGATGTGCCGGCTGACCTCCGTGAGTTGCAGCAATACATCGGCAGCAACGAGGTATTGTACCCAACCAAACCTGATGTAGCTGCACAAATTCTTTGGGCAGACAGTACGCCAACAGTAACGGATATCGCAATCGTCTATCTGCATGGATTTTCGGGCACATGGCGCGATGGTTCACCAGCTATCGAGAGAGTTGCGAACGACCTGCATGCCAATGTCTACCTTGCAAGACTGCATGGACATGGGCTGCGCGTTGCCGAGCCCCTTCTTGATTACTCGCCGGATTCAGTCTATGCAAGCGCCCTACGTGCATTAGCAATCGGCAAGCAGCTTGGAAAAAAGGTTGTTGTTATTGGTACATCCACTGGCGCAACTCTTGGACTTATGCTTGCAGCCAGGCGGCCAGATGATATTGCAGCCGTTGTTAACTGGTCTCCGAACATTCGCCTCGAGCATCCACTCAGCTTTCTGAGCAATGGGCCATGGGGCTTAGCATTAACCCGATGGATCATTGGCGGCGCATACCGTGAAGTTGTAATGAAAGATCCCGGCAGAGCCAAGTACTGGTACATGAAGTACCGCGCAGAGGCGATCCCGCAGCTTCAAGCTTTGCTCGAGGCAGCAATGACGTCCGAAACTTTCTCATTGATTTCCCAGCCTGTTCTCAGCATGTGCTGGTACCAGAATGAGAATGTTCACGATTCGATCGTTAGTGTACCAGCCATGCGAACTATGCATGCACAGTTGTCTTCAAAACGTAAGCAGTTTATTGAGCTCAGCGCAGACGCTCATGAAATAGGCTACCTACCAGATTCGAAGAGCCTTGATGAAGTGGTAGTAAAAACGGTTGCATTCATTGAACAGTAAAACAAAGGGGCAGGCACGAATGCCCACCCCTTGCTTGTTTTCCGTGATCAATCGTACCCTGTACCTCGTACCTAGTACCTCAGCCTTCCCTCCTACCTCACAATCCGTAACGGACTACTGAGGATACCAGTTGGAGTGCGCACCGAGACTACGTAGGAACCAGCTGGTAGATGAGAAACATCTGCATGGATTACGTGGTTGCCAGCATCGAGCATCGATGAAAGCAGAGTTGCCACAGTATTGCCCTGCAGGTCTGTGATGACGAGTTCCGCCTGACGCACCAGCGATGCTATGCCAAGTGATATCGTTATAGATTCTGTGGCAGGGTTAGGCATCACATTCTGTACGATGCCTTCAGCAGGTGTGTCATCATTGCCACGTACAGAAGAGATTGGATCGCTAAGGGTGAATGAGCCCCTTGATAGCACTTCGCCTGCTGCATCGTAGGTTTCAAAATCAAACGGCACTTCTTTAGCCTCAACATTGGCGAGAGTCAGGAACATTGGCTTCACATTGCCTCCAGCTGCGATGCCAAGTTCGCCTGTAGCTTGAGCACTTAGCACATATGTTGTGCCACCATTAATAATGGCATACGTTGCAGTCTTTGCGGTATGCCCGCTAGGCCCGGCAGCGAGTATTATTGCTGCTCCCGTCGATGTAACAGTAAATCCTGCTACTGTTTGGTTGTATCCGTTTGCATTGGCGAACGTAAGCGCATATGTCTTAACATTTGCAGGTTTTGTTGATGCATCACCAGCAATAACATCTGGCTTGTTGTTTGGTACTCTTGCCAGATAGCGAACAGGCTCGCTAAAGGTTGGCGCAGTAGTAAGAGCATCGGTATATAAGTACCGCACGTCTACTGGGAATTGCATTGCCTTTGACGTGTTGGCAAATGTGAATGCAACTTCGGCATTGCGTCCAGGTGGACAGTCGAGTGGAATGAACGCGACTTGTCCATTTAACGTGCCATTAATAGATCCAGACTTCAAAGCAGTAAGCCTAACCGATGGTGAGAGTACTTCGATTCCAACGATCTTTATATCGCTGCTTGTTGGGTTTACAATCGAGAGCTTGCCGTTATCATAGTCAGACATAGTAAATGCTGTTACTGCACTGTCAGCCTGAACTACCTCACCCTCCGACTTCGTTCCATTTCGCGGAGCAGTAAATGACTTCGCTGCCTGATCCCATGGGGTGAACTTGTACTTGCGGACGAGCGTGTCGTATACCAAAACATTACACGTAACGCATTTGCAATCAGTGAATGTATACCGAATAGCAAAGACTAACGTGTCGCGACAAAGTGGGCCAGTTGGTACTGCGGGGAAGATCATGTTGAGTTGCATGCCAGCCCCTTGCATGAAGCTAAGGCATTCGCCAGGACCCCAGCTTGCTTCGCGGCTGAAGATCTGCAGAGTTACCGGTCCTGGTGCCAGCGAAGGAGTTAGTGTACCAGAGTTGATATCGCCGAACGAACGTTCCCAGGCACCTATGCTTGTTCCGCATACGCGTCTGCGCTGAACGCTTACGAGTGTAGCCGTAACCTGCTTAATTGGTGCAGGACCAGCCATCAGGTTTGTTGTAAGGCTAACGTTGCCAGCATTGTTGTATACGATATTCTTCTTCGTAACCCGACGAATGAACTCGTTGCAACAATCATCACTTGAGCTGCCACCACAAGGAGGTAGGTCGCGAATGATACTATCCTTACAGATCTCTGCTCCGTTTGGCCCAATCACAGAATAATAGATCGTAATCACGGACGAGACCGGCGGAAGGTCTGTAAATGTCGTTGTGATTGTAAATGTACCTGATGTGATAGGGAAGGATGCTGGTGCAAATGAACCTTGTGGAGAGCTCAGCGTAAGCACTGCAGTTGGTGTGGTTGTGTAGTTGCCATTGATGCTTATCGTGTATTGCTGGTTGCCATCCGGGTCTTTACCCGCGCAGTCTACCTTAATACCCAGATTGCCAAGGCATCCCTGATCCTTGATTGTAACACATGCTAGATTGGATTCCAGCATGCCCACCGGAATATCCTGTGTGATGGTGCTTGACAGGAGGTGGCGAACTGCACCGCTTGCAACAAATGAGTTACATGCTATCTGATTTATTTGTGCAGCTGCAGCCGTTGATGCAGTGAAATCGATGACGGCTGGTGTTGACGATCCAATAGCGTTTGAAGAGAAACCAAAAGCAAGATTTTGGGATCCGATTGGCATCCCCAAGCCCCAGGTACCATTGGAGCCGCACGATGCAGCAAACATGCCTGCAGGTGCTCCTACAGGAGTGAGGTTGGTAAGTGTAGCAAAACCAGCTGCACTATTCGTGTACGGTGAATACGGATGGCTTGCTGATATAAATGATGCGTAGTTGACATCGAACAAGCTACCACGGCTCGTACATGGTCCGATGGCGAGTTTATCTGGTAAGGTTACATCATCAATTGGCAGCAAGTCGGCAAAGGTGACATATCGCAGCGCAACATTCCCAGAAGGAATGACTAAGCGCAGCCTATAGTCTACGTTGCCTCCAGCTCCAGTAGTCGCAGCTGTTGAGAACGAACCCGAGCCGGAGCTTCGTACACCTTTCGTTAACGTAAAGCCCGATACGCCAACCACTGTCACAAGATCTGTATTCGATGTAACACTTGCCGGCAACGTGCCACCATTGAGCGTATACAGATTCGGAACATTACCTAACGCTGACGTGTCAACAACCTTTACATCGAACTCCACAAAGTAGAATGGTATGCCAGAGGTGCCATACATGCCACAATTAGGATAGAAGATTGTCTGACACGACGCTGGTATTGTAGGGAGCGTAGCTGTTACAGTGTTGTTGGCAATATTATACGTAAGATTTACACCCGACCAGTTCGATGTTGTCTGGCAAGGGGCGGCCCAGTTCGTAGAAGTGTAATACGAGGGGTTACCGACGTATTCAAGGTTTGCATTCAGCTGATCCGTGATGGTACTGCCAGTGAGCGGCTGTCCACCGATGTTTTGAACACGCAAACGATATCGGAAGATTGAGCCTGGTGTGTAGTTCACCTGCTTGTTACAGACTTCCTTCCAGACACAGGCTTTGGGCGATGGCGCATCAACAACGAATGGAGCACACGAGGTTACCGGAGGAATGCCTGGTATTGTAAGCATTGCGCAATTAGTAATCGTAGATCCAACCGCAGCCGTCAACGGTATCGTGAAGTTGATCTCGAAATACACGCACTGGCCGGGATTCAATGTGCCAGTGGTTGTTGCTGTAACATTGTTACCAACAAGTGTCACATTCAGGATTGGTGATGAAGCGCCAAGTGTTACGCCAGTGAGTGTTGCTGGCACATTGTCGGTAACAGTATAGTTTGTAAGAGGTGTGTTGCCGTTATTGCAAACCCAGATAACATACTTGCCTTGACATCCTGGCTGGCGGTTTGTGTAGGCAAATTTGGATATCGTACCCTTAACGATGTTCTTGATCTCAACACATGTTTGCTGTGTTGTGTCGGCTGTAGGACCACATGGTATCTGAGAGCTACCTAGAGTTCCGGCAAGAGTTGCCTGATTTGTAATCTGGGATCCAGTCGGGAAGATCGCCCGAGGATACAGAACAGTAAACGTACAACATGTTGTGTTATACTGGGGCAGAGCCGACATGTTGCCAACATTCCATGTTACAGTTTGGCCAACCTGTGTAGCCCCGCACGTGGATGACTGCAGAACTGCACCAATTGGCAATACGTCTGTAACAACGGCATTAACGAGATTAAGTTGGCCTGTGTTGCCAACATCCTTGTATACGCAGAGTTGGTATTTGATAACAGAGTCTGCGGTTGCATACGGACAGGAGCCCCCTTGCCATGCAGCATTCGTGACGTATTTATTGATGTGCCATGGATCAACGGCCTTTGCGCGCGTAGATAGGTACGGTGTGCAAAGATCGACGGTCTTGCCATTTATAGTACCTACAAGACAGGCCCGATTACGCGCTGTAGTGCCTGGACATGTTATACCGTTTGGAAACCGCACGGTAATCGAAATTGAACCAGCACATCCTGCCGGAACAGTTGTCCAGGCCAGCGAGTATGTGCCCCCTAGTGTACCAACAGTGGGAGACGTTACTACAGGCGTTGTTCCTGGAGCCGAATACGTTGCAGCGAGAAACTCGAGACTTGGCGGGAGAATGTCGCTAATCGTAACATTCGTTGCACCAGCCGGTATAGTAAAGTATATCGAGTAGGAGAACGTCTGTCCCGTATTGATAGCAGTATCGCTCACCACCTTTGTGATCGTGAAGCCATCGGATGTAGCAGAACCCGAAAAAGGAGGCGCTGATTGGGCAAGTAGCGCACTTGAACATGCAACAAGAATTGCAATCGTAGTAAGGAAACGACGCATAGGTAACCCCTTGAAAAATACTTTTACCAAAGTTACAAGAATACCCGGACAATCAATGGGGGGTGTTTAGCGATGACGGCGTCTAACGGATGTCCCTCGGCCGCGCGTGCATGTTACTCTGCCAGTTCTCGGCGGTGAGTTGCGCTCTTTAATAATCTCAAATGTGTCGAGATCAAACATATACCCATGGTCGTACGTATCTCGGTAGATAGCTCTGATTGCCTTGCCAAATGGTCCTCGAAGTACGCTGTTTTTCTTGTTGCGCAAGACGAAGTCTTTGAGAAATGATGTTACCTCTACAAGCCAGTATGTAGGCGGCATAGTACTGGTTATGTCATCGGGCAATTCCAGTACACGAAATCGCTCCTCTCCAAACAAACCCACAACAAAGATTGGTGATGGGTATCGTCGCTCGTGTTCAAACCAAAGATGTGGTCTAAATGCCAGGCGCTTGCGTAGCTCATTCTGATGCGCAATCTCTCAGGCGTCTACAAATGCCTGATGTGCTGTATGGGCGAGGGCCAGATCTACATCTTTACTATCGAAAAGCTCGCATGATCTGAGTCGCCGGCGAAACTCCTCATGTGGAATGCTTCCAGCAAGTACTCCATCAAATCGCCGTGCCATCGCTGTACCTCAAAAATAAAAGGCATCCGCAACACGCAGATGCCCTCAAAAATACGGTCATAGCTAGGCAAAGCCTATCGCTTCTTAGCTTTTGCAATCCACTTCTTACTACCCACCGTTACATTGATGAGTGGTAAATTTAGACCAGGGCTCACGAATAATTCGTCGTCGCCACAGGTGTGGACGTAGGTAGACCATCAGCTATGGAGTTGGCGCCCGATTTTAGACGCTTGTCTAGCTTATTGAACTCCTTGGTAGTGGCGTCGTCGCTACCGCCATCAAAGTAATCTATGTAGGCAACATACTTATCGTTCATAAATACGTACATCCGAGGGTGACCGTCGGTTCTGCCACGTAGGTACAGCATCACGCCATCGCCATCTTTAGATACGTCTATATCGTACTCACTACCCTCGAAATACTTAGCAACCGAGGCCTTGAACGTGGCTAGGCTGCTACCGAATGATAGCTTTGCATCCTTGCAGGGGTTGAAGTCCTGTGTCTGCTGTGTGTAGGCTGTCTGGAATGCCAGCAGCAGTGATAATAGAATCGTCCTCATCCCTTCTCTCCCTTTGATAATGTTGGAATGCAATACTCGCACTTCTTCTTCTTGGAATCCCACGGAATCTCGATGAACCGTGCGATATATTTATTACCTATTGGCTGCTCTAGGTAACGCCTGCACTCAGCCTTCTTCGGGCAGTTCTTACCCGAACAGAATGTCATGTCATAGTTCACGGTAGCTACACCTGTCTTTCGCGTGGAGCCTTGCTTGCATTAAGTTCTTTGTCTGCTCGATTGCACTCCTCAGCTATGCGCTTGGCATGGTGCTCACCTGCTACATCCCACGCCCTGATAAAGCCATCGCTGTTACGCCTGACTGCATGGAGCCCGTCGATACCGTAGGGTATAGCCGTGTATGCCTCCTCCTGAACGTACGCTAGTGGCCTGGTTTACAGTATTCATCACTGGCAAACTTGACAGCAAAGTCTGTGTAGACCTTTTCCAACTCTTCTCCGGTTGTAATCTGGTATACTTTACCCGTTGGTGCAGCGGCTACAAACTTTTTCATGTTTTCAATGCCAGCAGCCTCTGTTACGTTGTTGGTAAATCCACGAGCAATAAGGTACAGGGGTATGTTGGCTTGCCTGATTGCACTCAACACTGGTGCAGAAACAGTAGGATACTCATTGTTTATTCCATCAGTCAGCGCCACGATTGCTTTCTTGGCTCGGGCATGCATAGAAAGCTTCTGAAGTCCCACAATCAATGCCCTGTGAAAGGCCGTTGCGCCATCCGCTATGAGTCCGTCAGCTGCCCGGCCTATAATGGCAGTATCCGCAGTCCAATCGTCAGAAATCTCAACAATGCTATTAAACTAAATCAGGCACAGACTGTAGACTGGATTGAGCTTGCGCATAAATGAATGGATGGACGGATGATTTGAGAGCGTCGATGCGCTGAACGAGTTTCTTGCCGCAGTTGATAGGTTGATTCATACTGCCTGAGACATCTACAATCAGACAGACAGAGACATTCTCGGAGCGAGCGGAGTCACAAACCAGAGAATCCGCACAGATAAACTTGCCATCAGCAACTATCCCCAATTGCTCCTTGGAGACCAATTCATTTACACTGCCACCGATTGCTGTCGTATCTAAGCGCACAATAGATGCATCTACACGTATCTCAACGATTTCATTACCAACTTTGATTGGCTCTGCCCCGCAAATGTTAACATCCTTCTCAATGATCTCCTCGATAACCACAGTGAGTTCGCCGCAGTTGTCTTCATAGCGCGGAAGGACAGTACCTTGGGAAATGTTGTAGGTTAATTCAAAATCTCCATACGCAGGGGCTCTCCCGTACCTGCCATAACAACTTGGTAGCGGTGGAACGTCTTGTCGATTGTCATTGCAGGCAACGGTTCGCCGTTCAACCGAAATCCGAGGTACTTGCGAAAGCTTAACTCAAGTATTGGATTTACTCCGAATCCTACCGGTGGGAACGAGTAGACCGTTGAATCGCCAACCCAGTTTGGGATCTCTACGAATGGGGCTCCCAGGATTGTTTTTGGTGGCCACCGGTACGCATCGATTTCTTGTTGTGGTACGTCATAGACCCAGACGGCATCAACTCCATGGCAATCAGGAAATTGTGGCCACTGCGAGTATGTGCCGCTTACGGTTAATCGGTAGCGAGCATCGGACCTTGTTATCGGTGAATTGACAACTCCTGCATTGCGAGCTGAAAGCTTGAGCGTTGCAGGAAACTGTGCCATTGCTTGTTGATAGAGAGCAAGCAAGCAAGCAGTACTTGTGTTATGGCGAATACAAGTGGTCTTAGTCACATGGTAACATCGGTGTAAGAGCTAAAAAATATGTTCTACATCACTGTCTACGTTAGTAGAACTCTTGCAAAGCGCATGCCACATTTGAAGGTGGGGGCTCTCTCGGATTCATCTTGATGCGTAAGTTTGACCTCCTGAGTTAATCACGCGAGCATCCGCAGTATCAATCAAACAGTTGGATTAACCACTTGCGCGTTTTCGATAGAGTACATGCTGCGATAGCACGAGCTACATCGTCTGGAGCGGTTATTCCAGAGATAGATGGACTGCGATTCATCGCAATTGCAGCCGTGGTGGTTTTCCACATAGGTGGACGCTACTTTGAGCAGCCTCCTGTTCCATTTTGGCAACCAGACGGTGGCGGAATCACGGAATGGTACGTCTATGCTGGTTTCTTCGGTGTGCAGCTTTTCTTTGTGATCAGTGGATTTGTGCTCGCCCTGCCATTTGCACAGGCAGAACTTGCCGCAGGCAGGCCAGTCAAGCTCAGAACATATTTCCTGCGACGCGTAACGCGACTACACCCACCGTATCTGATCTGCCTAGGTGTTTGCCTACTGTCGTGGCTGTTTATCGATCGCCGAGGCAGTGTGGCCGAATTCAGCAAGTACGTTGAACACTTAGTTGCTCATGCATTTTATGTGCACGGATTTATCTACGGGCATTTCGGTATGCCTGGGTTCTTCTCGCTAAACAACGTGATGTGGTCTTTAGAGGTAGAAGTTCAGTTTTATCTCATAGCACCGATACTTGCCACAATCTTTCGAATACGACAGCACGAGCTTCGTCGAACGATAATGATCCTTACAATTATCGGAGTGCATACTGTTATTGCACTCATTCCTCGAGAGCCCATAGCGTTTACCGTTATCCCATCCCTGTACTACTTTTTGTTAGGGTTTCTTTTCGTTGATGTCTACCTCGTAGACTGGAAAAGCAAGCCCCCTTCCAAGAGTTATTCGTGGGACGTGATTGGTTTCGCGAGTTGGTTACTCATTCCACTTATGTTAGCACAGAGCCATTTCCGTGATCTCTACTCGATGGCGCTGATCTTTCTTGCATATGTGGCAGCGTTTCGAGGTGTGCTCCTGGGACGGTTCTTTGCAAACCGCTGGATTGTTGGATTAGGGGGCATGTGTTACACGATCTATCTCTACCACACGCTCCTGCTTGGAGCATTGCACGAGTTTTGGAATACTATCCTGTTTGGGTACGACATTCCAACGGACGTCTCGAGCATACTCGTGCAAATCGCTGTTGTAGGTATTTCGGTTGTGCCGCCATCAGCGCTGCTGTTTATTGCCTTCGAGAAGCCGTTTATGAAGAGCAGACGTAAGCAGGCTGAGCAAACGAAGACTATTGCTTCGTAAACGCCTTGAGGTCGTAGCTAAACGTTACCATGGCAAAACGACGTAATGCGTTTGTACGTGTATCGTCAATCGAGACATCATTAACCGAGCGATTGATCGCATCGTTCTGGTTAAGAATGTCATTAACTGTCAGCCGAAGTTCAGCAGCGCGATTTTCGAGAAACCTGTAGCCAATTCCAGCATTCCACACTGTAAAGCTGCGGTTAAACTCTGTACCCAGTCCTGAGTATAGGGTCTGATTCACATCCGTACTGCATGCAATAGCGCCAACATTCCAGATAACACGCGCTGTTGCGATATGTGAGAAGTAGTTGTCGTCAGCAGTAATCTGCGTCGTGTTCTTTACCCAGGTATACATCCCATTGTAGGAAATTGACACGTCGAGATCTTCTGATGCTGCACTGCTGAGAAAGAAACCGAGGTTACCTGTAGTAGAATTCGCAAAGTTCTCTTGCTGGTTGATACGGCCTGGTGTTCGTGTGTAGAAGAGGCCTGAGTTAAGATTAAGGTTCCAACCCATAACGGGGAACCCGTATGTAAAGAAGCTTCGCAGGTTCCAGTTGCCCTCAAGGTTAACCGGACGCGACACTTGAGTGCCAGGACCAACGACGATGCCAGCAAACTGCTGCTGCCGAGTAGTATCGCCACGTTGAATAATGTCTACCGCGTTGCCGATGTAGTTCTGTGTGTAGCTCACATTCACGAAGCCGAACATAGTCTTACCCTGCATCCATTGAGCATCGACAAAGCGCGCATTAACAGAGTGGGTGTACTCCTGTGCAAGGTTTGGATTGCCAATTCGCAACTGAAGTGGATTAGAGTTGTCCACCACATCCTGCAGCTGTGAAATCGAAGGTGCATTTGTGCTCGTGCGGTAGAACAGACGAATGTTACTTGCTGCAGAGAACTTTTGCTGCCACATGAATGATGGCAGAAAGTCTTGGAATGTGCGCTCAACTCGCAACGATAGCGGAAACGTCTGCTCGCCGGAAAGAAGTGCGTACTGATAACTACCACCAAACGTGATAATTGTGTTATCGCCACGCATACGATAGAGCGCTCCAGCTCGTTGTGTGCTGTATCCGTTAACGAAGTTGTTGCTCAGTAGACTGTCTACAAGTGCATAGGTGTTTGTTACCGTGTCGAGGCTGCGCGTTGTTTTACGCGAATCATTCTCGCTGAAGGAGGGCTCGTAAGAGAATTGGATCATATCTCTTTGCCCAACTGGCTCGGTATAGGCTACCTGTCCGCCGATTGTTCTGCTTGTTGAACCACCATCAGAATTCTGGTTGAACAGAAAAGTTGAATCAAGTGGCAGAGAGAATTGATTGGTAGATGCAAGCGAACCATCATTCCATCGGTTGGATCCATCAACGTTGAGAGTTACGGCAATTGTACGCCCGTTCGTTGAAAGCAGTCTCCGATATGTGGTAGATACCGAAGCATTATAGCCACCATTATTACCATCCGTGCGCGTGTTTGTAGTATTCAGCGGTCGCGTATTCAGCGCTGTTGAACCGTCTACATCGCTTGTACTGCGGGCCCCCTGAAACGTTACACGCGGCGAAACAACCAGCAGATTAACGCTATCGAGAACAGATTCAACACGCATGTTAAACCGATGGTTATTCGAGTTTGTGTTGGCTGTATCTCGCTGCAGATACACCTGCCCAGCATTCTGAGCCGCCATGTACTGCCGATTGAGATCCGTAGTACGGTCATTATTCGCGTTGTTGAAGAGATAGCTCGACGATACATTTGTTCGGTCGCCCCATTGGTCGCTGTAGTTGGCTCCTATTGCACTGGTGGCAGCAATTCCGCCTTGCTGACCTACAAAGAAATTTGAGAAGCCACCCATCGGTCCGCCGCCACCACCCATGCGCATCATCATTTGAGAGCCACCGCCGCTCATATAGCGAGACATCATACGCCCCATTCCTCCAGACATTCCTCCACCACCCATGGTGCCGAGAATATCTTGGAAGGAAAAGTTCTGCTGATTGATGTTGTTGGCCATGCCAATCAGTGAAACTCTCTGCGGACCTGAAAAATTGTTGATCGTGCCACCACCTTGGTAACGCTCTTGATCACCGTAGCCGGCGTATATGCGCCCGAATGAACCATTGCGTTTGTCTTTGCGTGTAACAACATTCATCTGCTTCGACGTGTTGCCATCATCAAAGCCAGAGAACATCGACAGGTCGCTGCCACGATCGAATACCTGCACTCGATCAACCATATCGGCTGGTAGATTCCGTAGTGTGGCCTGGGCATCATCAGCGAAAAACTCGCGTCCATCAACCGTTACTCTACGAACCTCTTCACCCTGAGCGCGTACTGTACCGTTTTCAACCGTGATGCCGGGCATTTTCTTTACGAGGTCTTCTGCAGTAGCATTTGGGTTCGTCTTAAAGGCTTGTGCGTTATAGTCCATGGTGTCACCCTTGACTTCCATGCGTATAGCAGTAGCTTCAACGTTTAGCTCAGCCCCGCGTACAGTGTCCTGCTGCAGTCGAAACACACCAAGGTCCCCCTTGCCATCTCGCACGAATACAGTCGACTCTAGCTTCCTGAAGCCCACAGCAGAAATATTTAGCTTATACGCACCAAGTGGCATGTCCTTGATGGAAAACCCACCATCGCGTTCGGTATATGATCTACGTATAAAAGTGGTGTCTTTTACAGATACGAAGCGAACGGTCGCGCCCGGTAGGGGGCTCGCATCGCCTGACTGCAGAGCCCTACCCTTGACGTTGACGGTCTGGGCAATAGCACAAGTAGTAAAAAATGGTAGGAGTAGGGTAATAACAAAAATTCTCATTGATCGTCTAACGAACTAAATGCGTAAATAGTTCGTTGGTGCAGTGGGTAAGAAATGCAAAGATACTGCAGTGATTTTGCATAACGCGTATCGTAACTATGTAGAGTATCGAATCAATTCCATAGGTTTGTATCCATGTCAAAAAAATCCATAACAATTGCGCCGCTCGTGAGCGGAACAGGTATACACATGTACCTAGCAGCAGCACGTTGGCGTGCTGCGGTCGATGACGCATATCGTCAGGCCGATGTTTCACCTCTTCAGTTCAACGTCTTGATTGCCATACAGGCTCTGCAGAAGCATGACGGCTCTGCCAAGCAAGTGCACATTGCTCGCTATGCAGGCGTTGACGTGATGACGCTTTCGAAGAATGTCCGGGCTCTTGAAGATGCTGGTCTTGTTCGCAGGCTTGAAGATCCACATGATTCACGCGCTCGCATCGTGGAACTCACACGCGAGGGTACGAATCGTGTCAAGCAGCTTGAAAAGGCGCTTGGCAAGCTGGATAAGCAGATCTTTGCGGTCTCAAAGGGCATCGCATCATTCGAAAAGGTCCTTTCGGGCGTTTTTGATCAGACAAACTAGACAACATGAATTCTGCGTTGATCGCTTCCCTCGGCTATGTGCGCATCGCTTCTTGCGCACCTCGTGTTGCCGTAGCAGACGTATCTGCTAATGTGGAGGAGATCAAACGAGTAGCCACGGAGGTTCACAAGCAGGGGGCAGACATTGCGTTGTTCCCGGAGCTATGTCTTTGCGGCTACACTTGTGGCGATGTTCTTCGCCAGCCCACGCTGTTGAACGCAGTCCATAGTGGACTCGAGCTGCTGCGCGCGCACAGCGTTAATCAACACCTACTCATTGTTGTGAGCGCCCCACTCGAATGGGGCGGAAAACTCTATAACGTTGCTATTGCCATCAACGACGGTCAGTTCTTGGCTGCCGTGCCGAAGACGTTTCTTCCGAATTCACGAGAATACTACGATCAGCGATGGTTTTCAAGTGGCGCTGGTATCCGCAATCAATGTTTGAAGATTGCAGGTCAGGAAGTTCCGTTCGGTATAGATCTGCTTGTTTGCGACACAGCTCGTGCAAGTGTGGTTCTCGGAATGGAGGTCTGTGAAGATCTCTGGTCTGTGGAGCCCCCTTCAGGTTTGATGGCTAAGAGCGGTGCTACGGTGGTGCTGAACTGCTCTGCAAGTAATGAGATAGTCGGGAAATCTGAGTATCGGCGAGCACTGGTTTCCATGCAATCTGCTCGAACGTATACTGTCTATGCATATTCCTCTGCCGGACCAACAGAAAGCACCACGGATGTGGTATTCGGTGGACACTGCATGCTGGCAGAGTGTGGAGAGATTATCGCGCAATCGGACCGGTTTGCGCTAGATGGTTCATACGTCATAGCCGACGTTGATATTGATCGCTGCACGCGAGAGAGACTGCAATCAACGTCGTTTGCCCAAGAGCAACAGGACCTCTCGTTTCGTCGCATCTACACGCATGTGCCATCGTCTGTTAAGGCTACGATTCAGCGTAGAATAGACACAATGCCGTTTGTTCCGCAGTACGATGCAGACCGTGCGTTGCGCTGTCAAGAAATCCTTACGATACAAGCTACGGGGCTTGCAGTACGCTTTAAGAGATCCGGTGCGAGTCGTTTGGTGTTGGGATTATCTGGTGGACTCGACTCGACACTTGCTGCTCTGGTTTGCATGAAGGCATGCGACATTCTCGGACTACCACACGAGACCGTGTTGGCTGTCTCGATGCCGGGAATGGGTACTACGGAACGTACGCGAAGTAATGCCGATGCACTTGCGACGGCATTAGGCATGGCATTCAAGACAGTTCCGATCGAAACTTCTGTACTTCAGCATTTTGCAGACATCGGACATGACCCACATGACACGAGTGTTGTGTACGAGAACGCACAAGCTCGAGAGCGTACACAGATCCTCATGGACCTTGCCAATATGCACCGAGGTATCGTTGTTGGAACTGGAGACTTGTCCGAGATTGCGCTAGGGTGGAGTACCTACAATGCAGATCACATGTCCATGTATAACCCGAATGCAGGGGTTCCTAAGACCTTGGTACAGCATCTCATTGCATGGTATGCGGAATCCTCATCTGAACAGGTTGCCGTTGTTTTACGCGACATCTTAGATACACCCATATCGCCGGAATTGTTGCCAAAGTCGGCTGATGGTGCAATTGAACACAAGACCGAAGACATCCTAGGGCCATACGAGGTACACGACTTCTTTTTGTACCGATTTGTACGATTACAGGAATCTGTCCGCACTATCGCCATCGTTGCTTCTGTAGCCTTTGCGCCCCGATATTCGCCGGCGCAGATCACTGCATGGCTACGAGTTTTTCTGACAAGGTTTATTGTCAACCAGTTTAAGCGTTCATCCATGCCTGACGGGGTCAAGGTTGGCTCTGTGGCATTGTCGCCCCGTGCCGACTGGAGGATGCCTAGCGATATGAGTACATCTCTATGGCTGGCGGAACTTGACTCGATAGCAGCAGAGATAGTTGAGATTTAAACTATATTTCTATCTGTTGGTAACTTTTTGTACCACCTGGTGGTTGTTACGAGAATGCGATCCCCGATAACCGTTCTTATAGCTGATGATCACGAAGTCTCGCGCATTGGGATTCGGTACATGCTATCGAAGGACCCAGACATTGAGATCGTTGGCGAGGCTACTGATGGTGGGCAGGCCATTTTGCTAACGCAAGAGTGTCAGCCTCAGGTTGTACTTATGGACGTACGCATGCCGCTCATGAGTGGTATAGATGCCTTGAAGCGGATAAAGCGCGAAAACCAATCCACATCCGTTATTATGCTCTCGGCAGCATCTGATACGCCGATCATACGTAGCTCGCTCGAACATGGTGCCGACGGTTATCTCACGAAAGATGTCTCATCGGAAGAGTTAACTCATGCTGTGCGCTCGGTGGCCACCGGAGAGCGAATTTTAAGTGCAACTGTTCGCAGAACACTTGATCAGCAGCAGCCAGAAGAGGCACCCTCTATTTCCAGCAAACTGCACTCGACGTTAACACGGCGCGAGCACGAGATTGTTTCGCACGTTGCTGCCGGGCTTACCAGCCAGGAAATTGCCGAGCAGCTTGGGATTAGCCGTCGCACTGTTGAGACGCACCGTGCTCGAATCATGACAAAGCTTGGTGTAAACAATGCAGCCGGTTTGGTTCGTCTTGCATTGCAGCATTCAACACAGTTGAATGCAGAACATCCCACGAGCTAACTTTGTAGATGCAGCTTACACCAGAAGTTGTTGCCCAACTAGGCAGCATGGAAATACGAGCACGCCTTGTAGTTGAGGGTTTTATTACCGGACTCCACAAGAGCCCCTTTCATGGCTTTTCTGCTGAGTTTTCTGAGCATCGTCAATACCGCCGCGGAGACGAACTCAAGCACATCGACTGGAAGATCTACGGTAGATCTAATCGTTTCTACATCAAGCAGTACGAAGATGAAACGAATCTTCGAGCTATGATCTGTGTTGATATGAGTGCATCGATGGCGTATGCTTCGGAGGGGCACATTTCGAAGTATGCATATGCAACGTATCTGGCCTCTGCGTTAACGTATTTGGTCTTGCAGCAGCACGACGCGGCAGGTCTTGCCCTGTATAACACGGACGTTCAGACGTATCTACCGTCGCGATCCAAGATGTCCTATGTACAAGAACTTATGAAAGCTCTCGAGGCAGCGACACCATCATCTACAACGGGCACTGCAGTTGCTCTGCACCACATTGCCGATCAGCTCTCTCGTAGGGGGCTTGTTGTTATCCTGAGTGATTTCTTTGACGATCCAACCGAAGTGCTCGGGGCACTGCGTCATTTTCGGCACGATCAGCATGATGTGCTCGTGATGCAGATTCTCGACCCAAGGGAAGTAGATTTCGATTTCGGAAGTTCAGCTGTGTTTCGCGATATCGAGACCGGGGAAGAATTGCCGACACAGCCACTACAGATACGGGGCTCGTATCGCGCAGCTGTGGAGGAGTTCACGCAGAACCTGAGGCGCAATTGTCATGATTTGAACATCGATTACATGCGAGTGACTACAGATACGCCTTTTGATGTTGCTTTGCGTGAGTATCTTGTTAAACGTCAATCTATTCGTGGATAATGAAACCATCTGGACTATACACCGCGCTTGTTACCCCTATGTCGCCGTCAGGGGATTTGGATCTCAAGGCATTTACAGGGCTCATTGAGGCGCAAATTTCTGCTGGAGTAGATGGGTTAGTTGTATGTGGCTCCACTGGTGAAGGCGCTACACTCTCATCGGAGGAAAAACAAACGCTTTGGTCTGTTGCAGTGCAGCATGTCGCTGGCCGAGTTCCGGTTATCGCCGGAACAGGATTGAACGATACCCATGCAACGGTGCTACTTTCACGGTTGGCGAAAAATTGCGGGGTCGATGCTTTGCTGCTCGTGTCTCCTTACTACAACAAACCCCCACAAGTCGGAATCATCGCTCATCACCGTGAGATTAGTCAGTCTGTAGATATACCTCAGATTTTATACAACGTTCCGGGCCGAACCTCAAGCAACATGTTGCCGGAGACGCAGCTTGCGATAGCAGAAATGTGTCCCAATGTTGTTGCTACAAAAGAAGCTTCGGCTAACCTTGAGCAAATGTCCGAGATCATCCGACATGCCCCTCGGCACTTTTCCGTGCTTGCCGGAGATGACTCGCTTACCCTTCCCATTATAGCCTGCGGAGGTAGGGGAGTTATCGCTGTTATTTCGCACTACCTTCCGAAGGTGTTTGGCGCACTTGTGCATTCGGCTTTGCGTGGTGATTTTGAGACTGCTTGCAGGCTTCACATGGCTTGTATGCCATATTACGCCGCAAATTTTTGGGAGTCGAATCCATTGCCAATCAAGTACATCATGCATAAGCTTGGATATATGGACTTAGCTTACCGGCTGCCACTCGTATCACCAAGTAGCAGTACTCAGTCCCGACTAGATGCAGTGATTGCAACGATAAACGATCAAGTTTCATGACGAGGACGTTCCCACGGATCATGGGTATCGTTAATGTTACACCTGATTCGTTCTCCGATGGTGGGCAATTCGCATCGTCTCAACAGGCTGTCGAGCATGCATTGAAGCTTGTCGCATCTGGAGCAGACATTCTCGATGTTGGTGGCGAAAGCACTAGGCCGGGTTCGGACGGCGTGTCTGCTCAAGAGGAGCGCAATCGAGTTATTCCTGTTATCACAGGCATTCGAGAAGTTAACCCTCTGATTCCTATTTCGATCGATACAACAAAATCAGACGTAGCGCTTGCTGCAATTGATGCAGGTGCAACGATGGTAAATGATGTTAGTGGCGGTAGAGCAGATGATAACATGCTGAGCATCGTCGCAAAGTCGAGAGTAGACTATGTGCTCATGCACATGAAGGGTACGCCGCAGTCTATGCAGGATGACCCTGCCTACATCAACGTGGTCGATGAGGTGGCGCAATTCTTGCGCATGCAAGTTAACAGGGCTCGTGACCGCGGAGTTGAGAACATTACGGTAGATCCGGGTATTGGTTTTGGCAAGACGGCTGACCACAACATCGAGTTATTGCGGAACCTCGAAGCATTTACCGGTATCGGAGATGGACTGCTCGTTGGAGTTTCACGAAAGCGATTTCTTGGAAGCGTTACGGGCGTTACAGATCCAGCCGAAAGAGATGTTGCTACAGTATTAACTCATGCCTTGTTGCTGCACCAGAGCGTGGGCATTATACGCGTACACAACGTTTCATTTCACGCGCAACTACGCTCATTAGCTTCAGCATTAGGCTAAGCGATACGTAGAGATATCGATGCCGTACTTCTTGATTCTCGTGTGAAGAGTTTCTCTGCTAATGCCGAGTACCGCAGCTGCCTTGGACACATTGCCAGCAGTTTTTTCTAGGGCTTTTTCAATTTTTTGCTGGTCAGATTCTACTTCGGATTCTGTTGCGTGCAGAGCATCCGTTGTCGGTGCAATCGGCGCGGTCTGTTGTTGTGGCTGCATTGGCTGTCGAGCAGGAGACGCCGTTGTTGCCCTTCCAAGTATTCTGTGCAAATCTGCTACTTCCAGCTCGTCGGTAGACATAGTTTGGAATGCAACGCGTAGAGTGCTTGCTAGCTCGCGTACATTCCCAGGCCAGGTATACTGCTGCAGATAGTCGATGGCTCCAGGTGCAACAGACTTGTTGTCGCCTAACTCTTTGTTATGCTTTGCAACGTAATACTCAACAATCTCTGGCATGTCGCTTATACGTTCTCTCAGGGCAGGGATGTAGATGTCGCACTCACGTAAGCGATGATACAACTGATCGCGGAATCGTCCTTCAGACATGGCTTCGATCAGATTGCGGTCTGTGGCACTTACAAATCGGATGTCTACCGGTTCAACTTCTACTGATCCTAACCTGCGCACGCCACGCTGCTCCATGGGCAATAGCAGATTAGCCTGCAGTTCTTGTGGCATGTCGCCAATCTCGTCCATAAAGAGCGTGCCTTTATGTGCTTGATGGAACAGACCACGCTTATTTTCCATCGCTCCAGAGAACGAGCCACGCATGTGGCCAAAAAGTTCGCTTTGAAACAGCTCGCGTGGGATATTCGGAATATCTACAGTAACAAAGGGATGTTTTGCTCTGCGACTCACTGCATGAAGCGCCTGAGCAACGAGCTTCTTACCGGTACCAGTTTCACCCAGCAGCAAAACATTGAGGTCTGTGCGACCATAGCGCAAAATCAGGTCAGCTACATCCATCATCGCTTGGCTCGAGCCGATGATGCCGTGGGCTTCCATCACACGCCGTTTGTCTTCATCAGACGTTCCGCTTCTGATGCGATCCATGGCAGCAGTGAGCACGCCAATGAGCCGCTCATTATTAAGAGTGGATTTGTCAATGAAATTGATAGCTCCAAGCTTCGTTGCCTGAACAGCCATCTCGATCGTGCCTTTGCCCGAAATCATAATAACAGGCACGTTAGGATGTACACGGATGGATTTGCCGAGAACATCTATACCGGTCATGGAAGACTCGCTGCCAAATTCGATATCAAGCAGCATAAGAGAGATCTCTTGTGCACTTTTCGCAAGAAGAGCGAGCGCCTGCTCGGGACTATTGCAAACGAGAGGTTCCCATCCCTGCGCTCGAACAACGTCGGCAATAGTTGCAGAAAAGTCTCTGTTGTCGTCTACAATAAGGATCTTCATAAATATCTATACTTTTTGATGTATTCCATGAGTTGCTCAAACTCAAAACGCATATCACGGCTTTGAAACGTAGACAGGTCAGGATTCCACATTGCTCGTAAAAATACATCGGTATGAGGATTGATGTATTCGATGTATCGAGCACGTCTTCCGCGGACACTGAGCGCCTGGGTCTTGAGGAACGAACTATTGACAGATGACGCCATTTCGCAGTATTCTGACAGTTCTACGTGAACGAGATATGTCTCTGGAATTGTATCAACAATAGGGCCAGAATAATGGAATATCTCGCCTTTGGTGTTCAACGAATATCGCGTCATTGTCTGCAGAGAATCATCTTCGTCGCCCCAGCGCAGTACTATCTGCTGTTGGGTTTCACGCACACATGGTGCAACGCTTGTGGGGCGCTGACGAACAGAGGCAAGGCAACCTGTTAACGAGAAAGCACTTACGAGCGCTATCCAGCTATAAATGATTCGATACGTTGTACACATCGGTCGATTCCGATAAGCTTGATGGTGCTGAACAAGTCTGCGCCCACCTCGCGATGAGTAAGTACGAGGCGCAATGGCTTCATCAGGGCACCCTGCTTAACACATGCCGCGTCTGCCGCTGCTTGTGCAAGCCCCTTGAACGACTCTGGTGAGTCAAGGCTGGTCCCCAATCCATGTTTGAACGTTTCAAGTGCAGTATTTAGTGTAGGCAGCTTAGCCAGTACTTCTTGGGCTTCCGGAGTAAGCGAGGACAGATTGTCGCTGAAAAGATAATCGGCGAAATCGGCAACGTCAGCCAAAAAGGCCACGCGTTCTCGAACAAGTTCGATCACGTTGGCAACAAATTCTTCGTCGATGTATTGGTAGCCCTTTCCAGCAAGAACTGGATGCAGTTCTCTAGCCAAATCATGCACATTGCGCTTCTTGAGATACTCGCCATTCATCCAGTTCAATTTTTGGTAGTCAAAGACAGCTCCTGCCTTATTTACGCGCTCAAGCGAGAACGAGTCAATAAGGTCTTGCATTGAGAAAAACTCTTGATCGGTACCGGGATTCCAGCCACATAGAGCAACAAAGTTGACCAGTGCTTCGGGAAAGAAGCCCTTGGTGGCGAAGTCCTTAACCATCACATCACCATGCCGTTTGCTCATTTTTGAACGGTCTGGATTGAGCAACAATGGAACATGGGCAAACTTTGGCGGCTCCCAACCAAACGCTTGGTAGAGGATGATATGTTTTGGAGTTGATGGCAGCCATTCTTCGGCGCGGATCACATGGGTGATTTCCATCAGATGGTCGTCAACAACATTCGCCAAGTGATAGGTCGGAAATCCGTCACTCTTCAACAGAATCTGATCATCAATTTCGCGTCCGTTTACAACTACTTCGCCACGTATGAGGTCATTGAAACGAATATCTTGTTGTAACGGAACCTTGAGACGAATAACATGTGAGGCATTTTCTGCAAGCAACCGGGCAGTCTCAAGTTCACCGAGTGTAAACTGATTCCGCATAGCAGAGCGATCGTACTTCGGAGCAATTCCTGCATTTTGCTGACGTGTACGCATGGCATCAAGTTCATCGGCCGTGTCGAAGGCATAGTAAGCTGTTCCGTTCTGAACAAGCTGCATTCCATATTCACGATAGAGATCAAAGCGCTCACTCTGGGTGTACGGGCCATGGTTACCGCCGGTGTGCGGACCTTCGTCAAAGGTTACCCCTGCCCATGCCAGTGAGCTTACCTGTTCTTCTATCGCACCCTCGACAAAACGTGTTCTGTCCGTGTCTTCGATGCGCAGTATGCAACTGCCGCCATGATGCTTTGCGAAGAGGTAGTTGTACAAGGCCGTTCTCAAGCTTCCGATGTGTAGGAAGCCAGTTGGAGAGGGGGCAAACCGAACACGAACACTCATATACTTTGCTCCACTTCTGCATACGTTTTCTCAGTTTCAAAAACGCGAATCTTAACCGTATCGAGACGATGTCCGTGAGGCAATTTCGACACAACGTGTTCACACAACATGTGTGCTATGTTCTCAGCAGTCGTGGGGAAGTTCACGATCACATGTTTCAAACTGTGCTCTTTGAGGAAGTCCAACACAACGGCATCTGATGCATCGCACAAAAACGCATGATCTAGTTCGTCTACTTTGGACTGAATCAACATCTTCATATCGAAGTAGTCCATAACCATACCTTGTTCGTCCAGCTCGCCACTGAGTATGACGTGGGCCTCATAGGAATGCCCATGGATGTTTCTGCAGAGTCCTTTATGAAGAGGCAAACGGTGCCCCATTTCCCATCGGAACTGCTTAGAGATCGTTGTTCGCATTGTTACGCCTTAGTATGCTCTGCTACGATGGTGCTATGTATACCGCCGCGGGCTTTCCAATCGGCAGTTACACGCATCCAGATTGGATCGCATGCCGAAACGAGATCGTCGAGAATCTGATTCGTCACAGCCTCGTAGAAGATGCCACGCTGACGAAAATCAAAGTAGTAATACTTGAGCGCCTTGAGCTCAATGCACGTCTCGTTGGGAATGTACTCAACGGTGATTGTGCCGAAATCGGGCAAGCCAGTTTTGGGGCAAACCGATGTAAACTCGGGATTGACGTGTGTGATGGTAAATCGACGTCCGGGCCGGGGATTGGGGAAAGTTTCGAGATTCATGCTGCAAAGATACGGGTAAGACAAGTACGGCGTCTGCCCTTTTCAGGACAGACGCCGTTGTGCAGGAGCATGATTATTGCGTTGTATGTAGGATGTGTGGTGAACACCCTTCGCATGATAATCAGTCCATAGGGAACATCGCTGGAAGAGCCATAACTACTCGGTCCTTTGCTGCTATGTCGGCTAACTGCAAGGAATACTCAGCCTGCTGACGCAGTCCAATTGGCAGACGTGAGTAGGCCGAGCGTGCAAGCGGGTCTTGGCTGTCAAGCTTTGCCGTAACAAGTCTCCAGAACAGCCCGAGAGATGAAGAAGTTCCATCTTCGCTACCGTCTATGTTGAACATGGCTAGCAATGCCTGCAGTCCGTCTTCGGACTTTGGATAGAACTGGATATCAACGCTGCCATCTTTGGCTACACCGATGCGTTGCTTTGCAATGGCTATAGCCGTTTTGAGTCCGCCGGTAACATCGGCTAGACCAGCAGCAAGCGCGGCCTCGCCAGTCCAGACGCGGCCACGAGCGAGCAAACGCGCTGCTTCAAACTCTTTGTTTCGTGATGTCGCAACTTTCTCAACAAATCTCTTGTAAATCCCAGACCCGAGTGTTCGTAGTTGCGCTTTGTCGGCATCTGTTAATGGCATCAGCGGATTCATGAAATTGGATGACGATCCCAACGACACTGTGTCAACGGTTACACCAATCTTCGCAGCGCTACCGGCAAAGTTTGGAATGGCCATAATCACGCCTATCGAGCCAGTGATCGTAGCTGGGTGTGTAACGATCGTGTCGCAAGCCATTGCGATGTAGTATCCGCCTGATGCGGCCACATCACTCATTGATGCAATAACGGGCTTGGTTTTACGAATTTCACGGATGACGGACCAAATCTCATCAGAAGCATATGCAGAGCCCCCTGGAGAATCGATACGCAGCACAATAGCATTGATATCTTCATCGTCGGCAGCAGCACGTAGATTCTTAATCAACGTGCGAGAGTATATGCCGCTTGGATCAAGTGGGTTTTTGTTTACGCCCTCACTGATGGCGCCACTTGCATAGACAATAGCGATGCCCTTTTCGGCAGTTACATCATTATCCTGAACAGACTGCAGATATCTGTTAATCGACACAGAGCGCAGAATAGGATGTTGTTCTGTGTTCGTTGGGTCAATCCGACGCTGAATGCGTTCCTTTAACTCCGCTTCTCGGGCAAAACCATCGATGAGCTTGTATTTCACAAGTGAATCGGGCACATAAAGACCCTTATCCATAAGGTCCATCACGGTTGTTGTTGGTATGCTACGCGAGGAGGAAACTGCACGAGCGAACATCGACCTGCGCTGCTCTATCAGGGCGCGCACTTCCTCCTTAGCAGGTGCCGACCAGTTGGCTCTGGACATAGTCTCTGCGGCTGATTTGTATTCTTCAAACTGCTCAACGTGCCACGTTACTCCAAGCTTATCAAACAAGCCCTTCATGAAGGGGGCTGATGCACCAAACGCATTGAACTCGAGCAGTCCCTCCTGCGGCATCAGAATGCTGTCTGCAACGGTTGCCAAGTAATACTGAGACTTTGTTCCATTGTCTATGAAGGCATATATGAACTTCTTCGATTTTTTGAATTCTAGTAGTGCATCTTTCACTTCCGTGAGCTTTGCCATGCCCATTCCGGAACCACCATTTCGGATGTAGATACCCTTGATGTTATCATCCTTTTGAGCACGCTCAATGGCATCAAGTGTCTCGTACAACGATGGCCCTTTCGGAGCACCACCAAGAGAAAATGGTACATCTATCGCATACTCAGGTAACCCGCCGGAGAGATCAACAACAAGCACTGTAGCTTCTGTGATGGACTTTGCATGGTCGCCATCTTCGATCCCCGATAGTATCCCACCGATAAATGCACCGATCATCACAATGAAGATGATCGGAATGAGGAAGAGTGCGCCAACAATGGCCACTGGAATCAACCAACGTGATCTACCGGAAGATGACTTCAATGTTGGCGGAGGCGGTATGGGGAGTTGAGTATTTTGCGTGTCCATAAGCTTCTGAATCTAACCAAGTGTGTGTTGCTGTTCCTGTTAAGACCACGTCTGTGATCCAAGGTTCCAAGAATAGTTGGTGTTTGTACGACAAAACTAGAGGTAATCAAGCAGAGTATGTCAATCGCTGTTATTGAAATGAGCAAGTTTTTGTACGAGCTGCCGCCTGATCGGATTGCTGCATACCCTCTTGACGAGCGTGACGCAAGTAAGTTGTTGCGCTATGTTTCGAGCAATAATGAGATCACACATCATTCGTTTGTTGACCTGCCAGGACTACTTCCTGCAAACTCAATGCTGCTGGCAAATTCCACGCGCGTGATGGCCGCCAGAGTATTTGCCGTAAAGCCCACAGGTGGTCGTGTCGAGGTCCTACTTATCGATCCGGTAGCCCCTTTTACAGATCCTGCAGTGGTTATGTCGTCTGAGCTTGGTAGTACCTGGAACTGTATGATGGGTGGACGTAACATCCATCCTGGTATGGTACTTACGCATGACGTTGCAGACTTAACAATCCGTGTTATTGACCGTACTGGAACAGCAGCAGTTGTTGAGCTACATTGGCAGGCGGGATTGACGCTTGCACAGTTATTGGGCCACATTGGAACGCTGCCCTTGCCGCCCTACTTGCACCGAGAGGTGGAAGAGGTAGACGCCGATCGCTACCAGACGGTGTATGCACGCGAGCAGGGGTCGGTAGCTGCGCCTACGGCTGGACTGCATTTTACTGATCGAGTTTTGGAGAACATTCGCCAGCGCGGCATTGTGTCCGAGATGCTCACCTTACACGTGGGCATAGGTACCTTTCAGCCTGTGACGGCCGATGATGCTCGCGATCATGCGATGCATGCCGAACGTTTTGGTGTATCGCGAACCACTATCGAAAGCCTTGCACGTCACTTCCAGTCCGCACAGCCATGGCTAACCGTTGTAGGAACTACATCCTTGCGAACGATTGAATCTTTGTTCGCCCTTGGCGCTCGAATTGCGCAGGGGGCAACTATCGAGGTTGGTACAGTACATATCGATCAGTGGTCAGCTTTTGATATATCTCTCCAAACCATCAATAGGGAAGTGGCTTTTGAGGCTTTGGTAGAGTGGATGCGAAGCCATGATGTGTCGACACTCTGGGGAACAACAAGTATCATGCTTGCACCAGGCTGTAGGATCGCTGTTGCAGACGCACTGATTACCAATTTTCATCAACCGGGTAACACATTGATGTTGCTCGTTGCTGCATTTGTTGGTCATCCGCAATGGAAATCGATCTATGCGTCGGCACTGAGTAACAACTA
>Ga0194120_10002658_pt1 | contig 30352 bp, 22 predicted proteins | sample TA2MahCa65mmetaG_FD_148642 | JGI IMG/M metagenome (GOLD analysis project Ga0194120, IMG submission 148642) | Freshwater microbial communities from Lake Tanganyika, Tanzania - TA2015019 Mahale Deep Cast 65m | ecosystem: Environmental > Aquatic > Freshwater > Lake | place: Tanzania: Lake... | reverse complement strand
TCTGATGACTTCGCTCCGGCATCGCGGCCGGCACGGAGGCCGGCCCCACCCGTTGCATCGGTGGCGCAGGCCTCCGTGCCTGCGTCCGATAGGCGCCAGGTCATTTGAGCGCCGTTATGAGGCCATCCGCAGAAAGGACCAGCCCCGATGCATGACAGCCTGGCCGCCGCCCTGCCCGCCTTGCCGCCGGCCGCCGTTGGAGCTGGCCGGCTGGTGCGGGCGCGGGCACCGCTGCGCGTGAGCTTCTGCGGCGGCGGCACCGACGTGCGGCCGTACCCGGAAGAACGCGGCGGCTGCGTCCTGTCCTGCACCATCGACATGTACGCCTACGCCACGGTCGCGCCGCGCGAGGATGCCGAGATCCACGTGACGTCGCTCGATTACGGCGTGCAGGCGCGCTACGAGCCCGACAAACTCGCGTACGACGGCGAACTCGACCTGGTCAAGGCCGCGCTCAAGCTCATGCGGCTCGAGCAGGGGCTGGAGCTGTTCATCCACTCCGACGCGCCGCCCGGTTCGGGACTCGGCTCGTCGTCGACGATGATCGTCGCGCTCATCGGCGCGCTGGCGCGCTGGCAGAACGTCCCGCTCACGCCCTACGAGATCGCCGACCTGGCCATCCAGGTGGAGCGCACCGAACTCGGGATAGCCGGCGGCCTGCAAGACCAGTACGCGGCGGCTTTCGGGGGCTGCAACTTCATGGAGTTCACCCGCCACACGGTCGTCAATCCGCTGCGCATCCCCGCCGACCACCTCGCGGAGCTGCAGTACCACCTGCTGCTGTGCTACACGGGGCGCACCAGGCTGTCGGGCAACATCGTGGCCCGGCAGACGGCTTCCTACGTCGCCCGCGAGTGGACCGTGGTGGCCGCCCTCGACGAGATGAAGAGCCTGGCGATCGAGCTGAAGAACGCGCTCCTGAGAGGGCGGCTGCGGTACTTCGGGGAGTTGCTGCACGTCGCCTGGGAGGTCAAGAAGCGGCTCGCCGCCGAGATCACGACCGGGGAGGTGGACCGCCTCTACGCGGCCGCTCGCGAGGCTGGAGCGCTCGGCGGCAAGCTGCTCGGCGCCGGTGGCGGCGGCTACCTGCTGCTGTTCTGCCCCTTCGACCGCAAGCACCTGGTCCGCGAAGCGCTGGAACGGGAGGGCGGGCAAATCGTTCGATTCAACTTCGAGCACGCCGGGCTCCGGACCTGGCTGGTGGAGCGCTGATCGCAGCGCTCTAATGGCCTAGCGCCTCGCTGCCGCAGGCACGGAGGCCTGCGCCACCGATGCCGCGAGTGGGGCCGGCCCTGTGCCGGCCGCTATGCCGGGGCGGAGTCATGTTGGCGGCGCCATGAGTCGTCACGGGACTCGCGCCGACTCTCCGGTCGCGCTACGCGGCTACCTTTCGCAGTACCTTTCCGACCGCAGTGACGGGTAGTGGCCTGATCGCCAGGATTCAGGGGAGCAGCCGAGGAACGCCGCGAACTGGCTCGCGAACGCCGCCGCCGACTGATACCCGGCCAGGAGCGCGATCTCTTCGCCGCGATGCGTGGAGGTCGCCAGCAACCGGCAGGCCTTGGCGAGGCGCAGCCAGACCACCCACTGCATGAGGCCGATTCCGCTCTCGCGCTCGAGTTCCCGTACCAGCGCGGGATCGCTGCCCGCGAGTTCGCGATCGAGGTCTTCGGGCACCCGGGCCTCGAGATAGCAGCGCCTGAGCGCCATGACGAGGGGACCCAGGCGATCGTCGCCTTCCCACCTGCGGGCGACGGCCTCGAACTCGCCCGGGGAAGCCGATCCGCTCGGAGCGACGCCTGAAAAAGCGTCGGCAGTCGGGCCATCGTCCGCGGGAACGGCGTGGGCCCGCCGTTCCCAGGCCGCCAGGAACTCGCGCGCGAGGTCGCGCAGGCGCTCCAGCGTCCGGCTCTCGATTTCGGGCGAAACGACCGCCGGCAAGGCCGAGCAATCGAAGACGACTGCCCGCGTGCCGCCGCGTCGCTTCCGGTCGAGCCTGGCCCATCCGGTCACCAGAAACGCCCCGATCTTCGCGGGCACGACCGCCATCCCCGCCCAGTAGGTGCTCGCGCGCGGGCCATGGCGTGAAAGGATGAACGAGGACGGCGGAAGGCTCTCCGGCTCTTCGAAGAAAACAGCCTCGCCCTCGTAAGCGAGGGACCAGTCCGGCAGCAGCGAGAGGCCTCGCATCGCGAAGAACGTCGCGAGATCCCGCGAAGCGCCGAGGCCCTCGATGCGGGTGGCGTCGCAACGCCAGCCCGCCAGACCGGGGCGGCCGGCAAGCTCCTGGTCGAGGATTCGGCCCACGTGATCTGTCCAGCGCGCGAACGCCTTCGATCGTTCGCCAAAAGGCAACGGCGGGTAGGCCCCGTACGGCAAGTCGGCATGGACGCGTCCCGGCAAATCTCGGAGCTGATCTTCCCACCGGAGTGCCAGCGGAACGACGGCGTCCGGGGGCGTGCCCAGGATGCGTGCCAGCGCCGGCGACCGCGGTTGGATCGGCGGCGTCCCCGGTGCCACGAGCCGGAAGTCACTTCCTGGCGGGCCAAGTACCTCGGGCTCCTGCAACACGCCCATTGCACGCGCCGCCTCGGCGGTCCGCCGCCGGACGAAGGTCGCCAGTTGTTTCCAGGACACACCCAGGGCGGGCTCGGATCCGCCCGCGCAGAGCCCTTGCACCAGGAAGTAGGTCATGAGGTTGAACTTCCCTGCCAGCTCGACGCAGATTTCCTCGGCTGCGCAGGCTGTCAAGGTGTATTCACCGGCTTGAATCTCAGGCCGCAACGCGGGCAGGCCGGCAAAGCAGGCATCCAGCCAGACGACCTTGATCCCGGCCTTGCTCGCCCGGACGGTCGAATGGAGCCACTCGGTGTCGATGGCCGTGCCCGCGGGGTCGGCCTCGCGGGACTCGCGGGTCTCGAGATAGGTTCGGCCGAGCGCGCGCAGGGCATGCCCGGCGAAATATACGAAAACCGTATCCTCGGGACGAGCCCGGTCAAGAACGCCGCCAAGAGCCGATCGAACGGCCGCAAGCGTCGGCGGCCGCGCATCGGGGCCATCGCAGTCGGCCAAGAGGACGGCATCCTCGGGGGCGACGCCGACGCGCCCCACCAAGGTTTCGTGTATCGCCTCGGCGCTCGCACCGCCAGTCGAGCGCGGGAATTCGTGCGTCCCCGAGTAATCGCCGCACCCGATGACGAGCGCCAGGCGCTTTCCCTTCCCCGAATCGCTTCCGGCGCCGCCCAGCCGAAGCGGGCGATGGTCCGTACCGGCCCAGGGCAACTCAGTAGACACTACTGATGTTACCATTGGGTGCTTCGAGTGCCGCTCTCGAATTTCCCAGAGGAGGAGTCAGCGTGAACCAGGAACAGCGCGAGGCCCTGCAGGCGCGTGTCTTCGAAAAGGCCAGCACGGATGCTGCCTACCGTGCCAAGCTCCTGGCGAACCCGCGCGACGTGATCGTCGCGGAGTACGGGGAGGGCCTGCCCGAGTATGTCAAGTTCCACGCGATCGAAGAGAAGCCCAACACGATCGTCCTCGTCGTGCCGCAGCTGGAAACCGACGAGCTCTCCGACGATGAGCTGGAGACGGTGGCCGGCGGAAAGAACGACGACGACATCCAGGAAGACGACTACAAGAACGGTCGCAAAGTCTTGCGCCACATCGGCAACGCCGGCGGCCACAGGCTGTAGGTAGCCGACGGCTCTCGAACGCACGAGCCGAGCTTGCACACAACCTTGAACCGGTTACCAGCCGGGGAGGTTCGGGCGTTCGCGAGATTCACGTTCCCCCGGTTCCGCTCGCTGCTGGCTGAACCGCAGGCCGACCCGATCTGGGCCATCGGCGCCGAGTGCGGCCGGGAGCCCGTGGGGCTTGCGCTCGCTCGGACGCGCTCGAATGGAGAAGCCGAGGTGCTCTCCCTGTTCGTGAGCCGTCCCTTTCGCGCCGCGGGTCTGGGTACGCGGCTGCTCTCCCGTCTGGAAAGCGAGTTGTGCTCGGACGGGAGTCCGGCCGCGTCCGCCACGTACATCGGCGAGGGACCCACCAGCCCCGCTCTCGAGCGGATCCTGCGAAATTTGGGCTGGACCGCACCCATGTTGCAGACCCTGGTCGGGACGGCCGACTTGCTTGCGTCACGTCCCGGGTGGATAGGCAGGCTGTCCCCGCCGGAGAGGTTCGAGCCCTTCCCCTGGAGTGGTCTGTCGGAGGCGGATCGACGGGCGATCCGCGATCGGCAGGGCGAAACGCTCTGGTACCCGGAGATACTATCCCCGTTCCGGTGGGAAGACCCGCCCGAGCCGTGCAACAGCCTGGGGCTCAGGTGGCGGGGCGAGGTCGTCGGGTGGGTCATCGCCCATCGCCTTCGCCCGGAGAAAGTCCGTTACTCGAGCCTCTTTGTCGATTCCCGGTTGCAGGGCACGGGCCGAGCCGTGGAACTGCTGTCGCTGGCCCTTGCGCGGCAAATTGCGGCGGGTATCCCCTTGGCGACGTTCGGCGTCGACGCGCGCAACGAACCGATGCTGCGGCTCGTGAACCGCCATTTCCGCCCATACCTCACGTCGCTGCGCCCCACGTTCGGTGTGCGCAAGCGATTCGATCCGTCTTGAGGATTGGCCCTACCGTTCCGCGACGAGGAAACGCAGGGCAGCCAACGCGCGGTTGTAGTCGAGAACGGCGCGGACACGGTTGCCCTCGCTGCGCTTGAGGTCGTTTTCGGCGTCGATCACCTCGGTCTGGTTGCCGATTCCGGATTCGAACCGGAGCCTCGCGGAGGCCAGTCCCGCGGTTGCCGTCTCCAGGGCGACCTTCGAGGTCTCGAGGTTCTTCCGGCTCGCCTCGAGCAAGGTGTACGCCCTCTCGACCCGGAGTCGCAGTTCGAGGGCGCGGTCCTCGAGCCCGACCCTCGCCGAGTCGATGGCGATTTCCGACTGGCGTACGGCCGCCGCCGCCGCGCCGCCCTCGAACAAGGGATACTGGACCGATCCCACGATGGAGTAACCCAAGCCCGAGCCCCTGGCTGCGGTAGCGGCATCCAGGATGGTCGGGCTTCCGGGCGGGCCCTGTAGGGCGGCAAGGTAGTCCACGGAAAGCTGAACGCCGCTCCTTGGCCGCCGGCCCGACTCCGCAAGCTGGCGTTGCGCCTCGGCTTCCTGTACCTGCCGCTCGGAGAGCCGGAGATCCGGACGGTTTGCCAGGCACTTCCGGATGGTCTCGTCGAGCGTCAATGTCCAGGAGCCCGCCCCCTCGACCCGGTCGGACGCGAAGACGTCGGCACCTTGGGGCAGTCCGAGGACGCGGGCGAGGCTCCGCCGGAAAACATGCTGATCGCCGATCGCGGAGTTGAGTTCCTGGTTGGCTATGGCCGTTTGCAGCCTCGCCCGCTGGATGTCGAAGTCGGTCCCCATTCCCGCCTGCCTGAGCGCCAGCGCCGCCTTTTCGCCTATTTCGGCATTCTTCACGGCCGCCTGGGCGATGCGCACGGCTTCGTCCGCGGCCAGGCTGTCGTAGTAGGCGTTGACGGTCTCCTGCTTGATCTGCAGCAACTGGAGCGCCTCCTCGAGCTCCGAGATTGCCAGGCGGCTGGCCGCGACGTTGTGATTCGCCCCGCGGGAGCCGTCGGTCCCGAGATCGTAACTCAAAGCCAGGGAGGGCCCCAGGTGCGTCGATGGCCCCGCGGCCGGAAACGGTCGGGAACTCGAGAGGCCCGTGCCGAGCTCCAGTTGCGGCCACAGGGTCGCCGTGGCTCCAGCGACGCCATGTCGCGCAGAGGCGACGGCGTGGCGCGCGACGATGAGCTTCCGGTTGCTGCGCATGGCGATGTCCAGGGCCTGGTACAGCGAAAGCTCCAGGCTCTCCCCGGTCGCGATCTCCGCGGCGGAAGCCACGAGGGGAGCCGAGAGCGCCAGCGCCGCGCCCACGGCTGCACTCCACCGGTAGTAGCCGACGAGGAATCTCACTTGACGACCAGTCCCTCGAGAAGGACCGCGTCGCGGATCCGCCCGAAGTGCTCGTGACGCGGCCGGTAGAACGCGTTGCCGATGATGTAGTCGTAGACGGCGAACCTGTCGGCGGCCGCCCTTTCCGGCTTCATGAACGCATCGACGATGCGAGACTTGAGGCGGCCGTCGAGATCCGCCCGCATCGACCACGAGTTGTCCGGGTAGGGCGGCGTCGTCCAGACCACGCGGATCTGACCGGCCTGCAGCTTCCCTTTCTCCGCCATCCGCTTGAGTGTCCGCTCTTCGACGACACCGGCGTCTACCTTGAAGTCGAGGACCGCGCGGACGGTCTCTTCGTGGTTGCTGGTGTGTACGACCGACTTGAAGATGGCCCGGGGGGGGAGGTTGTTGATGTCGAGAAAGTAAGTCGGCATCAGGAATCCGGACGTCGATTGGCGATCCCCGAACGCGAAGCTCTTTCCCTTGAGATCGCCCAGGGTCCGGATGTCGGAGATGCTGTTGGTGATGAAGGTGCTACGGATGCTGGCCGAATCCTTGCTCTGGGCGACCAGTTCGTAGCCGGCGGCGTGCGCCTTGATGTAGAGGTATCCGCCGAGATAGACGAGGTGAAACTTCCTGGCGGCGCAGCCGGCCAGCAACTCCGAGTATGTGGGAGGCACCTGGAGGTCGACGGGCATTCCCACCTGGCTCGCGAGGTAGCGGCCGAAGTTGGCGTAGGCGCGCTTGAGGTCTTGCGGGTCGCCTTTCGGCAGGATTCCGACCGTGAAGGTCTGCGCCGCAAGCAAGGCGACCACGGACAGATTGCTCGGCATGTCTAGGGGCTCCTCATGGTTACTGGTGTGCGACTAGCCGCCCGAAGAGTCCGCCCTGGGCCTCGAGTTCGGCAAACGTCCCTTGCTGCACGACCTTTCCCTTGTCGAGCACGTATATCCGATCGCATTGCCGGATGGTCGACAGGCGGTGCGCGATGATGAGGCGGGTGACGTTCAGGCGATCCATGCTCTCGCTGACCACGGCCTGGGTCGTGTTGTCCAGGGCGCTCGTGGCCTCGTCGAAAAGCATGATCCGCGGCTTAAGAACGAAAGCCCGACAGACGAGGAGCCGCTGCCGCTGACCGCCCGAGAGGTTCGTGCCGCCCTCCGAGACCACGGTGTCGAGCCCCATCGGCATTCCGGCCAGGTCCTTGTCGAAGCCGGCCAACTTGGCCGCATGCTTGGCTTCGTCCCGCGAGACGAGCGCGCCGCAGGTGATGTTCGCGAGTATGGACCCGGCACTCACCTTCCCGTTCTGGAGGACGACTCCGAGCTGCCGCCGGACCGCCCTGCGATCGAGGTTCGCCAGGTTCTTTCCGTCGAAGTAGACGCTTCCTGCTTCGGGCTCCTCGAAGGCCAGCAGCAGCCGGAAGAGGGTCGACTTGCCGCATCCGGAGGGCCCGACGATCGCGATCGACTCGCCCGGCTCGGCGAAAACGGTGACGCCGTCGAGGATCAGCGGGCCATCCGGATCGTAACGGAACGACACCTGATCGAGGACCACCTTCCCTTTCAGGCGGCCAGGATCCTCCTGATCGTCGCGAACCTCGGGAATGGCCTCGATGACCGGCTTGACGCGCCGCCATTCGCGCAGGATGGGCAGTATCGACACGAGCGCCTCGACAAGGCCCGTCAGGGCGCCGATGAAAGCGCCATAAGCGGCGTTGAAGGTCAGAAACTCCCCGGTCGACATGTCGGTTCCGCCGGCGATCGTGAGCAGGCCCCACTTCGAGGCGAAGTAGATCAGCGCGATGATGCTGATGGTGGGCAGGAGATCCATCAGAATCTCGATCCGGTCGCCCAACCGGATGATTCGCAATTCGATGAGCTGGATCCGGGAGTAGAGCCGGCTCCAGTAAGCGAAGGCGCGATCTTCGATCGCCGCGACCCGGAACTTGGTGATCCCCGTGAGCAACTGCACGAGCGGACCGGAGATGTCCTCCAGGATGGGCGCGCGGTACTGAGCGACCGCGGAGAGGAGCGTAAGCGTCCCCGAAACGATCGCGATGAAGAAGGCGACGGCGGCGAGTCTGGGCGAGATCGCCAGCATCACGACCAGGAACTGCACCGAAAACAAGCCGGTGAAGACTCCGGCGATCGTCGCCCCGCTCAAGCTCCTGCGGATCTCGCTGATTCCCGAGATCCGCGAATTGAGATCTCCGACGGAGAACTGGCGGAAGAATCTAGCCGGAAGCTTCAGGACGTAATCCCATACCGCGCTCTGCGTCGCCATGTCGGCCCTGGTTTCGAGCCTGAGCTGCAGCATCGATTCGCAGAACTCGAAAATCAGCTGGCCCACGGCTGCAAACAGCAACGCCAAGCAGAGCGTGACCATCAGCGCGCGGTTGCTGTCCGGGATCGCCTGGTCGATCAGGATCCCCGTCACCCACGGGGCCATGATTCCGAAGAGCGAGGCCACGAAGGTGATGGTGGCGAACAAGATCAGCTCCGGAGCGGATTTCCCGAGCGCGAGCTTGCCCAGGTCCAGCAGGTCGAAGGGCCTGTTTGGCAACGGCCGGAAGAACTGATAGGCCTTCGGGAACAACTCTGCCGCCCGGTCGGGAGACAGCATCTGCCGGGTCCCGGTCCGGGGATCGACGACTTCGTAGTGGCCTCCCAGCCGCGGCAGTATCGCAACGGGCCGCTCGTCGGACGCCACGTACGCGAGGAGGGGACCGGCATCGCGCCGGTACCACTTCCCCTCGAGGGTCACCTCCCGGTAGCGAATGCCGGACGCCCTTGCAATCGCCTGGATGACGTCAGCCACGCGATCGGGGTCTTCCGACGCGGCCGGGGCATTGACCTTGATTCCGAGGTAATCGCCGACGATACGGGCGGCAGCCAGGATAGGCGGCGCGCCGTCGCTTTCGGGCGTGGGCGCCGAGGACAGCAAGGCCGCGAGAGAGCCGATCGAGCCGTCGGTCATCTCCCGCGAGCGGCGCTGCTTCTCGGCGAAGCGCGCTGCCTGATCGACGCGCTCGCGGTGCCAGGCCGCCTTTACGGCCTCGAGCAGGAATTCCTGCAGCCGGCCCAAGGCCGCCGCCAGGTCGGCGGATTCGACGGTCCGGATGCTCACGGCCGACAGTTCGGCGGGCTCGACAGCCTTGACCCAGAATCCGCGAGCCAGCGGAAACGGCGCTCCCTGGCCGGGTCGCAACTCGCCTGCCCCCAGGCCGAGGACGCGGGCGCGGCCACTCGCGGCCGCGACCAGCAGGACATCTCCTTGCCACACCTCGAAACCCTCGTCGGCTTCGAGAACGCCGTAGCCCTCGTCGTCGGGACTCCGCCCGGGCGGCGCCGGAAGCGAGGGAAAAGCGGCTTCGACCTTGCAAACCCAGTCGATCAGCCGATCGAGCGCTTCGGCGCGGTCGCACCCGGCGTTGCCGTCCGCGGTCCCTCCCATGTCGGAGAGGAATGCCGCGAGACTTCGGCGCGAAATGGTCGCGGACGGCGTCGGCACCGCTATCAGCCCCACGCTCGCTCCCGGTTCGCCCCGCACGCCGGCCAGAAGGCTTCCGGCCCGTGCGCAGAACAGGAAGCGCCTCTCGCCCTCGGGCCTGGCAGCGACCACCTCGGCCGCAAAGACCGCGACCTCCCCCTCGAGGATTTCCACCAGTACGTCCGGGTGTCCGAGGTCGATCACGTCGCGGCTGCCCAGCGCGCTCTGCCCCGGAGCCAGGTCGATGTCTTTCGGGGGCCCGCTCACGCCTCGACCCCGTGTGGTTGCCGGACGGAACCCGCGGGCGAGGGCCGGGTGGCGGACTCGGCGACGACCAGATTCCGGTAATGACCCTCGACCGCCGAGAGGGATTCGTGCGACCCGCGCTGCACGACCCGGCCCCGGTCGAAGACGATGATTTCATCGCAATCCCGAACCGTCGAAAGGCGGTGCGCGACGATGACGCAGGTGCAGCCGCGCCGGCGAATGTTGTCGTCGACGATGCGCTCCGACTCGGTATCGAGCGCGCTGGTCGCCTCGTCGAGGACGAGGATGCTGGGCCGCAGCAGGAGGGCCCGGGCGATTTCGAGCCGCTGCCGCTGTCCGCCAGATAGGTTGCTTGCCCCTTCCTGGAGCCTGGCGTCGTACCCTCCCGGCAGGGCCATGACGATGTCATGGACGTTCGCGTCCTGGCATGCGGCAACCAGTTCGGCTTCCGTGACCGAATCGTCCCACATCGTCAGGTTCTCGCGGATGGTGCCCCTGAAGAGGAACAGATCCTGCTCGACGACGGCGAGGGAGTTCGCCAGGACTCGCCGCGGAATGGCGGTCCGCGGCATACCGTCAAAGCGGATCTCGCCGGACCAGGGCTGGTACAGGCCCGAGATCAGCTTGGCCACGGTCGACTTCCCCGACCCGCTGCCGCCGACGAGTGCCACGCGCTGGCCCGGCTTCAGGACGATATCCAGGTCGTCAATCAGGGGCGGATCGAGCGGCGAGTAGCCGAAGGACACCTTTTGCAGCTCCACGAAGCCCTTCAACCTGACGATGTCGCCGGCCTCCAGCTTCCCCTCGAGCGGCCGGAGCGACTCCGGATCCAGGGGATGCGCCAGGACGTCGTCGAGGCGCTCGACGCTGCCGCCGATCTCGACCAGACGGGGGCCCAGCGCGACCAGGCGGTTGATCGGCCCGAGGAAGCTTCCGACCAGTCCCTGAAAGGCCACCAGCATGCCGATTGTGAGCTGCCCTTCCAGGACTTTCAGGCCGCCGAGTATCAGGATGGTCGTGGTGATGATCATGTCGATCGTGGGCGGGACCAGGCCTACCAGTTCGGAACGGAGGGAAAGGCGTTGCTGAGTGTTCACGGCCCGCGTGTAGTAGCCCGACCAGCGGCAGAAAAAGTCGTTTTCGAGGCCAGCCGCCTTCAGGGTTTCGATGGCCTGCAGGCCGCCCACCGCGACGCCCGCGGCCTTGCCCTGCTCCATCGACAGTTTGGTCGCATCGGTGCCATTAGAAGTGGAAATGCGCATGAACAGGAAGTTCAGGCTCGCGAAGGCGACGCATACGAGCGTCAGCGTCACGTCGTAGGAAAGCAGCAAGGCGAGGAAGACGACCGCCGCGAGGACGTCAAGAAGGGCCCCGGCCACCTCCTGGCTCAGTGTGTCCGCGATCCGGTCATTGAGCCGTATGCGCGACACGATGTCGCCCAGGTAACGCTGCGAGAAGAAGTTGACCGGCAAGGAAAACACATGCCAGATGAACCGCCCGGTCATCCCGATGGAGAGCTTCAAGTTGAGCCGCCGCAAGGCAAGCTTCTGGAGGTAGCGGAGAAGACCCTTGAATGCCGCCAGAAGGGCCATGGCGAGGAGAAGGGGTTCTAGCCAGCCGGTCATGCCGCGGACCAGGACGTTGTCGACGAAGACCTGGAACATCAGTGGCAGGCTGATGTTGGGAATCAGCAGAATGGCCCCCGCAATCAGGCAGTAGGCCAGTCCTTGCCGGGAGTCGGCTAGCCGGGATCTCAAGCCCGCCAGTGCGTCGGGCTTGCTGCCGCCCTTCTTGAATTCGCCGGTCGGCTTGAAAACGAGCACCACCCCGCTGAACGCCTGGTCGAATTCGTCGAGCGTCACCTGCCGGGGGCCATCGGCCGGGTCGTTGAGAAAGACCCGATTCCTGACCTTGTCGAAGCCCTCGACGACCAGGAAATGGTTGAAATTCCAGAAGACGATGAACGGTGGCGCCATGGCGAGCGCGGCGTCCAGTTCCTTCTTCAGGCCCTTGGCCTCAAGGCCGAATCTTCTGGCGGCCTTGACGATGTTGGAAGCCTTGCTGCCATCCCGCGACACTCCGCATTCTTGCCGGAGTTCCGGAAGCGTGACCCACCGCCCGTAGTACGCCAGGATCATCGCCAGGGAAGCCGCCCCGCATTCGACCGCCTCCATCTGGAGAACCGAGGGCACCTTTGCCCGACGAGGAGCGGGAACCTGGGCCTCCGCTGCCGGTGGAGGCGGAGCCTGAGCGCTAGTCGCCACTCACCGACCTCATGATCGGCAAGATAAGGGAAATGGGCGCCATCCGTTCGACCGTGACCCGAGCTTCGCCGGTCGTACCCGCCGTGATCGGGATCTTCGGGCCTTGCGAGGCGGACCACCTGTAGCCGCTGCGAGATCCTGGATCGGCCTGGAGGTCGACGAACACCTCTATCGTCTTGCCGTCCTTGGTCAACTGCGCGGCGACGTCGGAGCTGTTGACCAGGTTGGCCGCGGAGTCCCGCGAGACGGCGAATGCCGACACGTGCGCGACGGTGCCGACGATTCCCCCGAACTCTTCGCGCTTGACCGTCGCGGGCGTTAGCTGGACGGTCATCCCCGGCTGGATGCGCTTTCCGTCGCCGACCGTGAAGTACGCGACGCCTTGCAGACCCGCCGAGCTGCTGGCCTCGTCACCGAGGCTCACGATCTGGAGCGCTCCGAGCTTGGTTCCCAGGCCCACGACCTGTCCGACTATGCCCGCGACTTCCAGTACCCTCCCGTCGTAATCCGAGACGACCAGCCCCTGCGTCCGGAGCTGGCTCTCGAGATCCGAGACCTGCTGTTCGAGGCCTCGGATCCTGGATTCGCTTTCGCCTTGCGCCTGCAGGTAGGCGATGTCCAGTGCCTTCTCCCGGGTCTGGAGATCCCTGCGTTCCCCCTCGAGCGACGCGATCCGATGCTTTGCTTCCAGGTAAGTGCGGCGAACTTCGAGCCGCCTGCTCTCGATATCCCGGATCTGATTCTCCAGGTCGTTGAGGTCATGGATCGAGTCGAGATACTGCCTCTCGGCTTCGAAGACCACCGCCTCGCTCAGGACCCCTCTCGCCTGGAGTCCCTTTCGTGTCTCCCAGGCCTTCTTGAGGGACCCGGTCAGCCGCGCGGCATCCTTGCGACGAATGTCGAGTGCCTTCCGCTGCCCTGCGAGCGCCTCGATCTGCGACGCGAGCGCCGCCGTTCCGGACTGGTCGAGCTGGGCGATCCGTGTCGCCAGGTCCCTGCGTTGCCGCTCGAGGGCTTCACGCTCGACCCGGTCCTTCTGCGACTCTATCGGCTGCCGTTTGGCTATGGCGTCTTGCGCGGAAGAAAGCTCCGCTCGCAGGCTTTCCAGCTGTGTCCGGGTTTGCGGCATGTCGATGACCGCCATGATCTGCCCCTTGGTCACCAGGTCGCCGCGCTTGACGCGCAAATCGACAAGCGGTCCGGAACCGCGAGACTCAATCTGCACGACCTGCGCCTCGCCGGCCGCGCGGAGGGGGTAGATCAACGCCGCGCTTCCCATCACCGTGACCGGGATGCGAGCCACGAAGCTCCAGACGACCAAGCCGGCGCCCAAAACGCCCAAAGAAAGCAGCGGAATCCAATTGGACAGGGTCACGACCTGCATCAGCTGATCGAGTCGCTCGGGATTCTGCTGGTGCTCCAGCGCCCGCTGTCGGAACATGCCTGGCTGCGGCGAACTTGACAAGGAGAGTCCTCGTTCTGCGGATACGGGGTTTCTGCGGATTCGAGGTGTTCGGTTAGATGGTACCGGCTTCGAGAACCTAGCGGAAGGGGAGGTTGGCGACGGGGGGTAGCCCGAGCAGGGCCTCTACCGCGGCAAGGTCCCCGGGCCCTGGCCAGCCGGTCCCGAGCTTGCGCTCGCCTGGCCTCTTCAGGCCACATCCGGCGGCGCCGGACTCGCGGCGTCCGCCGAAAGGCTGCGCCAAGCGCTCCTTCCGGGGCTTCGGGTATGATCCCCGCGGATGCTGCGCTCTGTCTTGCCGCTCGCGGCCCTCCTGGTAGCCATTGCCGCGCCGCCCGCCTGGGCCGGCGCCCGCGTGGACCTGTCGGCCGGGCAACTGCGGCGCATCGAGCGCAACGAGATCCTCACGCGCATCGAGGAGACGCCCGAACCGGTCAAGACCGTCACCAGCATCGGCCTGGTGCGCCATCCGGCGCGGGACGTGTACCTGCTGATGACCGACTTCAAGAACTACGCCCGCATCTACAACTCGATCGAGAAGGCCGAGGTCGAACCCGGCGGCGGGCGCGTCATCCTGTCCCACTACAAGGTCGGCGTGCCGTGGCCACTCGAAGCGCGGACCGTGACCACCCGCACCTGGGTCGATCCCGATCGCCACGCCTTCCGCTGGGAGCGGGTGAAGGGCACGCTGCGCGAATACGCCGGCGAACTGCTTGCGGTGCCCGTTTCCGACGGGCGTTGCATCGTGTTCTACAGCGCCAAGGTCGATCCCGGCTACGACTGGCTGCCGAGCTGGTTCGTGACCTGGGGCCAGACGTACGTCCTGCCCAGCATCGTCCGCGCCATTCGCGACACCCTCGGCAAGCGCGTCGGGCCGTACTGGGAGGCGGGCGTGGTACGCCCGGCGTTCAGCCAGGAACCCCCCGACCGCGCCGCCGGGAATTGATTCTCGCGATGCGGCCGAGTCGCTCCGGACGATCGCATTTGCTGGCAACATGGTGGCTTGCCTAATCTCGAACTGGTCGTGCCGACTGCCATGGGCCTCGAGGCCCTGGTTGCGCGGGAATTGCACGCGCTCGGCTACCCGGATGCCAGGGCGGCCAACGGCCTGGTGGCGTTCGGCGGCGACTGGTCGGCGGTCGCGCGGGCGAACCTGTGGCTGCGGACCGGCGAACGCGTGCTCATCCGGGTCGGCCGATTCGCCGCGCGCACTTTCGACGAGCTCTTCGACCAGACCAAGGCGTTGCCCTGGGACGAACTGCTGCCCGAGGACGCCCTGTTTCCGGTGGACGGGAAATCGCATGACTCGACGCTCACGAGCGTCCCGGCCTGCCAGGCGGTCGCCAAGAAGGCCGTCGTCGAGGCGCTAAAGCGCCGCTACAAGCGGGATGTGTTCGCGGAAACCGGGCCGAGATTCCGCATCCTGGTGGCGCTCGACAAGGACGTCGCGACTCTGACCCTCGACACGACCGGCATCGGGCTGCACAAGCGGGGCTATCGCACGCTGACCGCCGAAGCGCCGCTGCGCGAGACGCTCGCGGCGGCGCTGGTGTCGCTGGCGCGCTGGAGCCCCGATCGGGTGCTGGCCGACCCGCTGTGCGGATCCGGCACCATTCCCATCGAGGCGGCCCTGATCGCCCGCAACCGCGCGCCCGGCCTGTCGCGGGAGTTCGACAGCTCGACCTGGCCCGTCATCCCCGCGACGGTGTGGCAAGAAGCGCGCGCCGAGGCCGAGGCCGCCATCGACCGGGACGTCTCGATCCTGGGGATCTCCGGGTCGGATCGCGACCAGGCCGCGCTCGACATGGCGCGCTACCACGCGCAGCGGGCGGGAGTCGCGAGCGACGTGACCTTCGAGCGCAGAGCCGTCCAGGATTTCGCGAGCCGCCGGAAGTACGGCGTGGTCGTCACCAATCCCCCGTACGGCGAGCGGCTGGGGGAAGAGGCCGAAGCCACGGCCCTGTACCGGGAGATGAGCGCGGCGTTCGGGCGGCTGGAGACCTGGTCTTTCTTCGTGTTGACGAGCCATCCGGACTTCGAGCGGCATTTCGGCCGGGTCGCGACCAGGAAGCGCAAGCTCTACAACGGGCGGATCCGCTGCGATCTCTACCAGTACTTCGGGCCGCTGCCGGCCGGCGTGCCCGGTTCGAGGTAGCAGGGCCGCCGCGCGGCAGCGAGCGAATCGTTTTTTTCGCCACGGGTCTAAAGTTGTCCGCGGGGTCGCCGAACATAACACCAGGAAAGTCGGCAAGAGAGGCGGGGGGAATCGCACGATGGGCGGACGTATCAGCCAGGTTCTGGTCCGGAACGGCTACCTCACCATGGGTCAGGTGACGATCGCCCTGGAGCACCAGCGGGCCAGCCGCAAGCCCCTCCGGGAGGTCATCGTGGAGCTGGGTTACATCTCTTCGGCGGCTCTCGATCGTCTGCTCTAGTCGAATCTCGCGTTGACCGGGATCCAGACGCGGATCCGTAGCACGCGAGGGCGCCGGTCGAATCATCCCTGATCGCCGCGAGCTTATTTAGGTACCATGCTCGGCATGGCAAGCGCGTCCGAAGACTCCAGGAAGCTCAGGGCCTGGTGGGCCGCCCGGCAAGGGCTCGACGGCAGTCTCCAGGGAGGGGCCCCAGCCGATATCCTGGCACGATCGGGGTGGGCTCGGTCGGTCGGCGGCGCGGGCCCCTACCTGACGCTGTTCTCGCGCGGCGGCACCCCTCGCGCCGAGGCCGATGGCGCCGTCGCCCGGCTGGCAATCCACGAGTTGCCGTCAGCCCGAGGCTGCACCTACGTCCTGCCGGCCGCGGACTTCGCGCTCGGGCTGCGGCTGGGGCAGAGCGACGCGGACATGCGCACGATCGCCAAGCTCGGGGTGACCGAAAGGGAAATCGACGCGCTCTGCGCCGCGGTGCTGGGCGCGCTCGCGCCAGGCGAGGCACTCGATCCCGAAGGTATCCGGGAGCGGGTCGGGGGCGCGGCCCGCAGCCTGGGCGAGGCCGGCAAGAAGAAGGGGATGACGACCACGCTCCCGACCGCGCTGGGCCGGTTGCAGGGTCTTGGCGAGATCCGCCGCGTGCCGGTGGACGGCCGGCTGGATCAGCAGCGCTACCGCTACGTCCGCTGGGCCGACAATCCACTCGCGACCTGCAAGCTCAGCCTGGACGAATGCCACGGCGAGCTGGCTCGCCGCTACTTCCGCTGGATCGGTCCCGCGACGCCCGCCGAGTTCCAATGGTTCTCGGGCCTCGGCGTCAAGGCCGCCAAGGCGGCGCTCGAGCCGCTCGGCCTGGTCCCCGTCGAAGACGGGAGCGACCGCCTGGTGTTCCCCGACGACCGCGACGCGTTCCGGGATTTCGCGGTCCCGTCCAGGCCGCAATACGCGCTGGTCAGCGGCATCGACGCGATGAACCAGCTGCGCCGCGACGTGGCGCTGCTGACCGAACCCGCCCATGCGGCCCACCCGTTGCTGGCCGCCGAAGGGCGCGGCGCGGGCTTCGTCGTCGACCTGCCCGACCATGCGATCCTCGATCGCGGGCAACTGGTGGGCCTCTGGGAATTCGACCAGGCGGCCGGGGAGATCGTCTGGATGAGCTTCGTGGCGCCGACCGACAGCATGCGCGAAGCGATCGCCCGGACCGAAGCGTTCGTGCGGGACGACCTGGGCGACGCCCGAGCTTTCAGCCTTGACAGCCCGAAGAGCCGCGCGCCGCGCGTCGAAGCCCTGCGAAAGGCCAGCGGCTTCGCGTCGAAGCGCTAGCTGACTCTCCCCGTCGCGGGATTCCACAACGTCCCGGACTGTTCATTATCTCCGGTGGCAGGCGGCGCCCGCGCGAGTTAAGTTTCAGGCCCGGGACGGCGAGATGGGAGCGCTCAGGACGCTTCGGCCAGGGCCTTGAGCCGCGCGAGGTCCGAGTTCAGCTTCTTTTCGGCATCCGGCCACCATAGCGGCAGCAGCAGGTTCGCGACCCAGTGCTTCAGCGTGGTCTGGCTGCTGAAGGTCAAGCGCGTGGCACCGCCCGTGTCGTCGAGCGTGTACTCGATGATCTGGTCGAAGCCGTCGGGGACGACGGCCTTGACCCGGATCATCCGCGCGGTCTCGAACGCCAGGACCTCGGACTCCATCACGTACCTGCCCTCGGGCATCTCGAGGATCATCTGCTCCCTGGCGCCGACGCGCAGGACCTTGTCGTCGGTAAGGGGCTTGATTTCCTTGACCCCGCCGATCCACTGCTCGAGCTTGTCGGGTTCGGTCACCCACGGCCAGACCTTGGCCGGCGGCTGGCGTATCTCGATGACGTAGCGGCTTTCCTGCGGCCCGCAACCCGCGAGGGCGAGCATGGCTACCGCGACGATTCCCAGGAGTGGCTTACGCATACCTAAGTATAACCTCCGCGCCTCCGAGAACTGCCGGCGCGGTTCTGGTAGCCTTATGGCTGTCATGCTCAATTTCGCACCCCGCTCCGAACCGTTCTTCGATTTGCTGGAGGCGGCGGCCGCCAATGCCCTGGACACCGCGCGGGCGCTGCGCGACATGGTCGAGGACTTCCGCGACCTGGACAAGAAGTTCGAGCGCATCCGGCAGATGGAGCATGACGGCGATCGCATCGCGCACCAGGTGTTCGATCGCCTGAACCGTACCTTCGTGACGCCCATCGACCGCGAGGACCTGCACGCCCTGGCCATGGACCTCGACAACATCGTCGACGGCATCGAGGAAGTGGCCGATCACCTGCTCATCTACCGCATCAAGGAGCCCACCGCGATGCTCATCGGCATGGTGCGCATCCTGGTGCGCTGCTGCGAGGAGATCGCGTCCGCCGTGCCGCAGATGCGGGGGCGCCATTCGAGCGAGATCTCGCAGCGGGTGGTCGAGATCAACCGCCTGGAAAACGAGGGCGATCAGCTCTACCGGGCCGCCCTGGAGAAGCTCTTCGACGCGCCGCCCGACCCCCTCGACGTCATCCGCTGGAAGGAAGTCTACGACGTGGTCGAGAAGGCCATCGACAGCGCCGAGGACATCGCCGACCGCCTCCACGGCATCCTGATCAAGAACGCCTGAACTTTTCGCCAGAACTTTCCGTCAGCCCCTGACGGTGCCTGCCTGGCCCCTCTCCTGCCATCGTCGTCTGGTTAGCCGCAGGAGGGATCGATGCAAGACATCAAGAACCAGGTCAAGGCCTTCATCCGCGAGAGCTTGCTCATGACCGATGCCGACGTGCCGGACGGCGCGTCGTTGCACGGAATCGGGGTCCTGGACTCCACCGGCGTGCTGGAACTGGTGGCGTTCCTGGAAGGGCGCTTCGCCATCCACGTGGCCGACGACGAGTTGCGGCCCGAGAATCTCGACAGCCTCGACGCGATCGCCGCATTCGTGGGCGGCAAGGTGCGCGCCGGCGCGCGGCACGCCTAGGGCCGCGGCGATGCAGCACGCCATCGAACCGTCGCCGCTGGACCTGGACTGCGCCGCGGAGGCCGAACGCCTGCGCCTGGCCCTGCGCGCCGCGGTCAACGGCACGCTCAAGCGCAAGGGCGCGATCGTCGCGGTCTCGGGCGGGGTGGACAGCGCGGTCTGCCTCGGCCTGGCGGCCGGCGCCCTCGGCCCGGAGCGGGTCCTGGCGCTCCTGCTGCCCGAATGCGAGAGCTCGCCCGAGAGCAGGCGCCTGGCCGAGGCGGTGGCCGCCCGGTTCGGCGTCCGGACGCACGCACAGGACATCACCGGCGCCCTCGGTGCCCTCGGCTGCTACGGCGAGCGCGACAGCGCCATTCGGGAGCTGTTCCCCGCGTACGACGGGCACGCGGCGGGATGGCGCAGCAAGATAGCCATCGCGGGGGGCCTCGATGGCGGGATCAACTTCTTCAAGCTCATCGTGCGCGATCCCGCCGGGCTCACGCACGCGGCCCGCATGCCCCACGAGACCTTCCTGCGCGTCGTGGCGGCGCAGAACTACAAGCAGCGCGTGCGCAAGGCGATCGAGTACCACCACGCCGACCGCCTGCGCTACGCGGTCGTGGGCACGCCCAATCGCCTGGAGTACGCGCTCGGCTTCTTCGTGAAGAATGGCGACGGCAGCGCCGATGTCAAGCCGATCGCCCACCTCTTCAAGACCCAGGTGTACGCCCTGGCGGCTTACCTGGGGGTCCCGGCGGAGATCCGCTCCGCGCCGCCGAGCACCGACACCTACAGCCTGCCGCAAGGCCAGGACGAGTTCTTCTTCGGCCTGCCCTACGACCGCATGGACCTGGCCCTCTGGGCGCACGACCAGGGCCTGCCGGCGGCGGCCGCCGCCGCTCGCATGGGCGTGCCGGAAGCCCTGGCCGAACTCGTGTACCGGGACATCGACGCCAAGCGAACCGCGGCCGCCTACCTGCACGCCTCGCCCTTGACCCTCTAGGAGACGCCACACGATGTGCGGAATCGCCGGAATCGCGGCGCTCGGCGCCGGCTCCAGCCCGACGCGCGGGGAGCTGGCCGCCATGATCGGGCGCCTGCGCCACCGCGGGCCCGACGACGACGGCATCTTCCTCGATCGGGGGGTCGGCCTGGCCCATGCCCGGCTCGCGATCATCGATCTGGCGGGCGGCAAGCAGCCCATGGCCAGCCCGGACGGCGACCTGTGGGTGGCCTTCAACGGGGAGGTATTCAACTTCGTCGAGTTGCGGGCGGCTCTGGAGCGCGAGGGCCGCGTGTTCCGCACCTCCTCGGACACCGAGGTCCTCCTGCACCTCTACCGCCGCGACGGCCTGGACTTCGTCCATTCCCTGGGCGGGCAGTTCGCCGTGGCGCTCTGGGACCGATCCCGGCGCCGCCTGGTGCTGGCCCGCGATCGCGTGGGCATCCGGCCGCTGTACTACACCCGCGTGGCGGACAGGCTGTGCTTCGCCTCCGAGATCAAGGCCCTCCTGGCGGCGCGGGGCGTCAGCGCCCGCCTGTCGCTGCGGGGCCTGGCAGAAGTCTTCACTTTCTGGGCCGTGCAGCCGCCCGCCACCGCTTTCGAGGGGATCTCCTCCCTGCCTCCCGGCCACCTGCTCGCGATCGATGTCGACAGCGGCGCCATCAGCCAGCGGCGCTACTGGGACTGGGACTTCGCCCCGCCCGCCGATCCGGGGCGCGCGACCGCCTCGTACGCCGAGGAACTGGCCGCCCTGCTGGAAGACGCCGTGCGCATCCAGCTCAGGAGCGACGTGCCGGTGGGCGCCTACCTGAGCGGTGGCCTCGACTCGGCCGGGGTCGCCGCCATGGTGCGGTTCCGGTCGGACACGCCGCTGCGGACGTTCTCGATCGCCTTCGAGGACGCGGAGTTCGACGAGAGCACGCAGCAGGCCGAGATGGTGCGCCACCTGGGCAGCCGCCACACGCGGATCGATTGCCGCAAGGCCGACATCGGCGCGGCGTTCCCGCGCGCGGTGTGGCACGCCGAGACACCCCTGGTGCGAACCGCATGCGTCCCCCTCATGCTGCTGGCCGGCCACGTGCGCGAGGCCGGCTACAAGGTGGTCCTGACAGGCGAGGGCGCCGACGAGGTGTTCGGTGGCTACGACCTCTTCAAGGAGGCGCGGATCCGCCGCTTCTGGGCGCGCCGGCCGGAGTCCGCGCTGCGGCCCGCCCTGCTCGATCGGCTGTACCCCTACCTGGCGCACTCGCCGACCGCGGCGCGGGCGTTCGCCATGCAGTTCTTCCGCCTCGGCTTCGAGGATCCGCGGCAGCCGGGCTTCGGGCACCTGCCCCGCTGGACCACGACGCGAAGGCTATGGCGCTTCTTCTCGCGCGAGGCGCAAGCCGAGCTGGCGGGCTGGGATCCCGTCGAATCGCTGATCGCTCGCCTGCCGGCCGCCTTCGCGACCTGGGAACCGCTCTGCCAGGACCAGTATCTCGAGGCCCACACGCTGCTCTCGAGCTATCTTCTGGCCGCCCAGGGAGACCGACCGGCGATGGCGCATTCGGTGGAGGCCCGCCATCCGTATCTCGATCACCGCGTCATCGCCTTCGCCGCCGCCCTGCCGCCACGCCTCAAGCTCAGCGGCCTGGGAGAGAAGTTCCTGCTGCGGCGGGCGCTCGCGCCGTTGCTGCCGCGGCAAATCGCGGCGCGCCCCAAGCAACCCTACCGCGCACCCGACAGCCTGAGCTTCTTCGCGGGTTCCGAACCGACCGCGCTCGTGCGGGAGTTCATGAGTCCCGCGCACCTCGCGGCGGGGGGGCTGTTCGATCCCGAACCCACGCTGCGGTTGCTCGAGAAGTGCCGCCGCGGCGAGGCGATCGGCTTCGCCGACAACATGGCCTTCACCGGCATCTTGAGCACGCTGCTGCTCGCCGAATCGTTCTGCCGCTCCACACCCGGCGCCGTCACGGCCGCCTAGGAGGATTCAACCGTGCTGCTCCATCACGACTTCGAGAAGGTCTCTTCGCAGCATCCCGACCGCACCGCGCTCGCCTGCGGCCCGTCGCGGATCACCTACGGCGAACTGGCCGAGTCGGCCGATCGCCTCGCGGCTTTCATGGTCGCCAGGGGAGTCGGGCGCGGCGATCGGGTGGCGCTCCTGCTGCCCAACTGCGTCGAGATGGTCGTGGGCCTGCTCGCGGCGCAGAAGGCCGGCGCCGTGTTCATGCCGATCGGGCCGTCCACCAAGGCGGCCAAGATCCGCTACCTGCTGGGCGACGCCGAACCGGCGTGCCTGATCGCCCACGGCTCCCTGGCCGGCGAGTGGCGCGAGGCGGCAGACGGGTGCGCGTCGCTCTCGGCCGTGATCGAGGTCGGGACGCGGTCGGGCGCGCGGGCGATCCCCTGGGTCGAGGCGCGGGCGGACGGCCACGTCGCCTCGCCTTGCATCGACCAGGATCTCGCCGCCATCATCTACACGTCGGGATCCACCGGCGAGCCGAAAGGGGTCATGTTGACGCACCTCAACATGCTCTCGGCTCGCCGATCGATCTCCACGTACCTGGGCCTGGAAGCGCACGACGTCATCCTCTGCGCGCTCCCGCTGTCCTTCGACTACGGCCTCTACCAGGTGCTGATGGCGCTCGCCCTCGGCGCGACCGTGGTCCTGGAGGCATCGTTCGCCTACCCCGTCGCCTTGCTCGACACCATGGCCGAGCACCGCGTCACGGTCTTCCCGGGCGTCCCGACCCTCTTCGCCATGTTGCTCTCGCAGAGCGACCTGTCGCGGTACGACATGGGCGCGCTGCGCATCGTGACGAACACCGCCGCCGCCCTGCCCGAGGCCCGCATCCGCGAGATCCGCGACCGCTTCCCGCAGGCCCGCCTCTTCTCGATGTACGGCCTCACCGAGTGCAAGCGCGTCACCTACCTCCCGCCCGAGGAACTGGATCGCCGGCCGACCAGCGTCGGGCGCGGCATGCCCAACGAAGAGGTGTACCTGGTGGACGAGGCCGGGAACCGCCTGCCTCCGGGCAGCACCGGCGAACTGGTGATCCGCGGCAGCAACGTGATGCGCGGCTACTGGCGCAAGCCCGCCGAGACCGCCGAACGGCTCAAGGCCGGAGCCATTCCGGGGGAACTCGTGCTGCACTCGGGCGACGTCTTCCGCACCGACGCCGAGGGCTTCCTGTACTTCGTCGGACGCAAGGACGACATCATCAAGAGCCGCGGGGAGAAAGTCAGCCCGCGGGAGGTCGAGGACGTGCTCTGCAAGCATCCCGGGATCCTGGACGCGGCCGTGCTGGGCATGCCGGACCCGGTGCTGGGCCAGGCCGTCGCCGCCTTCGTGGTGCTGCGGCCAGGAAGCGCTCCACCGACCGATCGGGACGTGCTCAAGCATTGCGCCGCCCACCTGGAGACGTTCATGGTGCCCAGGCAGGTGATCATCGTGGCTTCCCTGCCCCGGACGCCCAACGGCAAGGTGGACAAGGCCTCCCTGGCCGAGCGCGGGGCGGCGCCGGCCACCGTCACCCCATGACGTACCAGGTCGCGGCCTGGGAGGGCGATCGCCTGGACCCATCCCTCGAAGGCCTCTGGCGCGACAGCCTGGCCATCCACGGCGACCTCGCGGCACGCTTCCGGTGGCTCTACCAGGACAATCCGGCGGGTCGCGGGGCGGTCTACGCCCTGCTCGAGCGCACCGCGGACCTCGTGGGGTGCGCCGGCCTGGTGCCGCGGCGCTTCCGGACGGCGGCCGGCCCGCTGGGCGCCGCGATGTACGGAGATTTCGCCGTCGCGCCGGCGCATCGCACACTCGGGCCGGCGCTCGCCCTGCAGCGGGAGGTGGGCCGGCACGTCGATCGCGAGCGCCATTTCGGCTACGGCTTCCCCAACGCTGCCGCGGCAGGGGTGTTTCGCCGCCTGGGGCACGTGCAGGTCGGCCTGATGACGCGCTACGCCCGCGTGCTGCGCGTGGCGCCGCACCTGCGCCACGCGGCGGCGCGGCCGCTCCGGCTAGCCGCCGGCCTCGGAGCCATGGCCGACCGGGTGTACGAGGCGCTTGGCAGGGTGCGGCGGCGGGTCAAGCGGGATTCCACTCCCCTCGAATGGCTGGCGGAGCCCGACGCGCGCTGCGACGACCTGTATGCCAGGGCCGCCCGCTACCTGCCGATCGTGGGGGATCGGGGCCGCGAGGCGCTGGCCTGGCGCTTCTTCTCCCGGCCGGGAAGCACCTGCCGGCTGGCCGCGCTTGGCAACCCGGCCGGCGGGGCGCTCCGCGGTTACGCCGTGGTCGCCTGCGCGTCCGTCCCGTCCGGCCGGCCGGTGGCCGAGATCAAGGACTTCCTGGCGGCCAGCGAGGCGGATCTCGTGGTGCTCCTCGAGCGGGTCTGCGAGGATCTGGCCGCCGAGGGCTTCTCCTCCGCCAGCTTGCGCTTCCTCGGCTCGTCGTGCGTGACGGCGAGCCTGCTGGCCGCGCGCTTCGAGCGCCGGGCCGAGGAACGCATGTTCCTCGTGCAGGCCGGCGAGAGCCGGGGCTCCTCGTTGCCCGCAGCGTTCCTGGATCGCGAGAGCTGGTACCTGACCGACGCCGACGAGGACTGGTAGGCGAGGCCGGCGCTCCCGGGTCTGCTCACCGGCGCTCGCGGCTCGCGAGCTCCCGGGCGGCTTGCGCCTCGGCACGGGCCAGACCCTGCGTGCGCGCCGCGTCGATCGCCGCGCGCCAGAGGGCGATCGCCTTGCGCGGCCGGCCCGCCAGCCACGCCACCTGGGCGCGGGCGTGCAGCCAGTGCGGCTTTGCCACCGCGGAGATGGACGCGTAAGTGCGCAACTCTCCGGCGACGCGTCGGCAGAACTCCCGCAGCGCGGGCCGGCCGGCCAGGTGCAGCCAGGTCGGCAGGCCGTGCGACTGGAGATAGCGGGATCCGGGCGCGTGAGCGTCCCCGGCCAGGTCGGCGGCGGGCAGGCTGCCTGCCGGCGCCGCGAAGCCCGCCTCGGCGAGGCGGAACGCCACGTCCGCCAGGATGGCGGCGACCTCCACCGGAAACAGCGAGGTCGGGCCTTCGCGCAACAGCCAGGCCGCCGAGCGCTGCGCCGCCACCCAGGCCTCCGCCGGGCGATCCAGCTGCAGGTAGGCCCTGGCCTGCAGCGCCGCGTGGCAGATGGCGTTGAGGCGATCGTGGCTCGCGGCCAGCGGCCCGGCGGCGGCGTCCAGCAGTTCCAGGGCCTCGGCCGCGTCACCCGTGAAGAGGTGGGAGACCGCCACGAACATCGCCCCGACGCTCTGCGCCTGCGCGTCGCCGCGCGCCGCTCCCGACTCGGCCAGGCGCGTGCCCTGGGCGCGCAAGGTCGCCAGATCGTCGCGGCTCCAGGCGACCATGCCGATCTGCATGCGTGCGGCGGTGTCCTGGCGCCAGTCGCCGAGCCTCGCGCACAGTGCGAGCGCGGCCTCGCTGTCGGCCACCACGTCGGCGAAGCGCCCCTGGATGTGCGCCAGCAAGGCGCCGCGGATCAGCAGGTACGCCTCGGTCCCGGTGTCCCCGGCCGGCATCGCCCGCCGGGCGGCCGCCAGGTAAGCGGCGGCGAGGCGTTGGAGCGTCGCGAGCGATGCGAGCACGGCCAGCATCACGTACGCCTGCGCCGCCTCCTTGCATGGACCCGAGACCTCGGCCTGCCTTGCCGCCAGCAGGAGGGCGAGGCCGCTGCTGTTCGGGTCGTTGAGGTAGTAGAAGACGTCGCAAAGCTCCAGGCCCACGGTCGCGAGTTCGCGAGCGCGCGCGGCCGCCAGGGGCGCCTCCCGCCACCCCAGCGCGCGCAAGGCCCGCCGGCCCACGCGCGCGAGCAGTTCGCGCAGGAACGCGCCGCCCGCCGCTCGCGGCGACGCGGGCAGCGAGTACCCGGCCAGCTCCAGCGAGCGCGCCAGGCGGTCGCGCGCCTCGGCGATGCGCCCCAGCCCGCAGAGGGCCCGGCCGATGCGGCCCTCCCACTCGGAGCGATCCGCCCGGTCGGCGGCCGGCGCCAGCGCCAGGGCCTGCTCGTAGAAGCCGATGGCCTCGGGGTAGGCGTAGTCGCGGAGGGCTTGCTCGCCGGCCAGTGCCGAGTAGTGGACCGCGCGGTCCGCGGCGCCGGCGCGCAGCCAGTGATGCGCCAGGAGCGGGTAGTGCGGGCCGAGATCGCCGGCGAACGCCCCTTCGTACCACTCGGCCACGCGGCGATGCACTTCCTCGCGCTGCGAGAAGAGCAGGAGGTTGTAAGCCACTTCCCGGGTGATCGCGTGCTTGAAGAGGTAGGCGAGATCAGGCTCGGGCGAATCCAGCAGGGTCAGATCCAGGCGATCGAGAGCGCCCAGGTGCTCGCGGAGGCGCGGCCGGTCCTCGGCAACCGGAAACACCGCATCGAGGGCCTGGTAGGGAAAGACCCGCCCGATCACGCTCGCCACCTTGAGCGCCAGCTGCTGGCCGGCCTGCAGGCGATCGATGCGGCTCGTGATGATGCCCTCCACCGTCGCGGGCAGGTCCACGCCGGCCAGGTCTCCGGCGGAGGCGGCGAGAGTGCAGCTTTCGCCCGCCACCTCCAGGATGCCGGCGTCGCGCAGCGCGTACGCGATTTCCTCGCTGAAGAACGGGTGGCCATGGGCGCGCTCGCGGATGAGGCGGGCAACCGGCACCGGAAGCGCGCTCACCCCGAGGCGCCGGCAAACCAGTTCGACGGCCTCCTCCGGGGTCAGCACCTCGAGGGCTATCCCGACCGCATCCGGCCCGGCCGCCAGATCGCGCAGGCCGGCGGGCACGGCGTCGCCCGGCGGGCGCGTCGCGATCAGCAGCATGACCCTTGGCCCGCAGCAATGGATGCAGGCCGCCAGCGCCCAGGAGGCCGAGTCGAGCCAGTGGGCGTCCTCGATCACCACCGCCAGCGGCTTCGTCGCGGCGGAGCGCGCCAGGAGCCGGGCCAGCAGGTCGCGGGTGTTCTCGCCCCGCACCTTGCCGGTCATGGCGCCGGTCAGGTCGCTGTCCGGGATGTCCAGCGGCAAGACCGCCGAAAGCAAGGGCGCCAGATCGGCGTCCGGCCCCAGCGCCGCCGCCAATTGGGAACGACGCGCCGCCGGTTCGGCGGGCAACGCGGCCGAATCGAGCAGATCGGCGAAGACGCGCCGCCACGCGAAGAAGGGCGTGTTCTTCTCGACCGGATCCCCGGCGCCGACCAGGCAACCGATCCCCCGCTCCGTCGCCTCCGCCAGGAAGCCGGCCACCAGCAGCGACTTCCCGATCCCGGCCTCGCCCGAGACGATCACGGGGCCGACCCCCGCCCCCTCCTCCAGCCTGGTCAGGCAGTCCAGCAGGAGCGCTCGCTCGGCCGCGCGGCCGACCATGTCCAGCCGGCCGGCGGCGGGCGCCGAGGAGGCCGCGGGGGCGTCGGCCGGCCGGAAGACGGGCACGGGCTCGGCCTTGCCCTTGAGCTCGAGGGCCGCAAGGGGCTCGAACGAGAGGCGGCCGCGCGCGCCCGACGCCGTCGGCGCGTCGCACAGGATCCCGTCGCCGGCATGCTGCATCAGGCGGGCCGCCAGGTTCACCGTGTCGCCGATCATCGTGTATTCCCGCCGGCGGGCGTTGCCTACTTCTCCGCAGAACACACGCCCGGTCGCTATTCCGATGGCGCAGCGCTGCCCGAGGTCGCCCAGGCGCGCGCTGACATCCCGGGCCGCGCGGACTCCCCGGGCCGGATCGTCCTCGTGCGCGAGCGGCGGCAGCCCCAGCGCCGCCACCAGGGAGATCCCCTTGTCGTCCACGCTCAGCTTGTTGATGCTCCCCTCGTAGCGGTACAGGGCGGTCTGGATCGCATGCATGACCTCCTGGGCGAAGTCGGGCGCCTGCCCCGGCGTGGCCAGCTCGGGCAGGTTCACGAAAAGCACGGTCACCTGGCGCAGTTCCGAGAGCCAGGCGGCCTGGTAGGCGTCCAGGCGCTGCCGGATCGCCCCGGGCAGGTAGGTGCGCACCGCCGGTTCGGCCTCGGCCGGAAGGTCGGGCACGGCAAGCGGCACCGGCGGCGGCGGCTCGCGCACGGCTTCCAGCAGCCATGCCCCGCCGCCGAGGTCCCGGCCCCGTGCCCAGAGCGGCGCTTCGACCGCCGCCGCCGCCGTCAGGACCGTCTGGCCCGGTTCCCCGGCCGCGAGCGCGCTTGCCATGCCCGTAAGGGCCGCACCCGCGAAGACGACCTCCCACCGGCCGTAGACTCCCCCGAGGTGGGCGACATGCAGGTCCCCCGCGCCGACCGCCACACGCAGCGCGAGGCCCTCGGGCCGCTCGCCCACCGCGCCATGCAAGCGGCCGGCGCAAGCCGCGGCGCGCACCACGCCCTCGCGGAGATCGCCGCCCGTCCCGGGCCACACCGCCAGAAGCGCGTCGCCGGCGAACTTCACCACGTCGCCGCCATGCGCCGCGATCAGGTCGATCACCGGTCCGAAGTAGGCGTTGAGGAGGCGCGTGAGCTCCTCGGTGCCGGCCGGCCCGCCGGCCGCCAGGCGCTCGGAAAGGCGCGTGAAGCCCGAGATGTCGGCAAGCAGCACGGCCGCGGGGATCCGCTCGAACTCCGGCCCCACCAGGGCGCGCGGATCCCTGGCGAACCGCCGGGCCACCAAGGCTGGAACGTAGGAGGCGAGCGTATCCAGGATGAGCGGAATCGAACAACCCTCCAGCCGCGCGAACCGGTAGCGCGACGCTTCCCTCATACCCGCCCGGAGCCGCGGCGACGAATTGCCTTGGCCAGATGGCCGAGGGAGCGGCCCGGCATTGGTCCTACCATCGGCCCCGGGAGTTCGACAGCGGCCCACCCTGGCCCAATAGCGGGGCGGGCTCGCGTAGCACTAAGAGATGTATCAGCACACATTGACTGGATTGCTGGCATGGGCCGGCGCATTCCTGTGCGGCGCGCGCTGCCATAGCGCGGACGTCGGGCAGTGGGCCGTGGTATACGCCCCGGTGCCCGAACCGGCCGTCCTGGCGGGATACGACGTGGTGGCCCTCGAGCCCGACCACGCCCCCGACCTGGCGGCGCTCCGCAAGCAGGGCACGCGGCCCCTGGGCTACCTCAGCCTGGGCCAGATCCACCGCAGCCGCCCGTACTGGGAGGATGCCCGCGCCGCGGGCATCCTCCTGGATGCGAGCCCGACGTGGCCGGACGCATGGCGAGTCGATCCCCGCTCGGGCCTGTGGCGGGCGCTGGTCGTTAACGACCTGGCGCCCGCCATCACGGCCCGGGGCTTCCAGGGCTTCCTCCTCGATACCCTCGACGACGCGGCGGCCCTGGAACACGCCGGAGCCGCCGGCGCCATGGCCGCCATGAGCGACCTCGTGGCGGACCTCAGGCGCCGCCAGCCCGGCGCCTTCATCGTCGCCAACGGCGGGCTGGCGTTGCTTTCGTCGATCGCCCCGCACATCGATGCCGTGATCGTCGAGTCGGTCTGGACGAACTACGATTTCTCCTCCGGCGCCTACCTCCGGCGGACCGCCGGCGAGGCTGCTCTGCGGGAGGCCCTCTTGCGGGACGTCCGCGACCGGTACCGCTTGCCGGTCCTGCCGCTCGAGTACGCGGAACGCGACGACGAGGCAACGCGGACCTGGGTGCGCGAAGCCGCGTCCCGTGCCGGCTTCCGCCCGTACGTCGCGACCATCTCTCTCGACCGCCTGCCGGAAGTGGCGCCATGACCCGTGCGGCTTACCTGCGATTGCTCGGGGCGGTGATGGCCGGCTCGGCGGTAGCCTACGCCCTGATTCCGGCTCCCGCGCAGGTGGCGTTCATTCGCGACCCGGCGCCCGCGCCGCGGGAACGGGCGCGAAAGCCGGAGCGGCAGGTCCCCGCGGCACCCTCGGCCCCGGTGCGCGATGTGGTGCGGCTCCGACTCGACGCCGGCGATGCGCGCCGGTCGCGAAGCGTGGGGCAACCGGCCCCGGCGCCGCTGCGCCTGCTCGCGCCAGCGCGGGACGGAGCCGGCCGGACGGGGGAGGCCGCGCGGGACTTCGAACCCCTCGTGGCGCTCTCGCCCGCGGACGAAGCCGCCCGCACGCGTCTGGCTTACCTGCTCGTCGCCGAGAAGGACTTCGCGCGCGCCCTGCCGCACTTCCGCTTCCTTGCGGAACTGCGGCGGGGCGATCCCGACCTGGCGGCCGACTGCGCATTCGTGGCGCACCATGCGGGCCGCACCGGCGAGGCGATCGATTTGCTCCGCGAGCGCCTGAAGGACCGACCGTACCACCCGCGGTCGTTGTCGCTCCTGGCCACGCTCGTCGCGCCCACCGCGCCCGCCGAGGCCGCGGCCGCCCTCGCGGTGCTGAACGCCGGGCCGGGCGCCACGGCGGAGAGCCTCGCGTTCGAGGGCGAACTCCGGCAGGCCGCGGGAGAGAGCGCCACGGCGCGGGATCTCTTCGACCGGGCGCTGGCGGCCCTGGGCCCCGCCGAACCGCGGACGCACCGGGAAGCCCGGCGCAAGGCGGATCTGCTCGCCCGGGTCGGCCGCGCTCGCGAGGCGGCACTCACGTACACCCACGGCCTGGCCTTCGTCG
>Ga0194120_10002656_pt1 | contig 30394 bp, 25 predicted proteins | sample TA2MahCa65mmetaG_FD_148642 | JGI IMG/M metagenome (GOLD analysis project Ga0194120, IMG submission 148642) | Freshwater microbial communities from Lake Tanganyika, Tanzania - TA2015019 Mahale Deep Cast 65m | ecosystem: Environmental > Aquatic > Freshwater > Lake | place: Tanzania: Lake... | reverse complement strand
GAGGTGCGGGTCGCGCGCGCCGACGATCAAATGCGGCCGCAGCGCGCAGGTCAGCAGGCCGGCGCGGCCGTTGGCGGCGAGCACTTCGGCCTCGGCGACGGCCTTCGATTCCGGATAGGGCGACAGGAAGCGCCGCGCGTACGGCAGGTCATTGCCCGCGTCGACGTGATCGCGCCCATCGAAGCACGCGCTCGGCGAACCGGTGTACACCAGTCGCGCAACGCCCTGCTCGACGCACGCGGACAGCATGCGCCGCGTGCCGTCGACGTTCGTCGCGAGGAAGTCCGCGCGCGGGCCCCACACGCCGGTCAGCGCGGCCGTGTGCACGACGGCCTCGTGGCCGGCCACCGCGTTGCGCACGCTGTCCAGGTCCAGCAGGTCGAGCGCGACCGTGCGCGCGCCCAGCGCGGCGATCTCGGGCTGCGGGCGGCGCGCGCCGCTGGTCACGTCGTGGCCGCGCGCGATCAGCTCCTCGACCACCGCGCGGCCGAGGAAGCCGTTGCCGCCGCTGACGAGCACTCTCACGCGCGCGCCTCCGCCTCGGCGCGCAACAGGTCGCGGCGGATCTTCGCGTTGTGGCGCGCGTCGACCGGGAAGCCCTTGTGCAGCTCGACCTCGATCGGACCGAGTGCGGCGGCCGTCGCGGCCGTCGCCGGCGGCTGCGCGAGCGGGCGCGCGCGCAGCTCGTCGAACAGGCCGGGGCGTGCGAACGAGCGCTCGACCAGCAGTCGCGGCACCTGCCGCGGCCGCGCACCGACGCCGACCAGCGCGCTGCGGCGCACGCCGAGGATCTCGTTGAGCGGATTCTCGGCCGGCACCGGCACGAGCAGGCCGCGCGCGGTTTCGATGCGCTCGCTCTTGCGACCGCAGAACCACGCGCGGCCCTTCTCGTCGAGCCAACCGAGATCGCCCATGCGGTGCCAACTGCCGCACTGGCTGGGAGCCGGCGCGATGCGCGCAAGCGCGGTCGCCGCCGCATCGTCCTCGTAGCCGCGCGTGACGACCGGGCCGCGCACCGCGAACTCGCCGATCGCGCCGCGCGGCAGCTCGAGCTCGTCGGACCAGCGCGCGATCGGCGCGTCGTCGATGCGGATCACGCGCAAGTCGATGCCCGGCGCGGCGCGGCCGAGCGGCGTGCCCCAGCCGTCGAGCATCGGCGCGCGACAGGCGCCGAGCAGCTCCGCGCTCGCGATGCTCGCCACCGGCAGCGCCTCGGTGGCTCCGTACGGCGTATGGATCGCCGCGCCTGCGGGCAGGTAGCGTTGCAGTCGCTCGACCAGGCCCAGCGGAATCGGCGCTCCGGCACTGGTCACGGTTTGCAGCGTCGTGAAGCGCGCGGCGGTTTCCTTCAGCCAGTGCACGACGCGCCACCACACGGCCGGCGATGCAAACGCGCTGCGCGCGCCGTGTTCCTCGATCGCGCGCGCGACGAGACCGGGCTCGCAGCGCGCCGGCGTCGCGGGGTCGAGCGGCGGGAACAGGCTGGTCATGCCGAGCGCGTTGTCGAACAGCGCGAACAGCGGGAAGCAGGCCGCGTCGACCGTGCCCGGCTCGTAGGCGTAGAGCGAGCGCAGCGCCGAGAGCTGCGCGCGGAACACGCGGTGCGTCGCGCCGACACCCTTGGGAGGGCCGGTCGAGCCCGAGGTATAGAGGATCGCGGCGAGTTCGTCGGCGTCGCGCGGCTCGATCGGAAACGGCGCGCCGCGCGTGCGCGCCAGCGCGTCGAAGTCGATGCCGCCCAGTCCCAGCGGCGCGCTCGACACGCACAGCTCGACCGAGCGGAACGCGCGCGGCCACAGGCGCTTGGCGAGCTGCGCGCGGCCGACCGCGAGCAGCGCGCGCGGCGCGGCGCGTTCGACGCACGCGAGCAGGTTCGCGCGGCCCATGCCGGGATCGATCAGCACCGGCACCGCGCCGAGCTTGAACAAGGCGTGGATCGCCGCGAGGAAATCGCCGCCGGGGCGCAGGAACACGCAGGCTCGCTCGCCGCGGCGCAGGCCGCTCTCGCGCAGGCCGCGGGCGAGCCCGTCGGAGCGCTCGTCGAGCCGTGCGAAGGAGATCGACTGCCAGCGCGCGCCGCGCGGCCAGACCACGGCGGCCTGGTCCGGCCGCGCGCGCGCTTCGTCGCGCAGCCAGTGCGCGATGTTCGCGTCGGCGGGCGGCTCGGGAAAGGCGGCGAAGGGGTCCATGGGGGCCGCTAGCGCAGCGGATGACGCGCCAGGAAATCGCGCACGTGCGCGACGACCGCGTCGGGCTCGTCCTCGAGCAGCCAGTGGCCGGCGCGCGGGAGCCCGATGCTCTCGGCGTGCGGCAAGCGCTGGCGCCACTCGTCGCGGAAGGCGGTCGTGAAGCACCAGTCGCGCTCGCCCCAGACGAGCAGCGCGGGTCGATCGGCGAAGCGCTCGAGCGACTGCTCGATCTCGACCAGCGTGTCCCAGGACGGGTGCCCGGCGCGCATCGGGATGTCGCGCACGAACGCGAGCTGAGCCTTGCGCGAGCTCCACGACGGAAAGGGGGCGAGGTAGGCGGCGCGCGCCTCGGCGGAGAGCGGGCGCTCGACGGCCATCGCGAGTGCCGCGCGCACGAAGGCATTGGCGCCGAGCAGCGCGAGCTCGCCGATCAGCGGCCAGCGGCAGGCCGCGATGCGCAGCGGGATGCGCGACGAGCGGTAGGCCGCCGTGTTCATCAGCACCAGGCGCCGGATGCGCTCGGGGCGGCGTGCGGCCAGGCCCATTCCGATCGCGCCGCCCCAATCGTGCAGGACCAGCGTCAGATCGGACAGGTCGAGGGCCAGCACGAGCTCCTCGAGATTGTCGACGTGCTGCGCGAGCCGGTAGCGCGAGTCGAACGGCTTGTCCGAGCGTCCGCAGCCGGCGTGGTCGGGCACGACCAGCCGGTACGAGCTGCTCAGCCCCGCGACGAGCGGACGGAACAGGTAGCCCCAGCTCGGATTCCCGTGCACGCACAACAGCGTCTCCGCCTGGCGCGGCCCCTCGTCGACGTAGTGCATGCGCGAACCCGAGCGCAGCGTGTGGAAGCGCGGCGTGTAGGGCCAGGAGTCGATCGGCATGGGCTGGGCGGGCGATGGCGGAGGCCGCCGGGCGGCGCGCATCGGTTCCGCGGGATTCTTGCCGAAAGAGGTTTCCCCCGCGACCCTCTTGCGTCCCGCGCCCCCGGCGGGGTACTCCCTGTTCCGTTCATGAAGCAGCTCGTCATCGTCGAATCGCCCACCAAGGCGAAGAAGATCAAGGACTATCTGGGCCCCGACTTCGTCGTCGAGGCGAGCTTCGGGCACGTGCGCGACCTGCCGCAGAGCGCCAAGGAGATCCCCGCCAAGATCAAGAAGGAGCCCTGGGCGCGCCTGGGCATCGACGTCGAGAACGGCTTCCAGCCGCACTACGTCGTGCCCGAGGACAAGAAGGCGCAGATCACCAAGCTGAAGAAGCTGCTCGAGACCGTCGAGCGCGTGTACCTCGCGACCGACGAGGACCGCGAGGGGGAGGCCATCGCCTGGCACCTGCTCGACGTGCTCAAGCCCAAGGTCCCGATCTCGCGCATGGTGTTCAACGAGATCACCAAGGAAGCCATCCAGCGCGCGGTCAAGGAAGCGCGCGCGCTCGACATGAATCTGGTCGAGGCGCAGGAGGCGCGGCGCCTGCTCGACCGGCTCTACGGTTACGAGCTCTCGCCGCTGTTGTGGCGCAAGATCGCGCCGCGGCTGTCGGCGGGCCGCGTGCAGAGCGTCGCGACGAAGCTGCTCGTCGAGCGCGAGAAGGAGCGCATGGCCTTCGTCGCGGCTGCCTGGCACGACGTCGATCTCGAGCTCGAGAAGGACGGCCGGCGCTTCGAGGCCGAGATCGGCTCGATCGCGGGCAAGAAGCTCGCCCGCGGCGCGGACTTCGACGAGCGCGGCCAGTTGAAGCCGAAGGACGCGCTGGTGCTCGATGCGACCGCGGCGGCCGCGCTCGCCGCGGCGCTGCGCGGCGGTTCGCTCGAGGTGACCGACGTGCGCAGCGAGCAGAAGACGAGCTCGCCGCGCGGCCCGTTCACGACCTCGACCTTCCAGCAGGAAGCCGGCCGCAAGCTCGGCCTGCGCGCGCAGGAGGCGATGCGCATCGCGCAACGGCTGTACGAGAACGGCTACATCACGTACATGCGCACGGACTCGACCGCGCTGTCGCGCGAGGCGATCGACGCCGCGCGCAATCTGGTGCGCTCGCGCTACGGCGCGGAGTTCCTGCCCGAGAAACCGCGCTTCTACGGCAACCAGAACAAGAACGCGCAGGAGGCTCACGAGGCGATCCGCCCGGCCGGCTCCGTGTTCCGCCTGCCCGAGGAGGTTGCGCGCGAGGTCTCCGAGCTCGAGGCGCGCGTCTACGAGATGATCTGGAAGCGCACGGTGGCTTGCCAGATGGCCGACGAGCGCTACACCTCGCACGGCGTGACGCTGACGGCCGACATCGCCGGCCAGCTGCGTCCGGGCCAGCCGATCGGCCGCCTCGTCGTCGGCGCGCGCGGCCGCACGACCGACTTCGCAGGTTACCGCCGCGCCTACGTCGAGGGCCGCGACGACGTCGAGAGCGCGCTCGACGAGCGCGAGACCGTGCTGCCGCCGCTCGCGCGCGGCCATCGTGCCGCCATCGCGCAGGCCGACCCGAGCGCGCACAGCACGACGCCGCCGTCGCGCTACACGGAAGCGAGCCTGGTCAAGCGCCTGGAGGAACTGGGCATCGGCCGCCCGTCGACCTACGCGAGCATCATCGAGACGATCACGTCGCGCGAGTACGCGATCGCGCGCGACAAGACGCTCGTGCCGACCTGGCTGGCCTTCGCCGTCGTGCACGTGCTCGAGCTGCTCGAGCCGGTGATCGTCGACTACGGCTTCACCGCGAACATGGAGCAGCGCCTCGACAAGATCGCCTCGGGCGACCTGAATCGTCTCGCGTTCCTGAGCGACTTCTGGACCGGCAAGGGTCCCGGCCTCAAGCGCGTCGTCGAGTCCAAGGGCGACGGGATCGACCCGCGCATGGTCGGTTCGGTGACGCTCGGCGCGCGCGACAGCGAGCCGGTGGTCGTGCGCGTCGGCCGCTTCGGCCCGTACGTGCAGTGCAGCGATTCGCGCGCGACCGTGCCGGCCGGGCTCGCGCCCGACGAGCTCACGCTGCCGCGCGCACTCGAGCTCTTGTCGACCTCGCAGAAGTCGGCCGCGCCGATCGGGCTCGCGCCCGACGGGCGCCCGGTCTACGTGCGCACCGGCCGCTTCGGCGCCTTCGTGCAGTGGGGCGATGATCCGCCGGCGGATGCGCCCAAGCCGAAGAAGGCGGCCAAGAAGGGCGGCAAGACGGGCAAGGGGGCCAAGGCCCCCAAGACCGGCGCCGCGGCCAAGCTCGACACCGCCGTCGAGGATCCGGCGCTCGCGCCGGTCAAGCGCGCGTCGCTGTTCAAGTCGATGAAGGCGGAAACGCTGACGCTCGACGAAGCGCTCGCGCTCCTGTCGCTGCCGCGACTGCTGGGCGCCGATCCGCGCGACGGGCGCGCGATCCGCGCGAAGAACGGGCGCTTCGGGCCGTACCTGGAGAAGGAGAAGGCCCCGGACGCGGAGAAGCCCGAGTACCGCAGGATCGAGTCGGAGGAGCGACTGCTCACTGTCACGCTCGAGGAGGCCTCGGCGCTGTTCGCGGTCGAGCAGCAGCGCAAGGGGTTCCGCGGCCGCGCGGCCGCGACGCCGCGCGCGCCGATCGCGACGCTGGGCAACGATCCGTCCAACCAGAAGCCGGTCGTGGTCAAGGAGGGCAAGTACGGCCCGTACGTGACCGATGGCGAGACGAACGTGACGGTGCCGCGCGGCGAGGACCCGAAGGCGCTGTCGCTCGAGCGCGCCTGCGTGCTGCTCGCGCAGAAGCGCGCGGCGGGACCGGCGCCGAAGCGGCCGCGCCGCGGGCGGCGCGGCTAGGCGGCGCTCGGCATCAACGCGCCGGCAAACTGCCCTGAAGGCGGTGTCCGATCCGCTCGAGCGCCGCACGCGCGGCATCGAAGCGATCGGCGGACACGAGCAGCCAATCGGTGTCGTAGGTCGAGATCACGAAGACGGGAACCTGCGCATCCGCGAGCGCGCGGCACAGCGCCGCGAGCAGCCCGACCGTCGTCATCGGGATCACGCCCTCGATCCCCAGCGCGATCTTGTCGCGCTCGTGCTTCACTTCGGCCGGCACGCGCGACTGCGGGCACACGATCGACAGCTCGTCGACCGTGCTCGAGACCGTGCACCAGGAACCGCCGGCCCAGGCCGGAACCGCGGAGCCGGCCGGCAGCCGCGCGATCGCGAGCCGCTCGGGATGGACGCGGAACACGAACTGCGCGGCCGGTCTCGATTCGGCGGACATTTGTCAGGTCGTCTCCGGCCGATTCGCGCGCCGGATCAGGTCGCGGTCGAAGTAGTTGACGCCCATCCCGGCATCGACGAGCAGCGAGCTCGCGTTGATGCCGCTCGAGCGCGGGGAGAGCAGGAACAGCGCCGCGTCGGCGACCTCCTGCGTCGACAGCCCGCGCCGGCGCAGCGTGCACGCCTCGGCGTGCAGGTACGCGTCGAGGTAGCCGGGGATGCCGGCGGACGACGACGTCTTCAGCGGTCCGGCGGCGACGGCGTTGAAGCGCACTTGCGAGAACGCGCTGAAGCTCTTGGCCAGGAACACGACCGACGCGTCGAGCGCGGCCTTGATCGGCGCCATGTAGCCGTAGCTCTCGGAGGCCATGCGCGTCGTCGAGATCGACAGCGCGACCACCGAGGCCTGCGGCGACAGGTGCGGGCGCAGCGCGTTGGAGAGCGCCACCAGCGAATAGCACGACACGTCGAGCGCCTGCAGGAAGTCCGCGCGCGGCGTGGCGTGGAACGGGCGTGGAGCGCCGGTGGCGGGATCGGGCGCGTAGTTGGCGAAGGCGATCGAGTGCACGAAGCCGTCGAGCGGCGCGAGCGCGGCGAGCTCGCCCGCGACGCGTTCGATGTCGGCCGGCCGCTCGACGTCGCAGACGTGGACGCCGCCGGGCGCGAGGCGCGCGGCGAGCTCGGTGCGGCGCGCATCGCTGCGCACGACCCATGCGACGCGCGCGCCGGCCGCTTGCAGCGCATGACCGACGTGCCAGCCGACGCTCTTGCGGTTGGCCACGCCGAAGACGGCGATGGTCTTGCCCGCCAGAGCGAGCCAGTCCGAGCCGGTGGGTGCGCTGGTCATCGGCTAGTCTGCGGCTTCCGGCGTCGTGCCGGCAGCGTTGGCCAGCGCGCTCGAGGCCGAGACGGCGAAGGAGAGCGTCAGCGCCTTCTCGCCGCCGCAGCGCACGGTCGCCGACAGGAACCAGGCCGGACCGACGCGCTCGTCGAGCACGACGCGCGTCTCGACCTCCGAACCGGGGATCACCATGCGCTTGAAGCGCGCGTCGGACAGGCGCGTCAGCACGGGGGCGCCGTCGGCGGCCTTGAAGCCGCCGAGCAGGTGCGAGACGAGCAGCGCGCCGCTCTGCACCGCGTGCTCGCACAAGAGCACGCCGGGCGTGATCGGACGGCCGGGGTAGTGACCGCGCACCCAATCGGCGTCGGCGGGCACGCGCCAGCGCGTGTCGATCGAGCGCTCGTCGCACGCGACGATCGCGTCGACGAGCAGGAACGGATCGCGATGCGGCAGCGCGGCCTCGATCGGCGCGCGCGCGGCGGAGGAGGAGGTGGTGGTGGTCATGGGTGGGATGCGGAAGCGCCGCGCGCGGCGTGCAGCCACGCGTCGGCCTTGTTCGCGACGATCGCGCCGTAGTTGGCCGCGCCGAGCCAGCCCGACATGATGATGCCGACCGAACCGGCGTGGAACAGCCCCGGGACGTGCTTGGGCAGGTCGAAGGAGACCTGCAGGCCCTCGAACTTCGTGCCGAAGGACGCGCCGAGCGGCTGTTGCGTGTAGAACTGGAACGTGCGCGGCGTGGCGGCCTCGACGTGGGCGAGCCGCGCGCGGATGTCCGGGAGGTAGCGCTCCAGATCGCGCAGGGTCTCCTCGATCAGCGCCGCCTTCTCGGCCTCGTAGCGCGCCTGCGGCAGGTCGGCCCAGTCGCTGAAATTCGCGTTGGTCGACGCGACGATCGTCGTGCGACCGAGCTGCGGCCGCGTCTTCGGGTAGTAGAACGAGAAGGTGCGCGACAGGCCGTGCAGGTCGCACAGCGCCGGCGAGTCGAAGGTCGGGCGCGTCGAGCTGAACAACAGGTCGCCCTGGAACGGGATCTCCTCGCCCTCGCGCAGGCCCAGGTAGACCTGGCAGGAGGAGTTGTTGAGCCGCACGTCGCGCGCGGCGGCGCGGTAGGCCTCGGGCAGGTGCTCGGGGCCGACGAGCCGCTCGAGCGTGGCCGTGATGCCGGCATTGGAGATCACGCACGGCGCCGCGAGCTCGCGGCCGTGCGCGAGCACGCCGCGCACGCCCTCGGGCTCGACCATGATGCGCTCGACCTCTACGGAGTGGTGGACGTCGACGCCGACGCGGTCGAGCTCCGCGCGCATCTCGCGGATCAGCCAGTCCGTGCCCCCGGTGAACGTGAACACGCCCTGGCTCATGAAATTCGAGAAGACGATCCCGTAGGCGATGGCCGGATCCTCGAGCGTCGAGCCGTTGGCGTAGGAAATCGGCTCGAGCAGCAGCCGGTGCACGTCGTTGCGACCCGGGAAGTAGCGCTCGAAGAGCTCGAGCGTGCTCTCGCGCGCATCCGAGTAGAAGTCCAGCGCGCGAATGTGCTCGAAGAAGGCCTGCACGCGCTCGAGGGCCACCCCGAAGTGCTCGACCAAGAGGCGCGTGAAGTCCTCGCGCGTGAAGGACGTCTCGAGGTCGAACTGCGGGTTGGCGAAGCGCACGCCTTCCAACTGCACGATGCGGCTCGCGATCGTCGCGTTCCAGTACTTGCGGCAGGTCTTCTTCATGCCGACCGGGAAGCCGTGCAGCGAGACGTCGAACACGTGACCGCCGCGGCGCTTGAACCAGGTTGCCATGCCGCCGAGGTTGTAGTGCTGTTCGAGCACGCACACCTTGTGGCCGGCGCGCCCGAGCACGACCGCGGCGGTCAGCCCGGCCAGACCGCTGCCGATCACGATCACGTCATAACGCGAGCGCGCATCCGCGAGAGGATCGCGCCCCAGCGGCTTCTTGCCGTCGCTCGAGCCCTTGAAATAGCGGCGCTCGCTCACGGCGCGGACTCCGCGGCCGCGGCCAGCACGTGGCGGTTGACGATCCCGATACCCGACATCATCGCGCCGACGATGCCGAGATAGCCCTGGTCGGTGCCGATCAGGCGCAGGCCCTCGAATCCGATGTCGCCGTCCTGGCGCTTGTCGGGGCTGCCGTAGACGCGGCCGTTCACGTGGCCGGTGTAGTGCTCGATCGTGCGCGGCGTGAACACGTCGAGGTCCAGCGTGTGCGCGCGCCAGTCGGGGAACAGGCTCGCCGCGGCGGCCGCGGCTCGCGCGCTGTGCTCGAGCTTGGCGGCGCGGTACTCCTCGTCGCCGCGCGCGACGAGCTCGCGCCAGCGCTGCGGGTTGGCGATCACGGTCTGGCGCACCAGCACCGCGGCCTCCGGCTCCTGGTCGGCGTAGTTGCCGGGACAGGAGAGCACGCCGCAGCGCGGCTCGGTGGGCGCCTCGTTCTGCGCGTAGCACAGCCGGTCGGCCAGACAGTAGAAGGCGACCGCGGCGTCGAGGCCGAGCGCGGCGGGCGTGCAGTCGAGCGCGTGGATCGATTCGAGGAAGGACAGGTCGCGGCGGGCGGGATCGGGTTCGGGCTTGCGGCCGCACAGCGCGAGCGTTTCGTCCAGCCCGGCGCTGGAGAGCACGTGGTCGGCGAAGAGCTCGCTGCCGTCGTCGAGCCGCACGCCGACCGCGCGCGCGCCGTCGAGCAGGATCCGCTCGACGCCGCAGTTCGTGCGCAGCTCCGTGCCGCAGGCCTCGAGGCGCGTCTTGAGCGCGGTGAGCAGCGTGCGGATGCCGCCCCTGGGCCGCGCGATGCCCTCGAGGAACAGGCTCTGGTACAGGATCCGGAACTGGGTCCAGTCGATGTCGTTCTCGAGCGGGCTGCCGTAGTAGCAGGTCGGCAGCAGCAGCACGTCGACGAGCCGCTCGTCGCCGAGGCGTCGCAGCAGCTCCGCGCGCGCGCTGGCGAAGGGCATGGGACGCGCCTCGGGCACCCAGTTCGCGATCTCGGCGGACAGCGTGGCGAGCGCATCGCGCCGCGCCGGAAAGGCGGCCGCGAGCTCGCTCTCGAGCAGCGCGGGGTCGTTGGAGAACCACACCTCGAGATCGGAGAAGCGGATCACCGAGCGGAGCTGCGGACCGAGCTGCAGTGCCTCGCGCGGGATGCGCAGTTGCCGCAGCACGCGCGAGAGCACGCCCGTGCGCGCGCTCGTCGCGTTGGTCAGCGCGTGCAACCCGACGTCGTGGCGGCGGCCGCGCAGCCGGTAGAACGAGTTCAGGCCGCCCCACAGCGCATGGCGTTCGAGCAGCAGCGCCTGCTTCCCGTACATCCCCAGGCGGATGCCGGCCGCGAGGCCGGAGAGCCCGGCGCCGATCACGAGCGCGTCGTAGCGCATCGGCGGAGTTCGAGCTCGCGCTCTACACGCGCGCCGCGCAGTGCAGCGTCTTGCCGGCGAGCTTGGGGCGCAGGTAGTTCACGCACCCGTCCAGCGTCGCGAGTTCCTTGTAGTCGGCCTCCGGCACCTGCACGCCGTACAGCTTGCGCAGCTCCATCACGATGTCGAGGAAGTCCATCGAGTCGAGCTCGATCTGCTCGCGCAGCCTGACGGCGGGGTCGAGCTGCGAGAGGTCCTCGTCGGGCGCGATCTGCGCGATGATGTCCTTGATGGCGATCTGGATATCGGAGTCGTTCATGGCGGGTAGGGGTGCGGGGAAGCTAGGCGCGCGGTCGGCGCACGATCAGCGCCGAGTTGATGCCGAGCATCCCGAAGGACATGTTGAGTACGTGGTCGCAGCGCGAGATTTTGCGCGGTTCGTTCGCGACGAGATTGCGCAGCTCGCAGCGCGGGTCGAGGCGTTCGAGGTTGATCGTCGGATGCACGACCTGGTCCACGAAGGAGGGCAGGTTGCCGGCCAGCTCGAGCGCGCCGGCGGCGCCCATCGCGTGGCCGATGTAGCTCTTCGTGTTGTTGACGAAGGTGCGCGGGCTGTCGGAGAACACGGCGCGGATCGCCGCGCACTCGACCTCGTCGCCCGAGGGCGTGGCCGTGGCGTGCGTGTTCAACACGTCGATGTCCTCCGGCGCCAGGCCGGCATGGGCGAGCGCGCCGCGCATGCAGGCGTTCTGGCCCTCGGCACTGGGCAGCACGAAATCGTGGCCGTCGCTGTTGACATTCCAACCGGCGATCTCGGCCAGCAGGCGCGCGCCGCGCCGCAGCGCGTCGGACTTGCGCTCCAGCACGTACAGGCAGCCGCCCTCGCTGACCACGATGCCGTTGCGATCGGCGTCGAAGGGGCGCGACGCGCGCGCCGGCTCGGCGTGCGCGGCCAGCGCGCCCTGCGCCTTGAAGCTGGCGAAGATCCCGAAGGTGTGGATGGCCTCGGACACGCCGCCGCCGAGCGCGATGTCGACCTCGCCGAGCAGCAGCATCTGCGCCGCGTGGATCAGGCCCATGTTGCCGGCCGCGCAAGCGCCGCCGATCGAGTAGGCCGGTCCCTTCAGGCCCAGGTTCAGCGTGACCTCGCCGGCCGGGTTGTTGGCGACCGTGCGCGGATTGTGGTGGTGGCTCCAGTAGGCGAGATCGAAGGCGTACTGGCTGACCTGATGGATCTCGTTCTCGGTCTCGACATTGCCGTGTTCGGTGATGCCGGTGTAGACGCCGACGCGCGCCGGATCGTAGCGCCCCAGATCCACGCCGGCATCGGCCAGCGCCTCGTTCGCGCAGTACACGGCCAGCGAGCCGGCGCGCGTGCCGCGGCGCAGCTCCTTCTTCGACTGGTGCCGCAGCGGATCGAAGCTGCACACGCCCGCCAGCGTCTTGCCGACGTGCCGGATCTCCCACGGACGCACGCCGGATACGCCGCCCAGCAGGTTCGCGCGGAACTCAGGCAGCGAGTTGCCGTTGGGGCTGGCCAGCCCCACGCCGCTGATCACGATCGTCTCGCGCTCAGGCATGGGCCTTGTGGCGATCCTCGGGACGGGCAGCCGGCTTCGGGCGCGGCGGGGTCGTCGCGCGGAACAACAGGCGCGCCGGCCCGCCGACGCCGGTCTTGAGGGCCGAGGTCAGCGCGCGCGACAGCACGCTCTCGGAATCGCCGAGCGCGTTGGTGACCGCCGAGAACACCACGTTCATCATCGCGTCGGCCAGGCTGCAGGCGGCGATGATCGAGCGCAGCGTCAGCACGCGCGCATCGCGCTCGCCGTGCTGGCGCTGGATGTACTCGACCGCGCGCTGGGCGGCCTGGCGGAAGTTCTGGAAGGCGACCTGCTCGCGGCGCCGGAAAACGGTCGCGACGATCGACAGCGCATTGCCGACCGGCGCGTGCAGGTGACAGCGGCGGCCCGAGTCGAACTCGGTGGTCAGCGCGCCCCATTCCTCGAGTTCCTTGAGCGTGGTGCTCGCCGCGCCGACCGAGATCGACAAGAGGTGGCAGATGTCGCGGTTCGACAGCGGCTTGCCGTACAGGACGAGCAGGCCCCAGACGCGGCCGTGGATGCGCTTGAACCCGAAGGTCTTGAAGAAGGCCTCGAAGGCCGGCAACGCCTCGGCCAGTTCCGGGGCCAGGTCGGCCGGGACGGGCTCGGGCCGCAGCGAGGTGCTCATGGGGGGCGGATTGTGATCGGGGCGGACATGGATTTCAAGAAATCATGAAATCGGAACGAAATTCCAGAGGGGGACCCGAGCGGCTTCGGGAAGTCGCAATTCGCTGAAGTTCGAGGCCGGGCCCGCACCGAAGAGGCTGACCGGGATCCCCGCCTGTACGCAGGGAGCCCCAGCGGCCGATGCTCACCCCACCCCAATTGCACGCGCATTCGAAGGCCCGTGCCGGCCTGACCTTGGTCGAGTTGATGATGGTGATGGTCGTGCTCACGGTCGCCGTGTCGATGCTGGCCGGCAGCATGAGCTCGGCCGCGCGGCTCGGGCCGGTGCAACGCGAGAACGCGCTGGCCGGGGAAGGCGCGCGCCGGATGCTCGAGACCCTGCGCGGTCAGCCGTTCATGGACATCTATGCGCTCTACAACGCCGATCCCTCCGACGACCCGGGCGGCGCGGGTACGGCGCCCGGGAGTGGTTTCGCAATCCAGGGTCTCGAGCCGCTGGCCGACGACGCTGACGGCCTGCCGGGCGAGATCCTCTTCCCGACGCAGACGCCGCCATTGTTCGAGAACGGAACCTGGCTCGAGCTCGGCCTGCCGCGCGATCTCGACTTGGACGGCGTGATCGACGCGACGGATCACTCGGACGATTACCAGATCCTGCCGATCGAGGTCCGCATCCGCTGGCGTGGCGTGAACGGCGCCCGCAGCCTGTCGCTGTACACCCAGTTCGTGGAGGTCTGATGCGACCCCAGAGCGCGATTCACCGAATCTCTCCAGCGCGGCGCACGCGCAGTGGATTCACGCTGGTCGAGATGCTGATCGCGCTGACCGTGCTGGCGCTGGTGGTCGTGAACATCACGTCGCTGGTGCGCACCGCCGGCAAGGCCTTCGATTCGGATGCCGCGAGCGCGCGGCTCGAGGAGATGGCCGCGCGCACCATGGATCGCGTCGTGATCGCGCTGGCCGGCGCCAGCCGCAATTCGCTGACGCCCGCCAACGCGATGCCGCTGTCGAACCCGGAGATCAATTTCCGCTCGTCGCTCGGCATGGAGGATGGCGTGATGATGCTCGGCACGCCGGAGCGCATCGAGCTCGAGCCGGCCACCGGAATCGTGCGCTGGACGCGGGATCCGGGAACCAGCGAACAGAAAACGGTCGCGTGGGGCGATCTGGTGCGCGCGCTGCACGACGGCGAAGTCGATCTCAACTTGTGGGACGACAACGACAACGGCCTGGTCGACGAGGCCGGGTTGGCGTTCGCGCTCGTCGGCGAGGAAGGCGTGCGCGTGCAGTTGTCGTTGGAAAGAACGAGCGAGTCGGGCAAGCAGGTGCTCTTCGCGCTCGAATCGATGGTGAATTGCCGCAACTAGCGGCACGGGGAAAAGGGAAAGGAAACCACGGATGCACGGATCGATCGCGAGGGAACGAACTGGCTCACGCCGCGGCGGCGCCTTGGCGGCTGCGCTGGTCGTCGTCACGGTGATGGCGATGCTGTCGGCGGCCATGCTGACGCTGCGCGGTTCGATGGCAAAGCGCCAGCTCGGCGCGCTCGATGCCAAGCGCGCGTTCTACATCGCCGAGGCGGGGCTGGCCGAGGGCGCTGCCAGCCTGGCACTGGGCGGCAACGGGAACGTCGCTTCGCCGACGGACCCCGCGCGCTTCGGGGACGGCATTTTCTGGACCGAGGCCCTGGTGCCGATCGACGGCTACACCGAGCTGACCTCGACCGCCCTGTCCGGATCGGGCCGCTGCACGCTGCAGCTCGTCGTGCGCTCCGCCAGCGACCCGATCGGCAATCTCGGGCTGTTCGGCGACCAGACTGTCGCGTTGGGGAGCCAGGCCAAGGTTCTTGGCTACGACTCGAGCGCCGAGGAGGAGCCTGCGGTGAAGGTCGGCATGAAGGGGGAGACCGCCGAACCTGATGTGCCCGCGCGCGTCGCGAGCAACGGCATGATCACGCTGGCGGCGGGCACGAAGAAACACCCGACCAAGATCAGCGGCGATGCGATCCCCGGGCCCGAGGGTAGAGTCGTGCTCGGCCTGAACTCTTCGGTCAGCGGCTCGACCGCGCCCGGCTCGGAGGCCGAGGTGCTGCCGACGATCGCGTTGCCGTCACTGCCTCCTATTGGTACCTACGTAGCCATGGGCGGCGGCACGAAGACCCTGCCCAGCAACGAGGGCCGCTACTCGACCATCCGGGTGCAGACCGGCACCGTGCTGTCGATCGCCGGGCCCGCGCAGATTCAAGCCGTTGCCTTCGTCGTCGAGGCAGGAGCGACGTTGGAGCTCGACACGACGCTCGGCGGGATCGAGCTGTACGTCGAGGATGATCTGGTGCTCGCCGCGGGCTCGACCATCGTGTGTCCGAACCCGGAGGCCAAGAGCTGCTCGATCTACCACACCGGCGATCCGAGCGCATACGGAACCACCCCGAGCCTGACGCTAGCGGCGACGGGAACGCTGTACGCCAAGGTCTTCGCGCCGCACCTGACACTGACGCTGCCCGCTTCGCTCGACGTGTACGGCGCTCTGGCCGCCCGATCCGTGACGCTCGCCAGCGGTGCCGAGTTCCGGTACGACATCGCGACCGCATCAGGGGGGGCCGGCGGCGCTCCCGAGGCTGCGATGCCGCTGCCGGTGGCCTGGCGGGTTCTGGAGCTGCCCGAGGCCGTCAAGTCGCTTGCCAACGTCGACCCGATCAAGGCGCTGGGGTTGGACAAGGATGCGCTGCGCAAGCCCAGCGACGCGCACGACGAATCGACCTGGCTGATCTGCTTCACTGCAATCGACGGGAACAATTACACGTACATCGGTTCGGAGTCCGAGTTCAACTACGCGAAGGTCGCGACGGTGATCACGACTGCCACGCCGGCCGACGCCAACTTCACCGGCATGGTCCAGAAACTGCTCAAGAAGCCGTAGCCCTGGTCCCATGCCGACGCCTCCCACACGATTGTTGCGCGCTGCCTGCCCGCTCCTCGCGGCGATCGTCGTGAGCCTCGCTTCGTCCCCGGCTGCGACCGGTGCTCGGTCGGACCCGCAGCGCCCTATGCCTCCCGCGGCGCTCGCGCCGCTGTGGGCCGAACTCCGTGTGAGCATTGCCGCGAGCCCTGCATCGCTGTCGGCCCAGTTGATCGAGCGCTGGCAGGGGCACGCGCCGCTGGAGCGCGACGTGTGGCTCGAGAACTGCGCGAACGCGCCGGTCGAGGCCGCCGATCGGCGCACGGCGTTGTTCATGCTGGGCGCCAGCGGCTCCAACGAAGACCTGCCCCGCTTCGGCCTGCTCGCCGCGAGCGCGTTCGAACGAGCGGATGAGGGGATCGAGGCCTGCGTCGAGGTAGTCGTGCGCGACTGGTTGCTGCGTTCGCCGCAGGCGCTGGCCGGCTTGCCATCCCTTTCCGACCGGCTGGTGCCGGAACTGCGCTGCGCGCTGCATGCCGGCGTCGCCAAGGGCGCTCCCGGCCGCGCGATGGACTACCTGACCAATCGCCTCGGTGCGTCGTCGGCCGAGGACAGCGTGATTCTCGGGCTGATCGGCGCGTACGCCCAGGTTCCCGAGCAGGGTCCCCCGGCGCGACTCTTGCAGCGCGCAAGGGCGGCGCTGACCTCGACGGACGTCCACCTACGACGCGAGGCGGCGTTGGCCCTGGGCCGGCTCGAGGATCCCGAGGCCGCTGTCGCACTGGCCGAGTTGCTCGACTCGCCTGAACAGGGCGAACGGCAGGCCGCGGCGTGGGCATTGCAGCGCATCACAGGGCTCGCACTTGCTCCGGAGAGCGCGGCCTGGCTCGGATGGCTGGCCGCCGAGCAGGCGTTCTGGGAGGAAAGCGGCGCGGACTTGCTGCGCCGACTGCCGAGCCTCAATCGCAAGCAGCAGGCCGAGGCGCTGCGCGAACTCTCGCAACATCCGTGGCGTCGCGCCGACATCGCCCGCGCGCTCGCCCCGCTCCTCGCCTGCGATGATCCGAAGGTCGCTCGGCTGACCGCCTGCGTGCTCGCCGACCTGGGCGGCCAGGTCGCGCAGTCGGTGCTCGAGGCCAGCGTGGGGAGCGGCGATGAAGAACTTTCCGCATCGCTGGCCGCCGCGCTGCAACGCGTGGCACCGGCGCCGCGCGTGTCACGCCGAGTCGTGACGGTTGGTGCGCGCGACTCAAGTAACCGCCCGACGGATGGCCGATGAACCCCGTGCGCGGCCTGCCCCGGTTGCGATCCCCGTGGTGAAGTACAAACGCAGCATCAAGCTGATCCGCCCCGGTCTGCAATTGCGCCTGACCGGCGTGTTCGTCGGCATGTCCGTGCTGGGGCTGGTCCTGCAGGCCTGCGTGTTCATGCGCGAGCTGGCGTCGATCGCGGCCATGCTGCCCTCCGATGGCCCGCTGGTGCTCGGTGAGCTGCAAGGCACCGTGCTGCGCGTGCTCGGCATCACGCTGGCGCTGCTCCTGCCGATCATGCTCTGGGTCGGGGTGCTGGTCACGCACCGCATCGCGGGCCCCGTGTACCGCTTCGAGACCTATCTGCTGTCGGTGATCCGCGGGGAACGGCCGGGCAATTGCACGTTGCGCAAGGGCGACGAGCTGGTCGACCTGTGCCACACGATCAATGCCGCGACGGCCCCGCTGCGCGGGGCCGCGCCCCTGGACCCGCAAAAGTCCTCCGATCAGCGGAAGGCCGCCTGAGGCTGCGCATGCGCCTCGGCACCAGGCTCGCGCTCGTTCTCGTCGGCGTCGTCGGCTGCTATGCGCTGGTCGATTTCGCGCTGCAGCGCCGCCTGCTCGTGCCCAGCTTCGCCAAGCTGGAAATAGCCGAGGCGGAGCGCGCGGTCGAGCGCGTCGAGCAGGCGCTCGGGCGCGAGCTCGCGCACCTCGAGCGTGAGACCGGCACGCTGGCCGCGCGACCGCCCGAGCGTTGGCCCCTGGCGGAGGAGCTCGACGCGGCGGCGCTGCACGTCTTCGTCGCCTGTGCCCCGGACGGGCGCGTCGAGACCGCCAGGCTGGTCGATCCGCACGGAGGGGGACCGATCGTGCTGCGCGACTTTCCCACCGGCGCACTGTCCACCTCGCACTGGATCTTTTCGCCGCTGCGACCGGGCGCCCCGGCGAGCGGCCTGTGGCCGACCGAGCGGGGAATCCTGCTGGTCGCGGCGCGCTCGAGCGGTGACGACGCGAGCGGCCGGCGCCTGATCGCGGGGCGCTTCCTGGACACGAACCTGATCGCGCGCCTGGGCGAGACGACACGCTCGAGCGTGGCCTTCTGGCCGCTCGATCCGGCGTCCCTGCCGGAGGAAGAGCGCGCGGTCGCGGACCGCGTGACCGCCACGAACGAGCTGGTCACGCGCGTCACGAAGCCCGGGACGCTGCGCGCCTACGGCGCGCTTGACGACGCGCGCGGACAACCCGGTTTCCTGTGCGCGGTCGACTTGCCCCAGGCGATCAGCGCCCATGGCGAGGTCACCGGCCGCTACGCGCTGATCTCGACGCTTGCTTCCGGCCTGCTGCTGGTGCTCGTGCTGATGCTGTCGCTGCGACGCATCGTGGTCGGTCCGCTGGCTCGCCTGACCGAGCACGCCGAAGCGATCGGCGCCAGCGACGACCTCTCGCGCCGGCTCGTCGTCGACCGCGCCGACGAGATCGGCACGCTGTCGCGCGAGTTCGACGCGATGGTCGGCAAGCTCGCGCGCTCGCGCCAGCAGGTCGTCGAGACCGCGCGCGCAGCCGGCATGAGCGAGATCGCGACGGGGATCCTGCACAACGTCGGCAACGTGCTGAACAGCGTGAACGTCGCCCACGAGCTGGCGAGCACGCGCGTGCGAGAATCCAAGAGCCTGCTGCTCGAGAAGCTCGCCGGCGTCGTGTCCGAGCGCGGCGCGGACCTGTCGCGCTGGATCGCCAGCGATGCGCAGGGGCAGCGCTTCGCGCCTTTCCTGCTCGGACTGACCAAGCAGATCAGCGAGGAACGCGCGGTGGTCGTCAGCGAGCTCGAGACGCTGGGCGAGGGCATCCGGCACATTCGCACGCTGGTCGATGCGCAGCAGGCCTATGCGACGAACGGCCGCCTGGAGGAGCCGGTCGAGCTCGAACCGGAACTGCGGCGCGCGATCCAACTGACCGAGAGCGCACCCGGCGCGGCCAAGAACGTCGACGTCCGCGTCGAGTGCACGCCCGGACTGGTGCTGCACACGGATCGCCATCGGCTGCTCGACGTGCTCGTCAACGTCGTGCAGAACGCGCGCCAGGCCCTGGCCGAGCGCTGCGATGGACGTCCGACGATCGTGCTGCGCGCGAGCGCCGGCCCAAGCGGCATCGCCTGCATCGAGATCGAGGACAACGGCGTCGGCATCGCGCCCGAGCACATGCCGCAGCTCTTCCGCCACGGCTTCACGACCAAGCGCATCGGGCACGGCTTCGGCCTGCACGCCTCCGCCAACGCCGCCACTCAGCTCGGCGGCCGGATCAGCGCGCGCAGCGACGGACCGGGACGCGGCGCGGTCTTCACGCTCGAGCTGCCTGGAAGGGAGAGCGTTGCCCGCGCCGCCTGAGCGCGACCCGCAACCACCGCCATGGACCGCCCCCAATACCGCATCCTGCTGATCGACGACAATGCCGCGATCCACGCGGATTTCGCGAAGATCCTGTGCGGTTCTCGATCGGCCAGCGAGATCGACGCGACGGCCGCCGAGTTCTTCGGTGCGCCGGCCGGCGCTCCCGCGGCCGCGGCGGAGACGGGCCCGGTGTTCGAGCTCGACTCGGCCCTGCAGGGCGCCGAGGGCTTCGCAAAGGTCGAGCAGGCGCTCCAGGAGAAGCGCCCGTACGCGCTGATTTTCTGCGACGTGCGCATGCCGCCGGGTTGGGACGGTGTCGAGACACTCGAGCGGATCTTCGCGCGCGATGCGGACGTCCAGGCGGTGCTGTGCACCGCGTTCTCGGACTACACCTACGATCAGACGATCGCCCGGCTGGGACGCAGCAGCCGCCTGCTCATCCTCAAGAAGCCCTTCGATCCGGTCGAGGTGCAACAGCTCGCCGCCGCGCAGACCGAGAAGTGGGCTGCCGCGCGCCGAGTCGAAGCGCTGCTGCGCGATCTGCGCGCGGCCGAGCACGAGGCGCGTGCCCTGGCGAGTTCGCTCGAGATGACAAACCTGGCCTTGCTGACCGACAAGGCGACGGCCGAAGCGCACGCCGACGCGCAGAACGAGTTGCTCGGGCGGTTCATCGACAAGTTGTCGGGCGAACTGACGTCGCTCGATGCCGGGCTCGCGCCGGGCTGGAACGGCGCTCGGCTGTCGAAGGGATTGGAGGATGCGCGCGTCTACGTTCACCTTGCGAAGCGCGACCCGGCTCCGCTGGCGCTCGCGCCCTTCGTGCCGATCGAAGTGTGCGGCGCGGTGCTCGAACGCCTGCGCGAAACCGCGCGCCAACGGAACGTCGAGCTCCTCGGCCAGCAGGACGAGCAGGGCCGCGCGAGCCTGCTCGGCGATGCGCGCTTGGTCGAGGTGAGCGTGGCCACTCTCCTTGAGTTCGCCATTGGTTGCAGCACCCCCGGAGGCGTGCAGCTCCGCATGCGCACGGACCCGGCGGGTCTGAAGATCGAGATCAACGCGCCGACCGTGAAGCTCGCGCCGGACGAGCTGTCGCTCGCGTTCGAGCCCTTCGGGACCGCGCACGGCCTCGGACCCGCGCTGGCGCGTCGCGCAGTGCAACGCCTGGGCGGCGAACTCGACGCGCGCTGCAACGCCGCAGGTCTCGCGTTGACGTTGCGGCTGCCGATGATGGCAGCTGAGCGCCGCTTGGCGGCGTAGCCGGACCGGGCTGCCGCGCAGCCCGCTCCGATGCGTGGCCTCAGGCCGCGCTGCGGTCGCGCTTGGACTGCTCGAGGTACGTCGTCGCTTCCTCGGCGGGCAGCGCGGGACTGTACAGGTACCCCTGCCCTTCGTTGCACTGCATGACCCGCAGGAAGGCCAGCTGGCTCTTGGTCTCGACGCCCTCGGCGATCACGTTCAGCTTGAGGCTGCGTCCCATCAGGATGATCGAGGTGGCGATCGCGGCCTCGTCCGGATTGGTGCTGAGGCCGCGCACGAAGCTCTGGTCGATCTTGAGCGAGTCGATCGGGAAGCGCTTGAGATACGCCAGCGACGAGTAGCCGGTGCCGAAATCGTCGATCGCGATGCGCAGACCGTGGCCCTTCAGGCGGTGCAGGATCGCGATCGCGGCGTCCTTGTCGTCCATCAGCAGGCTCTCGGTCAGCTCGAGCTCGAGCAGCTCCGGATCGGCGCCCGCGTCGGCCAGCGCGCGCACGATCGTGTCGTAGAGGCCGCCGTCGCGGAATTGCAGCAGCGACACGTTGACCGCGATGCGCACGCGGTGGCCGCGATCCTGCCAGGCGCGGATCTGCCGGCAGGCCTCCTCGATCACCCAGCGCCCGATCGGGACGATCAGGCCTGATTCCTCGGCGATCGGGATGAACTGCGCAGGCGAGATCATCCCGAGCTGCGGATGCCGCCAGCGCAGCAGGGCCTCGAATCCCGTGACGGCGCCGCTGGCGATCTGCACTTTCGGCTGGTAGTGGAGTTGGAGCTGCCCGGCGTCCAGGGCCTCCTGCAGGTGGCGCTCGAGTTCCAGTCGTTGGAACGAACTCGCGTTCAGGGCCGGCGACCAATACTCGATGCGTCCCGCATTGCGCTCGTGCGCATGGCGCGCGGCCTCGTCGGCCAGCGTGATCAGCGTGCCGGCCTCCTGAGTGTCGTCGGGACAGATCGCGATGCCGACGTGCACGTCGAGCCTGTGCGGCTGTCCGCCGAAGGAGAACGGTTCGCTGAGCAGGTCGATCAGGCGGCGCGCGACGCTGGCCGCATCGTGCGTGTGCTGCACCTCGAGCTCGATGCCCAGGGCATCGCCTTCGATGCGCCCGAGGCCCACCTGGAGCTCCCCGCGAGCGGGCAGGCGCGCGAGAACGTCGCCGTCGCGCAGGCAGTTGCGCACGCGCCGGGCGACCGCGACCAGCAGCCCGTCCGGCGCCGGGCCTGTCTGGTCCGCCGAGCGGATCTCCAGGCACAACAACGCGATCTTGCTGCGGTGCAGGGAGGCGCGGGTCGCATGCTGCGCGATCAGCTCGGCGAATTGCGCGCGCTCGGGCAGGCCGGTGGCGCCGTCGTAGACGCTGCGGTCGCCGCCGTCGAGGATCGCGGTGACACGCTCGGGCATGAGCTGCAGCCAGCCGGTAGTCGGCGTGCATGCGCAGAAGCGCAGCCGTCGCAGCACGTGGCCGGGCATGTCCAACTCGAGCTCGCATGGCGTCGGCACGCGTCCGGCGCGCAGGACCTCGAGCCACGTGTAGAGCTTCTGGCGCGCCCGGTTCTCGAACGCGCCGAGCAGCGCGACCGCGTCGAGCTCGGCGGCGCCGGCCTCCAAGCCGCAGATTCTCAGCGCACCGGCCGACAGTCGCAGCCGCTCCGTGCCGGAGTCGTAGTCGAAGGTCCCGATGCCCGCCTCGGATTCCAGGCGCTCGAAGCGCGCGCGTTCGCGCGCGCTCTGGCGCAGCAGCTGGGCCAGCGCATGAGCGGCCTGCACGAATGCGAGCAGCGGCCCCGCCGCCAGTGGCTGCTGGAGGATCGCGAATGCGCCGAATTCCGCGGCCGCCTTGGCGCCGGCCGTGCTCGCGTCGGGCAGCAGCACCCCGCAGGGCAGTGCCTCGCCGCATGCGTCCCGCCACTGCAGGTCGGTTGCCGAGAGCGCGCCTTCGAGCGGCCAGGCGCGCAGCACGAAATCGGGCGAGGCGGATTCCAGGCACAGCCGTGCCGTGGCCGCGTCGGGCGCTTCGAGCAGGCGCGCGCCCAGTTGCCTGAGCAGATCCCGCGTGGCGGATCGACGGGCGGCGTCGGCGTCGACCAAAAGCACCAATGGCGATCGGGTGGGGGCGGGCAAGGGCACTCCGGAAAGCGCGCTATCGGTTCAACTGCCCTCCGGCTTGAGCTTTCCGAGCCTCCAGGACCATCGCGGCATGCCGCGGCAGCCGTTCAGGTCCGCAGCCCCAGCATCGCGCAGCCGAGCCCGCTGCCGATGCCCAGCAGCGCCACCTGCTGGTCGGGCCCGACGAACCCCGACTCCAGCGCCAGCGCCACCGACAGCGGCAGGGAAACCGACCCCACGTTGCCATGCTCCGCGAGCGTCGGGTAGTCGCGCGCAGGATCGAGCTCCAGCGCCTCGAAGAGCAGGCGCCGTTGGGCCGTTCCGACCTGGTGCGTGGCGATCCGGTCGATCGATGCGCTCGACCAGCCGAGCTCGGTCAGGAAGCGCGGGAAGGTCTCGCGCGCCAGCTCGATGCCGGCGTTCATCAGCGCTTCGGCCTCCGTCTCCATCAGCGGACCCGCCAGGCCCGGTTCGTGGTCGCCCTGGCACAGTCCCGAGTGCTGCGAGGCCGAGCGCATGACGCCGCCGAGCAGCCGCGGAGTTCCGGGCGCGAGCTCGTCGCGACACACCACGGCCGCGGCTCCGCCCGCGCCGATGGTCAGCGAGGCGAACGCGAGCTTGAGCGCGCGCCGCGGGTTGGCGGTCTCGGCGAGCAGGCGCGCCAGCGTCGCCTCGACCAGCGGGCCGCCGTCCTCGCCCGCCACGACCAGCGCCGCCTCGAGCTCGCCGTGCTCGATCTGTTGCGCGGCGATCAGCAGTCCGTTCGCGAAGCCCAGGCAGGCGTTCGACACGTCGAGGAACGCGCACTCGGGCCGCAGCTCCAGTGCGCGGTGCACGAAGGCCGCGCTGGCCGGCTCCAGGAGGTCGCGGCACACGCTGGTGTGCAGCAGGAGGCCGATGCGCTCGCGCCCGACACCCGATCGAGCGAGCGCATGCGCGCCGGCGCGCGCCGCGATCGCGCTGGGCCGCTCACCGGGCGGGTAGAAGCGGCGCTCGCGCACGCCGCTCATCAGCTCGAGCCGGCCGGCGGACAGCGCAAGCCGACGGTAGAGCGGCGCGAGCCGCTCTTCCAATTCGAGCGAGCTGACCACGCGCGGCGCGTGGTCCCATCCGACGGCGGCGAGGCGGACGTGTTGGAAACGCACGATCAGGCGTCGAAGCGCAAGCCGATCGGGTTCGATACCAGCGTCACCGACAGGTTCGCGGCGTCGATCACGACCACCGCGTGGTGCGCGGTCAGGCCGTAGGGCGGCGTCAGTCCGCCCGGCAGGCTCAGCGCGCTCGCGCCCTTGCCCTGCGGATCGAGCGAGCCGAGCGACCCGGGCAGGAAGGCCGAGTTGGGCGCGCTCAACGTCAGCGCCGTGTACGCGTCGTAGTTCAAGGGCAGCACCAGCGCGCCGGCCGGCGTGCCGGGCTGGGTGCCGGAGAGCGAGCCCACCAGCAGGTGCAGCTTGCCCGCGTTCGCGGGCCCCGTGTCGATCGAGAAGTTCACGCTCCCGCCGGCGGAGCTCGACAGCGCCAGCCGATCGGCGCGCAGCGCGCGCGCAGTGCGATAGGCGCGCACGTTCGTGCCGATACCGGCGACGACGAGCGTGCCGTCGATGCCGATCGACGGCCCGCCGATGTTGATGTTCGGCACGGCGACCTGCCATTGGGTCTGCAGATTCGCGTTGAACGCGAACAGGCGCCCCTCGGAAAAGGCGCCGTTGGACACGTAGACGTTGCCGAGCGGGTCGGTGGCGATGCGCGGCGCGATCGTGCCGGCTCCGAGCGCGGCCGAGCTCGCCAGCACCGTCCCGTTGTCAGGATCGAGGCGCTGCACGACGCGGCCCGGCCCGATCATGTACACGCTGCCGTCGGGCCCGACCGCGCACTCGGCGTTCGTGGTCCACTGCGCCGGCACCTTCCACTTCTCGACCAGGCCGCTGCCCGTGTCGGTGAACGCATAGAAGAAGTCGGTCGCCGCGTTGTTCTGCGTGCGCGACAGGTAGATCGTCCCGTCGGGTCCGACGAACGGCGTGTTCTGCAGCGTGAAGCCGCTCATCGCCGGCCCCGTGTAGAGCAGCGCGCCCGTCGCCAGCGAGTGCTTGCGAATCGCGTGGCCGCCCACGACCGCGTCGGTGACGTACAGCGCGTCGCCGCTAGCCGCCAGCGCGCCGCCGCAGTTGCCGCTGACCGAGCAGAGCCGATTGGCGCTCCACACCAGCGCGCCGGTCTGCGCGTCGAAGCGCTTGATGCGCGTGAAACTCGCCAGCACCGGATCGCCGTCCGGCGCGAAGACGGCACCGTCGTAGGCGCCCATGTCGGTCTTCTCGGTCGAAGTCCACAACCACGCACCGGTCGCGGCGTCATAGGCGTGCAGGAACGACTGCACGCTCGCACCATTGCCGGAGCGCGACGCATACAGGCGTCCATTGCTGACGCCGGCGATCCAGGTCGTCCAGTCGCCGCTCGCGTGCGGCACGTTCACGCTCCACAGCACGGCGCCGGTGTCGAGGTCCTGGCACACGATCGGCGAGCCGTTCGGTTCGCCCGCGGGGGGGAAGCCGGTCTGGCGCACGCTGTAGACGCGGCGTCCGTCGATCACCGGCAGCCAGGCGATGATCGAGCTCGGAGCGCTCGACCACAACAGCTGCGCGGCGGCCGGGCCGACCTCCAGCGCAAGCCCGTTGCGCTGGTCGTTGCCACCGGAGTTGGCCCAATCGCCGGTCGCCGAGGCGAGCGGCGCGCACAGGCCGGCGAGTAGGGACGCGCGCAGGATTGGGAATGGCATCGCGGAAGCCCCGATTCTAGCTCAGTTGACGGTTTCGGTGACCCTCGGCGATGCTGGAGCGCTTTGTCCGAGCGTTCCGAATCGCGCCCGCCGGCGCCGACGATCCTGCACGTCGACATGGACGCGTTCTACGCGTCGATCGAGATCCGCGACGATCCGAGCCTGGCCGGGCGGCCGGTGGCCGTCGGCGGAACGGCCGAGAAGCGCGGCGTGATCGCCGCCGCGAGCTACGCGGCGCGCACCTTCGGCGTGCGCTCGGCGATGTCGACCGCGCGAGCACAGGCGCTGTGCCCGGGACTCGTGCTGATCCCGCCGCACTTCGACAAGTACACGCGCGAGAGCCGGCGCATCATGCAGGTCTTCCAGCGCTACACGCCGCTGGTCGAGCCGCTCTCGCTCGACGAGGCCTACCTCGACGTGGCGGGCTGCGAGCGCCTGTTCGGCAGCGCCGATTCGATCGGCATGCGCATCAAGCACGAGATCCTGCGCGAGACCGGCCTGGTCGCGTCGATCGGGGTCGCGCCGACGAAGTTCCTGGCCAAGCTGGCCAGCGACATGGACAAGCCGGACGGCTTCCGCGTGATCCACGCGGAGCAGGTTCCGGCGCTGCTCGCGCCGCTGCCGGTCGGGCGCATCCACGGCATCGGCGAGCGGACGGCCAAGCGGCTGGAGCGGCTCGGCTACCGGACCATCGGTGACCTGGCGGCGCGCTCGCGCGAAGAGCTCGAGCGCGAGCTCGGTTCGCTGGGCGGTTGGGTGCACGAGCTCGCGCGCGGCATCGACCCGCGCCGCGTCACGCCGCGGCGACCGGAGAAGTCGCACGGCATGGAGCGGACCTTCGAGCGCGACATCGCGTCGCGCGAAGAGCTGCGCCGGCACCTGATGGAGTTCTGCGAGGAGGTTGCCTACGACCTGCGCCATCGCGGGCTGCGCGGGCGGACGATCACGCTGAAGGCGCGCTTCGCGGACTTCGAGACGATCACGCGCAGCAAGACGCTCGACTTCGCGACGCATCTGGGCCCGCGCATCTACGCGGTGGCGCGCGAGCTGCTCGAGCGCGTGCCGGAGCATCCGCTGCGGCTGCTCGGCGTGCAGGTCTCGGGGCTCGAGGACGTGCGCGCGCCGCTGCAGCAGACGCTGTTCGGCGAGGCGGACGCGCTGGCCGTGCCGGAGCGCGACCAGAAGCTCGAGCGCGTCGCGGCGGGGCTCGACAAGCTGCGCGACAAGTACGGCGCGGCGGCGGTGCGGCCGGCGTCCACGCTGGCGCAGGCCGGCGAGCGCTGAGGCGCGGCGAAATCCCGCTTGCGCGGCGCCGATATCACCGGCCCGACCGGTGCGCGCCCACGCGGAGGACGTGCGGGTCGATGCTACACTCCGCCCGCCTTGGCCGACACATGGATCCGCTTCGCACCGGGGCTGGACGCGCGCTCGGCCGCGCGAGCGCTCGATCCTGAGCGCCTGCTGGCCCTCGGTGCCGGCTCGCACCGACTCGCGGCACCCGAGCTCGGGATGGGGGAGTTGCTCGTGCGCGTGTGGAAGCGCGCCGGCCTGGCCGAGCGCCTCTCGGCCCGCTTCACGCGCCCGCGCAGCGCTTCGCTGGCCGAGCGCGAGTGGAACCTGGTCTGCCATGCGCGCGCCAACGGCCTGGGCACGCCGGAGCCGATCGCCGTCGGGGCGGTGCGCGCGCCTCTGTTCGCCGAACAGTCGTTCTTCGTGGCCGTGCCGCCGCGCAACGTGATCGGTTTGGCGGCGTGGATGAAGGCCCGCCTGCCCGGCGACGTGCGCGCGCGCGGCGCGCAGGCGCTGCTCGCGGCGATCGAACGCGCCGCGACCTGCGGCCTGCAGCTCGAGCTGGAGCGCGAGGAGGATCTGGTCCTGTCGGCGGAAGAAGGGCTCGGTGCGAGCGGCGCCCACGAGCCCGGCGATTGTTCACCCGCCGGCCAGCTCTCCGCGCGCACGAGCCGGCCGCTCCAGCGCAACGCGTTGCCCAGCGTGTACCTGTTGGATTTTTCGGGGGCCGGCATCGGCAGCCGGAGCAGGTCGGTTCGACGCGCGCGCGAGTTGCGCCGCAAGCTCGAGCGCTTGTTGCGCCAGACGATCGATCCTTGAGTGCGCGGGCGGACGTGCCGACAATCGGAGCGCCCATGGAAGCCCTGAAGGAACTGCTCGACGTCCTGCTGCACATCAACGACCACCTCGACGCGTGGACGCGAGACTACGGGCTGTGGATCTACGTGATCCTGACCGCGATCATCTTCTGCGAGACGGGGCTGGTTGTGACGCCGTTCCTGCCCGGCGACTCCCTGCTCTTCGCCGCCGGCGCCGTCGCTGCGCGCGGGCAGCTCAACCTGGCGGTGTTGCTCGTCCTGCTCACGGTCGCCGCGATCGTCGGCGACAGCGTCAACTACGCGCTCGGCAAGCGGCTCGGGCTGGCGCTGTTCGACCGCTTCCCGCGCGTTCTCAAGCGCGAGCACCTCGAGCGCACGCACAAGTTCTACGAGAAGTACGGTGGCAAGACGATCATCCTCGCGCGCTTCGTGCCGATCGTGCGCACCTTCGCGCCCTTCGTGGCCGGCTTGGGCACGATGGACTACGGGCGCTTCCTGCTCTTCAACGTCGTCGGCGGCATCGCCTGGGTCGTGATCTGCATGGGCGCGGGCTACTTCCTCGGCAACATCGAGGTGGTCAAGCAGAACTTCGAGCTCGTGGTGCTCGGGATCATCTTCGTGTCGGTGCTGCCGATCGTGATCGAGTGGTGGCGTCACCGCGGCGCCAAGACGGCCTGACCGGCGCGTGCGCTCGAATCGAGTCGTCGTCGAGCGACTGGTATCACCCGAGTTCGCGCGAGCCCGCCGCGCATGTGGGGCTCGACCTGCTCAGCTCGCGCGGAAGTCGTGCACCAGCAGTTCGAGGTTCGTGTTGCCGCGGAACGTGTTCCAGCGCGGCGTGAACGCGAGCTCCAGCGTGCGCGTTCCGGCCAGCTCCTCGCGCCGCGCGCCCATCCCGAAGGCCATCGCGCGCAAGTAACGATTTCCGTGGCGCACCTTCAGCGCCAGGTGCGCGCCGTCCGCGCCGAGCGCGCGCGGCTCCTCCGCCAACTGCAGCTCGCGCGAGGACAGCACGGGCATCTCGTTGCCCGCGCCCCACGGCTCCAGCCGCTCCAGGTCGCGCAGCAGCGGCTCGTCGATGTGCGCGGCCGCGATCTCGCAGTCGACGTGCAGCGCGGCCGGCGCGTGCGCGCCCGAGCCGAGGCGCTCGCGCGCGTGCGCGCACAGCGCCGCGCGCAGCGCGTTGACGCGCGAGGAGTCGATTTCGAGCCCCACGGCCTGCGCGTGCCCGCCGCCGCGCGCGTAGAGGTGCTGCCCGGCGCGCAGGCAGGAGAGCAGGTCGAAATCGCCCCAGCTGCGGCCGCTGCCCTTGGCGATTCCGTCGGCGTTGCCGAGCACGAAGGCCGGGCGCGCATGCTCGTCGACCAGCCGCGCCGCGACGATCCCGACCACGCCCGGGTGCCAGCCCGCACCCTCGACGACCAGCACCGGCCACTCGCGCTCGTCAGCGAAGACCCGCGCGCGCTCGCGCGCCTCGGCCAGCACCTGCTGTTCGATTTCCTTGCGCTGCGTGTTGAGCTGGTCCAGTTCCCCGGCCAGCCGCCGCGCCAGCGCCGGATCGTCGGCGAGCAGCAGCTCGACTGCACGCGCCGCGCTGCCCAGCCGACCGGACGCATTGATGCGCGGGCCGAGTCCGAAGGCGAGGTCGTCCGAGTTCGGCGCGCGCGCGCCGATTCCGACCACGTCCAGCAGCGCGCGCAGCCCCGCATGGCGCGTCGCGCCGAGGAATTTGAGCCCCTGGCGCGCGAAGACGCGGTTCTCGTCGCGCATCGGCACGACGTCGCACACCGTCGCGATCGCGACTAGCGCCAGCGCGTCTTCGAGGAAGGCCTTGAGCTCGGGTCGCACGCGCTGCCCACCCGAGAGCCGTTGGCACAGCCCCCAGGCGAGCTTGAACGCCACCGCGCCGCCGCACAGCTCGCGCCACGGATAGTTCGAGCCGGCCAGCTTCGGATTGACGATCGCGAGCGCCGGCGGCAGCGCGCCGTGCAGCGGATGCGCGAGCGGCGGCTCGTGGTGATCGGTCACGATCACGTCGATGCCCAGCGCGGCGAACGCGGCGATCGTCTCGAAGGCGCTGGTGCCGTTGTCGACGCTGATCACGACGCGCGCTCCGCACTCGCGCGCCCTGTCGAGCGAGTGCGTGCCGAACGAATAGCCGTCGACGAGGCGATTGGGGATGTGCCAGTGCGCGTTCGCGCCGACCAGGCGCAGCAAGCGCACGAGGAGCGCCGTGCCCGTGACGCCGTCGACGTCGTAGTCGCCGTGCACCAGGATCGGCTCGCGCGCTTCCACGGCGCGCGCGAGGCGCTCGACGGCGGCCGCCATGCCGGGCAGCAAGCCCGGGTCGTGCAGCCCTTGCGGTGAGGCCGCCAGGTGCAGTCGGGCGGGCTCGGGCGCGCAGTGTCCGCGCGCGGCGAGCACGGTGGCCGTCACGCGCGAGACGGACAGTCCGCGCGCCAGCTCGTCCACCACGCGAGTCTCGACCTCGCGTCGGATCCAGGGGCGTGCTCGACCGCGCATTGCGGTACGGTATCAGGCCGCCGATGCCCGCACCTCCACCGGACCCCGCCAATCCGTTCCGCCTGCTGCCCGCCGTCGAGGAGCTGTTGCGCGACGAGCGCGTCGCGGCGGCCGGGGCGGGCTTGCCGCGCGAGCTCTTGGCCGAGTTCGTGCAACAGGTGCTCTCCAACTGGCGCGAGCGCATCCGCGCCGAGCGCTGGACGGCCGCCGAGGTCGAGCGGCGCATCGCCTCGGGCGCGCTGTACGCGGCGGTCGAGCTGCGTGCCGAACGCGAGCGGCGCG
>Ga0194120_10002654_pt1 | contig 30405 bp, 35 predicted proteins | sample TA2MahCa65mmetaG_FD_148642 | JGI IMG/M metagenome (GOLD analysis project Ga0194120, IMG submission 148642) | Freshwater microbial communities from Lake Tanganyika, Tanzania - TA2015019 Mahale Deep Cast 65m | ecosystem: Environmental > Aquatic > Freshwater > Lake | place: Tanzania: Lake... | reverse complement strand
GATCGCGATAGAGCAGGAGCTTCGGTTCGCGATCCGCGAGGGTGGTCACACAGTGGGCGCCGGCGTCGTCACGAAGGTTCTCGACTAGCGCTTGAGCTGATCGGCGTCTCGGGATGGACGAGCCCGGCGGCAGGAAGCCCCGACGCCACGGCTCGACGCTCATGAAGGTGGGATGGAAACGATGCCAGCTACGATCCGCATCAAGCTCAAAGCGTTCGACCACCGCCTGTTGGACCAATCCGTGTCCGAGATCGTCGACACGGTGAAGCAGACGGGGGCGATCGTCTCGGGTCCGATACCTCTGCCGACGGACAAGAGCATCTGGACGGTGAACCGCTCGACGAACATCGACAAGAAGTCTCGCGAGCAGTTCGAGATGCGCGTCCACAAGCGACTGATCGATGTCACGGATTACACGCCACGCACGATGGACGCCTTGAGGCAGCTCGATCTGCCGTCCGGCATCGCCATCGACGTGACGATCAAGTAGTCGCTCCGACGCAGGACTCGAGGACGAGATACCCTACGGTAGGGGACGCCTTATGAGCGAAGGCATCATCGGCAAGAAGTTGGGCATGACACGCGTCTTCGAAGCGTCGGGAGCCGCCGTCGCGGTGACCGTCATCGAGGCGGGTCCGTGTCCAGTGGTTCAGACGAAGTCGGCAGCGAAGGAAGGCTACGACGCCGTCCAGCTTGGGTTCGGCCGGCAGAAGCGTGCCAACCGACCCACGGCGGGGCACTTCAAGAAGGCGGGCGTGGCGCCGACATCCGAGTTGCGCGAGTTCCGCTCGGAGGAGGCATCGCGCTTCGAGGTCGGTCAGGAAGTGACCATCGGCGACCTGTTCGCTGAGGGCGATCTGGTCGATGTCACCGGAATCACGAAGGGTCGCGGATTCGCCGGGCACGTCAAGCGCTGGGGCTTCCGTGGCGGCAAGAAGTCGCACGGCGGAGAGAAGGACCTACGTCGTCCGGGCTCCATCGGTACGAGCGCGTGGCCCTCGCGTGTCGTCAAGGGCAGGAAGATGGCGGGTCACATGGGTAACAGCAACGTCACGGTGCAGAACCTGACGGTTGTCAAGACCGATACCGAGCGCCATCTGCTGGTCGTCAAAGGCGCCGTGCCGGGTCCCAAGAACGGACTCGTCGTCATCCGCAGGGCTGCGAAGCCGGATTCGCATCGGTAGGTCACCGCGGCGCAGAGGGAAAGACGGAACCATGGCAGAGATAGACGTACGGAACCCATCGGGACAGGCCGTCGGGAAAGTGGCAGTGCCTTCCCTGTTGGTCGACGGTGACGTGAACACGACGCTGATGCATCAGATCGTCGTCGCGCACCTGGCGAACCGGCGGCAGGGAACCGCCGCGACGAAGACCCGCGCGATGGTCGCCGGCAGTGGACGCAAGCTGTTCCGGCAGAAGGGCACGGGTAGGGCGCGTGCGGGCGACCTGCGTTCCCCGACGCGTGTCCACGGCGGCACGGCGCACGGACCGCATCCGAGGAGCTACCGTCAGCGCACGCCCAAGAAGATGCGTCGTCTGGCGCTTCTGTCGGCGCTGCGCGACAAGTTCCGCAGCGACGCCGTCGTGGTGATCGATGCGGTGCCCGTCGCGGGCCAGCCTCGGACACGAGAGGTCGCCGCGCTGCTGAAGACGCTGGATATCGACGGGCGCAAAACCCTTCTCGTCTTGCCGGATGTAGACCCCATCGTGTATCTTTCCGCACGGAACATTCCCCGGCTGAATGTAACGACGAGCGCGCTCCTCCACGCCTACGAAGTCATCACCCACCAGGTGCTGGTCCTTCTCCCGGCGTCCGTCAGTTCTCTGGAAGCGCGTCTGGGTGGAAACGCCGACGCCGACGCGTCGGACGCGGAGGCATCCTGATGGCGAAGAACCCTTTTCATGTCTTCCGCCGTCCTGTGGTGACGGAGAAGAGCACGCTGATCCGTCATCAGTACAGCGAGCGCGCGGGTCACGACAGTCTGGTCAAGTACACTTTCGAGGTCGCCCCGACGGCTTCGAAACCGGAGATCCGAGCCGCGCTCGAGGAGCTCTTCCCCGAGGTTCGCGGTCACATCGTGCAGATCAACACGATGCGGACGAGCGGCAAGGTGAAGGACCCGGACAAGAACCGCCGCGGCCGCCGATTTCGGCCTGGTCGGACGATCCACCGGAAGAAGGCGATCGTCACGCTGCGCGACGGGGTGACCATCGACCGCTTTGAGGGCGTCTAGAGCCCGTCTCGTCAGGAGCTGTACATCGTGGTCAAGAAGTACCGTCCGGTCACTCCGTCACGCCGGTTCATGACGGGCTCCGATTTCTCGGAGGTGACGAAGGCGACGCCGGAGAAGTCCCTCTCGCACGGCATGCGCCGGTCGAGCGGCCGCAACGCCCAGGGCCGTGTCACGATGCGGCGGCGTGGCGGTGGGCACAAGCGACGGTTCCGAGAGATCGATTTCCGTCGCGACAAGATCGGCATCAAGGCGCAAGTCGCCGCCATCGAGTACGACCCGAATCGCACCGCCCGCATCGCCTTGCTCGAGTACGAGGACGGCGAGAAGCGATACATCCTCGCGCCGCTGGGGCTGGCAGTCGGGCAGACGGTTGAGTCGGGTCCCGGCGCGGATATTCGCGTGGGCAACTCGTTGCCGCTGACGAACATCCCAGTCGGTTCAATCATCCACAATGTGGAGCTGACGCCCGGCAAGGGTGGGCAGATCGTCCGCAGCGCAGGCGTCTCGGCTCAACTGATGGCGCGCGAAGGACGCTACGCGACGATTCTGATGCCCTCCGGCGAACTTCGCATGGTGCTGAGCGCGTGCACGGCGACGTTGGGACAGGTCGGCAACGCGGATCACGAGAACGTGATCATCGGCAAAGCTGGTCGATCACGCTGGCTGGGTCGACGACCCAAGGTGCGCGGCGTCGCGATGAACCCCCTGGACCATCCGCACGGCGGCGGCGAGGGGAAGAGCTCCGGCGGACGCCATCCGGTCACGCCATGGGGCGTTCCCACCAAGGGGCACAAGACACGCAAGCCGAGCAAGCCGTCGGATCGCCTGATCGTCTCGCGCCGCAAGCGCAAGAAGCGGTAAGACAGCGGTTGAACCTGGTGTGAGGGGAAGCTATGCCTCGGTCGCTGAAGAAGGGCCCGTACGTCGACGGGAAGTTGGTCAAGAAAGTCCAAGATCTCGAGCGGAGTGGCGAGCGAGGCCGCGTCATCCGCACCTGGTCGCGCCGCTCGACGATCATCCCGGAGTTCATCGGGCACACGTTCCTGGTCCACAACGGCCGGAAGTTCTTCCCAGTGTTCATCGTCGAGACGATGGTCGGACACAAGTTGGGCGAGTTTTCGCCGACGCGCAGCTTCCGTGGGCACCGAGGATAGACGGGATTGCCCGGGGGCTCGGCTTCGACGCTGAGCCGCCCTGCTGTCGGGAACGGCACAGAAGGAACGCAAGAGCATGAGCGGAGCCAGAGCGATACTGAGGAACGCGCCCATATCCGCCCAGAAGGCGCGCCTTGTCGCCGACCTCGTGCGGCGTCAGCCGGTCGAGCAGGCGTTGGACACGCTGCGGTTCAGCCCGAAGTCGGGAGCGAAGATCATCGGCAAGCTCCTCGACTCGGCGGTCGCCAACGCCCACCAGCTCGCACGCGACGAGCAGTGGCACGAGGGATCGGACTTGGACGCCGATTCGCTCTTCATTAAGACGATCTTCGTCGATGAAGGCATCACGATGAAGCGGATCCGCCCGCGCGCGCGCGGCATGGCTTACGGCATTCTGCGCCGACGATGCCACATCACGGTCGAGATCGACGACCGCCGCGCCTAGCGGTATCGCGGGTCCTCACTGCGAGAGGTGGACACGATGCCGAGGAATCCGATTCGACACGCCGTTGTCGTCAGGGGCGATCGCTTCCGGTCTAGACGCCTCCTGACGCTCGGTCACTGAGGAGTACTTTGTGGGTCAGAAGACGCATCCGCGCGGGCTCCGATTGGGGATCATCGAGAAGTGGGACTGCCGCTGGATTCCCACCCAGCGGAAGGACTACTCGACGTGGCTGAACGAGGACCTCAAGATCCAGCGGTTCGTCAAGGACCGATTGAGCCGCGCCGCCGTAGCGCGCGTCTCGGTTGAGCGATGGGATTCCGGTCGATTCACCGTGTCGATTCACACGGCGCGGCCCGGCATCGTCATCGGACGTCGCGGAACCGAGGTCGAGAAGCTGCAGCAGGACCTCGAGAAGGAGCTCGGCAAGCCCGCACGCATTGCGATCGAAGAGATTCGCCGTCCTGAGCTGGAAGCTCAACTGGTCGCCGAGGGAGTCGCCGCGCAGTTGGAGCGCCGCACGCCCTTCAAGCAGGCGATCAAGCGGTCGGTGGCGAACACGATGCGAGCCGGAGCTGAGGGGTGCAAGATCATGGTCTCCGGCAGACTGGGGGGCCACGAGATCGCCCGCAGCGAGTACGAACTCGACGGACGGGTTCCGCTGCACACACTGCGCGCCGACATCCAGTTCGGCTTTGCCGAAGCCAACACGACGTTCGGGAAGATCGGCGTGAAGGCGTGGGTGTTCCGCGGCGAAGTCATCGGAACCGGCACGGCGCAAGAGGCGATGAAGCTGATGTCGCGTCCGGCGGCGGGTCGGGGCCGAGGTGGACGCAGCACGCAGGCGGACGCGGCCGGGGATCGGCACGGTCGCGGAGGACGGGGAGCTGGACGGGGACCAGGCCGCTCCGGCGGATATGGCAGAGGCGGACGACGCGGCTAGATCGGCTGATGCCGGACGTCCGCGCGCCAGAACAAGCTGAGGTTGCGTCGAGGGAGCCATTCGGATGTTGATGCCCAAGCGTGTGAAGTTCCGCAAGGAACACCGTGGTCGGATGGCGGGCACCGCAATTCGCGGAGGCACGATCGCATTCGGCGAGTACGGGCTCCAGGCTCTGGAGCCCTGTTGGTTGACCGCCCGGCAGATCGAGGCGGGTCGTATCGCCATCACGCGCTACATTCGGCGCGGCGGCAAGCTGTGGATCAAGGTGTTCCCGGCGAAGCCCATCACCAAGAAGCCCGCGGAAACCCGCATGGGCAAGGGCAAGGGAGCGCCTGAGGAGTGGGTCGCCGTGGTTCGACCCGGTCGGATCCTCTACGAGCTCGCGGGGGTTCCTCTCGAGGTCGCTCAAGAGGCGATGAAGCGCGCGCAGTACAAACTCCCGATCCGCACTCGCATCGTCGTGCGGGACTCGGCAGGTGGATGATGAGGATCTTCGCGACGGAGATCGAAGCGCAGACGATGGAAGCGCTTCGCGCCAAGGACGCCACGACGCTGAAGGATGACCTGCGAACGCTGCGACAGGTGCAGCTCGATCTCAGGTTTCAGAAGGCGTTCGGTCAACTGGAGAACACCGCCAAGCCTGGTAGGAATCGCAAGAACATCGCGCGAGTCCTGACGGTGCTGCGCGAGAAGCAGATTCAGCGGTTCCTGTTGACCGATCCGGAAGTTTCGGAGCTCCTCGGATCCGGCGGCGTCAGCCTTTCGGCGGGCAAGAACGATCCGAAGGGCGTCGTGTCGCGCGGCGACATCGATGGCAACGACGCGCGCTCGATCACCCTGGCGATGCGCCTGTGGGCGCAGCTACGCCGGAACCCGGAGTTCTTCGCGCGCACGCAGCAGTTGCCCAGGATCTGAAAAGCTCCCCTGACGCGGAGCCAGCACGAGGACGAGACCCATGTCGAACAAGCGAGGCAATCCCAAGACGCGCACTGGCGTCGTCGTCAGCGACCGGATGGACAAGACCGTGTCCGTCCGCGTGGAGCGGGCGTTTGCGCATCCTGTCTACGGCAAGACGGTCCGCCGGAGCTCGAAGCTCCTGGCGCATGACGAGACCAACGACTGCCGAGTCGGTGACCGAGTGATGCTCACCGAGACGAGGCCGCTCAGCAGCCGCAAGCGCTGGCGCGTGTCGGCGGTCATCGAGCGGGCGCGCTGAACGCGGATTCGGTTCTGTAAGGAACAGGCACGATGATTCGGCCTCAGACCTATCTGACAGTGGCAGACAACTCCGGCGCCAAGCGCATCATGTGCGTCGGGGTCCTTGGCGGCACACGGCGACGATATGCCCGCGTCGGCGACATCATCACGGCGTCCGTCAAAGACGCGCTGCCCGACAGCAACGTGAAGAAGGGCGATGTCGTTCGGGCTGTCGTGGTGCGGACGACCAAAGAGTACCGCCGACCGGACGGTTCCTACATCAAGTTCGACGGCAACGCGGCCGTGCTGATCGACGCGCAGAAACAGCCGCGCGGCACGCGCATCTTCGGCCCTGTTGCGCGAGAACTGCGCGATCGGGAGTTCATGCGGATCATCTCGCTGGCTCCTGAGGTCATCTGACGGTTTTGCGCGACGGCATCCGCGAAGGGACGGCACGATGGCGAAGCAGACGAAGCGTGAACGAGTGGATGTCCACGTCAAGAAGGGCGACCGTGTCGTCGTGATCGCTGGCGAGGCGCGCGATGCTCAGGGCGTCGTCAAGGCAGTAGATCGAAAACGGGGGCGGGTAACGGTCGAGGGCGTCAACGTCGTCAAGCGGCACACGCGGCCGTCGCAGCGGTATCCCAACGGCGGGATCGTCGAGAACGAAGCCCCGATCCATGCGTCGAATGTGCGCCTCGTGGAACGCGACTGAGTCGGACAACCGAACGAGAATAAGCCGTATCGATGTATAAGCAGCACTATCAAGACGAGGTCGTTCCCGCTCTGAAGCAGCGGTTCGGGTTCACGAACCCGATGCAGGTTCCTCGGATCGAGAAGATCGTCGTCAGCATGGGGGTTGGCGCGGCAGCGACGGCGACCAACGCGAACCTGCTGGACAACGCGGCGAGCGAACTGGCGACGATCACGGGTCAGAAGCCCGCGATCCGCCGCGCCCGCAAGTCCGTCTCGGCGTTCCGAGTGCGCGTCGGCATGCCGGTTGGCTGCATGGTGACGCTCCGGGGCGTCCGGATGTACGAGTTCTACATGCGACTGGTCAAGGTGGCGCTGCCGCAGATCCGCGACTTTCGGGGCACCAACCCGGACTCGTTCGATGGGCGAGGCAACTACGCGCTAGGGCTGACCGAGCAGATCATCTTCCCGGAGATCGGATACGACGACGTATCGCAGATGCGCGGCATGAACATCGCCATCGTCACGACCGCCAAGACGGACGAACAGGCGCGCGAGCTGCTCCGGCTCATGGGCATGCCATTCCGAGAGGCGAGGAGCGAGGCGTGAGCGACGGAGCCTCAGCCGGGTTACAGAGAGGGCAGTTGTGGCAAAGAAGTGTCTGAGGATCAAACAGCAGCTCCCGCAGAAGTTCTCGACACGGCACTATCATCGGTGCCAGGTCTGCGGACGCGCGCGAGGCTATCTGCGGCGGTTCGGTCTGTGCCGCATCTGTTTCCGGCAGTTGGCTCGCGAGGGCCGCGTGCCCGGCGTGACGAAGGCGAGCTGGTAGAGACGGGCTAGGAGAGCATTCGATGTCGATGACGGATCCGGTCGCGGACATGCTGACGCAGATCCGCAATGCGACGATGCGGCGGAAGGAATCCCTCACGCTTCCTTCATCGCGCATCCGTCAGGCGATTGCGCACATCCTCGTCGAAGAGGGATTCGTCCGCAGCGCCACGGTGGTCGACGGTTCGCAGCAGATGCTGAAGATCGACCTGAAGTACGGTGAGAAGCGCGAGCAGGTGATCGAGGGGATCCGACGCATCAGCAAGCCGGGACGTCGCGTCTATGCGGACCGGCGCAACCTGCCACGCGTTCGGAACGGGCTTGGGATCGCCGTCATCTCGACATCTCAGGGCGTTCTGACCGAGCGCACATGCCGCGAACGCGGGATCGGCGGCGAGGTGCTCTGCTATATCTGGTGATCGCGTTGCCCCGGAGCGCACGCTGCTCTTGGGGTTGGCTGAGGAGAACGCACCATGTCGCGGATCGGCCGCATGCCGATACCCGTTCCGAAAGGCGTCAAGATCGCAATCGACGCCGATCGGGTGCGGGTGGAAGGGCCCAAGGGAAAGCTGGAGCGCACGCTCCCGCCCTATGTCCGGGTCGTGGACAACGGAGACCACGTTGCGGTAGAGCGCGTCGGCGAGTCGAAGCGCCACCGAGCGATGCACGGATTGGTTCGCAGCCTCATCGCCAACATGGTGACTGGGGTATCGGACGGCTTCGCCAAGAATCTGCGGGTTGTGGGAACCGGCTACCGAGCCCAGGTTCAGGGCAAGGCGCTCCAGCTCGTCGTCGGGTTCTCGCACGCAGTCCAGTTCCCGATTCCGGACGGCATCACCGTGACGGTGGGAGCTCCGGAGACGGTGCGCGAGGGCAGCTCGGGTGTGCAGCACCTGCCGGTGACCGTCGCTGGGATCGACAAGGAGCTGGTCGGCGAGACCGCAGCGGCGATTCGCCGAGTCAAGCCGCCCGATCACTACGAACCGTCCAAGGGGATCCGGTACGCGGGCGAGCGCGTACGCTTGATGCCGAAGAAGGCGCGGGCATAGCGCGTCGCGTCGGCACGACAGACGCCGATCGGCGCAGAGGAATGGATCGAGGAGTAGATCGTGGAATCGAGCGCACAGGACAGGCGCGAGGCGCGGCTGCGGCGGCACCAGCGCGTGCGCCGGCAGGTCTCCGGCTCTTCGGAGAAGCCCCGGCTCTGCGTGTTCCGGAGTTCTCGGCATATCTACGCGCAGTTGATCGACGACACCCAAGGCATCACGATTGCCTCGGCTTCGTCGCAGTCGCCTGAGCTGCGCGAGTCGATCGGTTCCGGCGGGAACGCGGTCGCTGCGCGCGAGGTGGGCAAGTTGGTCGCCGTCAAGGCTCAGGAAGCCGGCATCGGCACTGCCGTGTTCGATCGAGGCGGCTATCGCTACCACGGCCGCGTCCAGGCGCTTGCCGATGCCGCCCGCGCTGCTGGACTCGACATGGGTCCGGCATCGGACCGCCAAGAGATCGTGGCGAAGAAGGCAGCCCGCAAAGGAGCCAAGCCGGAAGAAGAGGCGCCCAAGGGTAAGGGCAAAGGCAAGCAGCAACAAGCGGCTCCCGCGCAGGGCAAGAAGCAGAAGTCGTGATCGCCGGATCGGGGCGTCGCGCGTATTCGCGGTTCTAGGAGTCACCGGATTGAGACAGGACAACAGGCGGAATCGACGTTCTGACGGCGGGCAGGCTGAAGACGACGGGTTCGTCGAGCAGCTCATCGAGGTCAACCGCGTGATGCGCGTCCGCAAGGGCGGTCCGAAGCAGAGCTTCAACGCCATCATGGTGGTCGGCGACCGCGCAGGCACCGTCGGAATCGGCTTCGGCAAGGCAAACGACGTCCCGGAGGCGATCCGTAAGAGCATCGAGGCGGCGCGCAAGCGCATGTTCAAAGTGCCGATCGTCAAGGGAACCATCCCGCACGCGATCGTCGGGGAGTTCGGCACCGCGCGCGTGGTGCTCCGTCCGGCGACGCCCGGTACAGGCGTTGTCGCCGGAGGGGCGGCTCGCCTGATCCTCGAGACGGCGGGCATCCACGACGTGCTCGGCAAGTGCCTTGGCTCGCGCAGCAAGATGAACGCCGCCGCCGCGACAATCGACGGCTTGAAGCGACTCCGTGATGCCGCCATGATCGCGCGCCTGCGGGGCAAAGAGGTTCGGGAGCTCTTCAGCTAGGTCGGATGAGACGGGCGTTCGAGGCGGGCATGTGTCCGTCGCTCGGCGCAATGGAGTGATCGCAATATGGAACTGCACGACCTCAAGCCGGCTAAGGGCGCCAAGAAGTCGCGCAAGCGAGTGGGACGCGGCGAAGGCTCCGGTCACGGGAAAACGTCCGGGCGCGGGCACAAGGGTCAAGGGGCCCGTGCCGGTGCGAGCATCCCTGCCTGGTTCGAAGGCGGACAGATGCCGCTGTACCGTCGCCTGCCGCTGAGAGGATTCAAGCCGATCCGACGCAGGCGGTACGCCGTGGTCAACGTCGGCGATCTCGAGGCTTTCGAGAACGGGTCCGTCGTCACGCCCGATGAGTTGCTGGCTGCCAGGATCGTGCGGAACCTGTCGCTGCCGGTGAAGATTCTCGGCTCCGGCGCGTTGACCAAACCGCTCACGGTCCGGGCTCACAAGTTCTCCCGCTCCGCAGAGGAATCGATCCGATCTGCCGGAGGGACAATCGAGGCACTGCAGTGATTCAAGCGCTCCAGAACGCCTGGAAGCTCCCGGACATCCGGCGGAGAATCCTCTTCACGATGGGGATTCTCATTGTGTACCGGCTGGGGAGCTACGTGTTCCTGCCAGGTGTCGATCAGGCAGCCCTCGAAGCCGCTTGGGAACGGATCAGCGGCAATCTCGGCGCGCTGAAGGTCGTCAACGTCTTCTCAGGCGGCAACTTCGAGCAGATGACGATCTTCGCCCTGGGGATTCAGCCCTACATCAGCGCGTCGATTATTCTGCAGTTGTTGACGGTGGTCGTCCCGCATCTGGAGCAGCTTGCGAAGGAGGGCACGACCGGACGCCGCAAGATCACGCAGTACACGCGGTACGGAACCATCGGGCTTTCGGCGTTCCAGTCACTGGGTATCAGCGCCGCGCTGACGAATCCGCAGGCGTTCGGGCTGGAGCAAGCGATCGTTCCAGACCCCTCGCTCGGGTTCTACCTGATGACGATGCTGACGCTAACCGCCGGCACGACGTTCGTGATGTGGCTCGGCGAACAGATCGAGGAATACGGCATCGGTCAGGGAATCTCGCTCATCATCTTCATCGGTATCGTCGCGAACGTCCCGGCGGGAGTGGCGCACATCGTCGGGTACATGACGAACCCGGAGGTGGGTGGGTTCGGCTTGATCGGCGTCGTCGCGATCATCCTCGCGGCGTTGGCGATCATCGTGGGAACGATCTACATCACGCTGGCGGAGCGCAGGATTCCCGTGCAATACGCCAAACGCATCGTTGGACGGCGGATGTACGGCGGTCAGACCCAGTACCTGCCGCTGAAGGTGAACATGGCGGGCGTGATGCCGATCATCTTCGCCATCACGATCATGCAGTTTCCGGCGGCTCTGATGAGCCTGCCGTTGGGCTTGGGCATTCAGCAGGCGTTGGCGACGCTGTTCAGCCCGGGGCCCATCTACTACACGATCTATGCGTTGCTCATCGTGTTCTTCACGTACTTCTATACGGCAGTCGTGATGAATCCGGTGGATGTCGCCGACAATCTCAAGAAGCACGGCGGCTTCATCCCCGGACAGCGCCCCGGGCGCACGACGGCGAAGTACATCGACCGCACTCTGAGCCGCGTGACGCTCCCCGGCGCGATCTTCCTCGCCGCCATCGCGATTGTGCCGTTCTGGTTCGTCGAGGCGGTCAGCGGCGACCAACTGCAACTGAGCGGCATCGGTGGGACGTCGATCCTCATCGTGGTCGGCGTCGCCCTCGACCGAATGCAGTGGCTGGACGCGCAGCTTCGGACGCACAACTACGAGGGATTGCTCAAGGGGCAGAAGGTCAAGGGACGTCGTTAGGCGTTCTGTCTGGACAGACGTATGCCTGTGCATCGGGTGAGGTGAACCGGCTACTATCTGAGTGGCGATACCACGGCAGCCCTCAGAGAAGCGGCGGAACTGACGGGGACCACGGAGCGCGGAACCGGCTCGTGCACCCGGAGAAGGAAACTCACCCATGCGGTTGGTCATCTTCGGACCTCCCGGAGTTGGCAAGGGCACTCAGGCGACGCGGGTCGCCACGCGCTACGGGCTCGCGCACATCTCCACGGGCGACACGCTGCGACAGACGATTCGGTCGGGGTCGCCGCTCGGACTGGAGTTGCGGTCGTACTTGGACAAGGGGCTACTGGCACCCGATCTGCTGGTGGCGGATATCATCGAGCGACGGCTGATCCAGCCGGATTGCCGTCCGGGGTTCATCCTCGACGGCTTCCCACGGACGCTGGCTCAGGCGTACACGCTCGACTCGCTGCTGAAGAAACGCCGCCTGCTGCTGGATGCGACGTTCTTCCTCGATGCCGAGGACGACGTGATCATCGAGCGGATCTCGGGCAGACGCACCTGCCCCCATTGTGGGCGGTCGTTCCATGTGACGTTCGCTCCGCCTCGGGTGGATGGCGTCTGTGACGCCGATGGCGAGGAGCTCGTGCAGAGACCCGATGACGAACCGGTCGCCGTGCGGAAGCGTCTCGAGGTCTATAACGAAGAGACGGCTCCGCTTCGAGAGTATTTCGACCGTCAAGGCTTGCTGGTCTCGGTGGACGGCACGCAATCCGCGGACGCCGTCGAGTCGGCGATCGTGCAGTACCTCACGGAGCATGTGACCGAGCGACCGTAGGAACCGCAAGCGTCACCGCTGCCGGCAGCACGTGACCGAAACCGCACCTCAGGGGGCATGTATGGCGAAGGACGGGATCGAGATGGAGGGAGTGGTCAACGAGTCGCTCCCCAATGCCGTCTTCCGCGTCAAGCTGGACAACGGGCACGAAGTGCTCGCCCACATCTCCGGGCGGATGCGGGTCAACTACATCAGGATCGTGCCGGGCGACCGCGTCAAGGTGGAGCTTTCGCCCTACGACTTGACTCGAGGCCGCATCGTCCTGCGCAAGAAGTAGGCTCCCGTCGGACAAAGGCAGGGGCTTGAGGGCATCATTCGTACGGAACTGGGGTGGCTGATGAAGGTTCGGGCGTCCGTGAAGAAGATGTGCGACAAGTGCCGCGTTGTGAAGCGCGCGGGAGTCTTGCGCGTCATCTGCCAGAATCCACGACACAAGCAGCGACAGGGCTAGGGCGCGTAGGAGGTACCAGCGCGTATGGCACGTATCGCCGGCGTCGAGTTGCCGAGGAATAAGCGCATCGAGGTTGGGCTCACCTACATCTATGGGATTGGGCCGTTCACTTCGTCTAGGATCCTAGAGCACATCGAGCTGGATCCCGCCACTAAGACGGACGATCTGACCGAAGACGATGTGAACCGCCTTCGTGATGCCCTGGAGCGTCTCGGCGAAATCCTGCCGCAGCAGGAATCCTCTTACTACAACACGTTCATCGAGGGTGACCTGCGGCGCGAAACGGACATGAACATCAAGCGGCTGACGGACATCAACTGCTACCGAGGCACGCGGCATCGCCGCGGACTGCCCGTTCGGGGTCAGCGCACGAGCACGAACGCCAGGACCCGCAAGGGCCGCGCCCGGACGATCTCCGTCGGCCGCAAGGCGAAGGCGAAGCACTGATCCGGCTGACGGCATCCCGATAGGGACGCGAAGGAGCTCCGAGTGCGGTCGAGAGGTACGCGTACACGGCGGCGCGAGCGCAAGAACATCACGAACGGCATCGCGCACATTCAGACGACGTTCAATAACACGATCATCACGATCACCGACGAGCGTGGCGACACGATCTCCTGGGCGACGGGCGGCTCGGCGGGCTTCACCGGCTCGCGCAAGAGCACGCCGTTCGCTGCGCAGCAGGCTGCGGAGGCGTGTGCGCGCTCTGCCATGGAACACGGCGTGCGCCGCGTTCAGGTGTGGGTGAAGGGCCCAGGGTCGGGGCGAGAGTCCGCGATCCGCGCGCTCCATTCCGCCGGTATCGAGGTGACGCTGATCAAGGACGTCACGCCGATCCCGCACAACGGATGCCGACCCCCCAAGCGCGCCAGAACCTGACACTCCTGTCGGCGGGGCACGAGCCGTCGGACGATTTGGATCGCTTTGCGGCTTCTACCTGCGAATGAGAGGGGACATTCGATCCTATGAAGTGCAATGACATGGAGATGCCGGAGCGCCTAATCGCCGACCAAGACTCGCTCCGACACGACTACGGTCGGTTCATCGCCGAACCGTTGGAGCGCGGGTACGGCATCACGCTGGGGAACTCCCTACGGCGCGTTCTGCTTTCGTCACTTCCTGGCACGGCGATTACCGCCGTACAGATCGACGGCGTGCCGCACGAGTTCGCCACGATGCCCGGCATCGTCGAGGATGTCGCACAGATCGTGCTGAACCTGAAGGAGATCCGCTTCAGCTCGACGACCGACCGCACCTTCACCTGCATCATTCATCGCGAAGGCGAGGGCGAGGTGACGGCGGCGGATATCCAGACGCCGCCTGAGATCGAGGTCATCAATCCCGATCAGCACATCGCAACGCTCGACAAAGAGGCGGTGCTGACGATGACCCTTGAGATTCAGCGCGGGCACGGGTTCCAGGTCGGTGAGTACATCAAAGACGATGACCGCCCCATCGGGTTCATTCCGGTGGACGCCATCTTCTCGCCCGTGCGGCGCGCCAACTACGCCGTCGAGGCGACGCGCGTCGGACAGCGCACGGACTTCGACCGGCTCGTGTTGGAGGTCTGGACGGACAGCAGCATCACGCCTAAGCAGGCGGTCACCGAAGCTGCCAACATCCTGATCGACCACCTCGAGATCTTCCAGGACTTCGATGAACACTACGTCGAGGCGATCGAGGAGGAGACGCCCGAGGAGAAGGAGCGTCGCGCGATCCTGGAGAAGCCGGTCGCCGAGCTCGAGCTGTCGGTTCGCGCTGCGAACTGCTTGGAGAACGCGGGCATCCGTACCATCCGCGAGCTCGTTTCGCGCACCGAGAAGCAGATGCTCGAGCAGAAGAACTTCGGTCGCAAGTCGCTCGCGGAAGTCAAAGAGATTCTACAGGGATTCGGACTGGAGTTCGGCATGTCGGCTGACGACGGGAGCTAGCGGCACGACGAGCGGCGGCGCTGGCTGGACGTGTGCTCCGGAGACGAAGGAACAGGACAGCAATCGATGAGACATCGGAAGAGCGGCAGAAAACTCGGACGGACGACGGCACACCGCCGCGCTCTCTTCGCCAACCAGGCAACGGCGCTTCTCACGCACGAGCGCATCCGCACGACGGAGCCCAAGGCGAAGGAGCTTCGCCGGGTCGTCGAGAAGCTCATCACGGCTGCCAAGAAGGCGAACGCGATGCCGGCTGAAGCCGGCAAGGTCGCTCCGGGCGCGGTCCACAAGCGTCGTCTCGTGGCGCGCACGATCCGTGACCGCGAGGTGCTCCAGAAGCTGTTCAGCGACATCGCGCCTCGCTACGCGGATCGCCCGGGCGGGTACACGCGGATCATCAAGCTAGGGCAGCGGCTCGGAGACTCGGCGCCAGAGGCGCTGATCGAGCTGGTCAAGGACTGATCGGTCTCTACGGATGGGATGGAACGGTTGGCGGCGAGGCGGGCCCGCTAGGGTCCGCCTTCGCTGTGCTCGGCACGGTCACCGGGCGAGGGACACCGACTCGCGGCGCGGGGCCCTCAGGACGACGCCCCACGCGCCAGACGCCCACAGCGTGGTTCCGTCGGCTGAAAGGGATATCTCCAGGAGCGGCGTCTCGACAGGCGACTTCTGGAGTTGCCACGTGGCTCCACCATCGATCGTGTGGAGGATGGTTCCGCCATCGCCGACGGCGTAGGCTTCCTGCTCCGAGAGGGCGATCACGCGTCGAAGGTCTTGCGATGTCGGGCTGCGCTGAGACTTCCAGGTCGCGCCCCCGTCCTCCGTCTTGACAATGATCCCGTACTGACCCACCGCCCATGCGATCACCGGCGTCACGGCGAACACGCTGTTCAGGTCATAGCCGGTCTGCGTGTCCTGGAAGAGCCAACGCTTGCCGGTCGATTTCGTGTTCAGCATGAGACCTTGCGATCCGGCTGCATAGCCATACCCGAATCGCTCGAAGTGGACGCTGCGGAGGGATTCGGTCGTACGGCTGTCTTGGGGTTGCCATACGGGCCCGCCGTCCGGGTTGTGCAGGATGCGCCCGCCGGGTCCGACTGCCCAGCCCTCGCCGAATCCGCGCATGTAGCCGTCCGCCAGTCGGAAGCGTGGCGGGATCGTCCCCGGGGGCAGTGGCGTTCTCTGCCAGTCTTTGCCGTTGCCCGTGAAGCGAAGTATGCCCTGCGCGTCGAGCGCCCATCCCCAGCCTTCTGCCAGGCTGGCGAAATGGAGCGTCAGAATCTCGGCGGCGGAGTCCGTGTACTGGTGGTCCCACGTCGATCCGGCATCGGATGTGTGGAGGATGACTCCCTGCTCGCCGCCCGCCCATCCTCGGTTGGCGTCGCTGAACCGCAGAGTACGGAGGCTCTGCGCCATCGCCTCGACCTGGGGCGTCCAGGTCTCGCCGCCGTCCTGTGTCGCGTAGATTTGCGCCGATCCCGCCGCCCATGCGCGCTTGTCGTCGAGGATGTGGATCGCCGTGAAGGGCTCCGAACCGTACGCGCGCCAGCTTGCTCCGCCGTCTCTCGTCAGGTAGGCACGCCCGACCCTCTGCGTCACCCAGGCGGTCTTGTCGTCCAACACGCGAACCTTGTTGAGACCCAGCAGCCGTTTGCGGGGTTGCTCGACCCACGTGACGCCGCCGTCCTCGGTCGCGAGAACCTCGCCGCCGCTCGACAGCACCATGCCGCGCTCGGGCGTGAAGAACATGACGACCGCCGGCGAGAAGCGGGGCTTGTCCTGGATCTCCCAGAACTTCCCGCCATCTCTCGTGTGGAGGATGAGTCCGCCTTCGTGGCGCTGCGGAGCGACCGCCCATCCCTCATCCGGCGAAATGAAGAAAAGTCCGCGCATCGCCGCGTTGGTCATGTCCGTCTCGATCAGCGACCAGGTCGCGCCGCCGTCCCGCGTTCCCAACATCACCCCATGGTCGCCGGAAAGCCACACGTTCATCGAATCCAGCGCGTGAATCGCCGTGAACCCGCCCGTGTAGGAAGTCGTCTGTCGAGTCCATGTCGTTCCGCCGTCGGTCGTCGACAGGATCGTGCCGCTGCCGCCTGCGGTCCATCCGGTGGTCGGCGAGATGAACATCACCAGGTTCAGCCGATGTCGGACGCCGCTTCGCTGGGGCGACCAGGTCGCGCCGCCGTCGGTCGTCGCGGCGATGACGCCGTCGCTGCCGACCGCCCAGCCGTGGCGTTCGTCGGCGAAGGCGATGTCCTGGAACTCCGTCGCCCAAGCGCTCTGTCGGACGAGAATCCAGCCGGCGTCCTCGCGCGGTATCGGCGCTGGCTCAGGCTTCGGAGCCTGCTGTTCGGCGAGGATCTGCTCGACTGGTAGGTCTTCGGGGGCGACGTCGAGCGAGTAGCGCATCACGATGCCGCCCTTACCGACCGCCACGATGCCGTCCTTCGCCACCGCGAATGAGTAGAGGTCGCTCTCGGTTCCGCTGTACTGCGGCTTCCACGACCTCCCTCCGTCCGTGGTCGTCAGCAGCGTGCCCTTGTCGCCGACGACCATGCCTAGGCTGGCGTTTGCGAAAAAGACCTTGTTCAGGTTCTCCTGCGTGCCGCTCGCCTGGTAGCGCCACGTCGCGCCGCCGTCTTCGGTGTGCAGAATCTCCCCGAACTGGCCGACCACCCAGCCCTTCTGCGCGTTGACGAAGTGGAGGGCGTAGAGCTCGTTGAACGTGTTGCTGTTCTGGCGAACCCACGTCGCGCCGCCGTTGGACGTGGCGAAGATGACGCCGGGCCAGCCGACGAGCCAGCCGCGCTGGTCATCGACGAAGTGCACGGCACGCAGCGACTGGAACTCGAGCGACTTCTGGAATCCCCAGCTCCGCCCGCCGTCCCGCGTGAAGATGACGGTGCCCAATTCGCCGACCGCCCACCCTCGCAGCGCGTCGAGGAAGTAGATGCCGTTCAGTTGGGCACCCATGCCGCCGGTCTGGACATCCCACGTCTTGCCGCCATCGGTCGTGTGCATCACGATGCCGCGTTCGCCGACTGCCCAGCCCTCCGTCGAGCTGATGAACGTGATCGATCGGAGCGTGTCGCGCTGACCCGTCTTCTGTTCGGTCCAGGTCTTGCCGCCGTCGTTCGTCGTGAGGAGCGTTCCAGCCGTCCCGACGGCGACGCCGTGCTGGTCGTCGGCGAACTGCACTTCGGCGAGGTCATGGGCGGTCACGCCGCTGATCGTCTTCCAGGTCTGACCGCCATCGGTCGAACGCAGGACGACACCGTACCAGCCGCACGCCCAAACCTCCTTCTCCGAGACGAACTGGACACCGGTCATGGGCGTCTGGAACCCGCTCTTACGCAGAACCCAGTTGTTGCCGCCGTCGCTGGTCTGCGTGATGTGCCCTCCGTCGGCGACGGCGACGCCGTGTCGCGTGTCGTAGAAGTGGATGTCGTTGACGGCGAACCGGACGTGGTCGGTGAACGGGATGCGGCTCTCTTGGCGTTCCCAGGTCTTGCCAGCGTCGACGGTTCGGAAGATGGAGCCGTCGGTCCCTGCGTGCCAGCCGATGCGGTCGGTGACGAAGAGGACGCGCTCGTTATCGACGAGCAGGCGATCCCGTTCGCCGACGAAGCGGTTCGACTGCGGCGCCCATGTCGCTCCTCCGTCGTCGGTGCGAAGGATCTGCTCCATATCGCCGACGATGTACCCGACGCGGCTGTTGACGAACTGGATGTCGTTCAGAGGGAACTGTGCCGGAGTGGGCTGCCGCGTCCAGGATCGGCCGAAGTCGGACGTCACGAGCACATCGTGCAGGTCGCCGACGACCCACGCTTGGCGTCGGCTGCGGACATGGATACCCCGGAGCAAGGTTCTGCCCGTTGGCTGCAGCGTGCGCCAATGGGCCCCGCCGTCGATGGTCGATAGGACGACGCCGTCATCGCCGACGATCCAGCCCTCGCGCAGATTGGCGAAATGGACGCCGCGCAGGTCGACGCGCGTCGGGCTCTCCTGCTTCTGCCACGTTCTGCCGCCGTCCGGCGTGTGGACGATCATGCCGCCGAAGCCGACGAACCAGCCGTGGTCTCGGCCCACGAAGCTGAGCGCACTGAAGTGCGTTTCCCAATCCGCCTGGCGGATGACCTCGCGCTTGGCGCACGCAGACAGCAGGACCAGGGACAGCAAGCACAGGACGCGCAGCAAGCGAGACCGCACCGATGAACCCTCCATGGCGAGGCTTGAACAGACTGGTACCCGACCTGTTCCTAGTCGGACGCAGAACATCGCGCAAAGGATGAAGGGGTGGAAGCGGCCGTCGCAGGCAAGCTCAGCGCATCGCGTCTTTCAGATACCCGACGGCCTTGACGGTGTCCTGTATCGAGCCGTCCAGAAACACCATCGAGATCGCTTCCCAAGGACAGTACTGCACACAGAGGGAGCATCCAACGCACACGTCCTGATCGATGACGCAGATTCCGTTCAGTTGTGCGTTCGTGCCTTCCTCGAGGAGGATGCAGGCGAGGAGCTGCGGACGTTGCTTCGGATCTGTCGGACGGAACTCCAGACAGACACCGCATCCGGTGCAGTTATCGGGGTCGATGAACGCGACGGCCTTCTGCTTCTTCCGCGATTCCTGCGCCACAGATGGTCTCCGGGAGCCGTTCGGTACGCCTGACCGATCCACAGTGAGTCTAGCATACGGGGCTCTCCGATACAACGCGCTTGCGCGCCTCCCCGCTGGTTGACGACCCTCGTTCCCCGCCGTAACATGATCGCGCCCGATGGCACCCCGTTCGCCCGATACCGAACACAGCAGGGCGCGCAACATGGAACACGACGCGAGCCGCGACGTCTTCAACGCCACCGGCGGCTGGTCGGTCGTCCACCACGTCCGCGATGACTGGGACCTGAGCCTGATCCGGGCGGCGCTGACCCACGCAGAGATTCCTCACAAAGTCCGCGACGACAAGATGGAGGACGGATCGCGCGTCCACGTGATTGCCGTTCCGGTCGAGTCCGAGGACGAGGCGATGGACGTGCTCATGCGCGTCGCTGCCGCGACGGATCCTTCGGCGCGCAGCGCGGATGACGAGTTGGCGCAGGACTCGCCGGCGACGCACGTACGGGCGATTGCCACCGACGTGTCATTGCGTCTGGTTGCCGAACGCGAGGACGTCGGACAGATCGTGCACATCGAGGGTCACGGCTACGAGCTCCGTGTGGGCCCAGAGCCGTACTACATCGTGCCCGACGACCGGTGGGAGGAGTTCACCGACTTCAGTGCGCAGCGGCAGGAGTTCGCGATCCTGCTCGAGAAGGAGTTCGAGAGCCTCTACCGCTGGCTTCGTGCCGAGAAGCGATTCGGCGACTTCCTTCGGCTCGTCGAGAGCACCTACCGAGGAAGTCCGGACGACGATTCCCCGGAGCACTTCTTCCGAGCCGCCGCTTGGATGCTCGCGATCCTGCTCGCCATCGCCGCCCTGGTGGCGGTGTTTCGATGGCTCGAAGGAATGACGACCGCCGCGCCCAGCTAGGTTCCACAGCCCGCCGTGGATACGACATGTCCAGCCGACGCAGCGCATCATCCGTCCGATCGCCACGACGCCCTGTGACATCGCAGACGCGCCTATGGGCGGCGCTCAGCGCCATGATCCTGCTGCCGACCGTCGTGCTCAGTCTGCTCTCCTATCGACTGACCATTCGGAGCATCGAGGACTGGGCGCAGACCGTCACCAACACCGCCCTCGATGCGGCGCACCAGGTCACGGAAGGTCTGGAGGGCTTCTACACGTACCGGCTGTCGTCCGACGTGGACGTGCTGGCGTATGACGCCGCCGTCTACCGCGCGTACCTCGCCGGAGACCGGGAGGTCGCCATCGAAGCGCTGTCCCGGCTGCCCATCGAAGACGCCGATTCGATGGCGATCTACGACGCGTCGGGGCGGCTGTGGCTCGCCTATCCCGCCGAGTCGCGCCTGCCAGCGACGACGCACGAGTTCCTTCCGCCCATCGAGCAAGTGCGCGAGCTCCCGGAGGAGGCGATTGTCGCGTCGCTGCCGTACGAACGGATGGAGGGCGACTCCGGCATCACGCTCCGAGAGAAGTTCCTGTGCGCGTTCCCGCTGGTCGATGGCGACACTCGCCGGTTCCAAGGCGTCGTCGTGGTGTCGAAAGACCTGCCGTTCTCGCGCGTGCTGGACGACCGGAAGCGGGCGGTCGTGGAGTCGCAGAAGTCGCAAGCGCGAGACCGGGCTTTCGTCGTCCTCGTCACGTCCGGGGGCATTCTGCTGCTGGCGATGGTGCCTGTGAGTCTGTGGCTGAGCCGCCGGATGACGCGATCCATCGCGCAACTGGTCGCGGCTACCCGCGAGATCGGACGCGGCAACCTCGACTACCAGATGCCGGAGCTTCGAACCCCAGAGTTCGCACAGGTCGCGCAGGCGTTCGGGACGATGACCGACGAACTCCGGCTACGGACCGAAGAGCTCCGCCGCGCGGAGAAGTCGGAGGTCTGGCGCGAGGTCGCCCAGAAGCTCGCACACGAACTGCGGAACCCATTGACGCCCATCCGGCTGTCGTCGCAGCGGCTACGCAGGCGCTATGAGACGGACCCGGACGGTGTGGGCGAAATCCTGATGCACACGACGGAGGTGATCGAGCGTCAGGTGACGTCGCTCAACCGGCTGCTCGATGAGTTCTCGCGTCTCGCCCGTCTGCCGGAAGCCGCGTTCGCCGAGGTGTCGCTGAACGACGTCGTCGCGAGGACAACCGAACTGTTTGCGGAGCTCGCGCCGTCATCGGATGGGCAGGCGTCCGTCGTTCTCTCGGTTGAGGTGCCCGACGACCTGCCGTTGCTTCGCGCCGACGAGGAGCAGTTGGCGCGGGCGATGCAGAACCTGGTCAAGAACGCCGTGCAGGCGATGGCAGAGGGAGGGTCGCTCCGCATCGCCGCTGCCATGGAACCCGACGCGCCGGTTCCCATGATGCGCATCGAGATCGACGACACCGGATGCGGCATCGCTCCGGAGGTGCGCGACCGGCTGTTCCTGCCGCACGTCTCGACCAAGCGCGATGGTCACGGTTTGGGGCTGGCGATTGTGCGGAAAATCGTCGAAGACCACGCGGGCTCCATCCAGATCGAACCGAATCCGGCTGCGCAAGGGACGCGTGTCGTGATGCGCCTGCCTGCTGTTCCGCCTGCATGATGGATGAGACATGAGACCCGACATCCTGATCATCGACGACGACGCGGAGGTCGTGGAATCGCTGCGCGGCATCCTTGAAGACGAAGGCTATCGGGTCCGTTCTGCGCCAAGCGGCGAGGCAGGGATCGACGCCGTCAGCGACTCGGCACCGGATCTCGTGTTCCTGGACATCCAGATGCCCGGTGGGATGGACGGCATGGAGGCGTTGGGCAGGATTCGCGAGGCGTCGCCGAACACCGGCGTCGTCATGATCTCCGGGCACGGATCGATTGAAGTCGCGGTTCGAGCGATCAATCTCGGCGCCGTGGACTTCATCGAGAAGCCTCCGGCGCTCGACGAAGTCGTCGTCCGTACGGCGCAGGCGCTAGAGAAGATGCGTCTGCGCGGCGAGACCGTGTTGCTCCAGTCGCAACTGGCGAGCCAGCACGAGATCATCGGCGGGAGCGATGGGATTCGGTCCATCCTGCAGGTCGTTGCGCGGGTGGCTCCGACCAATGCGCGGGTGCTCATCACCGGCGAGAGCGGGACGGGCAAGGAGCTGATCGCGCGTGCCATCCACACGGGCAGCCGCCGCGTAGACCGTCCGTTCGTGCGCGTCAACTGCGCCGCGATCCCGACGGAACTCATCGAAGCGGAGCTGTTCGGCTACGAGAAGGGGGCGTTCACGGGAGCCGCGCACCGCCATGCCGGACGGTTCGAGCAAGCCGACGGCGGCTCGTTGTTCCTCGACGAGGTCGGCGATATGAGCGCGCACACACAGGCGAAAGTGCTGCGAGTCCTGGAGGAGGGTCAATTCGAGCGGATCGGGGGAAACCAGACCCTGACGGTCGATGTGCGCGTCCTCGCCGCGACGAACCGCGACCTTCCCGCGATGATCGCCGAGGATCGGTTCCGCGAAGACCTGTACTACCGACTCAACGTCGTGCCGGTCACCGTACCCCCATTGCGGGAGCGGAGAGCGGATATCCTGCCGATCGCGCGTCACTTCCTAGCGCGCTACTGCGCGGAGAACGCCAAGCCTCTGATGTCGCTCGCGCCGGAAGCCGCAGAGGCGTTGGAGCGGTACCATTGGCGCGGGAACATCCGCGAGCTGCGGAACGTCGTCGAGCGCGCGGTCATCATGACGCCGGGGGACACCATCCGCGTCGAGGACCTGCCGGCGGACTCGATCGGGAGCCGAGGCACCTCCGTCGCCGACGCGCCGAGCGCCGATCTATCTCTTCGGGACGCTCGTGAGGAGTTCGAGACCGCCTACATCCGTCGCGTGCTGGAGGAGTCTGGCTGGAACGTCAGCGAAGCCGCCAAGCGGTTGGGAATCGAGCGGTCGCACCTCCATCGGAAGATGCGCCAAGCCGACCTTCGCCGAGACGCGTGACGCGAAACGTGGTAGCATTGCCCGCGCTTGCCCATGCGGAGGACCCATGCCGCCCGTTCACCTGACCGGAACCTGGCGCGATCTGCCGGAAGCCGGACGCCGCGCCGTCTCAGCGCGGAAGATCGCCCTGCACGCGCGCGGCGTCACCATCGCCTACGCGCTGCTGGTCGTGCTCTTCTACGCAGCCGGGATGGCTTCGGGTATTCCGTTCTCCGGCATGTGGGATGTCTACGGTGTGTCGCTCGTCCGCATCTTCCTCACGCCGCCGCCGTCCAGGCACGCGTTTGCCGCGATCGTTTCCGGCGCAATCGTCGGAGCGATGCTCATCAGCTTCTATGGCACGGCGGTGAGTAAGCTGACGTTCGAGCAGCTCCGTGGCGACTACTTCTACCCGATGGCGTCCGCCCTCCGCTTCGCCGGAAGGTACGGCTGGACCGCCGTGCGAACCGTCGCCGTGCTCGTCATCATCGTTGCCGCGCTGCGAGCGGCGCCGTTCCTGACGGGCCTGCTGGGACGGATCCCTGCCGTCGGACCGTGGCTCATCGCGGTTCAGGCGGCTTTCATGGTTCCGCTCTACTTCGTGGGGCTCGGTCTGAGCCTGGGCGCCGTGTGCGCTACGGTGGGATGGTTCGTGTTGCCGTCCATCTGCGGTATCGTGAGATGCGATGTGGTCGAAGCCAGCTACCAACTGGTCTCTCTCGTGTGGAACCGTCCCCTCCGGCTGGCGGCGTACGTCCTCACGGTCATCGGCACCCAAGCGGTCGCAGGCGCAGTGTTCTACGGTGCGAGCGCTTGGGGGTACAACTCCTTGATGGAGTCGGCAGCGGCGGCATATGTTCCGCTGCAAGACATCCTTTCGACGGCAGCGGACATCGTGTGGGGCGGTACGGTTCCCTTCGGACCGGGGTTCCGCCTGGACGCCGAGCGGGTGCCCGGGCTCTCGGTGGCGGAGACGATCACGACGGTTCTTGCGGTGTTGGCATTCCTCTTCGTCACCATCGTGTGGCTCTCGTACGTTCTCAGTGTCGGTTCGGTTGGGAACACTCTCGCGTACATCGCCTTGCGCCGCCGCATTCGCGGGGATAACGTTCTTGAGATCGCGCCGGAAGTCTGCTCCGAGATGCTGGACGAGCCATCGGCTGTCGAGAACGGCGTGACGGGCGCCGCAGAAGAGGACGCGACGGACCCGCCGACAGCTCCTGCGGAACCTGGTCGACCCCAGGCGCCGGACACGGACGGTTAGCGACTTAGCAGCGCAGGATAGCCAGCGCTTGGGTTGGGGAAGTCCATGTGGAATTCGGTGATCCGCAAGTTCGTCGGCACGAAGAACGATCGCGACCTCAAGCGAATGCAGCCGATGGTCGCGCGCATCGGGAGCCTCGAGGCGTCCGTCCAGGCGCTCTCCGATGAGGACCTGCGCGCCCACACAGGCAAGTTCCGGCAGCGCATCGACAACGGCGAAAGCTTGGACAGCCTGATGCCGGAGACGTTCGCGGTGATGCGCGAGGCGGCCCGCAGGACGATTGGCGAACGCCCGTTCGATGTGCAGCTCATGGGCGGCGTCGTGCTCCACGAGGGCAAGATCGCAGAGATGAAGACCGGCGAGGGGAAGACCCTCACATCGACGATGCCCGTCTACCTGAACGCGCTGTCCGGCGACGGCGTGCACGTCGTGACGACGAACGACTACCTCGCCCAGCGCGACGCCGAATGGATGGGCGCGATCCACAAGGCGATGGGCTTGACGGTCGGCGTCACGCTCGATTCGATGGGTCTGATCGCGAAGCAGCGCGCCTATCAGTGCGACATCACCTATGGGACGAACTCCGAGTTCGGGTTCGATTACCTGCGAGACAACAGCAGCGCCCGCCATCCGAGCGAGCGCGTCCAGCGCATGCTGAATTACGCGATCGTAGACGAGGTGGACAGCATCCTCGTCGACGAAGCGCGAACGCCGCACATCATCTCGCAGCGCCGCTCGGATCCGACGGACTACCTTCGGATCGCGCGCGCCATCGAGCGGATGAAGCCGGATCAGCACTACGAGATTGACGAGAAGCGCTCCAAGCGCGGACACGTCGCGCTGACCGAGGATGGCATCGACTTCATCGAGCGAGACTTCGGCGTCTCGAACCTGTACGACCCGGAGCACATGGACCTGGTTCACCACGTGAACCAGTCGCTGATCGCCCACGCGCTCTACAAGCGCGACGTGGACTACGTCGTCCACGAAGGCGAAGTGGTCATCGTCGACGAGTTCACAGGACGGATGCAGCCGGGACGGAGATACTCCGACGGTCTGCACCAGGCGTTGGAGGCGAAGGAGCGCGTCCGCATCGTCGAGGAGAGCCAGACGGTCGCGCGGACGACCTTCCAGAACTACTTCCGGCTCTACCGCAAGCTCGCCGGCATGACGGGGACGGCAGTCACGGAAGCCGCCGAGTTCCACGAAATCTACAAGCTCGACGTCGTCGTGGTCCCAACGAACCTCCCCATGATCCGGATGGACGAGCCAGACTTGGTGTACCGCGACCGCACGGGCAAGATGAACGCCGTCCTCGATGACATCGAGGCGAACCACCGGAAGGGGCGTCCTGTCCTCGTCGGCACGGTGACCATCGAAGCGTCCGAGGACTACAGCCGCGGGCTGACGAAACGCGGCATCCCGCACCGCGTCCTGAACGCCAAGGAGCACGCGAAGGAAGCGGACATCATCGCCCAGGCGGGTCAGCCCTACGCCGTCACCATCGCGACGAACATGGCTGGGCGCGGCGTCGATATCAAGCTGGGCCCCGGCGTCAAAGAGATGGGCGGGCTGCACATCATCGGGACGGAGCGGCACGAGTCTCGGCGGATCGACAACCAGCTCCGTGGACGATCCGGGCGGCAGGGCGACATGGGTTCCAGCCGGTTCTACCTATCGCTCGAAGACGAGCTGATGAAGAAGTTCGGCTCGGAGCGGATCATGGGCATGATGGACCGCCTCGGCATGGAGCGCGATGTCCCCATCGAGCACAAGATGGTCACGCGCGCCATCGAGAAGGCGCAGGAGCGCGTCGAACAACAGAACTTCGAATACCGCAAGCACATCCTGAAGTACGACGACGTACTGAACCGGCAGCGAGACACCGTCTACACGCTTCGGAACCGCATTCTCGACGGCGACAACCTGCGCGGCGACGTGATGGAGATGATCGAGAGCGCGATCCGCGCCAAGATCGCCGAACACCTGCCGGAGGACAACGAAGAGGCGCACAACGCCGATGACGTCGCTCAGTGGATGACCCGGAACTGCGCCGTGCCGACTGCCGACTGGGACCGTAAGCCGACGGACATGACGCCCGCCGAGCTCGAAGAAGCTGCCGTCGCCGCATTCCATCGGGCGTACGACGCCCGCGAGGCAGAAGTGGGATCGGAGATGATGCGCCAGATGGAGCGGCTCATCCTCCTCGACCGCATCGACCACCACTGGATGGAGCACCTGCAGAACATCGACTATCTGCAGGAAGGCATCGGATTCCGTGGCTACGCGGGTCGCGATCCGGTCGTCGAGTTCCAGAAGGAGGCCTTCGAGCTCTTCGGCTCGATGCTCGACCGTGTGGACGACGATGTCGCGCAGTACATCTTCCGCGTCCAGATTCAGATGATGACGCCTGAGCAGGCGGAGGCGCATGACGACGCCCGCCGAGTCGCCGAGGCGACGGAAGGCGAGGCTGCCGAGCCCACGTCGGCTCAAACAGCGGCAATCAATCGATTCCAGCGGGCGGCACGGTCGGCGGCGCAATCGCAGTATGCGAAGGTTGGACGCAACGATCCGTGCCCGTGCGGCAGCGGGCAGAAGTACAAGCGGTGCCATGGGCGGATCGCCTAGCGAATGGACATCCTGTTCCTCAGCCTGCGCTACCCGTATCCCCCCATGCGGGGGGACCGGATCCGCTCGTTCTACCTGTTGCGCGGGCTGGCTGCCAGGCATCGTGTCTCCCTAGTCACCTTCTACGAAGACCCATCCGAGGTTGAAGCCGACGGTGTCCTGCGCGAGCTCTGCGCTCGCGTCTTCGCAGTGCCTTTCTCGCGAACGCGAGGTCGCCTCAACGCCGCGATGGGCGCGCTCGGGCGGGACCCTCTGCAAAATCGGATGTGGTACTCCCCGACGATGCAGCGGACCATCGACGAAGCGCTCGACGCCGTGGGTCCCGACACGATCCAGGCTGGGCTGTTTCGGACGGGACAGTACGTCGCGGATGCGCCGATCCCCAAGCTGCTCGATCTCGGCGACGCGATGGCTCTGAACCTCGAACGCCGTCGCCAACTGCAGCGGAACCCGGTGACTCGCTGGCTGGTGGGCATCGAGGGCGAGCGCGTCCGTCGGTATGAGCCCTACATCGCGCGACGATTCACGCGGACGACGATGATCTCGCCATGCGACCGCTCGGCGCTCATGGAGGTCGCGCCAGACCTCCGTCTGGACGTGCTGCCGAACGGCGTCGATCTGGACTACTTCTCGCCGGACGGAGCTCGGCGGGGGCTGTCCGTTCCGACGATCCTCTTCACCGGGACGATGGACTACTTTCCGAACACGGACGCAGGTTACTATTTGGCGGAGGCTATCCTTCCTCGCGTGCGTCGCCAGATACCGGACGCTCGGCTTCTGCTGGTCGGCACAGACCCGCCGCGCGGGCTTGTGCGTCTCAGCGGCGCACACGGCGTCGTCGTGACCGGTCGCGTGCCCGACGTGCGGCCCTACTTCGAGCAAGCGACTTTATTCGTCGCTCCGCTCCGCTGTGGGACGGGTCTGCAGAACAAGGTCCTCGAATCGATGGCGATGCGCGTGCCGGTGGTCACCACGCGCTTGGGCGCCAGCGGCATTGTGGCGGAGCCGGGCAGAGACTTCGTTCTGGCGGACGAAGCGGACGACATCGCGTCTGAGGTCGTTCGGCTCCTCGGTGACGCCGACGCGCGTGAGGCGCTGGCGACCAACGGCAGGGCGTACGTCGAGCGCGAGCATCGGTGGGCGACCATCGGCGAGACGCTGACTCAGTTCCACGAGCAGATGGCAGCACGACCCGTGAACCATTTCCCGACGGCGCCGCAGACCACATGAAGAATACGCGCAACTTCTGCATCATCGCCCACATCGACCACGGCAAGTCGACGCTGGCTGACCGGCTCCTAGAAATGACCGGCACGCTCGAAGCGCGACAGATGCGCGAGCAGGTCCTCGACGCGATGGACCTGGAACGCGAGCGCGGCATCACCATCAAGGCTCATGTCGTCCGGCTGAACTACAACGCCCCCGACGGCGAGACTTACGAGCTGAACCTCATCGACACGCCGGGGCACGTCGACTTCACGTACGAGGTGTCCCGCAGTCTCGCCGCATGCGAGGGAGCGGTTCTCGTCGTGGACGCCGTGCAGGGAGTCGAGGCGCAGACGGTCGCCAATGTCATGCTCGCTTTGGAGCAAGACTTGACGATCGTCCCCGTCATCAACAAGGTGGACCTCCCGAGCGCCCGTGTGGACGCCGTCAAGGAGGAACTGGAAGACATCCTGGGGATTGCCCGCGATGAGGTGATCCTGGCGAGCGCCAAGGACGGGACTGGCATCGATCAAGTGCTTCAGGGCATCGTCGCGCGCATTCCGCCGCCGAAAGGCGACGCTGCGGAGCCGCTCAAAGCGCTGGTCATCGACTCATTCTATGACTCGTACCGCGGCGTCGTGATGTACACGCGCGTCGTCAACGGTTGCCTCCGCGATGGGATGCCGATCCTGCTGATGGGCACGGGCAGGCAGTACGATGTAGACGCCTTGGGCGTGTTCGCGCCGCACATGAGGCCCGTCGACGAGCTCCGCGCGGGCTCCGTCGGCTACGTCATCGCGAATATCAAAGACATCCGAGACACCAAGATCGGAGACACGCTCACCGAGCCCGACCGCCCCACCAGTCTGCCGTTCCCGGGCTACCGTGAGCTCCAGCCCCTCGTGTTCTGCGGGCTCTACCCAACAGAGGCTTCCGCGTACCCCCTTCTGCGGGACGCCCTCGAGAAGCTGCGGCTGAACGACTCGTCGTTCTCGTTCGAGCCCGAGACATCCGTCGCGCTGGGATTCGGGTTCCGATGCGGGTTCCTCGGCATGCTGCACATGGAGATCATCCAGGAACGGCTGGAGCGCGAGTTCGATATGTCACTGATTACCACGGCTCCGAGCGTTAAGTACCGCGTGCTGACGTCGGGTGGCGATGTCATCGACATCCAGAACCCATCCGAGATGCCGGACGCCGGAAGCATCGAAGACGTCGAGGAACCGTACGTCGCGGTTCACCTGGTCACGCCGAAGGAGTACATCGGTCCCCTGATGGAGCTCTGTAAGTCGAGGCGGGGCGAGTACAGGAACCTGGAGTACCATACGCCGACGCGCGCGATGCTGCACTACGATGTGCCCCTCAATGAGATCGTCGTCGACTTCTACGACCGGCTGAAGACGCTGACGCGCGGCTACGGCTCGATGGACTACGAGCTCGCAGGCTACCGACCCTCGGACCTGGTGCGGCTCGACATCCTCCTGAACGAGCGTCCGGTCGACGCCTTGTCGCTCATCGTGCATCGCGATCAAGCCTACTATCGCGGCAGGCTTCTGGTCGACAAGCTGCGTCGCCTCATCCCGCGCCAGATGTTCGACGTGCCGGTGCAGGCAGCCGTGGGGAGCCGGGTCATCGCGCGAGAGACGATCAAGGCGCTGCGCAAGAACGTGACGGCGAAGTGCTACGGTGGCGACATCACGCGCAAGCGCAAGCTGTTGGAGAAGCAGAAGGAAGGCAAGAGGCGAATGAAGGCGATTGGCAGTGTCGAAGTGCCCCAAGAGGCCTTCATGGCGGTGCTCTCCACGGAGTAGTCGCGGGGCAGCGGCGATCTGCATGGCGCTGGCTGCGTCCCTCGCGTTCTGCATCTACTGTGGGCACACGGCGCGTGCCGCCTCTGGCTTGAGCCCGGACGCCACTTCCGCCAAGGAGAAGGTCGGTTCGATGTCTGAGAATCGCAGCGCGGCAGGAGCCATCGCGACCGACGTCCAGTCCCGGACGGTGAGAGCAGCC
>Ga0194120_10002653_pt1 | contig 30410 bp, 37 predicted proteins | sample TA2MahCa65mmetaG_FD_148642 | JGI IMG/M metagenome (GOLD analysis project Ga0194120, IMG submission 148642) | Freshwater microbial communities from Lake Tanganyika, Tanzania - TA2015019 Mahale Deep Cast 65m | ecosystem: Environmental > Aquatic > Freshwater > Lake | place: Tanzania: Lake... | reverse complement strand
ATGGTCGCAAAGTCCACGTGCTTTTCCATTACTTGCAGAATGTCGCCCAACATATCGAGTTTGGCTTCACGTTCTTCGGCGGCAAATAGGCTTTCTTTGATCATGGTGGTGTGCATCAATCTAGCGGCTATGTAGATATGCTATTTTAACATGGGTGGGTTTTTCGATGCGCCCTGGTGTTTTCTCGATTAGATAGCGATCTATCAGATCGGCAAGGGTAGTAGAATGTGTTTCACTGCGATCAATGAACAATCCTTGATCTAGCTGTGATTCAACAGACCTTGCCCATTGTTCAGCTAAATTTTTTGAATGAAAAGTTTTAGATAGTGGTTTTTCACTCTTGCGCCTAACTTGTACTTGCCAAGAACCACTAGGAAGTTTACGAATTGTTGCCATGTTTTCCGCTTCACTGTGAACGATTTGTGAACGAAAAGCATTTATAAGCTTTAATAACCTATATATTTATATATAACTTATTGATTTATATGGTGCCGGCAATAGGAATCGAACCTACGACCTTCGCACTACTCGACAGGATTACCCATCATTGCGACATCCTGGAAACCGGCAACGATTCCTATCGATTTAAGCAACGCAAAAAGGCGGTAGAAAACCTATAACCTTACAGTTTGGCTGGAAACTATTCGGCGCTCTTTAGTGGAAACTTTTCAAAGCCGTTTGACACATAGGGCTTCCAGTAGTCGGTCATGACGTCGGTTATGTCGTTGTTTTTGATTGAATCCCAAAGCTTTCGTCCCGTATTGGTGTCGCGGGAACCCACTTCGCAGCCGAGGAACCGCCGCCCATTTCGATCAACAGCCATCCATTTATCCTCATACGCCACGATTAAGGAAGATGCGGACAGCCAATTGTCGGCGCAAATCAGTTATCAGGATAAAAACGGTCTTAACCATGATTACCGTAAGCATATGGTGTTCTATCAGGATGGCTTGAGTCTCCATCAAAACGGCAAAATTATCCCAGACTGTTTTATCTGCGATGATACCTATGATTTTGGAGAAAAAGCGGTCAATTACTACAGCCCGGCTTTCTGGCAGCGGCTCGGCCTAACCGTAAACGGTGCGCCCGGCGAGACAGGCTTCGATTTGAATGCTATTGCATTTCTATGAGCCGGAATTTAAAGCGCTCCCGTTTCCGGATTTCAAGGCCAAAGCCGGTGAAGAGATGCGTTTTGTGGTCGTACACCCTGGCGGACGGGTGCGGCAGCGCAGCTTTCAGCTTTACGGACACACGTTTGATTTATCCGCAGTTGGAGCTTACGGCAAGCAAACGCAAAAAGAAGGCAAACTCACATATGGTTCCCCTTGGTCTGAGTTAATGGCGCCTGGCAAGGCGCAGATCCTGATTGTGGATTCTGCAAAACCCGGCGTCTGGCTATTCCGCGATGCCCCAAGCACCATATTTGCCAATGGTTCATGGGGACGTTTGGTGGTTGAATAAAGAGCAGATGTATTATTAATGCCGATGTGCTGTGGCTTAATTCCAGCCGCAGCATATCGCACTGTTTAAATACAAAATATTTGACGATACCCGTTTTGCTGCAAATTAACGGATTAATGACCTTGCCGCATAAGCCGCGCAATAGCCCTTGCCTACATCAATCTTCTGGATTTGCCAGGTGTCAGGCTGCCCGTAACCGCTGGGCAATCGTAAAAATCGGTTATGATCCTCTGGATTAATGACGCACTGATTCAAACCTAGCGCAATGCCTCTACCGACAGCTTTCACAAAGGCTTCCTTGCGTGTCCAAAAACGGTAGAAGGCGTCTGCTTTTTCCTGTTCTGGTAAAAGCCGCCAATAATTTTGCTCTTCTTCGGCAAAGCATTTTTCAACCAGTGCCGGTAAAGTGGTTCTCGGTTTACAGGCTTCGATATCTACTCCTAGCTCCTGATTAATACCGGTGACGATGACATGTTTTTTGGCGGTGTGAGACAGGTTGAATGCCAGCTCAGGGTAATCGGCTAGGTACGGCTTGCCATATTCGCCTTTTAATATTCGCAACTGTTCCGGTATGCTATTAATGGTTGTTGCCAATAGCATTCTCAGCCGGGCATGAATTTCCACATAGCGTAACCGCGTTGCCGGGTTGCCGATTAATGCAGCGTGTTGCTGTTCGTACGGCTCCAGGACACGCCAGAAATCCTCATATTCACGTTCGTTGCCGTGAACTTCGCCCTGGTAAATATGAATGCCGTGACAATCCATTAATACCCGATTTTAGCGCTGCCTTCACCGCGTGGATCGCTTGCGGCCGTCAGTTGGCGGCTGGTTTTGTTTAGTTGAACGGCCTGCATATCGCCGTAAGCGCGGCGCGAAGGTTTTAATGTATGGCCTATGGCATTAAGTTGATTAATTTCCTCGGCAGTTAGCGCGCCGGTTTCATACTCCACAACATCCGGCAGGTATTGATGGTGGTAGCGCGGAATTTTGACCCAGGAATCCGGGCTATTACCTTGCGCGAAATCCAGTACGCCCAAGAGCACCATTGAGATAATCCTGCTGCCGCCGGGTGTGCCCAAAACGCCGATACGGTCAGCGGTTTCTACGAATGTCGGCGTCATACTGGACAACATCCGCTTGCCCGGCGCGATGGCATTGGCGCTGCCGCCGGTTAAACCGTAGCCGTTAATGGCATCGGGAGAGCTGACAAAATCGTCCATTTCATCATTCAGCAGTACGCCCGTGCCTTCCGCCACCATGCCCGCACCGAACGGCATATTAATGCTGAGCGTTGCCGCCACCCGGTTGCCTTCTTCATCAATGATGGAAAAATGCGTGGTTTGCCTGCCTTGCTTAAGTTCCGGCGCATTGCCAAATAATGAGCTGCTGGGCATGGCCTTGTGCGGACTAATGCTGCTCCGCAAAAAATCCGCATGCGCTTTGCTGAGCAGATACGAAACCGGGACATGAATAAAGTTAGGATCGCCTAAATATAGGGCGCGATCATGATAGGCGCGGCGCAGGGCTTCCACGATAAGGTGTTTACGATTTACTTCAGCCACTTTGTCCAGATCGAAACCGGTGAGAACATTCAGCGCTTCCAGCAAGACCACGCCGCCTGATGAAGACGGCGGCGCGCTGGTAATAGTAATGCCGTGATAATTGCCTTTAACCGGTGTACGTTCGATTACTCTATAGTTAATAAGGTCTTGCAATTGCCAAATGCCACCCGCTTTGCGCACCGTATTAATCAGTTTATCGGCAACGTCGCCTTCATAAAAACCTTGCCTGCCGGATTCCGCCAGTTGTGTCAGTGTACCGGCCAGATCGGGTTGCCGTAAAATGGCAAACGGTTTGGGTGTTTTATTCCGGTCTAAGAAAATATTGGCCGTATGCTGATGTTTGGTTAACAATTCCAGCCGATGACTAAGTATTCGCCGATGCCGTTCGGAAATGGCGAATCCGAAGCGGGCAAGACGGATGGCGGGTTTCAGACTTTCCGTCAGCGGTAGTTTACCGTATTGCTCAGACAGATGCGCCAGTCCGGCAGGGAAACCGGGAATGGCGGCAGCCAATGCACCATCCAGCGATAAGCGCGGAATTACTTTCCCGCTGTTATCCAAAAACATCTTTTTATGTGCGGCAAGGGGAGCTTTTTCCCGGCCGTCGATTACGATTTCCCGGTGGTCTTTGGCGCGGTGCAGCAGCCAGTAACCCCCACCGCCCAGCCCGGAACCTGCCGGTTCTACTACTGCCAATGCCGCGCTGACCGCCACCGCGGCATCGAATGCGTTGCCACCTTTATTAATGACTTCAAAACCGGCTTCAGTTGCCAAAGGATGTGCGGAAGCAATAGCAACTCTTGGCTTATCTGCATAAACTTCAGCAGTAGCAAGGAAGCTTGCCAGTGTGATAGTGAAAAAAAAACGAACTGATATGTTGCCCATCAACATAAGGTATTCGTATAACCTGCTTATGTAAATCTTTTAGTGAAATGGGCTAACCTAAAACGAGACTTTTTTGACATGACAAGGTATGTAATTGGGTTGTTAGTATGCAAGATATGAGCGTTACCTTTGGTTAAGTTTGATTATGGATTCGACACCCTTATCAAACTCGGTAACGCTCGCTTTTTCAAGAGCTGTGTCAGATTAGATCGGAACTAGTGCAATTAAACCTTGTGGTAAATATCCGCACCTTCTTCCAAAAATTGCTTGGATTTTTCCTGCATGCCCGTTTCCAGCGCTTGCTGTTCGTCCTGTATGCCTTTGGCTTCGGCGTAATCGCGCACGTCCTGACTGATTTTCATCGAGCAGAAATGCGGCCCGCACATCGAACAGAAATGCGCGATTTTGGCGGATTCTTTCGGTAAGGTTTCGTCATGGAATTCGCGGGCTTTTTCCGGGTCGAGGCCGATATGGAATTGATCCTCCCAGCGGAATTCGAAACGCGCTTTCGACATGGCATTATCGCGCGCCTGCGCGCCCGGATGGCCTTTCGCCAGATCGGCGGCGTGCGCGGCGATTTTATAAGTCACGATGCCTTCCCGCACATCTTGCTTATTTGGAAGCCCAAGGTGTTCTTTTTGGGTGACGTAACATAGCATCGCACAACCGTACCAGCCGATGTTGGCGGCGCCGATTGCGGAAGTGATGTGGTCGTAGCCCGGCGCGATATCGGTGGTTAATGGACCAAGCGTGTAGAACGGCGCTTCGCCACATTCTTCCAGTTGCTTTTCCATATTAACCTTAATCATGTGCAAAGGCACATGGCCGGGGCCTTCGATCATGGTTTGCACGTCGTGTTTCCAGGCGATTTTGGTCAATTCGCCTAAGGTTTCCAGCTCGCCGAATTGGGCGGCGTCATTCGCGTCGTAGATCGAGCCGGGACGCAAGCCGTCGCCAAGCGAGAACGATACGTCGTACGCTTTCATGATCTCGCAGATTTCTTCAAAGTGCGTGTACAGGAAGCTTTCTTTATGATGTGCTAAGCACCATTTCGCCATGATCGAGCCGCCGCGCGAGACGATGCCGGTCATACGCTTGGCAGTCAGCGGCACATGATGCAAGCGGACACCGGCGTGGATGGTGAAGTAATCCACCCCTTGTTCGGCTTGTTCGATTAAGGTGTCGCGGTAAATTTCCCAAGTCAACTCTTCCGCTTTGCCGCCGACTTTTTCCAACGCCTGGTAAATCGGCACGGTGCCAATCGGCACCGGCGAATTACGCAAAATCCATTCGCGGGTTTCGTGTATATTCTTGCCGGTCGATAAATCCATCACAGTGTCGCCGCCCCAGCGGATGGCCCACAGCATTTTTTCGACTTCTTCTTCAATGGATGATGTTACGGCGGAATTGCCCAAATTAGCGTTCACTTTCACCAGGAAATTGCGCCCGATAATCATCGGTTCCAGTTCGGTATGATTAATGTTGGCCGGAATAATGGCACGACCGCGCGCCACTTCATCGCGCACGAATTCGGGCGTAATGTACGATTGAATAGACGCGCCGAAAGAATGACCCGGATGTTGGTCTTTCCATAATTCGCGCATCTGTTCCATGTTCTGGTTTTCGCGGATGGCGATGTATTCCATTTCTGGGGTGATAATGCCTTTTTTGGCGTAGTGCATTTGGCTGACATTCATGCCGGACTTAGCGCGGCGCGGCTTGCGGATGTGTTCGAAGCGCAGACTGGCGGTTTTGGCGTCGTTCAGGCGTTGATGTCCGTACTCGGAAGTCGGCCCCAGCAATTCTTCGGTATCGTTACGTTCCAGAATCCAGTTCAAACGCACCGAACCCAAGCCTTTGCGTAAATCAATCGCGACATTCGGGTCGGTGTACACGCCGGAAGTATCGTAAACATAGAGTGGCGGATTTTTTTCCGTACCGAAATGCGCTGGGGTATCGGACAAGTTAATTTTGCGCATCGGAACGTAAATATCCGGGCGGCTACCGGTCAAATAAACTTTTTCCGAAGCCGGATAGGGGTCGAATGTTACACTGCCGACGGCCGTGTGGGTGGAATCTTTAAGGACAGCGCTCATGCTTATCTCCAATAAAACTAAACAAGGCGCGGGAAGATGGGCTTCCCTACGCCGGTATTAACCGGGGTCAGGTTCGAAGGGTATTTCTCAGCCTTGATCTTAAAACAAATCAAAGCACCCCTAGCCATTACGGATTAACGTTTAAGTTAACGGAAAATAAGGAAAAATGCAAGTAAAGCTGACCGGATGAGTTAAAATAAACCGGCAAGACGCACTATATACTTGCTATTAACTATGTTGAATAGACCATTAATATTAGATTATAAATTAACTTATCAAGATAAGTTTTTGATGCCCGAAAAATGATTTTTTTTCAGACTAGTGTTAATATTGTTGTAATATTTGCCAAAGCATGAGCGTTAGGAATGCCTACAGACGCACAATCGACTCCTTACAATCACCCTGCGCTGGAATTTAAGAGCAGCACTTTTTCTGTCCCTGTATTAGTCATCTCAAGTAATGACTTGTTATTAATAGAGCAACAACTCCTTGCCAAAATTCAATTAGCGCCGGAATTTTTTAAAAATTCGCCGTTAGTGTTGGATGTTCAAGAGATTAATAAACAGAAAATCGACATCGATATCCCGGCGGCAATCGAATTAATACGCAAATTGGGTTTGCTGCCCATCGGTATCAGGGGCGGCAATCCGGAACAGAACGAACAGGCCATTGCCTTAAGAATTCCGATCCATTCCATTCATTCCAGTAGTATCAGTTCGGAATCGCGAAAACCGAAAGCGCCGGTCCCGGAACCGGAAACCAAAGAATTGTTGCAAACGGGCACAACTATTATTACCCAGCCTGTTAGATCCGGCCAGCGTATTTATGCGGCGGGCGATCTAGTGATTATTGCCCCGGTAAGTTCAGGCACGGAAATTCTTGCCGAAGGCAATATACATGTGTACGGCGCACTAAGAGGACGCGCTTTGGCCGGCGTACAGGGCAATGCGGAAGCCCAGATATTTTGTAACGACCTGCAAGCCGAATTAATATCCATTGCCGGTAATTATAAAATCAGCGAAGACCTCAACCAGAACGTGCGAGGAAAGCCTGTTCAGATATATTTGGATAAGCTCACGTTAGTTATTAAAGAAATTTAATTCATTCCGCTAGAGGGGGAACTGCAATTGGCAAGAATCATCGTTGTAACTTCAGGTAAAGGAGGCGTCGGTAAAACCACAACCAGCGCTGCTATTGCAATGGGTCTTGCAAAAAGAGGCCACAAGACTGCCGTCATCGATTTTGACGTAGGGCTTCGTAATCTGGATTTAATTATGGGTTGTGAGCGGCGTGTCGTTTACGACTTTATTAATGTCATTAATGGCGAAGCCGGGTTGAATCAGGCCTTAATCAAAGATAAAAACTGCAATATGTTGTACATATTGCCGGCCTCGCAAACGCGCGATAAAGACGCGTTAAGCCAGGAGGGCGTCGGCAAAGTACTGGAAGAATTATCCAGAGAATTCAAATACATCATCTGCGACTCCCCGGCCGGTATCGAGAAAGGCGCGCATTTGGCCATGTATTATGCTGACGACGCCTTTGTAGTGACCAATCCTGAGGTGTCTTCGGTACGGGATTCCGACCGCATGCTGGGAATATTGGCAAGCAAATCCAAACGCGCGGAAGAAAATAGAGAACCCATAAAAGAATATTTACTGCTCGCCCGCTATTCGCCGGAACGGGTAAAACTGGGTGAAATGCTCAGCGTTAATGACGTACAGGAGATTTTGTCGTTACATCTGTTAGGCGTTATCCCCGAATCCAAATCCGTCTTGAACGCATCTAACTCAGGTATTCCGGTCATCCTTGATGAAAAAAGCGATGCCGGCCAGGCTTACGCCGATATTGTTGCCCGCTATTTGGGCGAAAACAAGCCGCATCGTTTCATTGAAGACAAGAAAGGGTTCTTCGGCAAGCTGTTCGGAGGTAAATAATGAGTTTGCTGGATTATTTTAAAACGTCAAGGCCGAGTTCCGCGGCACAGGCAAAGGAGCGCTTACAAATTCTGGTAGCGCATGAACGGGTCTCGCATAATCAACCGCTGTATTTGCCGCAGCTACAAAAAGAATTATTGGAAGTTATTCAAAAATATGTACAAGTTGATAAAGACGCTATCTCTGTCAGCTTTGAACAGGATGGAAATCAGGAAACACTCGAATTAAATATTGTGATGCCTGATGATTCGACCAAGCGATTTTAGTAAACGAAAATAGGAGGACAATATGTCAATTAACGAAATAGGCACAGCGGCGGGCAAAATCTGGAAGTTTCTAGATAAAAATGGTGCATCCAGCCTGACCAAGCTGGTTGCGGAAACTGGTATAGCTAAAAACGACGCCCAGCGGGCCATCGGATGGTTGGCGAAAGAAGACAAGCTGACTATTGAAATGAAAGGGCGGGTAGAAACTCTTTCGCTGAAGTAATGCACGTATCCGGTGAAGTATTAATGCCGATATCGGCTTAACTTAATTCTCTGTGCCGGATAATGACATTCAAATGCGGACTTTTAAAATGTTTGGCGAGCGCATCAACCAGATACACAGAACGATGTTGCCCGCCAGTACAGCCGATGGCGACTGTTAAATAGCTACGGCCTTCTTGTTCGAACCGTGGGATCCATTGATCCAAAAAGACGGTAATATCTTGAAAAAACGCCCCGACCAGGCTTTGATTTTTCAGAAAATCGCTGACCGCTTGGTCCTTTCCTGTTAAGCCCCTTAATTCAGGCACCCAATAAGGATTAGGCAGACCGCGCGCGTCGAAAACAAAATCGGCATCCAATGGAATGCCGTTTTTGTAACCAAACGATTGAAATTGCAAGGATAAACTTCTAACTTCGCGTTCGCCGATTTGGTCTTTAATCAGATCCCTAAGTTGATGGTAGTGCGTCCGGCTGGTGTCGATAACAACGCTAGCGTGCCGAGCAATCGGCACCAGCATTTCCTTTTCGATTTTAATGGCTTCTTTTAGCGGAATATTCAGATCGGTTAGCGGATGCTTGCGGCGGGTTTCGCTATAGCGTTTTAGTAAGGTGGATTCTTCCGCCTGCATAAAAATAATTTCGCAATCGATGCCTTTCTTGCCGATTAATGTCAGGTTGTCGGAGAAATTCATCAAGCTTTCGCTCTGGTTGCGGGCGTCAATGCCGATTGCCGTTTTAGTGTAGGTTTTTTTATCTGCCAGCACGTGATTAATAAAATCTTCCAATAAGGCCAGCGGAAGATTGTCGACACAATAAAAACCGCAATCTTCCAGGGTTTCGATGGCAATACTTTTGCCGGAACCGGAAAGGCCGCTGATGATGATTAATTTCATGAATGTGTGAGCTAATGGTGCAAAGCTGCGCTTTGCACCATGTTCTGAGGTTAACGATGACTGGTCAATTTGTCTTTATGTTTAGAGATTTGACGGTCGAGCTTGTCTACCATATCGTCGATGGCGCAATACATATCCTCCTGATGGTCTTCTGCAAACATCGTCGCGCCGTTAATGTGGACGGTCGCTTCGGCTTTTTGCATTAATTTTTCTATGCTCAAAATAACGTGTACATCCGTAACATTATCAAAGTGGCGGGCAATTTTTTCGAATTTCGAATTGACATGCGCTTTCAATGAATCTGTTACCTCTAGATGATGACCTGTTACTATGACTTGCATGGTTTAACTCCTTTATTGATATATATAAATTTTAACGAGTCAGCCGGTATTGTTATAAAGTCCGTTTGCGTTCGCTGGATGATGCGATAAACATCGCCTCGCGGTATTTAGCTATGGTGCGCCGGGCGACATTAATGCCTTTTTCATTTAACAAATCCGCAATTTTACTATCGCTTAACGGCTTAGCGGGATTTTCATTGCCAACTAACTCTTTGATCAAGGCTCTGATAGCCGTGGATGAGCATTCACCTCCTTCTTCAGTTGAAACATGACTGGAAAAAAAGTATTTGAATTCAACAATGCCGTTTGGGGTATGCATGTACTTTTGATTGGTAACGCGCGAAATGGTCGATTCGTGTAGCTCCAATTCATCCGCAATTTCTTTTAATACCATCGGTTTCATAGCGATAGCGCCATGTTCAAGAAACGCCGTCTGTTTTTTAACAATGGCTCTGGCTACGCGCAACAACGTATCGTTGCGGCCTTGCAAGCTTTTAATAAACCATTTGGCTTCTTGATAATGCTCTTTAAGGCATTGATTAACTTTACTTTCATCGGCGCGTTTAATCAGCGATGAATATTCCTGATTAATCCGTAACTTTGGCGCAATATCCGGGTTCAAGTTGACCTGCCAGATGTTATTGCGCTTGCTGACGTAGACGTCGGGGATAACATATTCCGATTCTGGCTCAACAATCTTCAATCCCGGTTTAGGGTCAAGCGAGCGGATTAAGGCGACAGTTTTATCGAGCTGCTCGGCATTAATCGTTAATTCCTTTATTAATGCGTTTTTATCGTGGCTTGCCAATAAATTGAGATGCTGGGTAATAATCTGCAAAGCCTCATCTCGGTATGGCGTTTTGTCGGATAATTGCATTAATTGAATCCGTAAACAATCCTGTAGATTAACGGCGGCAACGCCGGAAGGGTCGAAATTCTGTATCTGGTGCAAGACGGCTTTTACTTCGTCAAAATCCAGCTCGTCCATTTGAGCTTGCAGACCTTGAAAAACGTCTTCAAGACTGGCGGTCAGGTAGCCTTCTTCATTAATGGAATCGATGATGGACAACGCGATTTCATGATCGCGCTTGGAAAACCGCGCCAGATCAAGTTGCCATTCCAGATGATTGATTAATGTGGTGGTGGCGCCGCGCAGGGTTTCAAATTCAATGCCTTCCGATTGGCTGGCATTGGTGGATGCGGTGGCTTCGTAATCGTCTTCGTAAACATCTTCCCAGGACGAATCAATCGGCAATTCGTCCGGCAGGTCGGTTTGCGAGCCTTCGCTGGTGACAGTGGTATCGTTTTGCTCAGGCTTGTGCTCCGGCATAGCTTCCGTTTCCAGCGTCTGAAAGCTGCTGTTTTCATCATCGACTTCCAGCATCAGGTTGGAATCTAACGCCTGTTGGATTTCCTGTTGTAAATCCAAAGTAGACATCTGCAGCAGACGGATCGCCTGCTGTAACTGCGGCGTCATCGACAGCGATTGGCCTAGCTTTAGATTAATCGATTGTTTCATGCGGTTGCTGCTTATTAATACGACCGGCAAGCATCATAGTTTAAATTTACTGCCTAGATACACTTTACGCACTTCCGGGTTTTGCACAATTTCTTCCGTGCTGCCTTCGGAAATAACTCTACCTCCGTTAAGTATATACGCTCGGTTACAAATGCCTAGTGTTTCCTGAACATTATGCTCGGTGATCAAAATGCCGATACCGCGGTCTTTAAGGTGTTCGATAATCGATTGAATGTCTTCCACCGAAATGGGATCGACCCCTGCAAACGGCTCATCCAGAAGGATAAACTGGGGATTGCTGGCCAAAGCCCGGGCGATTTCAACCCGACGTCTTTCACCGCCGGAGAGACTTAACGCCATTTGATTACGAAGATGTGGTACATGGAATTCTTCCAGTAATTCTTCAATGGTTAGTTCGATCTGGCCTTCCGAGAGTTCCTGCCTGATTTGCAGTACTGCGCGAAGGTTATCGGCGACACTGAGTTTGCGGAATACCGAGGGTTCTTGCGGTAAATAGCCCACGCCCAATTGCGCGCGCAGGTGCATAGGGTGATTAGTTACATCCAGGTCGTCCAGTAGGATTTCGCCTTCGTCCGCTTTAATTAAACCTACCATCATGTAAAAGCTGGTGGTTTTTCCGGCGCCGTTAGGTCCTAGTAAACCGACGATTTCGCCCGTGCTGACATGCAGAGAAACGCCGTTGACGACTTTGCGTTTATTGTAGGTTTTTATCAGGTTCTTTGCCGTTAGTGTCGTCATGGCTTTGAGTTTCCGTTTTTTTCTTGGGCTTGATGACAACATTAACGCGTTTCGCATCAGAAGCCGTTTCTCCGGCTTTAACGATAGAGCGTTTGCTGTCGTATTCGATTAAATTGCTTTTATAGGTTGCGCTGCCTTGCCATACGGTGGCATTGTCCTTCAAGATCAATAGATTTTTTTTAGGGTAATATTCACCGATAAAGGCTTCGCTGGTGATGTCTTCCGCGCCAGGGTTTGGCGTTTGTTTAAACTTGGCCTTATCGCCGGTAAACACCAGTTTTTCCGCATCGCCGTCCACAAAGTGTACGACCAGTTTATCGGAATTAACCTTGATGCTGCCTTGTACGGAAATGACATTGCCGGTGTACGTGCTGGTTGCGGTTACATCGTCATATGTCGCCGTATTGGAATCGATGGTGATGGGCTGATCCGGATCGCTTTCCAGCGCGTAAGCCGCGTTGCCGAAGCAACACAGCCATGCCGCCGCGATCAGAACGATTAACAAGTTATTTCGTTTCATACTTACCTTTAACCTGTGCCAGCAGTTGTAAGTGAATGGGTTCCTTGAAAGTTACTTTCATACCTGTGCCTGTCGTAATGTTGGGCGGGCTGATTAATTCGGCCCATGCCGTTGTTTCCGCGTAACTGGTTTCAGGGTTAACCATCAGTTGAGAGGTATTAATAATCAATTGACGTACCCCTTTTGCTTTGGCGCGGTTAATGGTGACTTTGCCGTTTAACTGTAGTTGTTTACCGTCATTTGACAAAATACCTGTTTCGGCTTCGACAATCCAGGGCGGCGTTTTGGCGTTCATAAATTGCATGATCGGCCTTTTGGCGTGTGTCGCCCAATAATCGGCGAAGTGCTTCATTTCATCCGCAACCAGTTTGTTTTTTAGTTTGCCGGTTTCATCCATTTCCCATTTAGTGTAACCGGTACTGAAATAATCCGGGTTATTGCCTGCCGGTTTTACTTTAACGGCGGGCATGATGCCGGTATATTCGGCCAGCCACCAGCTGAACATGGCCAGCGCCGCTAAAAAAAAATACAAAAATTTTTCGTTAAAATGCGTCATGCCAGATAGGATTCCAAAACGGCCGCAAAACTGCCTTGCGCCTGCATGATTAAATCGCACACTTCTCGCACGGCGCCTTGCCCGCCGACCAGGCTGGTACACCAATCGGCGCGTTCTTTCACTGCGAAATTCGCATCCTGAACGGCTATCGATAGACCGACACGCCGCATGATTGGCAAGTCCAGCAGATCGTCGCCCATATAAGCGCATTGCTCCGCGGTTACGCCGGCGGTAGTTATTAATTCGGCAAAGGCCGCACGTTTGTTTTCATGGCCTTGAAATACATATTCGACACCCAGATTTTTCATACGCAAGGCAACGGAGTTGGATTGCCGCCCGGAAATGACTGCGATGCGCACCCCGGTCTGCTGCAACAGCTTCATGCCGTGCCCGTCGCGAGCGTGAAAGCATTTGTATTCTGCGCCCTGATTGTCGAAAAACAAGCGGCCGTCGGTTAATACGCCGTCGACGTCTAAAATTAATAACTTCAGCTTTTCGGCTTTCGCCAAAATCTGCTGGTCGGGTTGATGATTGCAGCAATCGTTCATTTAGACAATTCCGGCACGGATTAAATCGTGCATATTCAAAGCTCCTGCTAGCTGGTGCCGGTCGTCAACCACCAGCAAGGCATTAATTTTTTTCTGCTCCATGATTTGCATGGCTTCAGCCGCCAACGCGTCGGCTTTGATGGTTGTGCAGTTGGCGGTCATAACGGCGGTGATGGGCGTCGTTCTTACATCCAGGTTTTTTGCGAGCATCCGCCGTAAATCGCCGTCGGTAAAAATGCCGGTTAATTGTTTGTCGGCATTAATAATCGCCGTCATGCCCAGTTTTTTTGCCGTCATTTCCAGCAGCGCCGCACTGATGACCGAAGTTTCCGGTACTGCGGGAATAGCATCGCCAATATGCATGATATCGCTTACGCGCAACAGCAAGCGCTTGCCCAGACTGCCGCCCGGATGGGACAAGGCGAAATCGTCGCGGGTAAAGCCCCGGGCTTCCAGCAAGGATACCGCCAGCGCATCGCCCATGACTAACGCCGCAGTCGTACTGGAGGTGGGCGCCAAACCAAGCGGGCAGGCTTCATGCTCAATACTGACATTAATGTGCGTGGTGGCGAAATTGGCCAGCGTAGATGTCGGGTTTCCCGTCAACGCGATTAATGGCACAGCCAAGCGTTTGATTAACGGCAATATTTTAACGATTTCTTCAGTTTCGCCGGAATTCGACAGCGCCAGTACGACATCGTGGCGGGTAATCATCCCCAAATCGCCGTGGCTGGCTTCGCCGGGATGTACAAAAAACGCCGGTGTACCGGTGCTGGCCAATGTTGAGGCGATCTTTCCGGCAATATGGCCGGATTTGCCCATGCCGATGACTACCACCCGCCCTTTGCAGTTAAACATTAATTTGCAGGCATCGACAAAGCTGTCATTAATTTGCGCCGCCAGGGCATTAATCGCCTGAGTTTCAGAGTAAATGACAGCCAGCGCCAGCTCGCGCAGTTTATCGTCGTGCAAATTCATGTAGGTTGCGGTCAATCCATCGCCGAAAGAGTTAATATCAATCGATATTATGCCATAGAGAGAATAGAGCCGATATGTCGATAAACAAACATTCGAAAATCATAGAAAATAGCCCGGTAGAGACCATTAATGACAAGCTGGAAGTGCAATTTGCATGAAAAAACTAAATTTAGCCGTCAACCGGCCTATTCTATTCATCAACCACTCGATTGATCCGTATCAATCCGATTAAAGTTTGACTCCTTAGGGAGTAGTCAGAGACAATAAGCGGCTTCTTTTTGTATGTATAATAAAATCTTACCAAAACATGGGTGATAGCACTCGTTCCCACAACAGTCTGGTTGCAATCCGGGGGTTATCCTTTGCGCGAGGTGATAAAAAAATATTCCAGGATGTTTCGCTGTATATCGAACGGGGAAAGATCACCGCAATCATGGGGCCGAGCGGCACCGGTAAAACCACGTTATTAAAGATTATCGGTGGCCAATTGGCGCCAGCAAAAGGCTCCGTGATGGTGGACGGCAAGAATGTCCAGCGCCTGCGCCGGGCCGAGCTGTTTAATCTGAGAAAACGCATAGGCATGTTGTTTCAAAGCGGCGCGCTACTGACTGACATGAGCGTTTACGATAATGTCGCTTTTCCTTTGCGCGAGCATACCCGCTTGCCGGAATCCATGATTCGTTCGCTGGTTTTAATGAAGCTGCAGGCGGTTGGGTTGCGCGGCGCGCGCAGTTTGATGCCTAACGAATTATCGGGCGGGATGGCTCGGCGCGTTGCATTGGCAAGAGCCATTGCTCTCGATCCCATGATGATTATGTACGATGAACCTTTTACCGGGCAGGATCCTATTTCCAAAGGGGTTTTGGTGCATTTGATTAAATCCCTCAACGTGACTCTGGGTTTGACCACTATTATCGTTTCGCACGATGTTGTCGAAACCGCGCACATTGCCGATTACATTTATGTGATTTCCGACGGCAAAATCATCGGCGAAGGCACACCGGAAGAGATCAAGCATTCAACATCGCCCTGGGTGCAGCAATTTATGGAAGGTTCGGCCGACGGACCGGTGCATTTTCATTATCCGGCCAAAGAGTTTCAGAACGACCTGCTGGCGACAGGCAAACGTTATTAATAATTTTATGAAAAAATGATGGATTTTTTTCAACATTTAGGCAAGGAAACTCGCGGCGGTTTTACCAAGCTCGGCCGCGGTACTTTTTTTCTTTTTTATACGCTGAAAGGACTGTTTAGCATCGTCGTCAGGCCGCGTTTGCTGTTAAATCAAATGTACTCGGTCGGCGTGTTATCGTGCCTGATTATTGCTATTTCCGGTTTATTCGTCGGCATGGTACTGGGGCTTCAAGGTTATTACATTCTGTCCGATTTCGGCGCTGAAGAAACGTTGGGATTAATGGTTGCCGCGTCCTTAGTCCGGGAATTAGGCCCTGTCGTCTCCGCTCTGCTGTTTGCCGGCCGCGCCGGTTCAGCATTAACGGCGGAAATCGGCTTGATGAAGGCTACCGAACAACTATCCGGTATGGAAATGATGGCAGTCGATCCTATTAAACGCATTATTACGCCGCGATTTGTGGCCGGTTTTCTTTCCATGCCTTTGCTCGTCGGTTTATTCAGCGCCATCGGCGTACTGGGCGGACAGATGGTCGGTTCCGGGATGTTGGGTGTCGATGAAGGCGCTTACTGGTCGCAAATGCAGGCGAATATAGATTTTTACGACGATATCGTTAATGGCTTTATCAAAAGTCTGGTATTCGGTTTTATTGTTAGCTGGATTGCGTTGTTTGAAGGCTATGACACCGTTCCCACGTCAGAAGGCGTCAGCCGCGCAACCACACGCACCGTTGTTAACTCTGCTTTCAGTATTTTAGGTTTAGATTTCATTCTGACCGCACTTATGTTTGGAGACGATTAATTATGTCGCAAAGCAACACCCAGGACACCCTGGTCGGACTTTTTGTTGCTGCCGGTATTGCCGGATTGTTTTTTTTGGCGTTACAGGTCAGCAATTTAAGCTCCTTTACGGAGCAAGCGGGGTTTACCGTCACTGCCCGCTTTGAGAATTCCGGCGGTTTGAAGGTGAAATCGCTGGTTTCAGCAGCTGGCGTCAAGGTCGGTCAAGTCAGCAAGATCACTTTCGATCCGAAAACCTTCGATTCAGTGGTTGAAATGCGCATTTTTTCACAGTACGACAATATTCCGAGCGATGTCAGCGCCAGTATTTACACGGCAGGATTATTGGGCGAGCAATACATCGGATTGGGCAAAGGCAGTTCTGACGAGTACCTAAAACAAAATAGCGAAATCGAATTTACCAATTCCGCTATTATTTTGGAAAAAGCTATCAGCCAGTTTTTATTCAAGTCTGCGGAAGAGAAAGCGGAAGAAAAGAAGTGAACAAACTGAGCATTGTTAACGAAGGTTCTGGCCGTTTTATCGTCGACGGCGATTTGACGTTTCAGACGATTGATAAAAAAACCGCCAACGGCTTTGCGTTTTTAAAAACCGCAAAACAAATCACTATGGATTTAGGCGGCGTCGGCAATGCCGATAGCGCGGGGCTGGCGTTGATGCTGGAATGGATCAAACAAGCGCGTCATAAAAAGGTACAATTGCATTTTAAAAACATTCCTGAACAACTTATTAATCTTGCCAAGTTGAGCGGTTTGAGCAGTCTGAGTTATTTCAACCCGGACGCAGAAACGAACATAGATAAACCAAAGCTGGCCTAAACCAAAGCATAGACAAACATGGATAAATTAATCATTACCGGCGGCAATCAACTGGAAGGCGAACTTCGTATTTCCGGCGCTAAAAATGCCGCCCTGCCCATTTTGGCGGCGACTTTACTATCGCAAACGCCGGTAACCGTCGGTAACATCCCACATCTGCACGATATTACCACCACCATGGAACTGCTGGGCCGTATGGGCGTACAGTTGCTGGTTGACGAAAAAATGAATATTGAAGTGGACTGCACCAATATTACCAGTTACGAAGCGCCTTACGAGTTAGTGCGCACCATGCGCGCGTCCATTCTGGTGCTTGGGCCGTTGCTGGCGCGTTTCGGCGAGGCCCATGTTTCTTTGCCCGGCGGTTGCGCTATCGGCACACGGCCGGTGGATATACACATTAATGGTCTCGTCAAAATGGGCGCGGATATTAATGTGTCCGGCGGCTACATTCACGCTAAAGCAAAAAGGCTGAAAGGATGTCGCTTGGTACTGGAACAGGTAACGGTGACTGGCACAGAAAACCTGATGATGGCGGCAGCGCTGGCGGAAGGCACAACCATTATGGAGAATGCCGCCAGAGAACCGGAAGTAACCGATCTTGCTCATTTTTTGAACAAAATGGGGGCTAAGATTTCAGGTATCGGTTCCGACGTGCTTATTATCGAAGGCGTTGATAAGCTGGGCATGGATCCCATTCATTACAATATATTGCCGGACCGCATCGAAACCGGAACCTATCTGGTGGCCGCCGCAATGACGGGCGGAAAAGTGAAATTAAAGAATACGCGCCCAACGATTCTGGATGCCGTTTTGGACAAATTAACTGAAGCAGGCGCTGATGTCGCTACCGGCGAAGACTGGATCAGCTTGGACATGAAAGGCCAAAGGCCGAAAGCAGTATCGTTGCGAACCGCGCCGTATCCTGCGTTTCCGACCGATATGCAGGCGCAATTCATCGCGTTGAATACCATCGCCGAAGGTACGGGCGTTATTACCGAAACGATTTTCGAGAACCGCTTTATGCACGTGCAGGAATTGCAACGTATGGGCGCGGACATCAAACTGGAATCCAATACCGCTATTTGTAAAGGCGTTAATAAGTTGACTGCCGCACCGGTTATGGCGACGGATTTAAGAGCGTCGGCCAGCTTGGTAATCGCCGCACTGGCTGCGGAAGGCAGCACCCGCGTCGATCGCATCTATCATATCGACCGCGGTTACGATCATATTGAAGAGAAATTAAGCCAATTGGGCGCTGTCATACGGCGTGTGCCGAATTAATCATGTTGACGATTGCTGTATCAAAAGGCCGGATTTACGAAGAAGCGTTGCCGTTTTTGGAAAATGCCGGGATCAGTCCGGTTGACGATCCGAAAAAATCCCGCAAATTAATTTTGGCGACGACGCGAGAGGATGTACAGTTGGTTATCATTCGTGCGACCGACGTGCCGACTTTCGTCGAATACGGTGCCGCAGACATGGGTATTGCCGGCAAGGATGTGTTGTTGGAACATGGCGCGGAAAGCCTGTACGAGCCGCTCGACCTGGGCATAGCCACGTGCCGGTTAATGACTGCGGCGCACAAAGACGAGCCGTTGCCGAAACGGCGCATTCGCGTTGCCACCAAGTATGTTAAAACCGCGCAACGCTATTTTGCCGAGCAAGGCATTCAGGCGGAAATTATCAAACTGTACGGTTCGATGGAACTCGCTCCGCTAGTGGGTCTTGCCGATTGCATTGTCGATCTGGTCGATACCGGCAACACTTTGCGCGCCAATAACCTGGAACCTAGGGAATTAATCATGAATATCAGTTCCCGTCTGGTCGTTAATAAAGCCGCGATGAAAATTAAACACCAGGCGATCTGCGAATTATTGCAACAATTCGAGCAGACTTTGACTCGAAGGCGGGCAGCCTCATGACAGATATTAATATTACCGAACTGGATGCTGCATCCTCGGATTTTGCCAGTCAATTACTCAAGCTCCTGGCCTGGAATGAGACGGAAGATCTGGATGTTCACCGGCAAGTGCTGGTAATCATTCATGATGTCCGCACCGACGGCGATCAGGCTGTTATTAATTACACCAATCGATTCGATCAGCGTAAAGTTACGGCAGCGGCTGAGCTTGAACTAAGCGCAGGCGATCTGCAAGCAGCCTTTGCATCCATTCCGCAGGAACAGGCGCAAGCCTTAACCGTTGCGGCGGAACGCATCCGCGCCTATGCGGAACATCAAAAACTGCAATCCTGGGATTATACAGAAGCAGACGGTACGGTTTTGGGACAAAAGATAACGCCGTTGGATCGCGTCGGGCTATATGTGCCGGGCGGAAAGGCGGCCTATCCGTCATCGGTATTAATGAACGCCATTCCGGCAAAGGTGGCGGGTGTTGGCGAATTAATCATGGTAGTGCCTGCACCCAAAGGGGAGCTTAATCCACTGGTGCTGGCTGCCGCTTATCTGGCCGGTGTCGACCGGGTTTTTACCATCGGTGGTGCGCAGGCGGTGGCGGCGCTGGCTTATGGCACAGAAACCATCCCTGCCGTGGCGAAAATCGTCGGTCCGGGCAATATTTACGTGGCGACGGCAAAAAAGCTGGTATTCGGTCAGGTGGGAATCGATATGATTGCGGGGCCATCGGAAATATTAATTATCTGCGACGGCAAGACCAATCCCGACTGGATTGCGATGGATTTGTTTTCCCAGGCCGAACACGACGAAAACGCCCAGGCGATTTTGATTTGTCCTGATGAGACGTATCTTGCCGACGTCAAACGGAGCATTAATAATCTGTTGCCGACGATGGAACGCGCCGAGATTATCCGCACCTCACTAACCAATCGCGGCGCTTTGATAAAAGTTAATGATCTGCGGCAAGCGGCGGAAGTCGCCAATACCATTGCGCCGGAGCATTTGGAGCTTTCGGTTGCCGATCCTGAGTCATTAATTGAGCAGATTAAACATGCGGGAGCCGTCTTTATGGGGCGCTATACCGCAGAAGCGTTGGGCGATTACTGTGCCGGGCCGAACCATGTTCTGCCCACTTCGAGTACGGCGCGGTATTCATCGCCTTTAGGCGTTTACGATTTCCAAAAGCGGACGAGCTTGATTAATTGCTCTTTGGCTGGCGCGCGGGAGCTAGGCAAAACCGCCTCCGTTCTGGCGCGTGGAGAAAGTCTAACGGCACATGCCCGTTCGGCTGAGTTCAGGCTGAACGCAAATAGTTAATGGCGCAGGAAGTAAGCTATGTTACTGAAAGTTAGACAGCTTTTAGCCTTGCGCCATTATTCTTGCCCAGTTTCCCCATGTCTCAAAGCAAAGCCGAAACGCTAATTTCCGCCGTCTTCCGTCAGGAAATCCTAGGCTTATCCGCCTACCATGTTGCCGATGCCACCGGTTTTATAAAGTTAGACGCCATGGAAAATCCTTACCAATGGCCGGATGATATAAAGCAAAGCTGGCTGCAAATGCTGAAATCCTGCGAACTAAACCGCTATCCCGATCCTGAAGCCAAGCATGTAACCCGGTTGATTAAAGAACAGGACAAGATCGGCAGCGGTTTTGAGATAATATTGGGTAACGGTTCCGATGAAATTATCCAGATGTTATTAATGGCCTTGCCGCCGGAAGCCTGTGTGCTGTCCCCGCATCCCAGCTTCGTCATGTATCAGCAAGTCAGCAAATCTTTAGGGCTGGATTTCATTAATGCCCCGTTATTGCCTGACAGTTTCGATTTGGATTTACCGGCCATGCTGGCGGCAATCGCCCAACATAAGCCCAGCATTATATTCCTGGCGTACCCCAACAATCCGACCGGAAATTTATTCGATGCCCAAGCAATTAAAACGATTATTAATGCCGCGCCGGGCTTGGTGGTAGTGGATGAGGCTTATGCGCCATTCGCCAATGCCAGTTTTATGAATGAGCTGGGTAATTACGCTAATTTATTGGTTATGCGTACTTTTTCTAAATTAGGGTTGGCGGGGCTGCGTTTGGGTTATCTGGTGGGCGCTACCGCAATCATTAATGAACTTAATAAAATCCGCCTGCCTTACAATATTAATTGCCTGACGCAAGCAACGGTTGAATTTGCTTTACAGCACAGCGATATCTTCGTGGAGCAAACGCAGCGAATTTGTGTTGAACGTGGATTAATGTACGATCAGTTGGTGCAAATAGCAGGGATTCGTCCTTTTCCAAGCCATGCCAATTTTATTCTGTTCAAAACACCGGACCACAAAGCGGTAGACATCTTTAATGCCATAAAAGAACAAGGTGTATTAATCAAGAATCTATCCAGCCAGGGCGGTATGCTGGCCGATTGTTTGCGGGTAACGATTGGGAAACCGGAAGAAAATAGGGCTTTTTTAGACGCTTTGAAAAAAGCCTGTTGTTAACGGCGAGGAGATTAACCCGAAACCGGATTAATCTCCTGATAATTAAGGCAAAGCCTACTGAATTACGCCCGTTTACGACGAGTTACGCCACCTAAACCGGCAAGGGCAGAACCGAACAACCAAACGGCGGCAGGAACAGGCACGTTAGACACTTGGCCTGGGCCAGCAATATAATGGCTGGTAATATCTGCAATACCTTGGCAATCCCCAACTTTAGATTGGCATTTTTGATGAGCGGCAAAAATCCAGCCGCTACTGTTAGCGACTAAATTTGCAAGCGATAAATTATTTACGCCGTCTACAGTAAAAGCAAGCGTGAATAAGGACTGATTGCCTTTATTGGCATCAGCGCTATCGGAAAAAACACCGAATTGAGACACATTTTGGCTAGAATTGTCAAAACTCCAGGACGCTGGCAAGCCGGAAACGGTGATATTGTTTACGTCCAGGTTGAAAAAGAATTTATCAATAGACCAATTAGCCGGATTCAGCGCTTGTACGATAAAGTCAAGGTTGCCGCCATTTTCCGTGACATCGATTTGGGCGTAATTAACGCCGTCAGCTAACGTGTTTGACTGGGTTAAATAAAAAGTAGCGGCTTGTGCTTGTTGAACTGACAGGAAGGAAACCAACAGAGCAGCCATTAAAACACCAAAAGCAGGCATTTTTTTTCATTACTATTCTCCATAATTAAAATGTTGTGAACTCCTAAGTGCAACTCAGCCATCTTTATTAAAAGACCTGTAGCTTTCCGGCTCTGTTTCGCAACAGATGTGGCGTAAGCCAAAATGCGGAAAAAAGAAATTCAAAACCGTCTTAATTCCATTTATGACCTAGCGCGTAGTCTAAGCGGAAGAAATGAAAAAAATATACGTAAAACTACCTATAGATTTCTGTTTTAAAAGTTTCATTACTTACGGCTGTCTTCATTTCGCTGAATACCGGCCTTAACGTTACAATTAATGACTAAAACCAGTTAAAATACGCGGCTACTTGTTTTGTATACCTTTTTGGTTATTAATCTGTAACTATGCTGACAACCTATAAAACCGACGACCTCAGAATTTGCGGGATTAAAGAGCTGATCTCGCCTCGGCAAGTCTGTACCGAAATTTCCCTCAGCGATAAAGCATCGGAGGTGACGTTTGCCACGCGCAAAGCGATTCATAGGATTCTAACGGGTGAAGACGACCGCCTGCTGGTTGTAGTCGGCCCTTGCTCCATTCACGATACGGCTGCCGCGATTGAATACGCCAAGTTGCTGAAATCGGCAAAAGAAGAGTTGGAAAAAGATCTGCTGATCGTCATGCGGGTGTATTTTGAAAAGCCGCGCACCACCGTTGGCTGGAAAGGATTAATTAATGATCCCGACATCGATTCCAGCTTCAACATTAATAAAGGGTTGCGGATTGCCAGAAAGCTGCTACTGGAATTGAACGAACTGGGCATACCGTCGGCGACCGAGTACCTCGATTTAATTACGCCGCAATATATCTCCGATTTGATCTCCTGGGGCGCCATCGGCGCGCGCACAACCGAAAGCCAGGGGCACCGAGAGCTGGCGTCGGGCATTTCATCGCCCATCGGTTTCAAAAACTCAACCAACGGCACGATTAAAATTGCCATCGACGCCATCGGCGCGGCCATGAGTCCGCACCATTTCTTATCGGTAACCAAAGAGGGGCATTCGGCTATCTTTTCAACCACTGGGAATGAAGATGCGCACATCATTTTGCGGGGCGGCAATGACGGCCCGAATTACGATGCCGTGAATGTGGAGAAAGTGGCGAACGGATTACAACATGCCAATCTTAGGCCCAACATTATGATCGATTTCAGTCATGCCAACAGCCTGAAACAATGCCAGCGGCAATTAATTGTGGGTGAGGATGTCGGTGAGCAGATTGCCAACGGCGACCGCCGCATCATCGGTGCAATGATCGAAAGCCACCTCAAAGGTGGTCGGCAAGATGTGATTGACGGCCAACCGTTGGTTTATGGACAAAGTATCACCGACGCTTGTCTAAGTTGGGATGATACCCTGCCGCTGCTTCGCCATCTGGCGGAAGCCGTGGAAAAACGTAGGACAATAGAAATATGAAGTTGTACATTAATGGCGAAAGCCAAGACTTTAACGGAGCAAAAAATGTTGCGGATGTTATTAATAAGCTGGGATTAACAGGAAAACGGATAGCAGTCGAGCTGAATCACGAAATCGTTGCCTTCGACCAATATCAAAAGCAAAGCCTGAACGATGGCGACAAGCTGGAAATCGTCCACGCCATCGGCGGCGGCCAAGCCGAAAGCTTGTTACAAACAGGTCATGATAGTTTTACGGTAGCGGGAAAAGCTTATAAATCGCGGCTATTGGTCGGCACCGGCAAATACAAGGATTTGCAAGAAACCCGTTTGGCGATTGAAGCCAGCGGCGCAGAAATCGTCACCGTTGCCATCCGCCGCACCAACATCGGGCAGAATCCGGGCGAACCGAACTTGCTGGACGTCATCTCGCCGGATAAGTACACCATTTTACCTAACACCGCCGGTTGTTACACCGCCGATGAAGCCGTGCGAACCTGCCGCTTGGCGCGTGAGCTGTTGGGCGGGCACAAGCTGGTCAAGTTGGAAGTGCTTGCCGACCAAAAAACTCTGTTCCCCGATGTCGCACAAACTTATGTAGCGGCGGAGTTATTGGTGAAAGACGGCTTCGATGTCATGGTCTACACCAACGATGACCCTATCGCCGCCAAACGGCTGGAAGACATCGGCTGTGTTGCCGTCATGCCGCTGGCTGCACCGATCGGTTCCGGCTTGGGTATCCGCAATCCCTACAATATTTTAACAATCGTGGAAAACGCCAACGTGCCGATTCTGGTTGATGCCGGTGTCGGTACGGCATCCGATGCCGCGATTGCTATGGAACTCGGCTGCGACGGCGTATTAATGAATACCGCGATTGCGGAAGCGAAGAACCCGGTATTAATGGCGTCGGCCATGAAAAAGGGCATTGAAGCCGGACGCGAAGCGTATCTGGCAGGGCGTATGCCGCGCAGGCGGTTTGCGTCGGCCTCTTCGCCGAATGAGGGATTGTTTTTTTAGTTTAGCGCTTGCGCTTGACATTGCGTACGTAAAACCGTACGCTAATACTTTTTATTAATTCGGCCTTTTAATGTCTGAACCGTTCGTGCTGAGTCCTTCTACTACGCTCAGGAGAGCCTTGTCGAAGCACACACTACCTTTCGACAGGCTCAAGGCAAACGGAAAATTAATACTTCACAAGGCCGAATCTGGAAGGTGCGCCATGACAACCTTAAATGCAACCGAAGCCCGTGCCAAGTTATACAATTTAATTGATGAAACGGCGGAAACCCATAGGCCTATTGTCATTACTGGCAAGCGCCATAATGCTGTTTTGCTGGCCGAATCGGATTGGAACGCGATTAATGAAACCCTTTACTTGCTGTCAATTCCCGGCATGGGCGAATCCATACGCGAAGGGTTGGCAACGGAACTGGAAAACTGGCAGCAAGAACTTAATTGGTAATGTGGCGGCTTTACTTTACCGAGCAAGCCGAAAAGGACGCAAAAAAACTGGCAGCATCTGGGTTTAAAGAGAAAGCTAAGGAGTTACTGGAAGTCCTAAAAGATAATCCCTACCAAACGCCCCCGCCTTACGAGAAACTTGTAGGAGATTTATCGGGTGCTTACTCGCGCAGAATCAATATTCAACATCGCTTGGTTTATCAAGTGCTTGAAACTGAAAAGGCCGTTAAAATATTGCGGATGTGGACGCATTACGACTGATGAAGAAAAAGAAACAGTAGGTCATGTTGCCGCGAATGCGGTTACGTGACATATCCAAAATGATTGTCAGGTAGCGCAAGCGCAACCTGACCTACTTTGCTGTGTCTGGATGTTTAATATTTTAAAATAATTAAAAAACTCTTTATTTATAATGTACTTAACACCAGAAAATACACCTAACAAAAAAATCCGCAGCTTCATCCGCCGCCAAGGGCGCATCACCCAAGGCCAGCAGTGGGCGTTGGATCAATTTTGGGACAAGTATTGCCTGCGGCATGACCAGCGCCTAAATCATCAGGAAGTTTTCGGGCGGATCGCGCCGTTAATGCTGGAAATCGGTTTTGGCAATGGCGATTGTTTGGCGCAAATGGCTAAGGCTATGCCTGAGAAAGATTTTATCGGTATTGAAGTGCATCGGCCTGGTGTCGGGCGCTTGTTGATGCAGTTGGAAGAGCAAAGTTTAACTAACGTGCGCGTTTATTGCCATGATGCGATTGAAATCCTGCAACACGCCATTCCTAACCAGAGTTTATCGGCAGTGCATTTGTTTTTTCCTGACCCTTGGCCAAAGCTTAAGCACCACAAGCGCCGCATTGTGCAACCTGAATTCCTTAATTTAATTGCATATAAATTACTGAATGGCGGTTATTTCCATGCGGCTACCGACTGGCAGCACTATGCAGAGAGTATGCTGGAAACACTGTTGGCAAACAGTGGCTTCAACAATGCCAGCAGCAACGGAACCTATTGCGACAAACCGGATTACCGGCCATTAACGAAGTTTGAACAACGCGGCTTGCGTTTAGGACATGGGGTGTGGGATTTGGTTTTTGTCCGGCAATAAATCGCTGGCTTAGGCTAAGCGGCCATCCTTTAATTTGTCCGTTTGATTAATCAGTTACAGCCATTAATAATTATGTCGATTTTTTATTAATGACAGACGTGATGTTATTTGTCCCACATTATCAAATTGTTATCTTTGCTGGCTGCTTTCAGCATTTCGATTAACGGGACGGCGCGGGTGGCTAAGCTGATGGGGACTTCGCGCTCGTCGGGGTCTGGTTTTTGAGTATCTTGTTCGTTTGCGGCGGCGGCTTTCAGTCCTTGCTCCAGTTTGGTTAAGGCGGCGGGAATGTCTTCCGCCAGGATTGCACCGGGCACGTTGCCGCTATGCCCCATTAATCTAATCAAGGCGATAGCCACATCGCCGAACATCGTGATGTTAGCGTAGGATTTGCATTGAAAGGTGATTAACATGAATATTATTTCCCTTCTTACCGTTCGGCAAGAAGGGATATTTTGGTTATGATAGGCAGTGACTTAACGAATTGATAGTTGCGAGCCGTATTAATACAGACCACTTATTTCCGCATCTCATGCTGGAAATAGGTATCCAGTACTTGGTTGGTTTGCTGACCGTAGTCTGGAACGGCTACCGGTTCCGGCGCTACGACAGGACGCGGCGGCGGCGGAACATAAGGTTCTATCGGTGCGTTATCGACCAGACGGAACACCTGTCCATAGGCGTTGGTTTTATCGAAATCATCCCACACATACCGTGGTTGGATGATCTGTTTTGTCGGCAATGGCGCGGTAATCAAATCGGTAAAGCCGGTCATTATCCGGCCAGTGGCGTTCAGAGCGCCGCTGATAACGCCGCCGATCACACCGTAGACAATGTTGTCGTCAGGGTTTGAGTTGACGTTATTAAACCGGTTGTTACTGTAGCCGGAATTACCGCCGTAGTTATAATTGACCTGATTAATGATACTTTTGGGCATTTCCAACGGACCGCTCACCATGTTGGTAAAGCCGTTTAGCGCCTTATCCCCTACTTGCCGAACAAAACGGTCATGCTCCATTTTTTCGCGTAGTTCATTTTGACGCTGTAGCATTTTTTGGTATTGCAACTGCTGTGCGTAATAATCATCAACGGCGTAGGCAGGTACTGCCGGCAGCAGCAAGGCGGCAACCAATGCGGGCAATGTAAGTTGTCTGATGATAATCATGTCAAGTCCTGAAAATCAATTGTGGTGTCGCTCAGTATAGCAGAGCTTTTAGGATTTATTTACGGCCATCGACAAACACTGAAAAACGTGATCTGCCGCAAGCATATAGGTTATAAAGATTCTGTTAGCACAAATCAGCCTGGCGCAATGGTTGAATGCTGTTAAAAATAAAAATTAGATCATATTAATCGAAGATAATTCAGCGATTAATCTGTTTTTCAGTCATTACTTAAGGCGATGTCAACTGCGTTGATTGGAATGAATGTGAAACCACTTTGAACATGAGGAAACTTACACAGTATGAAAACAAGAGATCGGCGGCGCGGCTTGGTGCTGGTGAATACCGGCGAAGGCAAAGGTAAATCTTCCAGCGCTTTGGGCATGGTATTCCGGGCGGCAGGCTGGGGATTAAAAGTATGCGTTATCCAGTTCATTAAAGGCCAGTGGCAAACCGGCGAGCAAAAAGCCGCTACGCGCTTTGAGAATATCGAATGGCATGCGCTGGGCGACGGTTTTACCTGGGATACTCTTAACCCAGAACAAGACCTTCTTACCAGCCGCGAAATCTGGGAGTTCAGCAAACAAAAAATCCTGTCGGAAGCCTTCGATGTGGTGTTGCTGGACGAGATTAATTATTGTTGCGGTTACAACTGGATTAGCGGCGCTGAAATCGCGGATTTCATCAGTAATTACAAGCCGTCCTGGTTGCATTTGATTCTGACCGGACGCAATGCCCCGGCGGAGGTGATTGCAGCGGCCGATACGGTAACGGAAATGACCAAGATCAAACATGCCTTCGATCAAGGCGTTATGGCGGAGCAAGGGATTGAATATTAAGGCAATTTATTAATCGCTTGCAGAGCGGCGCGTCTGACTGATAGCCGACATTTTTTTAATTTTTTAGAGGTATCCACTATTAATTGAAACATTGATTTATATCAAGTTATCTATTAACTTCAATTGCTGAGCGGACGTAATTGGCATAGAATTTAAAATAACAAATCTTAAAACTACCAGGAGCACAAAATGGCAGACGAAAATTTACCAGAAGAAAAAATGTCGGAATCGGCAAAAGCCTTTGCCGCCGTTATTGGAGCTATCGCTATCGGTTTTATTCTGGTCGGTCTTAGCAAAGAGCAGACCGTGGAAGAAAAAGAAAATGCGGCCATGGTGCGTAGTTACTTTAACCTGATTACGATGGCGACCGATATTTGCCCTAAAGCGATTAAAAAAGAAACCGGCGTTGAAGTCTATAACCACACCAGCCTTGATACCGACAAAGAAACTATAATGACGCTGAAATGGGAAGGCCTTGATCCGAAGAAAGACGGATTTGGCAGTGCTTCCTGTAAAATAGAAACAGTGAAAGGCGGCATTACCGAATTAATAATTGATGGTAAAACCATCCTTAAAAGATAATCCTATTGAATGCTGCCTCATAGCGGTAAATCAGGATCTATCAGGCAGTTTCCTGCAATACAGCTTTAAATTTTCTACCTTTCTCTCGCCGCCAGGCTCTGTCTGGTGTGCGAGGCATTTTTCTTATTAAGGGTATTCGCATTATCGTGTGGAAAAAGCTTGAAAAACCAAACTTAATTCTAATGTCTAAATCGCAAAAGTATGTGGAATTATGTCGTTGCGAATCGCTTTTCACTTATACCAAACATGCAAAATTACCTTAATGACAGTTCAGAATATTTAAATTGATAAAGCAAGCAGAAACTAGAGGGCATTTCGCCTCGCCGTCAATACAAGACGACATAGCTTCCAGCCAGTGCGACGGACTTAACCGGCAAGGTTTTACCAATTACCCCCAGCAGGTTGTCAATTTCCTGGATACTGAATACCCCGCTGACCCTAAGCTCACCTAAAGAGGGGCTAAGGAACACATGCCCAGGCCGGTAGCGATTGATATCTTCGACCACTTGCGCCAAGGGTTCAGACTCGAAGATGAGCCGGTTAGACCGCCACGGGCTGGCGTGGCTTATATTCATGGCCGCTATCGGATCGGGGCGTTGCCCTGCTGGGATGTAGACTTGTTCGCCGGTATGGACAGGCACAGGTGCAACACCCGATTGCCCATGTTGGCTTACTTGCACCGCGCTTTCCACCACGCTGACCTTGATGCCTTGACTTGTTATTTTCACCACAAAATCAGTCCCTAAGGCTTTTATCTCCTGGTTATCGGCAACCACAATAAAAGGCCGGGATTTGTCTTTGCTGACTTTAAACTCCGCTTCCCCGGCCAGCATTTCTATCCGCCTTTGCCCAGGGCTATAGTTCTGGTTTAAAGCACTGGCGGCATTCAAGTAAACGCTGCTGCCGTCTGACAAAGTGACGGTTTGTTGTTCGCCTGTTGCCGTTTGGTAGTCGGCATTCCATAAGCGTAGTGTGCTGGTCATGGTGGGGCAAAGCACGGCAACCAGCGCCAAACATGCGGCTGCCAAAATACATTGGTTGCATTGGAAGGTTTGCTTTGTCAAACGGCTTTGAAAAGTTTCCACTAAAGAGCGCCGAATAGTTTCCAGCCAAACTGTAAGGTTATAGGTTTTCTACCGCCTTTTTGCGTTGCTTAAATCGAAAGGAATCGTTGCCGGTTTCCAGGATGTCGCAATGATGGGTAATCCTGTCGAGTAGTGCGGTGGTCATCTTGGCGTCACCGAACACTTGCACCCATTCCGCAAAATTCAGATTGGTGGTGATGATCAGGGACGTTTTCTCATACAGGTGGCTAATCAGATGGAATAGCAAGGCACCACCCGATGCAGGAAACGGCAGATACCCCAATTCATCGAGGATAACGGCATCCATGGCGGTGAGTTGCTTGGCCATGTTGCCGGCTTTACCCTGCTGTTTTTCCTTGTCCAGCTGATTGACCAGGTCGACAGCATTGTAGAAGC